>Ga0126373_10002698_pt1 | contig 13110 bp, 13 predicted proteins | sample PanSoiMetPlot_11_FD_92545 | JGI IMG/M metagenome (GOLD analysis project Ga0126373, IMG submission 92545) | Tropical forest soil microbial communities from Panama - MetaG Plot_11 | ecosystem: Environmental > Terrestrial > Soil > Tropical forest > Bulk soil | place: Panama | collected 2016-02-17
ACCTAGTTCGGCGAGCGCTTGAAAATTGTGAACCGCCACAGCCTGTCGCCGCGTGCTCACAATGCCTCGCTGGTTCCAATCGGAGAGTAGACGGCTTACGGTAAACAAGGTGGTGCCGGTCAATTGCGCCAACTCTTCTCGGGAAAGCCTGATCTCGAGTTGCCCGTTGACTCGACGGCCCAATTGATTCAGCAATCGGACCAGCTGATGACTCAATCGCACGGAAACTCTTTCCGTAGAAACTTCGCGGTATCGTTCTTCGAGTTCATGAAGCTGTTGGCAGAGGATGTGAGTGATATTGCGCCTCAGGTTCGTCGGTCGCTGGGCGAAGGTCTCGAAAACAGCGGAGTCCCACACCAATGCTGTCGAGGCCACCAGCGTCTGAGCCATCGAGCAGTGACGATCCTGAGGCCGCAAACCCAATGTCCCGACCACTTCACCCGGCCCTTTGAGTCCCAGAATGACTTCGGTACCGCTCTGGCCAAATTGCATAATTTTCGCGCTGCCCGACGTCAGCAGGATGACCTGGCGAACCGGATCGCCTTCCAGGAAAAGCGTGTGGCGGCTGGCAAAATGTTTTTCATGGGCAGCGAAAGCAATTTCTCGACACTCCGCGGCCGAAATTCCCGCAAACAGGGGGAAATGCTGAACTAGGGCAGTTCTACGAGTTGGCTCGCTTTCGCTAACAAGATCTAATGAGCTTAAGCGTGGCGCCGCACTTTGTTCTCCTGGTTCTTGTCCAAGCATCGAGCTAACCTTATCCATCGCAATTGTTGTTGTTCGTAGCAGCTTCACAGCGAACACCCATCCCTTTGCGGATGAACCATCAACAATAGCCGGGGACAGGCTAAGGTGGGAACGCCGCCCGAGCCTAGACAGCTCCTGTTACCCCGCAATTACCGTGTGTTGAAAAAATCTATCAACTTCTGAGCGTGTGTCTCCGAAATTACTCCTGGTCCGAGTGCTGGCACTTTACCTTCCCCAAGAGGATCTTCTTTGCTCGGCAGCAAAGAAGTGCAGAAAAGGAGATGCCAAGCCCAAAGGAAGTTCTGCAACTACTAGTCATGGGGATTCCGTTGCTCCCGAGATTCACTCGGGCAGAGAAGGAACACGCGGGCGGATCAGGAAGAGATGGGAACGCAGCAAAAACTCAACTCATTTGACTAAGCGCAGCGACATAGACAAAAAAAGTCGGAAAACACAATCCGCAGACAGCGTAGTAGGGCCGTAAGGTAAAGAGGGCGGTACCAACGGCCAAACGCTCGACAGAACTTACTCCACTGCAGCGAGGGGCATTAGTATCTTGACCACACACCACTTGTCGGCCCGTGTGTCATTATTCTTGGTTTAGTACCGGCAACGGCGGACTGGGACTCTCACTGCGGGTCCCAGCCAATGCTTTGAGGAAGGCTACTCCTAACAGAGTGCGGTCCTCGACGCTGCCGTTCGGAGTAACACTGTGAGCGAATTTGATGAACTGAGTAAAGGTCAGCGCGAAAAGCCAGACGCTTTCCAAGCGCAGTTTGGTTTTTTTGCGGAGGTTTTTCGGGAGATGTTCAACCTTCTCGGGGAGTACGCTCCCTTGTGGTACACGGAGCAACATTATAGCCGAGCCGTTGCCGCCCTGCGCGTTCTCCAAGAGTCTCAGGCTGAACCTGCACGCTCCCAAAAAGGCAGGTAAACAGGGAGATTCCCGGGGTTGCCATCGTCCTCCCACATAGCCCTCAATTAGCTGCTCTCGGGACGTCGTATTAGGTTTGCAAAACGCAACAGCCCGGAGCCGAGGCTCTCACCAAAAACAACTCTTCTTGAGCGAGCCGGAAGGGACTCAATCAGGCGCGATAGGGTAAGCACTTACGGGTGCGGAAGCCGCGGGCTTTTTGGGCAAGCTGTGAAAAATCCTCAGGCCGCTGATGAGTTGGCGGGCTCTAAAATGGTCTCCAGCCCGGCTTCACCTTCCTGTTTAGACCCTGGTTTGCCGACCCATATCACACGGAACTGCGCCGTCAGGAAGCCGTCATCCGAGAGCACCTCGACAACTTGCCCCATTTTTAATCGGAAACTCCCACGCAACCTTAAACCGCCTTGCGAGCTATCGACAACGATGCAGGGAAGCCGCTCCGCGCGTCCTTTAAGACTAACGATCAAGCTGGCCCGTTTTCTGATGGCGGTCCGGTTTGATCGTCGGCCCCGGGAAAGAGCAGATTTGAGCACAGACATTGCCTCCAGTTAAGTCCCTCTATGTATGGCTACCACCGCGTCGCCGGGTGTTTGGGCAAGCCATCCGGCTTCCCAGTTGCCTGGAGCAGCTCCGCGACGCGCTGGTACAGGCTCTCGATGGCTCGGAAGAACTCGTCCATTCCCGCGGTTTCGCATGTCACTTCATGGGCGGTCAAGTCTGCCGTTATGGCTTTGCTAAGCTGAGTGGCGCGGCGAATGCGCTCCGCGGAGAGCAGCGGGAGCACGGTCAGCGGATCGCGCTTTTGCAGTTGGCGTTCCTGCCACTCTTGAGCCGCCCACGCGGCCTTGCGTACGTAATCCACCGCGTCGCGGAACTCCTTCAATATGCGTGGGTCTACGCCGCCTGATTTGATTGTCTGCTCGATCTTGGCGAGATCGGCGCTGGTCTTCCTGAGTTGGAAATCCACACCCCAGAAACTCTCGCTGGGAACCACAAGCGCGACAGCAACCCGTAGAAAAGCACCGTCCTCGGAGTGACGTGTACCAACCAAGCGCGCGTGAGTCGATTCGCCCGAAAGAAGATTGGTCAACTCCAGATTGCCGCCGGCCCAAGGGTAAATCGTCATGTCCAGCAGACCACCCTGAGCGTTTACCTCCTTTGCTTGAGCGGCTTCTTTGAGGAACTTGCCGGTGGGCTCTTGCCACTTCACATGTACAGGAATAATGGCAGGAAAACGGCTGCTTCTGCGCCGCTCTGTTTTTAGGGGTGGTTGTACATCCACTTCGGGGACCTCCGTCAAATCGGATTCAAGTTCTTCAGCGAGGCGGCGGTTCTTGGAATCCATTTCTCGAGCTAATAAGGGCGAGGGTACTAGTTCGATTCGGAGGGTAGCCATAGAACGAGAGTCCCACTTTATCGGTACCTTAGGTTGTTGGCGACCATGATCCGCGAGGCGTTACGGAGCCAGCGTAAAGGTGGAGCCGGGGACACTACTTTACAAGTACGACCAGTCGTAGATATTCATGACAACGGTCACGGCGATGTAAATCCGGTCCATGACGCTTACCCGTTACAGTGGAACGAAGGGACGAAGGGTCAACTCATTGAAAAGAAGCACGCGGCCGGCCGTACCAGCTGCGCCATAAGGGAGCACATGAGGTCCACGAGTATCCCTATTTATGAACGAGAGCGCAACGCCTACTTTGTTTTTGCTGCCCTCTTGCTTGCAGCCAAAATTCTAATTGCGGCTCGACCTGATGTCGCCAAAGTGATCGAGTATCAAAGCGATGTTGATTCAAAAATCGTCTCTCATGGGCGCGAACGCCAATTCCGGCGACACCAGACAATCTTTTTGGAGGGCGATCCAGGGCCGGAACCCTAATAGAGGGCCATCAACGCCGCACCGCTCGCGTCGCCGGCCTGACGATCCGACGCGGCCACGTAGACCATCGTGCTTCCGATGCTCTCGTGACCGATTCAAAAACAGTACTCTCTGGAAAGGCCAGCCGCGACTTTTGGAAAGCTCGCAAGTTGACGGAGATTCAGTCCGCGTCGACTCGCTTCGAAGCTGGGTTTGTGGAAAGCGTATGCTCACAGAGATTTTGGAAAGTTTCTGGTAAGCTCGGAATCCCGCTCCAACTCCGCAGTCCACTGCCTTCGCGATTCTCAGGCCGGGGCCAGCTGGCTTCGCGCCACGCGCCAATCCTAGCGCCATCCACGAACATAGGCGGCCAGCCCAAGCGCCTTTGATTAGCAATCGTTGTCGTTAGACATCAATGGTGCTATAACCTTGGTCCGATGCGAGAGAGACTGCGACAAACGCGGACACCTGACACTCAGCTTTTTCATGATCTCTTCAACGCTAGCCCCATCGGTATCGCAGTGGAGACCTTAGACGGTCAGCCTCTATTCGTAAATCCCGCCTTTTGCTCAATGCTAGGTTTCAGCGAAGAGGAGTTACGTCGCAAACATTGTGTTGACTTTTCTCCACCTGAAGATGCGGAGAAGGACTGGGCGCTTTTTCAGCAATTGCGAGCAGGCTCGATAGATCACTACCAGCTAGAGAAGCGTTATTTTCGGCACGACGGGTCGTTGGTGTGGGGACGCCTGAGCATCTCTTTGCTGAACAGTTATCCATCTCCGCTGGTCGTCGCGATGGTGGAGGACATAGGCATGGTAGCGGACGTCACGGAGCACAAACGGATTGAACAGGCGCTGCGAGAGAGCGAGGAACAGCTGGGTATTGCGGTTCGGGCAGGAAGGATGTATGCGTTCGAGTGGGATGCGACAACAGATTTGATAGTTCGGTCGGGCGAGTGCGGAGACATTCTCAACTGGATGAATGACCCCACCCGTGACACGGGCCGGCAGTTTGTTACGTTCGTCCACCCCGATGACCGCGAGGCGTATGCCAATCCAGAGGCTGCCCTTACTCCTGGAAATCCCACCTATCAAGCCAGCTATCGAGTGTTACGTCCCGACGGCGGGGTAGTTTGGCTGGAGGCGCGTGGGCGTGCCGCGTTCAACAATGACGGCAAGCTTCTTCGCATAATTGGCATGGCGATGGATGTCACCGAACGGAAAAAAACAGAGGAAGCCCTCCGTCAAAGGGAGGAAGAACTCTTACAAGCACAGCGCGTGTCGCAAGTTGGCAGTTGGCAGTGGAACCCAAAGACCGATGAGGTTGCTTGGTCCAAGGAGCTCTACCGAATCGCCGGCCGCGATCCCAATCTGCCGCTTCCCGCCTTTGAAGAACAAACGCAGCTGTATACGCCCGAAAGTTGGGACCGCCTGAAGCGCGCGATCGCGGAAACATTGCAAACCGGAGCACCCTACACACTCCATCTAGAAATGATTCGCCCCGATGGGAGCACAAGATGGATCACGGACCGAGGTGAAGTGTTGCGTGACGGCACGGGCCAAATCACGCGGCTGCGTGGCACGGCTCAGGACATTACCGAACGCAAGCGTGCCGAGGACGAGCTGCGTGCGAGCGAAGAGAAGTTTCGCAGCGTCTTTAGGGATGCCGGTGTAGGGATGATCATCGTTTCGCCTGAGGGCCGTTTTCTCGCCGCGAACGAGGCATTTTGCGACTGTCTTGGCTATACCGAACAGGAGTTGCTCCAAAGGACCGTTGAATCGGTCACTCTTCCGGAAGACTGGCCCCGTTTCTCAGAGAAGCTTCGGGAAGCGCTTGAGCAAGGAAAAAGTTTCCAGAGAGTTGAGAAGCGCTGCCTGCACAAGAGTGGGCGCATCGTCACGACCGAAAGCAGTGCTTCCTTGATCCGTGGTTCGAACGGCGAGCCTCGGTATTTCGTTGGAGAGGTTTTGGACATTACCGAGCGCAAGGTGGCAGAAGAAGCTCTTTCCGGCGTGAGCGGCAGATTGATTGAAGCTCACGAAGAAGAACGCAGCTGGATTGCCAGGGAACTCCACGACGATTTCAATCAGCGCGTGGCCTTGTTGGCAACGATATTGGAAAGGGTGAAACAAGATCTTCCGGCTGCAGAGGAAGCAGCGAGGCGCGGCGTTGAAGAGGCCGCTGAACACGTGGCAGAACTCGGGAGCGATATTCAGGCATTATCGCACCGCTTGCATTCCTCGAAACTGGAATACCTGGGACTGGTAGCGGCCGCGGCCGGGTTCTGCCAGGAGTTCTCCAAGCGGCAGAATGTAAAGATTGACTTTCACTCCGAAAACATTCCTAAAGCTCTCCCGAAAGAGCTCTCCCTCTGCCTGTTTCGAGTCTTGCAGGAAGCCCTTCAGAATTCGCTGAAACACAGTGGTGAAAGGCGCTTCGAAGTATCGCTCAAATGCGCTAAGAGCGAGATCGAGCTAACTGTGCATGATTCAGGTGTTGGCTTTGATCCTGAAAAGATAATCAGCGGGCATGGGCTGGGTCTCACCAGCATGAAGGAACGGTTGAAACTAGTCGATGGGCAGCTTGCTATTGACTCGAAGCCGCTGGAAGGAACAACTATTCACGCTCGCGTGCCTCTCAGCCCCAGAGTGGAAGCTGCTGGGGCAGTCGCGTAGTGTATCGGGTGCAGGAGACTGACAGAAATCGGGCCGGATTCAAGCCATGCTGATTCAGAGCTCCTATACCTTCCTCTCTGGTCGCATTCAAATTCCTGCGCTGCCACAGAATGCGGTCGGCAATGAATCAGCATGGGCTCGGTCTCACCAGCATGACGGAACGGCTGAGACTAGTTGACGGGACGGTTTTCCATTGACTCGAAGCTGCAACGTGGAACCACAATTCACGCTCGCGTGCCTCTCGCTATCAGAACGAAGTATGCAGGAGTAGGCGGATAAACATTTATCTGGGGATACGGGACGGCCTAGTTATCGGTAAGAAACGACGGAGTGCTCCGCAGAGATGAGCTTGAACGTAGGATCATCTTCCTGGCCCTGAGTCACGAGATACACACACAAGATGTCTACGTCATTGGCCCTAGCTAACTCGCTAAAAAACCGTTCAAGACAAAAAGCCGCGTCCGTTTCACCTTTCGCCCAAAAATGAGCTGCTCGTTCACCGCAGAGAGCAACGCGGGGATGTTTGTTACCCGCTCTTGCAGCAGTCTCGCTCAGGTCTCTAACGGCCGCGAGAACGCGGGAGGGATCACGAGGGGCGGCAGCATCCGATGAAATGTAGGTTCCTCGCTGAATCGCAGCATCTATGTCCACGCCTTTGTGGCGCAATTTCTCAATAAGGCGGTCGTGGTGCAACTCGGTGGTCTGCGCCATCACCGGATTGCCGCCGTTTAGGGCGGCAGCAATAAAACGAGTAAGGCAATCCAGAATCGCTTCGTCGTCGGAACAGACGAGAATCTCGTGCCAATGGGAAATTTCGGCATTCATATCCTCACTGAACTCTAAGTCTTTGCCAACGAATCGCTTGCCCTCAAGAACCGCTTCGATGGCGGGCAGCAAGTCACCGTAGGCATGTACCTTACGAACGTAGCCTGCACCTAGACGAAGAGCTTCCCGCACGACATAGGGATCAGACATCCCACTCACGAACAGAATTCTTACCCTACCGAACGCACGCACGCGCCTGGCGACCTCTAACCCGTCCAGGCTCGGCAAACCAATATCAAGCAGGATCAAGTCCGGCTGCAACTCTTTGGTCTTCTGGATGGCTTGCAACCCATCCGAAGCCTCGGCGACCTGAAACTCATCCCTTTGTCGCAGGACCGAACGAACGAATCGGCGGAAGTCTTCAGAGTCATCGACTACGAGTATCTTAAAGGACGGCACTACCCCCTCTCCCCCATCGTACTTAGACGTCAGGCCACGCCAGCGGCGTTGCCTTTTTGGAGCAGATGTGGTTCAGCCTCCCGGACAACAAACTGCGCGGTGGCACAAGTCAAGCAGACTACTACCTCGGAGCGTACATAGAGGGGCGGCTTATCAAGATTCTTTCAGTTCGGGGAAATGAACGGCTATCTCTCCCTTGAGCTTGTGCAGGTTCTCTGAACCGCATGATTTGCAAGGAATCGCCTTGATCGGGAGGAGGTACCAAACATACCAAAACCCACATCTAGCGCCAGCCGAGTCTTGACGACCGGGCCTCGACCTGCACCGCAAAAAACTTGGTGATTTTGCGCAGCGAAACATCGTCGTGTCAAGCCTTACGTCTGTGGATTTTGCACCGGAAATGGGAGCTGTCGAGGAGGGGCAAATGCTGCGTCTCGAGGTCGCCGCGTATGGCTTGTCGCTTACTTCGTGAGGCTTGCGGCTGCGAGAATCGTTGCGGCAAAAAGGATTGCGTGTTTCCGCCGCTCATCCATGAGTTCTCCAGCGGAAACGGGTAGACAGGATATGCACGCACTCGGGAACCCAGGCCTCAGCTCAATCTCACTCATTGGATTTTCGATGGATCGGCTGTGGTAAACCCTTCGAGGGTCCCGTCATAGACCCGGCTTCCGAGCGTGAGGCGCGATTCCCAGATGGAGAGGCTAAAGTGGTCTCTCGCTAGTCGTTTTGGTAGGCGACGGAGGGCGCTGGCCGCCAACTCAAAACGCACCCTCCAGGGTGATCCTTCTCCGGCTAACGCGATGACTTTCCCGTCGCACCGAATCGAGAGCACGGAGCCATCGAAGCCAAACACGACATCGGCCTCGTCGGCCACCGAGGGAAGATGTTCTGCCAACGTTGTCAGTGCCAATCGCAACCATTTCCTCTCAACCACACACGACGGACGCGCATTGTATTCCGCCAGCTCCCTGACCCACGGCAGCAATTTCTTGTGCGCGCCCTTCCTCCACGCAACCGACATGTTGAACTGCCTGGAACTCGGAATATTGATCGAGATGCCAAACAATCCAAGCCGCGCATTGCCTCGTAGACATGATCTGCTGCGGCATCTCAAATTGCACGTCGCCAAGGGTTTGCGGTGTCGACAGTACGCCAGTGAACAGAACTATTTCCCGCGCGCGCAGGTTCACGCCGGCAGTTGCTTTGAGCTTTAGAATCCCGAAATCGAAGCTCAGAGAGCACTTGCCTTCGCTGTACGCAAAGTGGTGCCGCGCCGATCCTTACGATGCCTCCATGGCGAATTTCCGGCTGGCATTCAGTTCACCGCTCTACCATCCGCCGCGGCCATTCCGGAGCAAAGACGAAGCACACATGATCCGTCGCTTCGTGTTCCAGTGGTGGCGGTGCCCTGGCAATAAAGCCCTCTGGCCGTGACTGGGCTAGGCAGCTCGGCATCTCAAACACATGGCCCGTGAAGTTATGCCATGAGTTCGCCCGTGACCCCAGCGAGATGCTTGACGCCCAAAGGGCCGAAGGTGATCCTAAGTTCGAGGACCTCGAGCGTGCCAGAGAAGAGAGCCAGGAGATGCGGCGGCGTGGGGAATTGCGTCCGCTCAGGTACAAGCACCATTGGCGTCCCCGCAAGAAGAAACGCAGTGGCGGCGGTTCCGGGCGATTTCCCGGGGCATGATCCCCGACGCGAAGCTTAGTTAGGGGGCTTACGTGGTTCGCTCCCTGAAGCCCAGACGCGCGAGCGCGACATTTGTCGCAAACGCGTGGTTGTTCACAAAACGCACGCTGAAAATAACGCGCTGGCCAGTTGTAAGAGGTCGAACCACTATTACGTCAGCGCGAGTTTACGGGGTATTTGCAGCCATTCCGGCCGCGGATAATGCCGATTCCTCGCTCCGAATCGAACGTCTTTACGATTCCCAGCACCTGTACCCTGCTTTGCGATAATGCGTCCTCGAGAACGCCTGAGCTGCGGTCGAGTTCAATCATTTTGAGGCACCGCGTGGCTTCGAGGTTCTTTCCCAGTACCGTAGAATCGCTATCAGATGCCCGACGTTGTCTAAGCGCAAATTAGACAGATCATTTTTTTAGGCACCCAGAAGAGACTGAGTCTGTTGAAAAACTCCGTTCTGAACACGATTTAACAAACATTTCACGTCTTGGCGACTGCACTCCCGTTATGCTTCTGCGCGCGCTTGACGTGTTCACTTGGACGAGGGCGATTCTCGCTACCCTCCCGGCGTATAGGGATGAGGTTCGCAATCACGCAGAGAGCGCCGCGCGAATCCTGCGCGGTACGGCTTGGCGCCGAGCAGCCTTGCGCGGCAATGGCGCGGCACAGCCTGACTCAATGGCGGTTTGAGTCGCAAAAATCCGCGAGGCACCGCCGAACAACCCCAACCCTCCGAGGGAGAACGTTATCTCTCTCAGCTTCGCGGAAAAACATGTGGCTCACTCGGCCGCGACAGAGCAAGGACCTACAGGTGCGCGAATGTTCGGGTTTCTGGGCCGCTAGTCACGCAGGGTCCATGTACCCGCGAGAACGAGAAGCTCCAATCCTATGGCAAACTTCGTGGTCCGTATTGTTTCGCAGTAGACGACCCGCGCAAGCGCCAAGAGTTCACCTTCGGGAGATTTGACAACGACGCGCGTGGCCGGCTTCCAGGGCCGATCCGTGAAGACGCGCAGACCAAAACAGCCACAGGCGCAGCCATCAAGCCAGAGAGGAAGTTACGGCGCTTCATGGTAAAGTCTCGTACCCAATCGGCCCCGATTCCCAATTGGTTAGGTGCGGCTTCTGGCGGACAGTCCTAAGGATATCCTCATCGGCCATTAAGTGCTCTAATTCCATCTTCAGGGCAATTTCATGTGTTAGCAGTCTGCGATTCGGTAAGTGGTCAAGAATCCATACGAAGGGGATGCTGATAAGAACACATAGTTTGCTCTTCATTTTTGTCAGCCTTGGCGTGGATTGAGCCAAAAGTGCGGGCCTTTATGCCAGAGGCGGTCTAGTGCAGCGTGGATAATTCCAAGCGTACTGCTCATCCGGACGGCCCTCAAACATTTTGACTCGGCACTTCGGAAGCAATCGGAGAATGAAGCTAAACAGGCGTTTCATGGTGGGCGAAATAACTATACCACTTTGCGCCCCCCGCTCACTGCCTACCGCGCTCCTGTTTGTTTTGCCAGTTCCAACAAATGCGCCGGGAGAGCTAGCCTTTGTTCCGCAGGCAGATACCACGAGGAGGCGGTTCTCACCCCAACAGCTTCCCCTCCAGAAGCGCCGCCTCTTCATCACCGCCTTTGATTGCACTGTTTGTTTTGACAGTCGCAACATCCTCCCCCGCAGGACCAGGCTAGTTTTTGGCGTCGGGTCGGACGCGGTCATCTCCTTATCTCCTAGGCCCGTACCCAGACCTAGCGGGGTGCTGGCCGGTCCTAGTAGGTACTCTCTAAGCTCCGCGTCCGGCCCATTTGCAAAGTTCATTCCCTTCTGCGATTTTGCGCCAGTAGCGGTACGGCTCCCGTACTCCGCTTGCTCCGACGCGCTCAATCCGTCCTGCTTGGCCAGCGTTCGTCAATCCGCTTGAGAATGAGATCCGGCGTCAGAGATGGCGTCCGAAATGGCGCACTCTCGCGCTGGGCATGGCTTGGTTCCGAGCTCGTTCAGTTTTCGTGCTGCCAGGATCGTTGCGGCCAAAAAGGATAGCGTATTTCCGCTGCTCATCCATTTGAGTCCTCCAGCGGAAACGGGGAGTCAGGATAAAACTTTGCTGGCATCGCCTGCGACGGAAAGCACGTTGTACTGGACGGCGGTGGGCGGGTCGTGCAAACGCTGGGAGACTCGCGGGGGAACTTCCTGCAGATGTAATTCGCTAAAAACAGACGGAAAGCCAAAGCCGAAATCACGCCCGGCCAATTCTGAAGGCGCGATCCCAGAGGGGCAGTCCGGGGAAATTCCAAGACGAAAGGAGAGTGCGAAATACCGAGGTACATGGTAAATGGGCATTAGTGCAAGGATTCTTCCTCTTCGTCCGACTGACGCAACCCCCGAACCCATTGAGGTGCCGTCCATCGAGCGACACTACTCTTTGGCCGAAATCGCAGAACTTTGGAGCCGGAGCGTGGACACCGTTCGGAAGGTTTTCGAGCGTGAGCCCGGGGTGTTGGTGCTCGGCAATCAGCATCCACGACGCGGGAAGCGGAGCTATACGACGCTAAGAATTCCGGCGCACGTTCTCGAGCGTGTTCACAGAAGGCTCAGCAGGGTGTAGACTCCGACCGTGCTCATGATCTATCGTCGCCACAAAAAGACCTGCGAGCATCGAACCGAAGGCAGGAAGTATCGGCGTTGCCGCTGCCCGATCTGGGCGGACGGCTTCCTCGACGGCCAGGAGATTCGCAAAACTCTCGAAACTGGCGATTGGGAAAAAGCATTAGGCACCGTTCGCGAGTGGGAAGCGTCTGGACTTGAGCCACTGACAAATACAGGCCAAGTCACTATCGAGCAGGCCGAGAAGGAATTTCTTGCGGATTGCGCAGCCCGGAAATTGAAGGACTCAACCCAGGACCGCTACCGGATCCTATTTCGCCAGTTGAATGCTTTCGCTGCGGACGAAGGCTTTCAGGTCCTCAAACAGTTTGACACGCCAGTCTTGAACAAATTCCGCGCAACGTGGAAGGGTGATAGTGGGCTTGCCGACCTGAAAAAGCTGGAACGGCTGCGGAGCTTCTTCAAGTTCGCCATGGCAAGCGGCTACATCAAACAGAATTATGCGGCCGCTATACGCAACCCGAAGATCCGTCCCAACCCAACACTGCCATACTCCCAAGAGGAAATGCTCGCAATCCTTGCGGAAGCAACGAAGTGGATCAACGAAGCCAAGAAGCCAGCGTTGAACAAAGCGCGGCGACTCAAGGCCCTGGTGTTCTTCCTGCGTTACACAGGTCTGCGCATCTCCGACGCGGTTGGGTGCGCAGTCGATCGCTTACGGGGTGGCAAGTTGTTTTTGTATACGGCAAAGACCGGACAGCACGTCTATTGCCCCCTGCCGGCGTTTGTTGTTAGTGAGCTCGAAAGAATCCCAAGGGTGAGTGACGGGTATTGGTTTTGGACGGGGCAGGGAACTGTCGAAACTGCACGGAAGAGATGGAGTGAGGCCCTGGCGGATTTGTTCGAGAAGGCCGAGGTTAAAGGCGGCCATCCGCACCGGTTCCGGGATACCTTCGCCGTTGAATTGTTGAAATCAGGGACACCGATAGAACGCGTGTCTATTCTGCTCGGGCACTCGAGCGTGCGAGTGACTGAGAAGCACTACAACCCTTGGAACCGCGCCCGACAGGAGCAAGCGGAAGCCGATGTAAGCAAATCTTGGGCGAATGATCCTCTTGCGCTTCTCGAAGCGAAGGGTACACTACAGGTACGCGGAAAGCCCGAGGTCGTGAACTAAATGAAAACTCACCAGATAGAATGGTGGGGACGACGGGACTCGAACCCGCGGCCTCTGCCGTGACAGGGCAGCGTTTTTGAGGTAACTAGTGGATCTCCAACTTATATCGCCTAATGTGTGTTATCCTGTCTACCCGGGAGGACAGGATGGCACAACATCTGAAACTCCGGCCTCTTACGCGAAGGGAGCAACGGATACTGCGGTCCA
>Ga0126373_10002699_pt1 | contig 13107 bp, 9 predicted proteins | sample PanSoiMetPlot_11_FD_92545 | JGI IMG/M metagenome (GOLD analysis project Ga0126373, IMG submission 92545) | Tropical forest soil microbial communities from Panama - MetaG Plot_11 | ecosystem: Environmental > Terrestrial > Soil > Tropical forest > Bulk soil | place: Panama | collected 2016-02-17
CGGATTGCGTCTAGATTGCTGAAGCCGCCCGGATCAAAACCGGTATGTGAAGTCCTACGCATGCCGTATTTGAGTCAAATTTTATATATTTCTGTTCCACTTGTCCACTGACTGCTTTTTTGTAGCTACCACTCCTCTAATGTCCAATCTCGGTCGTTGTCTTCCGGCGCAGAAACCTTGCTGGAGTCAGTCCATGATTCCGTTTGCGCGGCGCGGTGGGATGAACATTATGATAGCCGCCAAGGTCGGCGGCGCGGGCCAGCGGAGCCGCGCAAAACGAAAGGTAGCGCTTATGTCCGCATATACTGCGAAGGCCAAAGCGGCACAAACCGCGTCGCCCGATGGACGCCGGCGATGGCTCGTGATCGCCACGCTGTCGGTCGTGATGTTCCTTGTAATTGGCAGCACGGCCATGACCATTCCGATCTTCATGACGCCCCTGATCAGGCATTTCGGATGGAGTCACGCGCGCGTCTCCACTCTGCCGACCGTGTACCTGTTGATGCTCAGCCTGGTCGCGCCGGTAACCGGATGGCTGCTGGACCGGCTGGACGCACGGATCGTGATGGCGGCTGGTGCGGCGATCGCTGCGGCAGGTCTGATTGCCGCGAGTCAGGCCCATTCCTATGGGCCGATGATTGGAGCGTACGTGTTGATCGGCGCCGGAGCGGCGGGCTCGACCCTGGTGCCCTGCGCTGTCGTAGCGGCGAACTGGTTTGCGGACAATCGTGGCCTGGCGCTGGGCGCCACGTTGTCGGGCTCCGGCGCAGGCGGAATGCTCCTGCCGCCGGTTACCGATTACCTGATCGGACATTTCGGCATCAGCACCGCATATTTCGCATTGGCCCTGCCGATAACTTTCATCGTTCTGCCGATGATACTGTTGGTGATCCGTACCCGGCCAGCCGGCGCCAGCAGGTCGAGCGTGGCGGCGGAGATCGAAAATCTGCCGGGACTCGATTTGGGCCCGGCGTTGCGATCGGCACCGTTCTGGCTGCTGAGCTGCATCCTGATGCTGGGTGCGGTAGGCCTCAACGCGACCTTCTACCACATGGTTCCGTACCTCATTAACGCCGGCTATGCTCCCACGCACGCGGCTCTGGTCCAGTCGGCGATGACGGCGGTGGGCGTGCCGGCCAATCTCCTGTTGGGTTTGATCGTGGACCGGTTTAGCGCCCGCAAGGTGCTGCCATGGGCACTGCTTGTGTTCGCAAGCGGGATGTTGTTGATGCTGGGCGCAGCCAACTCCAGCCTCTGGATCTTCTTTCTGATCGGATTCGTGCTGTTCCTCGGTTCCACTGTTGGCGTGCTCAACGCGGTAACGCCGGTAGCATTGGTGGAAACCCTGGGGCTCAGGCGGTTTGGCACGATCTCCGGGCTGACGGGCTTGGCAGCCAGCATCGGATCGTGCGGCGGCGCGATGGTCGTTGGATGGATCGTTGATCTCACCGCCAGCTATTGGGTCGCGTTCGAGTTGGGGGCGGCGTGTGTTTTCCTGGGCGCAATCGCAGCACTGGCGGTATCGCCGGCGGAGGGTGTCGAAGCTATCCCGGCCTCAGCGGTGCCGCTCACCCATTAGAAAGTGGCGCAGCGCGTGGCCGTTAGAGACGCTACCGGTTTTAGTGGCTGCCCGTATGCGATGCGCGGTGAAGCTGCTTGATGCTTTGCAGCATCCAATCGATGAAGGGAATCAGCAGCCGCACAACCGCAACTCATCTCGGGGGCCTTCTCACCATGCCGGATGCGACACTGGCTCCATTACACGAATAGCGATGAGACTCCGGCATGCTCCACAGCACAACAAGTAGTTATATTTAGCCTTCCTGGAGTTTATTCGGAATAGCATGCGGACTGCTACATCTTGTTGATAGTTTAATACCATTATTGCTTACTATTGGCTATTGCAATTAGTTAGCATTTGCACTATTTTTGAAGAGGCTGAATTTGGGACTTCTAGTTACATTTCGCAAGAATTTTAGATGATCCGTTAAATTTACCATCGAGCATGTAAAATTTCGCAAAAAGAAAGTGCTAAAAGCTAACGCTGTCGCATGAGGAGAGGACGAGGGCCGACGAAAGTAGCGATCAAGTCGCAGGCTGGTTGAACCTTGCGCAGGCGGTTGGCGCTCAAATTTCACAACGTCACAGTCAGGGAATCAGCTATGACCGTGCAACTGAATTTAATTCCTGAAGAAGCTCGGCGTCGCGCGCATGAGCTTTTGTCGCGATTGCGGGTTTCGCCGGAACTCATGGCGGAACTGATCGAGCACACGACCTCCGCAACGTTTCCCAAAGGCGAATCCATCTTCGTGCAAGGTTCGACCGCCAACGTCGGCTATTGGATCCTCTCCGGCCTGGTCAAGGTATTTTTCCCTCTCGCGGACGGTACCCGTGTGATCGCAAAAATTGCAGGGCCGGGCGAATTCGTTGGCGCCATCGATTGTATGGGAGCCGGCGGTCGTCGTGGACAAGCATTTGAAGCGCAGGCAATGACCAGGGCCACGGTCGCCATCTTCACGCGCGACCATGTGCTGGCGATGCTCAAGACCATGAGTCCCGCCAGTCTTGTTACCCTGCTCGAGGACGTCAACACGACCTGGTCGGAGGTTTTTTCCTCGTGCGCCAAGTTCCTGGGACTTTCCTTCCGCGACCGGCTTCAATGGGTCTTTCATTACCTGGCAGAGCGATATGGCGTACGCGATACGCGGGGAATTCTGTTGACACTGGAACTCTCTCACGAAGACCTCGCCGAGATGATTGCCAGCTCCCGGCCGATGGTGAGCCGCCTCATCGCAGAATTCGTGAAGCAGGGAGAGTTGGCGCACCAGGGAAAGCATTACATTCTGGTCAAACGCGCCGCCAGTTCCATTCAGCCTGTACCCCCGGCGTCGAAAGCATCGGCTCCCGTCAGCCGTGAACGTGTTGTCACCCGTCTTGAGCCGGTGGTGAAGCAAGCGCGCATGTGAACGCGCGCCTTCTTCTCGGTCAGCGAAAAGCGCTCCGGCTCCGGTGCAAACTGCGCCAAGAGCTGAGGTAACACCGCGCCGGGGCTGCGGCACATTCGCCTTAGCCCCGCAGCCGAGTTGGATTTTGTAGTGCCTGCTATTCCTCGTGATTGATGGCCGCGCTGGGGATTCTCAGGGCATGAAAAAGGGCCGCCGCGGCCAAGGTTAAAGGCTCAAAAGGGCGGGCGGCCCAGAAAGCTCTCTTAAATAAGTACTGTTTGATCTGCGCTCGCGCTTCGGTGGGTCAGCCGAACCGCAAGGGAGCGTGGCAAAACGCAAAGGCCATCCTGCGCGCTCTAATAGGTGCAGGGGAGCTTGTGGGCCAGCCGGCATACGGATGCGCTTGCAAACCTCCGCCTTTGATGGGAGCATTGGCCAGCGTAGAAGATGCGAAGAGTCTTTAATCGGCAGGCGGGTAAATTTTCACGCATCTGATTGAAGATAGGGAGTAAAGCAGATGCGAAGACGCACCCCTCCGCACCATACCATTGCCGCCGCCAGGCTCCGCCCCCTCGCCTTGTCAGCCTTGCTCTTGATGTTCGCCGCTGTCGGATGCAGTGGGGGAAGCTCGAGCGTCGTCGTCGTACCGACTGCCACCGCCAGTCCCACTTCGAGTCCTACCTTGAGTCCGAGTCCGACTCCCACTCCTCGGCCAATCGGCGCAAGCGCCTGTTCCGCACCCTCCTTTACCCCGCTTTCCAAGTGCATAACCGATTCCAAGAACGACGTGGTGATCGGCGGATCGTCGGCGCCAGCGGGCTGCCGCAACGTATTCGTTGACCAATCCTACTCCGTCCTTACGGGCAACCCGCTGGGCAGCATCACGATCAACAATGGCGGCCTGTTGGTGATTGCCGATCAAACCGCCGCCCCCGCTCCGATCGAAATCGACACCACGTCAATCGTAATTTCGGGACAGTTCGCGGTCGGCAACGCGGCGTGCCCGATCGGCACAACCAACGCCAACGATCACGTCACGATCAACTTCACCGGGGCGCGCGCATGCCCCTCGGGCAATTGCAGCGGCATGAATAAGGGAGTCTTTGTCGCGGCGGGTGGAGCGCTGAACCTTTACGGAGTCAAAGGCGTTCCGGCCCATGGCGGCGTGAGCTGGACCTATCTGGCGGCGCCGGCGGGACCGGGCAAGTATAGCGCCGCCAATGGAGTGCTCAGCCCGGTACCGACGAACGGCGCCACGACGCTGCAATTGGCAGACGATGTAACCAAGGGGACGGCGCGGTGGAGCGTCGGCGACTGGATTACCGTCGCCACCACCAGCTTCAGTCCGTACGAGACCGAATTCGTGCAAATCGCTAACGTATCACCCAATCCCGCTGGCGGCAGTCAGGTCATGTTGTCCCAATCGCTGCTTTACTACCATTTCGGCGGGCCCGATCCGGGGCCGCCGTCAGCCACCAACTTCAATGCCGGAAGCGCTACCAATTATGGCGTTGATGAACGCGCCGAGGTCGGACTGATCAGCCGCAACATCAAATTGACCGCCACCATCTCGTCTGACGCGGCGAGCATCCACTGGGGCGGTGAAATGATGGCGATGAAGGGGTTCGCCGCAGTCGCGATGCAGGGGGTGGAAATCGAGAAGTTCGGCAAGGATCAACTGGGCAGCTACCCGATTCATTTCCACAAGGTCGGCAGCCTCAGCGGGTTGGCCGCCGGGGACAAGCTGGTTGACGCGAACAGTATCCATCACAGCTATAACAAGTGCGTCACGATTCATTCGACCAGTGAGCTGACGATTCAGAATAACGTATGCGCGCGGGTGGTCGGCCACATTTTCTACCAGGAGATTGATCCCGGTGACGACCCGGGGGCGGACGAAGTCGATCAGGATCTGGACTACGAGCACAACCTGGGACTGGGTGCGATGAGCAATTCATTCGACATCCATAGCCAACCCGCGCTGCCGCGCTCCCTGTTGATCGGCAGTTACTGGTGGCCCGGCGACCAACTGGCGACCGACAAATACGGCTACGACGGCTTCAATATTGCGGACAGCGACGATCAGGGCAATTTCACCCACGGATCGTGCGCGACCTTCAATCCCACCTCGACGCCGGGTTACGCTTTCGACGGTTCGCTTAACATCGGGGCGCCGCCCGCGCCGACGTGTGGGGCGGGACAAATCTATTTCGAGCCGGCCAGCGGCTTCTGGATCATGAATCCGGGCACCAGGCTGGTGGGCAATTCAATCGGCGGATGCCAGGGTGTCGGGCGCGGCTACTGGTACGTGCCGCCCGAGAATCTAGCCGGTTATCCAATGTCGGTCACCAACCTGATTTTCGCTCCGGTGGGCGAATTCACGAACAACCGCGTCCATTCCTGCTATTCGGGTTTGTATGACGAAGAGGAATTCGGGGTTCAGTCCAACTCGCTGTTCCCCAACGATCCGAAGACTTCGGAGCCGATTATCGGCACCTTCAACGGGCTAACCGCGACCCGCAATCGCGACCGCGGCATCTGGATGCGTCCGAGTTGGTACACCGTCAACAATGCCCGCCTTGCGACCAACCGTGACAGCGTCACGCTGGTCAGCACCGGCGGCCTGGACGGCAACGTACCCGGTTTCTGGTCGCTGCTGGAAAATTCGGTAATCGTCGGGCGCAGCCAGAATAACGTCGATCGTTTTGGTCCCTGCCCGGCAGGGCTCAGCTTTCTCGGCCCCGGTTTCGGCTGCATCGACCAGACTCCCGTGCTCAGCTCCAACGTCACGCTCAGCACGCCCCCTGAAGGCGCGGATCAGATAGGTCTGGGCTATCCGACTCCGCATTGGAACTTCGCCGGCTTCATGATTTACGATGGACCCGTCCGGATCTTCGGCGACCGTTTCGTCAACTTCAACAAAGACATCACTCCGTTCCTGACGGCCGACGACAAGGCGTTTCTCGCCGCATATCAGGGTCCGCCGGTCACCCCGAAAGTACCGTTCGTTTACGAAGGGGATGCGGCGCTGGGATGGTTCCAGTCCAATCAAAGCAATTACCCGACCGCGACTTCGGTAAAAGGGTTGACTTGGGACAATGTCGACCTGCGCCATCAGGTGTACACCGACGACGTCAACCTGGGGCCGTTCAACGACGGCGACAAGAACACTTCGATCATGGACATCGACGGGTCGTTGACCGGTTTTTCGCTGGCCGATCCCATGGGAACCCTGCTCAGGAATCAGTTTCCCTTGTCGCTCAACAACGAACCTTTCAACGCCACTTCCAACGCGGTGGATGAATGTCTGGCCAGCGGCGCGCAAAACGACGCCGCCGAAGGAAGGCCGACTTCGATCATATCGGCGGGTCCGGCCGCGACCCTGGAGTTCTCCCAGCTCTATCCCAATCCGGTGACTACGAAAAACCCCTTCCCCGGCGGCGACCATACCCAACTGGTGACCTTCACCCGGGATTCGTCCGACTTCGGCGTGCATCAGCCGATGACGCTGCACAGCCGCAACCAACTCGGAATCTGGGAGCCCAAGGTGATCAGCGGCTACGGTTACACCGTCAGCGCGGCCCCCGATCCGATGGACAACCAGGGTACGGGCATTGCCAACCGGATCGATATCGGAGTGGACGACGTTTTTATGGAGGATGTGAGCCCGTCCAATCCGTTCTACGTAAGAGTCGGCATCTGCTACACCAACACCGACGGAACCCATCCGCAGGACCCGACCAAATTCGCCATCACGCGCGGCTACAAATCGTATGGAGGCGGTAACGTCAACTTCAACGATTCGAAGTTCCAGCAATTCTTCAACCGGCTGCTCGATCGCTACAACAACGAGACCTGTTTCAATCTCGACTTCCAGAACCAGGGGAATCTCGATCCAGTCCACGGATGTCCCGCCGACGGCGTCACTCCGGTGCCCACTGGCGGTTGTCCGGCTCCATCGACTCAGTCCACCGATCAGAACGGAATGCCGGCCTGCATTTATCCGAAGACCACGTTGACGATGGCGACCTCGATTTTGAGTCTGATAAAGTCCGACGGTTCGCCGGACTTCACCAAGTATTTCTACGATCCCGCCAGCGGAATGCTCTTTTTGTACATCGGCCAGGATTCGCCCAACGCCTTCGGGCCGTCGCCGCTAGGCAGTTGCACCGGCGCCCCGACCGACGACCCGTCGTGCCCTGATGTTGCCGGGGGCGAGAGTTATTACGCGTGTCCGGCCCAAGGTTGCTCGACTGATGTGATCCTGTTGAATGACTCCACTTACGCACCGGGAGCATCCAATTGCTCGCCATACCCAACTTACATCCAGAGTCCGCCGGTAAACCAGAATCAACTGTCTTACGCGGGCACCAGCATCCCGGTGGTGCAGAAGCCGAATTTCAATCCGGTTAACCCAGCGTTTCCACACTACGAACCGGCCAAGGCGCCGGTGTGTCCGGTTACGAGTCCGCACGCGGCGCCGGCCGCGACTGCCGGGGGCGGCTGAACGGCGGGAGACTTACCATGCTACCGCATGAAAGTGCCGGCGCTTGCCGCACTTGGCGCCGGAAGCAACTCCGTGCCTTGCAAATGCAGTTTGACGCTGGCTGGGTGATGAGGTTAAAAGCCGCGGTATGACGCCTGAGCAACGCAAAGAATTGGTGCGAAAGATGTGGTCATCCTACATGAAGAAAGGCGCCGACGGACTCGAGGAGGCCCTGACCTGCCTGCGCGATGACGCAACCTGGACTATACCGGGCAGCCTTCCCACCTCCGGCAGCCGCCGGGGCAAAAAGCTGATCGCTGATCAGTTCTGGGAAATCCGGGAAGTCTTTCCGGATGGCTTCCATATCAAGTTCAATCATCTTCACGACACCGGCGAGGCAGTCATTGCCGAGATGACCATCTGGGGCGAGAATCGCAAAGGACTCAACTATTCCAACGAGTACTGCGTGGTGAATGAGGTCGAGGGGGATCTGATCTCGCACGTGCGTGTTTATGTCGATACCGCGAAAGCGGCGCCGATGTTCGAATAGCACCTGTCCCGGTTTTTGGTTTGTTATGGCGGGCGGAGCTGCACCTTTTCGGCGCCTCCGTGAAATCGGCGCATAGCGATGTGTTGCTGGACGGCCAAACAAATCGCTTCGCGTTGATCGCTTTGCCTCGCGCCTCTGGTCGCCCGAATCCGGATGACAGGCACGGTCGTTCAGACATTCTCGCCTCGTACTACGGGATGATCGCGACATGGATCGCGCTCTCGCCCGTTACCCGTCCTGCCAACAGGTCGATCGCATAAGCCGCGCGTTCCAACGGCACGTCGTGAGTATGCATTTTCTCAATCGGGTAACGGCCCGATTCGATAACACTGACCGCCAGCGCGTAGGAGCTGTAATCAACGCCGCGGGCGCCGAGGATTCTCAGCTCGCGGTTGACGATCTGATCAGAGAGTAGTTCCTTCACCGGGTTGGAGCCCTTGGCCCCCGCCAGGACCACCGTGCCACCGGGCCGCACGGCCTCGATCGCTTGAACCACGGTGCCGGGGTCGAAAGAAGCGACATCCACCGCCACGTCCACCAGCTCACCGCCGGTGATATCGCGTACCGCCGCCACCGGATCCCCATGCGAGACGTCGATTGTATGGGTGGCGCCAAACTCGCGCGCCAACGCCAGCTTGGCGCGGTCGCGAGCCAGTCCCGTCACGGCAATCATGCTGGCGCCGGCTTCGCGAGCGGCGATCACGCTGGCCAGTCCGCGTTGGCCCGGACCGAGGATCAAAACCTTGTCGCCGATTGAAGTCCCCGGCATTTGCACCGCCCAGCGAATCCCGGCTGCAAGCGGATTGAACAGCACAGCGATTGGCGCCGCGATGCGGGTCGAAACCTTGTGCACGACGCTGCGCGGGGCCAGACGCGTATGAGTCGCGTACCCGCCCCACAAGGCGGGAGGTTTCTCCAGCGGTGTGATGCCGTAAGAGGTGGAACCGGGCGCGCTGCACAACCGATGGCTGCCCGACAGGCAGTAGCGACAGGCACCGCACGCAACCTTGGGCTCAACCGCGACCCGGTCGCCTTCGCGCACGCCCCAGCGCCGCTCGGCATCCGGCCCGATTCGCTCGATAATGCCAATCGGCTCATGGCCGGGGATCAGCGGCAGCTTAAGACTGGGAAACGCGCCGTCGTAAAGCTCGTAATCAGTGCCACAAATTCCGCACGCCTCGACGCGCAGCAGAGCGTCGTCGCGGCCGATCTCGGGAATTTCGAGTTCGCGCAGTTCAAGCTTCCTGGGCGCCGTTTGAACCATCGCGCGACTGATCGCCATCGCTGTACACTCCCTCAGGGCAAAAGCCCGCTGCTGCGCCTAGCCCAACATCGAGCCGCCGTCGATCTGGAACGTCGAGCCGGTCGCATAGGACGAATCATCGCTGGCCAAAAACAAAGCGACGCGCGCGATCTCCTCCGGAGCGGCGGCGCGTCCTATCGCGGCGACGTTTGCGAAGACCTGACTGGGCGTCGCGCCATGACGTTCGGCCAGCCGCTCGAGCATCGGAGTTTCCACCGCGCCGGGACAGATACAGTTCACGCGAATGTTGTAACGAGCGTATTCGAGGGCCGCCACTTTGGTCAGGGCCACAACTCCGGCTTTGGCCGCACAGTAAGCGGCGCCGCCTTTCTGCGCGACCGTCGCCGCCATCGAAGCCGTATTGATGATCGAACCGCCGCGCTGGATCATGTGCGGGAGTGCGGCCTTCATGCCGAGGAACACGCCTCTTAAGTTGACCGCGATTACGCGATCGAAGGCCTCGTTGCTGAATTGCGCCAGGAAAGCGGCTTCGCCCTCGATACCCGCGTTGTTGTAGAGCACGTCAAGCCGGCCGAAGCGAGCGATAGTCTGCGCCACCATGGCTTCGGCGTCGCCGGCGTTGGAGACGTCGGCATGCAAACCGAAACTCTTACCCCCTTGCGTCGCGATCTGGCGCGCGGTCTCGTTAGCCGCGGCCTCGTTGAGGTCAACTGCGGCAACCGCCGCGCCCTCAGCCGCGAATATAGATGATGCTGTCCTGCCCATACCCGAGCCGGCGCCGGTTATCAGCGCCACTTTGCCTGCCAGTTTCATGATTTATTTCCTCTCGCGACGAGTCCGCGCCTAACCCGATATGGAGCGAGGCAACTATCCGCGCTGTCAGGAGAAGCTGCCGGTGGTCCAGCCGCCGTCGATCATGAAGGGACGCGCGGCTGCGAAGGTAGCGTCGTCACTAGCCAGGAAGAGCGCCACCTTCGCGATCTCTTCAGGGCGCGCGGGTCTGCCTAACGGCGACGCAACAAACATCTGGCCTGACGCTGTGGCCGCGGCGCCAGTGGTACGCTGGTAAAAAGGCGTATCGACAGGGCCGGGCAAAATACAGTTGATGCGGATATTATCACGCGCGTACATCACACCGGTTGTTCGGGTCAGTGCAATCAGGCCGGCCTTGGAGACCGCATAGCCGGGAGGGCCGGGAATCGCGGTGATCGCAGCGATCGAAGAAACGTTGATCACCACGCCGGAGCGCCGCTTGACCATGTGGGGAATCGTATAGTGCATGGCAAGAAAGGCACCGCGCAGGTTGACCGCGAGCACGTGGTCGAAGTTCTCCACGCTCAGTGCGTCCGCCTTGATGTCTCCCTCGATGCCGGCGTTGTTGTAGAGCACGTCGATTTGACCGAAGCGCTCAAGCGTTGCGGCGACCATCGCCGCGCAGTCCTGGTCTTGTGAAACGTCCGCCCGCAAGGCGATGCTTCTGCCTTCGAGCCCCGCAATCTCCGCCGCGGTCTGCCTTGCGGCGCCTTCGTCGATGTCCACGGCTGCTATCGCGGCGCCCTCGTTTGCAAACAGCATTGCCACGGCCTTGCCTTGACCGGAGCCAGCGCCAGTGATCAAGGCCACTTTGTTTGCCGGCTTCATCGTTTGCCTCTCGCACTCTCCATCGAGGTCAAGACCATTTCGCTATCGGTCGACCGCGTCTTCCTCATTTGCACCGGCCCGCGACGAGAACGGTCTGAACGGGCAGTTTCCGCCGGCAGATCATGCCAACTTAGCCAGCGCTTTGCCATCCGATGGGGGAGCGGCGGCTTGACGCCAGGCTCATTATCAGACTAGGAGTCGCGTGATTGGAAAGACAAAAGGTCAAATGAGCCGACCATTCGCTTTTATGGGAGGAAATACCAATGAGTGCTGCCGCAGTGGCCGCGGGTTTGGAGCGCATCGGGCACAAATGGGGCTGGTTTCTCGCCTTGGGTATCCTACTGATTGTTCTGGGCTTCGTCGCGCTGGGCGACACGGTTGCAGTCAGCGTCATCTCGATGATCTTTTTCGGTTGGCTCCTGATTTTCAGCGCGATCCTGCATGTGGTCCACTGGTTTCGCGGCAGTGGCCAGAGCTTCTTCCTGGATCTGCTTGGTTTCATCTTCGATCTGGTTGTTGGGATTATCCTGCTGACGAATCCGGCTGTGGGAGCAATAGCTCTGACCCTGGTGCTGGCGGTTTTCTTTCTCGTTGGCGGCCTGATGCGGATATTTGCTTGCCTGAGCCTGGATACGCCGCATCGGTTCTGGCCAATTCTTAGCGGAATAGTCTCGGTGGTGCTCGGTGTGCTGCTGTGGATTCACTGGCCGGCATCGGGGCTGTTCTTTATCGGCCTCGCGATCGGCATCGAGTTGATCTTCCGCGGCTGGGCGTGGGTGATGCTGGCTTTGCGGGTGCGAACGTTAGCTCACGCCTGAGATCCACGGCGTGCCTATGATCGGTTTACAACGATAGTTTAGGCGCGCCTCTACAACAGTGACGCACGGTGAAGACCGTCCAGGCGGTATCGAAACAGTGTGGCCGACGTCCACGTTATCCGAATCTTGCGCATAGGATCCCTGCCTACGGCCATCGATCGGTCGGAATCTTGTTGAATCGTAACCGGAGTCTTGTTGAATCGTAAGATGAAGCGCCGACTAATCGCTCTTATGGATCGGATCGATCCACATTATTGTCTGCGGTTCTGCTGCCGGTTCGATGTCGAGGTTGACCACCACTGATTCGCTGTCGCTGCGGACCAGCACGCATTCCAGGGGTTCGTTGGGCGAAGCGTTGATCTCCTGGTGCGGAACCCAGGCCGGAACATAAATGAAGTCGCCAGGGCCGGCCTCATCCTGGTATTCGAGACGCTCGCCCCATCGCATGCGCGCACGGCCGCGAAGAACGTAGATGACGCTCTCCAATGCTCCATGATGATGGGCGCCGGTCCTCGCGTCGGGGAGCACCTTAACCGTACCGGCCCAAATCTTTTGCGCTCCGACCCGAGCGTGGTCGATTGCCGCGGCGCGGGTCATCCCGGGCGTTTGCGGGGTGTTCCTATCCAGGGAGTCCGCCCGGATTACTTTGACGCCGTGCGCCTTCCAGTCGATCGCTCCGGAATCGGGCATGACCAACACCTTCGGGTTAGATTCTTTATGACCAAGTGCGAGAATTTTCCTCCCGGAGTTTGATATCTTCAAGCGACCCGAACTTCGCAAGAAGCGGTGATCATTCGGGCAAGGGAGACGCGGTTTCGGTCCCGTCGTCGTGACCTGCATCGGCCGCCCGGCTTGGCGAGGCTGCCGGGCATTGAACAAGCGGCTGCGATTCTGCTACGTGCAAACGAAGGCGGGGAATCCGCGAAGGACGCCGCGGCAGGCCGGTGGGATCTAGAAAAAGGAGGCGCAACCATGCATTTGATGTACTTTACCGAACAACCGATGTCGACCTATCCGCCCGCCGAAGGCGATCGATACGGTTTTACCGCTTTGCTGTTCCCGAATAAGTTCTTCGATCCGATTTCGGGCAGCCGCCTCTACAATGAGCGGCTCGAAGAGTACCGCTACGTCGAGGAGTGCGGCTGGGACGGCATCATGCTCAACGAGCATCATAACGCGCCGTTTTGCATGCAGGCCAAGTGCAATATCTTCGCCACCGCTATCGCAGCCACGACCAAGCGGGTCAAGATTGTGCTGTTGGGCAATCCCCTGCCGGTGGCCGACAATCCGATCCGGCTGGCAGAAGAGCTGGCGATGATCGATCTGCTGTCCAAGGGCCGCCTGGTCCCAGGTATCGTGCGGGGCGGTGGCGTTGAGGCATTCGCCAGCAACACCAATCCCGC
>Ga0126373_10002700_pt1 | contig 13106 bp, 13 predicted proteins | sample PanSoiMetPlot_11_FD_92545 | JGI IMG/M metagenome (GOLD analysis project Ga0126373, IMG submission 92545) | Tropical forest soil microbial communities from Panama - MetaG Plot_11 | ecosystem: Environmental > Terrestrial > Soil > Tropical forest > Bulk soil | place: Panama | collected 2016-02-17
ATGAACATATAGAGGGCGGAATTGGTGAAACTGATCTGGTGGCCGCCCAGGGAAAAGAGCGGAGCCCAGTTGTGTATCTGGAATTGATGGATCGGATCGACTTGCATGATCCCGTCGTTTGCGTTGAGCGCTCGCGCCGCGCGACTTACCTGTCCGAACCTTGCCGGCTACGGTCGTTGAACGTAGGGCTCGCCATGAGACCGGCGGAACGCATCACATTGAGTACGCCCGCGGCAAAGCCGAGCAGAAGAAACACCGTAAGCCCCCAGGGCGAAATGCCGAGCAGGCGGTCGATCAACCAGCCGATGCCGGCACCGACTAAGACGCCTGCAACGAGTTCGCTGGAGAGGCGAAAGCCCCTGGCGTATCCCGATGCAGTCGCCGTCTGCTGCGCACCAGCACCGTCCGAAGGATCACGGCCGGCCTGGCGCGTCTGGCCGAGTCCTTCATTAAGCCGCTGGAGTCTCGCGGAGAGAGCGGCCTCGTCGGGTTGCGGCTTGCCCCAGTCGCCGTTGTCGCGCGCGTCGCTCATGCTATCGACACTCGCGGGTTGCAGCGCTCGCGGCTTGCGCGCACCTTAAAAGCCGCGCGGACCATACTGACTGGATTCCGGTGAGTCAAGAAAACGCCAATCTGCTTTAGCCCATTGAAATACCGGCGAAATACGAGACAAGCATGGTGCGTTTGGGCCGCCCTTTGTGCACCGCAAAGTCGCGTCAGATTCGCCGGTGCCGTGCAAGCACGGCGTTCCGATCCTAATATCGGGTGATCCGCACGCTCGCGCGAGAGGACTTGATCATGAGGCAAATCGCTATTGTTATTGTTGCCGCGGCAATTCTGGCCGGCCCGGCGCGCGCAGAAGAACCGACGCCCGATAGCGGCGGCGGGCGATACGTGTTCAGCAAACAGGCCAATGGCGTCTTGCGTCTCGACACTCAATCCGGAGCGGTATCGTTGTGCCGCGAAGAAGGGGTCGGTTGGGCTTGTCAGGCGGCGCCCGACGATCGCGCGCTATTCGAGCGTGAAATCGCACGACTGCAAAGCGAGAACGCGGCGCTCAAGAGAATACTTCTGGCGCACAACCTGGCACTGCCGCCGGGCGCGATGCCGGAAGCTCCGGGTGCGCGGACCCCGCAGTCGCTGCATTTGCCGAGTGATGCTGAGATCGACCGCATGGTCGCTTTCGTCGGCCAGCTCTGGCAACGTTTTGTCGATGCCGTCGCGCGGGCGCAAAAGCAAGTGTTCAACAAAAGCTAGTCCGCCTTGAGCAAGCTCTCCGCCATTCACACCGCATCTGCCGATACCGTCGCCACCGCGCGCCTGTCGGTGGAAACCTCAGGCGAAGGCTTGTTCGAGATTACGGCCGACGTCGCGCGCTTTCTCGAACAAATCCACGCGCGCGATGGCGCCATTCTGATTTATCTGAGGCATACTTCGGCGTCGCTGACGATCCAGGAGAACGCCGATCCCGATGTGCGCACTGATCTGGTCACTGCACTGCGCCGGCTTGCGCCCGCGAATGCCGGGTGGGTGCACCAGCTTGAAGGACCCGATGACATGCCGGCCCATGTCAAATCCATGCTCAACGGTGTTTCGTTGCAGGTGCCGGTCAGTGCCGGCGCATTGGGGCTGGGCACGTGGCAGGGGATCTATGTGGCTGAGCACCGCACGAGTCCGCATCGTCGCGAAGTGGTTCTGCAATTTTCCGGGTCTTGCGGCCAAATCTTGAGCCAACTCTTGCGCTGAGAGCAAGTCATTGAACGAGGTGCAATTTTATCAGGTGCTGATTGCCGACGATCATCCGCTGTTTCGCGGCGCGCTGCGCGAGGCCGTTAATGGGCTGTTTGATCGGATCGGTGTCGCTGAAGCCGGTACCTTTGAAGAGGTCGTGGAGCGGCTGGAAGGCGGCGGCGAGCTGGATTTGATCCTGCTAGACCTGCAAATGCCGGGAGGGCGCGGTTTTTCCGGCTTGATATATTTGCGCGCCCAATATCCGAGTTTGCCCGTCGCAATCGTGTCGGCAAATGATGATCCCGCCGTGATCCGCCGTTGCATGGCATTCGGCGCCGCGGGCTTTCTGCCGAAGACGCTCGGCGTTGAGGCGCTGCGGGCGGCGATCGGGCGTGTCCTGGCCGGAGAAATGTGGACGCCGCCCGATGTCGAACTGGCCGGCGAGGCGGACGCCGAGAGCGCAGCCTTAATCAGGCGGCTGGCGACCCTCACGCCGCAACAGGTTCGGGTACTGATGATGCTCTCGACCGGGCTTCTCAACAAGCAGATCGCTTTCGAGCTTGGTGTCTCGGAAGCCACTGTAAAAGCGCACGTATCGGCGATCCTCCAGAAGCTCGGGGTCGAAAGCCGGACTCAGGCCGTCATCGCTGCCGGCAAGATCGAAACCGGGCAATGGCCGCAGAAGTGAAGCCTCCGCTCCGTAATGTCCGCTCGAGCGGACGCCGATCACTTCAGACCGATGCCGCTTCACGATCGGCAGCCACACAGGCTCGCGGCCGAACTTTCCCTTTGATCTGGGTGCGGTGCATTACTCTGCGCGCGGCGTTATCGAATGGATCGCGCCGATGCATTGTCGTGCGATTGTCCCACACAACGAGGTCACCGACGCGCCACTGGTGCGCGAAGCTGAACTCGGGTGAATCGACATAGCGCCATAACTCGTCGAGCAGCGCGTCCGAATCGGCTTGTGAGAGACCTTCGACGTAGGAATTGCGCCGCCGGCCGAGGTAAAGCGAGGGTTTGCCGGTAGCAGGATGAGCGCAAACGGCCGGATGCCATGCGCCCGGCGCTTTGTGAGGATCATCGGTCGGCGTTACGCCCTGGCGCACGTAGCCGCCGCTGTTGAAGGTGCCGTCGTGTTTGATCCGGCGCGTCCTGACCTTCGCCTGCAATTGCTCCGGCAGCGCCTGCCACAACGCTTGCATGCCGCAGAAATAGGTATTTCCGCCGGCCGGTGGAATCTCCAGCGAATAGAGCATTGAGGCGTCCGGTGGCAGGTCGAGATAGCTCATATCGGTATGCCAGACGGCTTCGCCGGCGCCGAGCGCGCCGATCGGGTCGCCTTTTGAGTCAAGCACGTTGGACACGACATAGATGTCTGGATATCCGGGCGGGCTCTGCCGGCCACGTTCCTGATTTGGCGGCGGATCGAGCTCGCCAAAACGCCAGCTGAACGCGAGAAGGTCCTCGTCGCTGAGTTTTTGCCCCCGAAAGAGCAGTACCGAAGAACGGTGCCAAGCGGCTTCGATCTGGGCAAATTCCGCGGCGCTCAAAGCGGTGAGATCGACATTTCCCACCTCAACGCCGACAGCTGATGTCAGCGGCCTTAATGTCATAGCCATGAACAAAATCCCTGAAAGCCAAGAACTCCACACACGAACCGAGAAATCATAGGCTAAAGCTTTTCATCTTCCCAGTAGTGCTGGACGTTCTTGCATCATGCCATTACATGGTGTCCCGCATCCGGAGCCAGGAATGGGGACCAATGCGTCGGCGTGATGTTCTTGGGTTGGGGTCGCTCGCATTGGCGGCGCAGGGATTGGCGCTCACCAAATCGCATGCCGCATCGACCTATCCCGAGCGACCGATCCGGTTGATCGTTCCGTTTCCCCCAGGCGGCGGGTTTGACACCATCGGACGTCCCTGGGCGGACAGGATCAAGCCACGGCTGGGAACCATCTTTGTCGAAAACCAGGGTGGCGGCGGCAGTTCGCTCGGTGCCGCGACCGTGGCTCATTCCAGTCCAGACGGCTACACGCTTCTGCTTGGCGGATCGAGCACACATGTGACCGAGGCGATTTTAAAGACGCGGCCGCTCTATGACCCGGTTAAGGATCTCGAACCGATCTCCAATATCGCGGTTTCGCCGTTCGCGCTCGCTGTGCATCCGTCGGTACCGGCGAACACGCTCACCGAGTTCATCGATTACGACAAGGCGAACCGGGGCAAGCTTTCCTACGGGCATGCCGGTGTCGGTTCGCTCAATCATCTCACCGGCGAATTGTTCAAGTCGCTCACCGGGCTGCCCGATCTCCTGCAAGTGCCCTATCGGGGCTCGGGCCCGGCGATCGCCGACGCGCTAGCCGGTCACGTATCCATGGTGACGCCGGCCGTCACCGGGCAGATGATCGAATTTCACCGCACTGGCAGGCTGCGCATTCTGGCGGTCACCAGTCCAAGCCGCTTGCACCCCGCCAGCGACTTGCCGACCGCGGCGGAAACGCTGCCGGAAATGGTTTCCCAGCAACTCATCGGCTTGTTCGCTCCCAAGGGCACTCCCGAAGCGATCATCAAGCTGATCGCCGAGGCAAATCACGCTTTGCTCGCCGAGTCCGACTATCAAAACATGCTTGTGGAAACTGGATTCGAACCCGACGTCGATTCATCACCGGATATATTCCGCCGCCGCATCGAAGCGGAAATCGCGAAGTGGACACCGATCGTTCAGGAGCTCGGACTGAAGATCGACTGAACGGGCGGCAGAACCTAATTCCCGAATTAAGCGGGACGGGCCGCTGATCGGGAGGCCCCCTTCGGCCGCGCCAATTCTCTGATGACTTTGACCGCCGTCACGGCCAAGACCGTGAAACAAATAAGGTCGCCATATTCTACGGGATTGTCATTGGTGAAACTGTATATTGGCTCCTGCAGGAAGTAGTCGGCGCAGACCAATGCGACGGCGGTGCACAACAAGGCAAGACCGCCACCGTGCAGACCTGCAACCACCGCCACCGGGAACAAATAAATATAAACGAGGGAGTGGGCGCCAGCGCTATTCGAATTTATGTGCCAGAGAATTGCCGTAACCGCCGACATCAAGCCGAGCGATGCGGCAATGGGCAAAAGTGATTTTAACACCCGCATTTCGCCCTCAGCGGTTACGATGGATGTCCGTTCAGCTTGGCAGATAGCAGGAGCTTTTTGCTCCTTAAAAACAATACGGGTTAATCCGGGATAGTTAAAGACGCCGGGCCCTATGGTTTGCGGAAAAATCCGCGAAAGGTCAATAACCTGACCTCGGGGTGCTGGATTTTCGGCTATTCCGCCGCCACACGCTGCACCCGCCATTGCGTCATTAACGCCCGCAACGATGCCGGTTTGATCGGCTTGTTGAGAACATGAGCGCCTTCGGCGCGGGCTTGTTCGCGAATATGCGGCGAGCGGTCAGCGGTGATCACGATGGCCGGGATTTCGCTCCCGTCCGCTTCGCAGATGCGGCGGCGCAGCGCCCTGATAGCGGCAAGCCCGTCGCCAGTGTCGAGATGGTAGTCGACCAAAAGCCCATCTGGCTCAAGCCCGCTCGCCTCAAGCGCTGCCACCGCTTGCACGAGGTCGGCGCCCTTGAGCACCCGGCAGCCCCAGCCGTTGAGTAGCGTCTCCATACCGCTGAGAACGGCGCGCTCATTGTCGATGCAGAGGACAACCATGCCATCAAGCGGTCCGACCTCGAGCCGAGACAACGGCGCTGTTTTCAATGCCTGTGCGGCGGCGGCGCGCGGCACTTCGACCGCAAAACAGGAACCATCGCCGCTTTTCGATTTCAACGTCAGCTCGCAGTGAAGCACCCGCGCAATGCGTTCGACGATCGAGAGGCCGAGTCCGACGCCACGAGCCACTCGTGCTCCCTGATCAAGCCGATGAAACTCCTTGAACACAGCGCGCTGCTTGGCCTGCGGAATTCCGATGCCGGTGTCGTAAACCTCGATGCGCAGCTGTTCGCCGCGGCGGCGGCAGCCGACCAAGACGCGCCCCGAGGGCGTGTATTTGACCGCGTTTGAAATGAGATTCTGCAACAGGCGCCGTAACAAGCGCCGATCGGATCGCACCGGCAGCGAACATGGCACGATGACGAGTTGCAGGCCCTTCTCGCGGGCGAGCGGCGCGAACTCCACCTCAAGGCGGTGCAGCAATTCGTCGATACGAAACTCAACAAGCTCCGGCTTCATCACTCCGGTGTCGAGTCGCGAGATATCAAGAAGTGCCGAGAAAATTTCCTCCACTGCTTCCAGCGAAGCGTCGATGTTTCCGATGAGCGCACCATCCTCGCCGGCGCCGTTGCGCTCGATCAGGCTCGTGACATAGAGCCGGGCAGCGTTGAGAGGTTGCAGAATGTCATGGCTCGCGGCGGCGACAAATCGGGTTTTTGAAACGTTCGCTTCATCGGCCTCAGCCTTGGCCCATTCCAATGCGGCATTGAGGCGAGTGAGTTCCGCGGTGCGCTCGCGCACGCGGCGCTCGAGATTTGCATTGGCCCGTTCCAGCGCCTCGGCGGCTTGCACGCTCGGGGTTATGTCGGTGAAGGTCGTTACCAGGCCGCCATCGGGCAGGCGGTTGGCGCGCACCTCGATAAAAAGCCCTCGCTCGGCGACACGCTCCAGGAAAGGCTCGACTTCGGAGGTGTATTTCGCGACGCGATCGATGATGAACTGGTCGATGTCAGCGTTTTGCTCACTCTGCCGAGCGATATGGCGCAAGATGTCATGCAGCGCGATACCGACGCGCGTCAGTTCATGCGGCAGGTTGAGAATTTCGCCAAACTGCCGATTCCAGCACACCAGCGCCAGCTCCTTGTCGAACACCGCGATGCCCTGGCGCACATGGTCGAGCGCGGTCTGCAAAATTTCGCGGTTGTAGTGGATTGCTGCGCTGGCATCGTCGAGGAGCTTTAGTGCCGCTTTGGTTGAGAGCGTGCGCTTGCGCAACAACAAGGACAGCACCAGACGCGACGAGGCTGCTCCGATGGCCGAGGCCAACAGGTATTCGGCATATTGGAGGAGCTGAAAATCAGCCTCGATGCCCGGCTCGAGGCTGAGCCGGCGCGCCGTGGCAAAGCTCGCGAAAGAGCCGCGCGTGCGCTCCTCGCCGAGATAGCGTGACACCGTGGCGATGAGGTCTTCGACGCTCACGGAGGCGCGCCGCAGCCGAAAACCAGGCGCCATCGGACCAAGGATGGGGGCGAGTGTCGGCGGCGCAAACAAATCGCTTTGCACCCGCTCAATAGCGCTTGGCTGTCGTACCAATGAACAACCGACACAACAGGCGATATTCGCGGCTAGGCTCAACAGCATGCCGTGTACGAGAGGCGGCATGTCGAGGCCGAACAGCGCTTCTGGCCGCAAGAAACCGATGCCCCAGGGGCCATCGGCCAAGATTCGCGCGCTGACGATGCCGGCGGCAGACATGCTCGGCAGCAGCAGCGTATAGGCCCAAACCAGGACGCCCGCGCTCATGCCTGCAATCGCGCCGAGCGAGGTGGCGCGCCGCCAGATCAAGCCGCCGAAAAAAGCCGGCGCCAACTGCGCGATGGCGGCAAACGACAACAGTCCGATCGCTGCGAGCTGCGCCTCGCCGGCCGACCGGTAATAGGCATAAGCGAGAAACAAGATGACGAAAATGGCGACGCGGCGTGTCGCCAGCAACTGCGCGCCGGCATCGGCCACCTCGGCCGCAAGCGTCGCGCGGCGCTTGAGTACAAGCGGTATGACGATGTCGTTCGACACCATGATGGCGAGCGCGACCGTTTCGACGATCACCATCGCCGTTGCCGCCGACAAACCGCCGATGAACGCGACCAGCGTGATCAATTCCGAATTGGCGGCGAACGGCAGCGCGACGACGAACATGTCGCTGTCGGCATGGCCGGCCGGGAATGTCAGCAGTCCGGCCATTGCGATTGGCAGCACGAACAGGTTGATCAGCACCAGATAAAGCGGAAACAGCCACGCAGCGCGGCGGATTTCCGATTCCGTATGGTTCTCAACCACCGTCACGTGGAACTGGCGCGGCAACAGTACGATGGCAAAAAAGGACAGCATCGTCATCGCGCATAGCGATGCCAGTTGCGGCGCGCGCGTGAGAACCGCGGCGGTACGTGGCTGCTCCAGCGCTTGCATCACCAAAGGGATGGGCCCGTTGAACATGACAAAAGTTACGAAAATTCCCACGCTCAAAAACGCGACGAGCTTTACGACCGACTCGGTTGCAATCGCGAGCATCAGACCATCTTGATGCTCGGTAGCGTCGATATGCCGGGTGCCGAACAACACCGCGAAAGTCGCCATGGCCAATGCGACGAATAGTGCCAAATCGCCGAACAGCGGCTGGATTATGCCCTCTGGGGCTGCCTCGGCGAGGATCGTGGAAACGGAGGATGATACGGCTTTGAGCTGCAGCGCGATGTAGGGGATCATGCCGATGATCGCGATCAGCGCGACCGTCGCGGCAACGGTCTGGCTCTTGCCGTAACGCGCGGCAATGAAATCTGCGATCGAGGTGATGTTTTGACTCTTGGCGAGCCGAACAATGCGGATGAGCAGCGGAAAGCCCAAACTGAGCATCAGCATCGGGCCGATATAGATCGTGAGAAAGTCAAAGCCGCTTCGGGAGGCAAGCCCGACCGAGCCGAAAAATGTCCAGGACGTGCAGTAGATCGCCAGCGACAGCGGGTAGATGAACAGCCGGGCCGAACTGGCGCGCGTCACGCGACTACGGTCGCCGTAGCTCGCCACCAGGAACAGCAACCCGATATAGGCAAGCGCAAGGGCAACAATGAGCCAGCCCTGCAACATGACTGTTTCCTGCCACTACGCGCTTCGCGCCTGTGCGCACGATTGCCGTTATCAAGGTCACCACAGTTTGGCGGGGGTGTCTATCCGCAGCGGAATGTCCAGCAGCGGCGTAACGACCGTGGCGCGTTGACGATCGGCGACGCAGGCGGCATTCATGGTCACCCTTGGCAGTGCCGATGGACCCCGCATTTCGCCGCATTCTGGTTGAGACCTCCGAAACGCTCGCGGTCGCGCTCGCCGGCGGCGTCACCTTTATTTGGCTCGGCCTGCCCGCTGGTCTGGTGTCAGGCTCGGTGCTTGCGGTCGCCACGGCGGCTTGCTCGGCCGCCCGGTGCGGGTTCCGCTCGGAATCGCGCGCATTTGTTACGTGATTGTCGGCACGCTCCTCGGCACCGTCGTGACGCCGGAAACCCTGCGTGGGGTAACAACCTGGCCGGCAAGCATCGCGCTGCTGATGGTCGCTTCACTTGGCATGATCGCCGCGACCATGAGCTATCTGCGCGTCGTTCATCGTTGGGATTCGCTGTCGGCTTTGATGGGCGCGAGCCCGGGGTCGATGGCGCAGGTGATCGCGCTATCGAGCGAACTCGGCGGCAATCTGCGCGCGGTCGCAATCGTGCAGACCGTGCGCGTGCTCCTGCTGGTGCTTGGATTGCCGAACGGACTCGCTTTGTTCGGGCTGGTTGTCCCGGCGGTGCCGGTGCCCCGCGGTCCAGCCGGATTTTCCGTTCTCGGCGAAATGATCCTTCTGCTCAGCGTTGCCGCGACCTTTGCGCTCATCTTCATGCGGCTGCGCTTTCCCGGTGGGCTATTGTTCGGCGCGCTGACCGGCTCGGCCATCCTGCACGGCACTGGTCTTGTTCACGCTGCGCTGCCGTGGTGGCTCGGAAGCGCTCCGGTCATCATGCTCGGCGCGCTGGTCGGCTCGCGGTTCGCCAATACCAGCGCCCGGATGCTGCTAGCCCATCTCGGCGCGGCGTTTGGTTCATTCGCGGTGTCGATGGCGGTGGCGACACTCTTCGTTTTTATCGTGACGCGGTTGCTTTCCTTTTCCATCGCCAATGTCGTCATCGCCTTTGCGCCCGGCGCGCAGGACACGATGATGGTGCTGGCGCTCGCGCTGCACCTCGACCCGGTCTATGTCGGGGCGCACCATCTCGCGCGTTTTTTGGTGGTGACCTTCGCTATCGCCGTTGCGGCTCGCCGCGTATCGACGAAGCGCAGTACCGAGCAAGTCGCCCACGGCACGCCGCCCAGACAGGCGGACGAGGAAGGACGCTTTACTCCGCCGCCAACGCCCGTTCCTTGAACGGCAGGCTGAGCCGCTGCCAGACGTCGACCAAAGCTTCGGCGAGCCGATCGATCAGCGCGTCATCGTGGTACGGGCTCGGCGTGATGCGCAGCCGCTCGGTGCCTCTCGGTACCGTTGGATAATTGATCGGCTGAATGTAAATTCCGTGCTCGCTCAGGAGCAAATCGCTCGCCTGTTTGCAGCGTTCCGGCTCACCGACAAAGACCGGCACGATGTGGGTCGGGTTCGACATGACCGGTAAGGCGGCAGCGGCAAGCACAGCCTTGGTCCGGGCCGCCCGCTCCTGAAGCCGTTCGCGCTCCCAGTTCGAGCTTTTCAGATGTCGGATCGCTGCCATCGCCGCCGCGCAGACAGACGGCGGCAATGCGGTGGTAAAAATAAAACCGGGTGCGTAAGAGCGCACCGCGTCGATCAGCGCGCTCGAGCCGGCAATATAACCGCCCAGACAGCCGAACGCCTTGGCGAGCGTGCCTTCGACTACGTCGATCCGGTCCATGACGCCTTCGCGCTCGGCGATGCCGCCGCCGCGTGGGCCGTACATGCCGACGGCATGGACCTCGTCGATATAGGTCATCGCGCCATAGCGCGCGGCGAGATCGCAAATCGGTCCGACCGGCGCGACGTCGCCGTCCATCGAATACAGACCTTCGAACACGACCAGTTTCGGCCGCAGCGGGTCGGCAAGCGCAAGAAGCTGTTCCAGATGCGCCACGTCGTTATGACGGAAGATCTGCTTCTCGCAATGCGCCTGGCGCACGCCTTCGATCATCGAATTGTGATTCCACGCATCCGATAGGATCAGGCAGTTCGGCATCAAGCGCGCCAAGGTGGAAATGCCAGTCTCGTTCGAAACATAGCCGGACGTAAAGACCAATGCGGTTTCCTTGCCGTGCAAATCCGCGAGCTCGCGTTCGAGCTCCACCAGGGGATGATTGTTGCCGGCAATATTGCGGGTGCCGCCGGCCCCGGTACCCATTCGGGTCGCGGTCTCGACCATGGCGCCAACGACTTTGGGATGCTGGCCCATGCCGAGGTAGTCGTTGGAACACCAGATGACGACGTTTTTCGCGCCGTGGGGCGAATGCCACAGGGCGTGCGGGAAACGCCCGGCGATGCGCTCAAGATCGGCAAACACCCGATAACGCCGTTCGGCGCGCAGCCTTTGCAGCGCGGCGGTGAAATAGCCACGATAGTCGATGTCCGGACGGTTATCGGGATAGGCCATTGGGCGCGCTTCTGCCGGTCCTTGCCGGGTGCATATTGCAATTGCAGGCGACTTTCTAGAAGCGTTCCAGGGTACTTGTCGAGGCCATCGGAAGCACCCAGCGCTTGCTGCGGAATAAATGGGGCAATACAGGCTATGCTCGGCTAAACCGGCGCATTGCGCCGGACACCAATGTCAACCGTGAAAAAGAATGCCTAACGATGAATGAGCGCACGAGCGGGCTTGATCACGGCCTGACCGACTATGGTGATCGTGATTTCTCGCGCTACTTGCGGCGCTCGTTCGCGCAATCCATGGGTTATTCGCGCGAGATGCTGAACCGGCCGGTGGTCGGCATCGCCTATACGGGTTCGGACTTTAACAATTGCCACCGTCACTTTCCGGAGCTCTTGGCGGCAGTCAAGCGCGGCGTGCTGGCTGCTGGCGCGCTGCCGCTCGAATTTCCGACGATCTCGCTCGGGGAGGTGTTTCTCACGCCAACAAGTCTCAAGTTCCGCAACCTGATGGCGATGGACACGGAGGAAATGATCAGCGCACAGCCGATGGACGCGGTCGTGTTGATGGGCGGCTGCGACAAGACGGTGCCGGCGCAGCTCATGGGCGCCGTGTCGGCCGACCGTCCGGCGCTGATGCTCGTCGCCGGCCCGATGATGACGGGGCGGCATCGCGGCGAGCGGCTCGGCGCTTGCACGGATTGCCGCCGCTTCTGGGCGCGTTATCGCGCCGGCGACATCGACGCTGCTGAGATTTCCGCTGTCGAGGGCCAGCTCGCCGTGACCGCCGGCACGTGCGCGGTGATGGGCACGGCCTCCACCATGGCCTGCCTCGTCGAGGCGCTCGGCATGTGTTTGCCGGGCACTGCGGCGATCCCGGCGGTGCACGCCGATCGCTTGCGCGCCGCCGAGGCGAGCGGCGCCGCCGCCGTCAAGCTGATCGGCTCGAAATTGACGCCGTCGCGGCTCGTCAATGAAAAATCGGTGGAGAATGCGCTGCGGGTTCTGCTTGCGCTCGGCGGTTCGACCAATGCCGTCATTCATCTCACCGCCATGGCCGGGCGCGCCGGCGTGAAGGTCTCGCTTGAGCGCCTCAACGCGCTGTCCGATTCCACGCCCGTTCTGGTTAATCTCAAGCCGGTCGGCAACGGCTACATGGAGGATTTTTGCGCAGCCGGCGGCATGGGCGCACTGCTGCGCGAATTAAAGCCGCTTCTTCATCTCGACTGCATGACCGTGACCGGCGAGACGCTCGGCGAGCGGATTTCGCATCCGGCCGATTATGTCGACCGCGCGATCATTGCCGCATTCGACAGGCCGCTCGAAGGCGAGGGCGGCCTCGTCGCGTTGTTCGGCAATCTGGCGCCCAAGGGCGCGATCCTCAAACGCTCGGCGGCTGACGCCAAGCTGTTTGAACACGAGGGCAGGGCAGTGGTGTTCTCCTCGCTCGCCGATCTCGCCGCGCGCATCGACGATCCCGCACTCGAGGTCGAACCGGCGGATATTTTGGTGTTGCAGAATGCCGGCCCGCATTCGGCCGCTTGCATGCCGGAGGCTGGGTATCTGCCGATCCCGAAAAAGCTCGCGCAGCGCGGCATCAAGGACATGATCCGCATTTCCGATGCGCGGATGAGCGGCACCGCCTTCGGCACCATCGTCCTGCATGTGACCCCCGACGCCGCCTCAGGCGGGCCACTCGGCCTCCTTCGCACCGGAGACAGGATCCGGCTCTCGGTGAAGCGCCGGCGCATCGAGGTTTTGCTCGACGATGCCGAACTGCAAAAGCGCGCGCGAGCCGCACCGCGCCCGCCAGAAACACCGCAGCGCGGTTATGCCAAATTGTTTGCCGAGCAGATTCTTGGCGCCGACGAGGGCTGTGATTTTAAGTTTTTAATGCCGCGGTGAGATTCCTTCCCCCGCAATGCGGTGGGGAGGGTCGCCGCGAATAACGTGAGCGGCTGGGTGGGGGGTGTGAGAGTGCCCCCATCCCTGACCCC
>Ga0126373_10002704_pt1 | contig 13102 bp, 10 predicted proteins | sample PanSoiMetPlot_11_FD_92545 | JGI IMG/M metagenome (GOLD analysis project Ga0126373, IMG submission 92545) | Tropical forest soil microbial communities from Panama - MetaG Plot_11 | ecosystem: Environmental > Terrestrial > Soil > Tropical forest > Bulk soil | place: Panama | collected 2016-02-17
GTCACCGTACAATTCGTCGGCACTTGCGGCCCCTTGCAGTTCGTATCCCCGCCTCCGAGGTTCGGGCAGTTCACCAGGCAGATGGCGCTCGGCGGATTGATCACGTTAATCTGCGCCGTGTCCGTCGCGCACAGCAGCGTTGACGGAATCGAGGCATTCAGTTGTGTCGAGGTGATCCCGGTTACCGTGATGGCCGTCTCGATGCCAGTCGTCGCCACGCCCGTAAATGTTACCGACGAGCCTCCGTTCTGAGACCCAGGCAGGAAGTTCGTTCCCGTCACCGTAATCGGAATGTTCGCGCACTTCGCTGTCGTCGAATCGCAATAACCTGCCGAGGCGGGACTGACGGACGAGATGGTCGGAAACGGATTCGGCGCTCCGTAAATGATGAACGTCAACGCGTTCGAAAGCCCGTTGTTCCCCGTCCCGGTCTGTGGCGTGAAGGTATTAACGTACGCGGTCCCGGGATTCGCAATGAGGCTGTAGGGCACCGCGGCGTTCACGTCCGTCGCATCCAGGTACGTGGTGCAGCCGTTTTTGGCGTTGGTACTGGTGCAAGCCGGCAGTTTCTGCCCGTTCCATTCCACCACCGTGGTGGTCTGGAATCCGTTCGCCGCGCTTCCCAGCACAAACAGCGTGAAGCACGGGTTTGTCTGCCCGCTCGGCGTGTTGGGGCAATTGGCCAGCTGCCCTCCCGATGGCGTTCCCGCCGGCAGTCCCGAAGGCGAAATATTCGTAATCGTCGCGCCGGTGTTGTACTGCACCGAATTGTTGTAATCGTTGCAGCCGGCGAGCAGGCCGACCGCGCACAACGCGACAGCTAAAGCTGTCCGTGACCGCTTCATCGATTCTCCTTCACCAATCCTCTTCGAAATTCAGCTCCGTGTCGCCCAATTCTTGAGCGGCGAACCTTCAGCCGCAAACCCCTCATTCCGAGCCTGCCGGCAGCGGGCCGGCGCAGCGAAGAATTTCTCGGCGCAAGGTCCCTTCCGCCATCCCGTGTTGCGCGGATGGATTTCCTCGCGAGCATCCTCTTCTGCTTGGGTTGAGATGCCTAATCTGGCGCTGGCGTTGACCCCGCCGTTTACCGCTCTCCCCCGGGCGTTCCGCACAATCTCAGCTTCTGGTATTATCCCGCATCCTAGGCCTCACGCAAAGGTCCACTCGACCGGCCAAACGCCGCTCCGCAAGTGAAACTGAACGCTCGAGCACCTTCGCCTCGGTCGTGAAGGCCGGCGGGCTACCGCCCGGTGCTAGCGGGACTGGGAGGCCGAAAGCAAATTGACGAACAGCCGATATGCCCCGGGAACTCCTTCCGGAAGTTCGCGGAAGAACGCGAGACCCGTATAAATGTACGTGCCCTTACCGTAGCGCGCGTACACCAGGCTGCCGTCCAAATCCTTCTCGCCGGGATCATGCATCGCGAGCAGCGCCGTGTACTTCGGATCGAACTCATTCCAGAAATAGAGCCCGCGCTCCTGCACCCAATTCTTGAAGTCCTCGGCCGTGATCTTGTTCGGGCGATTCAGCAGTGGATCGTCGGGCTTCAGAAATTTCACCGGCGAATTCTCGTCGGTGATCCGCGGGTTAGGATTCCCGATCTTCGCCGCATACGGGGCGGGTTCGAACTTATTCCAGATGTAATCGCGGTTGTACTGGACCAGCAAAGTGCCGCCATTCGAGACGTAATCGAGGAGACGCTTGTTGGCCTCGGCGAGTTCCGGGCGCAACTCGTAGGCCCGCACTCCCACCACGACCGCGTCATATTTCGAGAGATTGCCGAAGGCCAGAGCAGCGGTATCGAGCATTTCGACGTTGATCCCGAGACGCCGCAGGGCGTCCGGAATCGGTTCCCCTTCGGCGGAGATGTAGCCAACATGCAGATTCGCGGGGACGTTGATATCGAAGGCGTGGACCACAGTTTGCGCGGGCTCGCTCCAGAGAAGCGTCGGCATGGAAGGGAGAGGTTCGAGCGATGTGGCGAATTTCTCATTCCCGAGTTTCGCGTAAGCGGTGATCGTGAAATTGCCGGGATCGAGTTTGGCCGGCGGAGTCACCGTGAGCTTTACGTATTGGTCGCCGATCCCCGCGAAGCTCACGTCGACCGGCGGAGTAGACGCAAGTCCGTCCGGAAGATCGAGGCCAACGGAGACCTTGGCGGGTTTTGCGGCGTAGGAGTGGACTCGAAGGAAAATGTCGAAGGGCTTGTGTGGCGCCGACACAACTTCGACGGCCTGTTTCGGCTCGACCGACACGGTGTAGGCCGGAACAATTCGCAACGGCACGCGCACGACACTCGTGGAGGTCGCCTCGACATGCGTGACCGGTTCCTGCACCTTCATCTGATAGCCTGCGACGGTGACCTCCTGCTGCGCCGTGATCAACGGGGGAGGCTCCGGAAGCAAAGGCAGCATTCCGTCGGGATTTGTTGGGAGCAAAGCCAGATAGGGTTCCGGCACCGGTACCTTCTCCAAGAACGCAATCGTAAAGTCATAGCCTTTCTCGGGGTCGCCCGCTTGCGCGGACTGCTCCATCGATTTCGGGAGAGCAAGCGTCAACGATCCAAGAGTACACTGCGCCTCGTTGCGGAAAGTGCTGCGCGCGGTGACGTGGAAGGAATCGCCCACCACGAGTTCGCTGCTCTCAGATTCTGCCTTCAGCCGAATGCCCGCGGCCAGGGCCAGGGCCCTTTCAATGCGCCTCTGGCTGCGGCCGATGTCAGCCACGTACTGCAACTGCGACGGACTGGCCGTGACCGCATAGCCGCATTGGCCGGTCCAATCTTTAAAGTCGCTCGCCGCTCCCGCCAACTCGCGCGTAGCTGAGGGAGTGTCTCCCTGCATCATGGCTTCGCGCGCAAGGCCCAATGCCTGGTAGGCATGCTCGAACGCTTGGCAGCCGGGAAAGAGCTTCGTGAGGGGTTCGGCGAGCTGGGCCGCCTCGAAACTGGCGCCGTTTTCGGGAAGCAACCCGATCTTGCGGCGCAGAAAAGGAGAATTCAGGAACCCGGCGATTCCCTGCGTATGATGATTCACGAACGCATCGAGGCCGATTTCGCGCCAGCTTTTGCCGTAAAGCGGAGAAATTTCGTCGAGAGGAAGAACGTAGCCCTTACCAGACTCGCTGCGGTCAAGGTCGAGGACGGCCGTAACTTTCCAGGGAGCTTCATCGGCCAAGGAACTCGAGCCGCCGCCCAGCTTGTAGGAAGGGTCGGCCGCGAGGGCAACCGCCTTGGGTGTCAGGATGCCGGAAGCCTGGTGGTGTCCATGACCGGTATGAACGCCGCCCCAGTTGTTGATCACAAGATTGGGGCGGAAAGCACGCATCACGCGGACCATGTCTTCGACAACCTCGTCACCCCAGATCTTCTCGGTCTCTTCGGGGGTTTTCGAAAATCCAAAGTCACGCGCGCGGGTGAAGTACAGCTTGATACCATAGCCACGCGTCGCGGCGAGAAGTTCCTGCGTACGAATAAGACCCAGTTGCGGAGCTTGTTCAGGCCCGAGAGCATTCTGGCCGCCTTCGCCGCGTGTCAGGGAAAGAAGAGCCACATCGGCGTGAAGCCCGCGAGCCAGATACGTGAGAACGGCCGAGCTCTCGTCATCAGGATGAGCCGTAATGTAAAGGATGCGCGTGATGACACGCGCGGAGTCGATCGCCTCAATGGTTTCGGGAAGGCCAGGTCCGGTACCAGGCGCGGGAGGGAATTGGGCCGATGTTTGGGCGCCAATCCCAAAAAGCAGCATTCCGAACAATAACGGGCGGGCTAGACCTTTCACGGAACCTCCCAACGGGAAATCATAAAGATGCTCGGCCGCGGCCAAACGGTTTCCGTCCGTGGATCACCTCTGTGACACGCGGCCTCAGAATAACAGACCCCTGGCATTCGCCCGCCTGCCGCAGACGGGCCTGAAGTTTCTTTCGATCCGCACCCGGACTCGCTATTTGTGCGCGAAAGGCCATTGTCGCATTTCCCGGGTCCAAATCAGAAATGCGAGCACGCCAAGGCCGATTTCAAGCAGTCCCCATTTGCGAATCGGCCCCGTATGCCAGAAGAGCCACGCCCACGCGAGCATCGTGAGCACCGCCGGAAATGGATAGAGCCACATTTTGAAAGGAAGGCGTTCCGGCGGCCACCGCTTGTGGAGAAGCATGACCCCGACAGCCTGCCCGATGAATTGAACCAGCAAACGCATAGCGAGGATCGCCGCAATGGCGGTCTTGAGCTTGAGGGTAAGACTGAAAATAAACGAGAGCCCGCCGAGAAATAGCAAAGAAATATGAGGGAAGTGCTTCGTCGGATGAACCTTCGAAAACACCGGCAGGAAGTTGCCGTCGAGCGCGGCCGAATAAGGCACGCGCGAATAGCCAAGAAGCACGGAAAACACGCTGGCCAGCGCAATCCAGAGAACCGTCAAAGTAACCAGGCGGGCGGCGCCCGGGCCGTAAAGCTTTTCAATGAATAGGCTCGCGAGGAATGGTGAGTTCTCGGCCTCCCTCCAGGGCACAACGCCGAGGATGCTGGTCTGCATCGCGAGGTACAGCACGGTGATACCGAAAATCGAAAGAAAAATGCCCCGCGGAATATTTTTCTCCGGTTCGCGGATTTCCCCGCCAAGGTGGCAGATGTTGTAGTAGCCCCAGTAGCTGTAGACCGTGTTGACCATCGCCGCGCCGAGCCCCGCGAACCACAGCCACGAGATCTGGAACGCACCCGGCGGAAAATCGAAAGCAAGTTTGGCATCGAAGTGGCGCATGCCGCCCCAGATGAGCCAGAGCATCGTACCTACAACGCCCAGCCAGAGAAGCACCGAGATTTTTCCAATGGTCGTGATGCGGCGGTAAAGAAGGATGACCAGGAAGATGACCAGCCCGCCGGAAAGAGCGCGAGCCTGCCAGTTGCTGAGTGGATAGAGATACTTCGCATAGTCGGAGAAACCGATCGCAGCCGACGCCACCGAAAGCGGGGCCTGAATCAGCGTCTGCCAGACAAAAAGAAACGACATCAGCCGCCCCCAGCGCGCGGGGCCGTACGCTTCACGCAGAAAAACGTAGGTGCCGCCCGCCCTCGGCATCGCAGCTCCCAGTTCGGACCACACAAAACCATCGAGGCAAGCGAGAAGCGCTCCCGCCAGCCAGGCAAGAAGAGCCTGCGGACCGCCCATCGACTTGATGACCAGCGAACTGACAACGAACGGGCCGATCCCGACGATCTCGATCATGTTAAGCGCCACGGCCTCTTTGAGCCCGAGGCCGCGCTCCAGCTGAGGCTGGGGGCCGCCGGTGCGACTGAGTTGATCGAGGGAAGCCATGCGCAGCGAGAATAACAAAGGAAGGCGGAGCCACCTAACACCCAAGAAGAAAGACTTGCACGATGCGACACACCGGGCGCCCCAAGGAAAAAACACGAACAGGCGACTCTGCATTTCGGTTTGCATCCTTGGCCGAACAGCTTAAACTCGTCACGCACCGCACGAAGACTCGAAAGCCCGCGAAATAAATATGCAACGGATGGCTCGCTCGCTCCTCCTGCTCGCTGTGTTCGTCGCGGGCTGTATTGGAGCCGCCCGTCTTGCTTTATCGCGGTCCAGCTCGGCTACTCTCCAACTCCCACCAGGTACCTCGGCCACCCTCGACAACATTTATTCCGCGCGCACGGATGCCGCAGCCGCACAAGCGAAGCAGTTGGAGCAGCAGTATCCGGACAATCCGCTGGGCTATCTCTTGGAAGCGGAAGCCCGGTGGTGGAAGATTTGGTGTGCCTCGGCGGAGTTCAAGTATGGCATGACCATGGCCCGCCACCGCGAGAAGCTCGAGGCCGACCAGCCCTACCTCGATCTCACCACCAAGGCCTACAAGCTCGCCGAGAACAGCATTCACAAGCAGGATTCCGGAGAGATGCGCTTGTACGCAGGAATGGCCGACGGCCTTGCCGCGCGGCTCTACGGGCTTAGAGGTGAGACCCGCGCCGGGGCTAGAGCGGGCGTGCACGCGCGCGAAAATTTTCTGAAAGCGCTCTCCCTCGATCCGACGCTCACCGACGCCTATATGGGCTTGGGCCTTTACAACTATTATGTGGACACGCTGTCGGGCCTTGCGCGGGTTCTCCGCTTCTTCATGGGCATTCCCGGTGGCAGTAAGGAGGAAGGAATCCGGCAACTGCAAAAAGCAATCAACGGAGGAGAGCTTTCGCCGGCGCTCGCGCGCTTCTACCTGGCCCTCGACCTGCACAACTATGATCAGAAATACAACGAAGCTCTCGAGGTGATCAGCCCGCTTGCCGAAAAATATCCCGACAATCCCGTATTCCAGCTCATGCGCGGAGACCTGGACGCAAAAATGAACCGCAAGACACAGGCAGAAGCGTCCTACCGCGCAGCCGCATCAGGGGCCGAAAAACTGACCGACGCCGATTGCCGCAAAAAAATAAACTCCCTCGTCAACGAATCCCTCGCCGCCCTCAACAAGTAGCCTCGAGGGTGGCAGCCTCGTCACCTTCAGCGCACTCCCACATACCAAACTAGGCACAATCCTCCACTCCGCTCCCCGCACTGCGCTATCCTCAAATCTGTCTAATTTTCGCAGGAGTTCATCGATCCATGATTAGCAAGTCATTCCCATTCTTCTCCGCTCGCCTCGTTTCTCGCGGAGCCGTTCTTCTTCTTGCTCTATCCCTCGGGCTCGCTTCCCCCGCTTCCGCTCAGAAAAAGAAAAAGAAAGACGACACCCCCCCGCCCCCGCCTTCGAGCGTCATCAGCTCCATCCCCGACGAGCAGAAAATCGACGTTGCCATCGGCGAAATGCTCGGTGCCTGGCAGGTTGGCGACACCACCGCGCTTCACAAATACATCGCCGACGACATCTCCGTTGTCAACGGCATCTGGGCTCCTCCCGTCATCGGCTGGGTCAACTACCTCGCCGCCTATCAGGCGCAGCGCGCCCGCAGCCAGCAAGTGCGCCTCGACCGCAGCAACACTCTGGTTCGTATTGCTCCCTCAGGTACGGTCGCTTGGGCGTGTTATCAGTGGGAATTCACTGCTACCGTGGATGGGGTTCCCAGTGCCGCGGATGGTCAGACAACTCTCGTTCTTGAAAAGCGTGGCGACGACTGGCTCATCGTCCACAACCACACGTCTCTCATACAGGCTTCGCAGCCAGCCGCTCCCGCAAACCCCGCGCCGCAACCAGCAAACCCTGCTAAGCCCTGACGCCTGGCTCGCTCCGCAGCTTGCTGTCCAGGTTCAGAAATTCTTCAGACCGTGGTAGACGAAGATGCCCGCGATGAGCAGTAGCAGTACCCCCGAAGTGATCCCGCTCGCCATCAGCGGCTTTGAGAGCGATTCGATCTTCGCTACCAGCTCGCGCTGCTCCCTCGCCATGTGTTCCTGGGCCGCATCAATGAAGATCTGATCGTCCTCGTGACTCGAGAGCACGCTCCGCCAAGCTACTAATATAAGGAATATGGCAGTTACGACTCCCCACACAACGGTCAGATACAACGTAGGCCCCGTGAACACGCCTTCTAACTGTTCCATAGCTACCTCCCGATGGAACCCGGTCCCCAAAAGCCCGCCCTCGGTGGCAGGCCGAATCTGCGCGCAGTATAGCACTCTGGAATTGGATTACTAGTGGCCTCCCGCGGAGCCGCGGAGCCCTGCGAGCCGGCTGCGACGGCTGCGGCCGCTTCGTTGACAAACCCCACTTCCCGCCTCAGAATAAATATCGCCCCTTTTTTCTTCACTTGTGCCCAAGTGGCGGAACTGGCAGACGCGCTAGCTTCAGGAGCTAGTGGCCTTACGGTCGTGGAGGTTCGAGTCCTCTCTTGGGCACCATAAAATCAGAGATTCAGCTTACACCGTGATCCTTTTGTGTTGGGCCTGTCCCCATTTTGTCAGATCCGAGCGCACCTAAATGCTGTTGTGGCTTCCCCGAGCTGCGATGGCCACCGGTTATTTTTCATACCTAGGTTAGTATCTAACGCCGCTTGCAGGCTCTGGATTCACCTCGACGATCGGGAAATTCGGGAGGCCACGACCATCGCCACCTTCTGCGTTGTGGTGTTGGCCGGAAAATTCCTTGCAGGCCAGGGACACTCGGCTGATTGCGAGCTGGTAGAAACTCTGGCTGCGGACTACGCCATCCGCACTTCCTAACAGAACCAAACGTACAGAACTTTTTTTCGGGCCTGCTTTGCAAAAGGCATCAAGGTGCGAAGACCGCAACTTGTAATCGGGGCTGCATGGCTGCCTCACGTGGCAGCTTGTTCCTCCCGGTTGTCACAGAAGGGGTAACGTTGCCCGACGGTCTCCCGGGGGTGGCAAGCCTTTCGCGTAGCCGCAAGCCCGCTGTGGCCGCTAGCGAATGTCACGATTGATCCATGGTACAAGACCGTGCTTTCACCATAAGCGCAGTAACAACACAGCTGTTCATCCCTGGTCCCCTGTGGACTGTGTGGAGTGGGTCGCGCGCAGTCCGCCAGGCATCTCCATGGATTGCGACTTTTGCTTTTGTTGGCAACGCGCACTGGTATGTTCTATACCGTTCGGCTCCCTGCTCCAGTAGCTAAACTTCTGTGCCCCTCTGGCGCCACTAGGGATTTTCCTAGGTGCATTTCCGGGCGCACGGGTATGAACTATCAGGTTGGCTGACGATGGAGTGCGTTGTGTGCCCTCGCGCTTTACAGAACGTCTAGAGGAGCGACCCATCCTCTACTACGGTGTGCGCAATTTTTTGCTTCGCTCGGCCGCGTTCCACCCGCATGAAAGTTTGCGGAGTTCTGAATTCGCGCAAACAAAATCCCATCGGTAAAATGAACTAATAAAGGAGAACATCCATGAAATGCAAATTCTTGATTGCGAAGGTAATCGGCGTCAGCTTGCTCTTGGCGGTGCCCGCGGTTGTATGGGGTGCCGAGGACGGGGCCGCGCTTTACAAGAAGAAGTGCGCCAATTGTCATGGTGCGAGCGGAGAGGGCAAGCCGGCCATGAAAGCGCCTGCGCTCAAGGGGACAACACTCGACGCCGCCGCCATCTCGGAACAGTTAACAAAAGGCAAGCAAGGTTCAAAGGCACCTCACGGCAAGGCCATCGCCGGGGTCAACGAGGCGCAAGCCAAGGCCATCGCCGACTTCGTCAAGTCGCTCAAGTAGAACAGGCTTCGGATTGCGAAAGCTCGGGTGTTTGTCGGCCGACTCGACCTCAATTTCGTCGAACGGAGAAAGGCTGTCATGAAGAACAAAACCCTCCGATCGCGAAGCCTTTTGGCGATCACGAGAAACGGTCTCGCGGTTCTCTGTGCCGCGCTGCTTGTCCCCCGAGAGGCCCTTCTCCTGGCTCAGCCACAACAGCAGGCAGGGTCGTCAACCCAACCAGAAGCTGCGAAAATCCCGCCCGAGCAGTTGGACTCGCTGGTAGCGCCCATCGCGCTTTATCCGGATCCGATGCTGGCGCAGGTTTTGGCCGCTTCGACCTATCCCCTCGAGATCATCCAGCTTCAGCAGTTTCTAACGAAAAATCCGGGGCTAAAAGACAAGGAACTCGCCGATGCAGTTGCCAAGCAGCCCTGGGACCCAAGCGTTCAGGCCCTTGCAGGCCTTCCCGAGGTGGTAAAACGACTGGCGGATGACATTCAGTGGACAACCGATTTGGGCAACGCGTTCCTGGCCCAGCAGGGCGATGTGATGGATGCGGTGCAACGCATGCGCAAAAAGGCACAGGACAAAGGCAATCTGAAATCGACCGAGCAGCAAACGGTAGAGACCAAGGTCGTCGAGAACAAGAGTGTGATCGTGATCGAACAGGCCAACCCGCAGGTGGTTTACGTGCCTTCCTATGACCCTGTCGTAATCTATGGCCCTCCGGTCTATCCCTATCCGCCTATTTACTACCCCCCGCCGGGATACTACGCCGCCGGGTTGGCGATTTCCTTCGGCGTTGGCGTGGCGATGGGCGCATTTTGGAGCGGTGGTTGGTGCTGTGGCGCCGGCTGGGGCGGGAACAACATCACCATCAACAACAACAACAATTTCAACCGTAACTCGAATATTGGCGGTGGCAACCGCGTGTCGAATCTGCCGGCTGGTGGCGCCGGCAATCGTGGCGGCGCTGGAAACAGGGCTTCGACTCAGCCAGCGGGCGGCCGTGGCGGAAACAACTGGCAGCACAATCCGCAACATCGCGGTGGCGCCCCGTACAAGGACCGGGCTACCGCTGACAGGTTCGGAGGCACCACCCGCGGCGATTCCCTTTCAAACCGCCAGGCCAGCGCCCGGCAACAGGTTGGCCGGCAGGGCGGCAATCTGCCGAGCAATCGTGCTGGCGGCGGCAACCGAGCCGGAGGTGCCGGTGTCAGTAACCGGGCCGGTGGTGGCGTGGGAGGCGGCAATCGGGCCGGCGGGGGACCGAACAGCATCGGAGGCCGGGACCTTTCGCGCAGCGGCGGAGGAAATCGAGACGCGTTCGGCGGCGGCTCCCGGGGTTCGCAGGGATACAACGGATCGAGCGCGCGCTCCAGCAGCAGCCGCGGTGCGTCCAGCATGGGCTCTCGAGGCGGAGGCGGCTCTCGTGGTGGCGGTGGCGGCCGACGCAGGTAAGCGTGCTCGTTTCGAATGGGAATTCACGGGAGCGGGAACATGAAACGAATATCCGCAATTCAGACTCTCACGAGGCTTGCCGGTGTTGTCGGTGCGGTCGCGTGGGTGTTTCTGGCGACGCCGAATCATCTCCCGGCGCAACAATCTCCCTCCAACCCGGCCCCGACGTCTGTCCGCGTTGCAGCCAAGACCTTCGACGCTCCCCAGAAAGCGGCCGATGCCTTGATCGCTGCAGCCGAGAAATTTGACGTGAGCGCTCTCGAAGAGATCTTTGGTTCCGACGGCGACGATATCGTGCTTTCGGGCGAATACCCGCAAGACCGGCAGCGGGCCCTGGACTTTGCGGCGGAGGCCCGCGAAAAGAAAAGCGTTGCCGTGGACCCAAAGACGGCAAGCCGGGCTTTTCTTCTCGTGGGCAACGAGGACTGGCCCTTCCCCGTACCGATTGTGAAGGTAGCAGACAAGTGGCACTTCGACGCGAAAGCCGGGCGCCAGGAACTCCTCTACCGTCGGATCGGCAGTAACGAACTGGACGCCATTGACATCTGCCGCGGCTACGTGGATGCGCAGTACCAATACGCCTACCAGAAGCGCGAAGGCTACAACGTGAACCAATACGCCCAGCGCATCATCAGTACTCCCGGCAAACAAGATGGTCTGGCCTGGCAAAACGCGGACGGAACTTGGGGCGGTCCGGTGGGCGAAGAGATCGCCCGCGCCATCGAACAGGGATACTCGGCCACTCCGCAGCCGTACCATGGCTATTTTTTCAAAGTTCTGAAAGGGCAGGGACCCGCGGCCCCGCTCGGCGAAATGGACTACGTGGTGGAAGGCGTGATGATCGGGGGTTTCGCTCTGGTTGCAGCGCCGGCCGAGTATGGAGAGACCGGGTTGAAAAGCTTTATGATCAGCCAGGATGGCGTTGTCTATCAGAAGGATTTCGGGCCCTCCACTCTCAAAGAGTTTCAGAACATGGAACGCTTCAATCCGGACAATTCCTGGACCCCGGTTCCCGAGCAAGACGAATAGGTCGCTTCCGCGCGCCTTCCGTGCGGCGGGTTGCAAAAATTTCTTGACTCGTGCCCTGATTAGTACTACAATGTAGTTGTAATCGCAGCTTTCGCCGTTTGGCTAAAGTGATGGCAGCACTTCCAAACACGAAACCTTCTTTGCGGAACCCGGGCAGGCGCTCCTTCCTCTGGTCGCTCGTGAGCTTTGGCCTCGCCGCGAAAACCCGCAAATCCGAAAAGCCATCCGAAACGGTTTACCGCTTTTTGACCCCGGAATGCGAAGTGCGGATGACGGTCGAATATTTCGCGAACTCCCCGAGCAAAAGCCTTCGTTTCCGCGATCGCCTCTCAAACCGCGCCTTTTGCCTCTCGGCCAACGGTGAGGAGGACCGGTCTTGCCTCGAGCACTTCTCCGGTTCCATGGCCATCGCACGCTACGATTTCCGCCCACGTCTTCGCTCTCAGCCGCTATTCAATCTGCGCGAACGTGTCCTTACCATCGATCACGACAACCGCCTCGCTCCTCGCCCTCCCTTCGAACGGACGCTGGCCGCTGAACGAAACGTCGTCAGCGACATCCAGGTCTTTGGCTACAACCGCGACGATCCCCAGCAGGCCGCGCCCGGCGCGAGGCCTTTCACCCTTTGGTGCCTCTTGCGCCAGGATCTTTATCTGAACGATCAATCGGCCGCTTTTTTGATCGTCCACTGGAAGCACACGTTTGATTTCATCAGTCTCGTGGACGTGATTCCCGGCGATCAAACCCGGTTGATCGGCGAATAGCCTCGTGCGCTGGCCTCGCCACGGCGCGCCCGGCTCTCGAACCCGATCCTTGACCGCCCTTGCCATTACTACTACAATGTATTCCTAATTATGCTGGGTGAATTCGAATACGTCCTGATCACCGCCGCGGCCGCTCTCGGCGACAGCGCCTATGGCGCCGCGATTCGCGAAGAAATTGAAGCCACAACCCATCGCCGCTGCTCCATGGGCGCGCTCTACACCACCATCGACCGTCTTGAAACCAAAGGGCTGCTCAAAACATGGATGGGTGATTCCACTCCGCAGCGCGGGGGCCGGGCCAAGCGCATGGTTCGCGTCACTTCCAAGGGTGTTCACGCCGCGAAAGAGTTCTACGACGCGGTCATGCGCGTCAGCCGTGGCGTCTCGTGGGCAGAAAATCAGACAGGAAGTTCGTCATGACCGCGCTCGCCTGGCCACTCGTGGAACTTGTTTCGAGGCTCCTCGAGCCCGAGGAACGCGAGGCGGTCCTAGGCGATCTGCTCGAAGCCGACGTAAGCGCTGGGCAAGCCTTGCTCGATATTTTTGGCTTGATCCTCCGTCGCCAGGCTTTTCTCTGGAAAAACCCCCAGCCATGGTTTGCGGGATTCAGCGTGGCGCTCCCGTGCACCTACCTGCTGATGCAGGCTTCCGTCTCCGTGACCGCCACCTACGAACGGCTCTTCCACCACAGGGTTTCTGCGTGTTGGCCCACCGGCAA
>Ga0126373_10002705_pt1 | contig 13094 bp, 3 predicted proteins | sample PanSoiMetPlot_11_FD_92545 | JGI IMG/M metagenome (GOLD analysis project Ga0126373, IMG submission 92545) | Tropical forest soil microbial communities from Panama - MetaG Plot_11 | ecosystem: Environmental > Terrestrial > Soil > Tropical forest > Bulk soil | place: Panama | collected 2016-02-17
GAGGGGGGGATTCGAACCCCCGATAGAGCTTTTGACCCTATAACGGTTTAGCAAACCGCCGCCTTCAGCCACTCGGCCACCTCTCCGGAGATTGTGCGAGCCTGGCAGATTGACGAATCCACCGAGTAAACAGGCGGGCTCTTCGGATTATAACGGATGTCGATCCGACTCCGGTCCGATCTTCGTACACTGAATGACTCCTTCCAGGCAGAGAGGTCGGACAGAGGCACACAGACCAGGTTACCCACTGCGATACTGGCACGCCGCTGCACAAACAGGCATTTTCGGCGTCGTTAAATAGCTCCAATTAGCGTTAGTTTCAGGAGTTTAATTGCACGTGTTCATTGTATACTTCGTCAACTCTCCCGGAACTCTTTCCCAGAGCTGACTACATGGACCGGCCCAATCGACGACATGAGGACCCGACTCTAGCCGGCAACGGTGCAGCCATTAAGGATTCGAGTTCCGGATCGGGCATTCCTAGCCCGTTTTTCGATCCCACTGGTGTCGGGTCTCCAGCGCCTGGATCAGCCTCGTCGACGCCGGTTAGTCCCAATTCGGGTCAAGGACCATCAGGGTACGCGTCTGTCGCAGCAGCTCCTGCCCGGACCTCCGGCACCTTTCCCTCAGTTCCCGATTTTGGCCCACGCTATCGCGTTGAAGGCAAACTCGGGGAAGGTGGAATGGGGAGCGTTTACAAGGCCTACGATCTTGAGCTGGATCGTATGGTGGCGCTCAAGGTCATTCGTCCCGAACTGATGGCAAATGCGGACATTGTGCAGCGATTCAAGCAGGAATTGCTGCTTGCCAGCCGCATTTCCCACAAGCATATCTTGCGCATCCACGACTTGGGCGAAGGGGCTGGAGTGAAGTTCATCTCCATGGCCTTCATTGAGGGACGCAGCCTTGCTGAGGTCATACAGGCGGAAAACATACTTCCGCTGGAAAAGGCACTCGACATTGGCAAACAGATTTGCCAGGCCCTGGCTGCAGCTCATCAAGAGGGCGTGGTGCACCGGGATCTAAAGCCGCAAAACGTGCTCATCGATCAAGCGCAGTGTGTCCATGTCTCCGACTTCGGTCTGGCTAAGTCGTTGGAGTCCGACGCTCTGGCGGCGACTGCTATGACGGCAGTTGGGCAGGTGCTGGGCACTCCGCGCTACATGTCGCCGGAGCAGGTGGAATGTTCTCAAGTTGACGGCCGGAGCGACATTTATTCCTTCGGCCTGATGCTGTACGAGATGGTGACTGGGGATTTGCCCTTCCAAGGCAATACACTCCAGCTCATGCTGGGGCGTGTTCAGTCCATGCCCCGCAACCCAACGCTGCTGAACTCCAAACTGCCGCCCTATCTCGCGGGCATCATCATGCGATGCCTGGAGAAGGACTTGGCTCGTCGGTACCAAACCTTCAACGAAGTACTCGATGACCTCGAGACCGAGCGCTCCACACCCGCCGGGAAGACGCGCAAGAGAAGGCAGATCACGCTGCCGCATTTCTCGGCAACGTCCATTGCAGTCATTGCCCTCGTACTCGCCGCCCTCATCGGCGGAGGAATTGCAGTCCGCCACTACGTCTTTGGGCCGGGAATTTGGAATCAGGCAGCCGCGGTTCCTACGAAGTACGTCGCTGTTCTTCCCTTCCGCGACATCAGCGAGCAAGCCGGTGGGGACTACCTCGCCGAAGGTATTAGCGAAGCCCTTTATGCCAAGTTCTTTGGACTGAAGGATGTACAGGTCAGTTCTCCTTCAGACGCACAAAAAATCAAGAACATTGACGACCCGGCCGACAAGATCGGACGGGCCTTAGGAGTGAGGTTCGTAATTCGAGGCACGGTGCAATCCGCTGGCGACAACCTGCTAGTTGTGCTGAAGCTTGACGATGTTGCCCACGGGAAACGCCTTGTGAATAAACCTTTCCACGGCCTGAGACAGGACATTCTCACCATACAAGATCAACTCTACGCAGAGCTTCTCAAGACGATCGAAGGCAATCCATCGACAGAAGATTTATCCCGTGTCAGCCTTCACCAGACCGAAAACTACGCCGCGTACGAGCAATACCTGAAGGGTAAGAACGCGATGCGGGGACAGCTTGATGCCAAGAATGTGCAGGCAGCGATCGGTTTCTATGACCAAGCTGTGAAGCTGGATCCCTCGTTTGCGGTTGCTTATGCAGGCATCTCGGACGCCCAGCTGCGGATGTATCGGCTTACAAAGGAGAATGACTGGGCAGAGCGGGCAGTGAGCGCGGCACAGCAGGCGCAGCGTCTGAATGAGAACCTTCCTGAAGTCTATTTCGCTCAGGGCAGCGCTTACGTCGCGACGGGAAAAACCACCGAAGCAATTGCAGTCATAAAAAAAGCGCTGGAGCTCGCTCCAACCTCGGACGAAGGATATAGGCGACTGGGGGATGCGCTCCGCGCGAATAACAATCAATCAGAAGCTCTGGCTGCCTACAACCGCGCCATTCAATTGAACCCATATTATTGGTTCAATTACAACGCTATCGGCAGCGCCTACCTAAAGTTTGGAGATTACCCGAAGGCTTTGGAGAGTTTTCAGCGCGTTACCGAATTGGAACCTGACAATGCAGCCGGCTACGAGAACACGGGCGCTGTTTATTTCACGATGGGACAGTACGACAAATGCATTCCCTTTTTTCAGAAAGCCCTTGACCGCAACAAGAAGGCGATCGGGTATTCCAATCTGGGAACTGCGTACTTCTACCTGAAACGCTATGTTGAAGCGGTGCCAATGTTCGAAGAAGCGGTCCGCCTGGATCCCGGGTCTGACATCAACCTCGGCAACCTCGCTGATGCTTACCGCTGGGGGGGCAAACCGGAGGAAGCAAACGCGACCTACGGAAAGGCAATTGAGTTGGCCGTTAAGGGTTTAGCTGTGAATTCACGGGATGCAGTCCGCATGGGTCGTATCGCCCGATACTATGCTAAGAAAGGTGACAAGACGCATGCTCTGGACTTCATTCGTAGGGCACGTGCGATTGACTCGAAAGATCCTTCTCTAGCTTACGCCGAAGCTGTCGTGGACTGGCTTTGCGACAAGCAGGGCGATGCCCTGCAACATCTGAGCGAGGCCTTGCAGAATGGGTATTCCCTACAGGCGGTGAAGAACGATCCGGAGCTGGCGAAGCTCGAAGCTCTTCCTCAGTTCACGCAGACGGTGAATCAACTTCCGAATAAATCGAATTGACTGTCCCACGGATCTTCTTGACGCTGCGTACCAAGAAGAGGATTTATACAAAAGAAATGGCGCGATCCGAAGATCGTGCCATTTGTCTTTTGAGGACAAGCCTGAATTTTCTGCGAGCGACCTCGCTTACCTCTTCACCATCTTTCGCCTGAGCGCAACCGCGGCCGCGCCAGAACACAAAAGGAAGAAACTCGAGGGTTCTGGGGCAGAGATAAAGGGCGTAGTCACATCAGCAAAGTTTCCGCCTATTGCCGTAAATGACCGGTTAGCCCCCCAATCGCCCACGCCGGGCGTGATCCCCGGACACCCACCTATAGAAGTTGCGCACCCAGGCGGAAGCGGATTTCCCGCTGTGTCGAAAGCAATGGTGTCGAGGTTGATATCGAAAATACCACCTGGGGAAATACACGGCCCCTCGATGCACCCGGAGAGATATATGTCTGTCACTCCGCCGAGAAATTTCACCGTGCAACTTCCAAATACATTCGTGAAACACTTTACGTCGGTGGTGCTTCCGAATATTCCGGCGGTTTCGATATCCAGAGTGCTGAAGCCGGCGGAGGATGTGCTCAGTTGAAAGAAAGTCGTTCCCCCACCGGTTGCATTCGAGCTGAACGTAAAAAAGGTTCCAGCAGTAACGTTCGTGCAGCCCGACTCTGGGCAAGTGGGATCGTCGACCTGAATGTCAGGATCGGGGATGTTGTCTGCGCGCAGAAGAGGTCCGGCGCATAAGAGGCAGAGAAAGCACAGCCACAACAATGGGGTCCGTAGCATGGGGAACACCTCAGATTGATAAGAGCCTAGATGCATAGGTATGGGAATAAGTGCATTCAAATTGCCACTCGGAATGAATCCTAATCATCAGAAAAGCAGAGACATAACCCATCGTTGCCATTCTTGACGCCCTAAATCTCCGCAAAAAGTTGCAGGCAAAAGGGCACTCGTGTGGGATTGCGGCTTCTCTTTAAGGTCTGTGGTTTTAGCTGACTTAATCGGCACCGACTTGGAACTGTTAGACAGCAAGCCATACAACCCTTAAGACTGGCGGTAATACTCCTTTGATTACCTAAAAGAGTACAGTCGCGCTCTCCCAATGAACCACGGACGGCGATAACTACCACTAGTTTCAGCTAATTCGGAAAAAAGTTCGTTATATACTTCGTTAACTCTTCCGCAATCTGTTCCCCGAGGCACTTGCATGGAGCCCTACAAGCGACCACGACCAGAGGACCCGACCGTCGGGACCGCTGGCTCAGCCGCCATCAAGGATGCCAGTTCGGGAACGGGAACCCCGAGTCCGTTTGTCCCGGGTGGAATCCCAACCGGCGCAGGCACGGCTGCCGTGGCGCGTGTAGCTCTAAACTCCTCCGCCATTCTCGAACCCGGCACGTTGCTTGGGGGACGTTACGAAATCATCGCCATGCTGGGACTTGGCGGTATGGGCGCGGTGTACAAAGCCTATGATCGCGACATCGAGCGAGAGATTGCCCTAAAAGTAATTCGTCCCGATCTGGCATCGAATCCCGAACTCCTGCAGCGTTTCAAACAAGAACTGCTCCTGGCGCGGCAAATTGCGCACGACGTTTTTGTGCGCATCTTTGATGTGCGCGAGTCCGCTGGCATCAAGTTCATCACGATGGAGTACATCGATGGACGCGATCTCCGCAGCCTGCTGGGGCAGCACGGCAAGCTTCCAGCAGCCGAAGCCCTGGACATTATGCACCAGGTTTGTCTGGGCCTGGCCGCTGCGCACGCAGAAGGAGTGATCCATCGGGATCTGAAGCCTGGGAACATCATGCGCGACCAGCATGGCCGTGTCGTGGTGATGGACTTCGGATTAGCGCGCACCGTCGATGGCGGAGGAATGACCCAGACCGGGGCGATGCTCGGCACGATGGAGTACATGTCGCCCGAGCAAGCGAAGGCCGAGCCGCTCGACGAGCGATCAGATCTCTTCACGATTGGCCTCATTCTTTATGAACTGATTACAGGCAAAACCCCTTACGCAGCGGAGAGCGCGATTGCCAGTCTGCTGAAACGGACGCAGGAGCGCGCGGTCCCGCTGTCGGATGTCGACGCCAGTATTCCGCGATCGATCAGCGCTGTCGTGGCTAAGTGCCTTGAAACCGATCCGAAGAATCGTTATCAGAGCATTAACGAGTTGGTGACTGCAATCGAGGAGCTCCAGGGGAAGCGTCCCTCATCCGTGTATGCCCAGCCCTCACCAGTAGGTGTGAGCAGTCGCACAGTGGTCATGATCAGCTCTGCGGTGGCGGTAATCGTCGCAGCAATTGCCATAGGCGTTTGGTTCATCGGATCGAAAATGTCTCCCGCGGCTCACAAGCCGGTCACAGTATTGCTTGCCGACTTCGAGAACACCACTGGCGACTCGGTCTTCGATGGAACGCTCGAATCCAGCCTGGGTCTGGCGATCGAGGCTGCCCCATTTGTGAACGCCTATAACCGCACGCAGGCACGCAAAGTCGTTGGCCAAGTCAAGACCGGAGCAACTGCATTGGATGAGGCCAACGCGAGACTCGTGGCAGAGCGAGAAGGGATAAGTGTCGTGATTAGCGGGTCGATCGCGAAGGCAGGAATTGGTTATCAACTCACGTGCAAAGCGATCGATGCGCTTACCGGCAAAGTGATGGGCCAGAACAGTACCGAAGCGGAAAACAAGGGGGCCGTGCTCAATTCGCTCGGCACCCTTGCCACGAAGATGCGCGACACGCTGGGCGACAACACGCCAGAATCCACCAAACTGGCACAGAGGGAGACCTTTACCTCCGCCTCGCTCGACGCCGCGCATGCGTACAGCGTTGCTCAGGATTTGCGCTATGCCGGCAAAAACGACGATGCAATTAGGGCGTTTCAGAACGCTATCGAACTCGATTCCAAATTCGGAAGTGCTTACTCGGGACTGGCTGCGATGTACGCCAATTCGGGACGCCGCGAAGATGCCGCGACCTATTACAAGTTGGCCATGGCAAACGTGGACCGAATGACCGACCGCGAAAAACTTCGAACGCGCGGCGGCTATTATCTCGCCAGCATGAATCCGCAAAAGGCGGTCGAAGAATTCAGTACGCTGGTCGATCAGTACCCTGCAGATACGATGGGACACAGCTCTCTAGCCTACGGCTACTATCTGCAGCATGACATCAAGCGCGCCATCGAGGAGGCACGCAAGGCGCTCGCGATCTATCCAAAGAATGTTCCGTATCACAACAATGTCGCGTTGTATGCGACCTATGCGGGGGACTTTGCGACGGCGGAGAAAGAGGCACGCACTGCGCTTGAATTGAATCCGTCATACGCAAAAGCATATCTCTCGCTTGGATTTGCCCAGATCGCCTCCGGAAATTACCAGGCTGCCGCGCAAACCTATCAGAAGCTCGCTGGTGTGAGTGTCCTCGGCGCCTCTCTGGCCGCGACGGCTGAGGCAGATTTGGCGCTCTATCGCAGCAATCCGGGTGCGGCTCTGCCCGTTTTGGCGAAAGGCATCGCGGACGATATTGCGCAGAAGGGCGATGCCAGCGCCGCACAGAAATACGCGATGCTTGCCGAAGCTCAGCTCATGGCTGGAAGGGCCTCCGATGCACTCGGATCCTTGGACAAGTCCATCACGCTCAAGAAGGACGCAGTACTCTTCCCCGCTGCACGCCTCTACGCTCAGGCTGGGCAGGATGCAAAAGCTTTGAGCTTGGCGGCAGAGCTAAGCAAGAAGATTGAGCCAGTGCCACGAGCGTTTGCGAAGGTGATTGCTGGAGATGTTGCCTTACGACACAATCAGGCCAGCGAGGCGATCAAGGATTTCCAGGAAGCCCAGGAGACATCGGATACATGGATCGGCCGCTTCGACCTGGCGCGCGCTTACATCGCCGCAGGCGACTACACTGAGGCCGACACCGAACTCTCGAACTGTATCAAGAGGCGCGGAGAAGCAACCGACGTTTACGTCGACGTTGTGCCCACATTCCGCTACTTCCCAGCAACCTATTACTACGTTGGACGCAACCTTGAAGGACTGAAGAGCGGCGGCGCCTCTGATGCATACAAAGCGTTTTTAGGATTCAAAGTCGCTGAAGCCGAAGATCCACTGGTCGCCGACGCCAGCCGACGAGTTCACTAGACAGAATTTCGCAGGTGAAATGCGCGGCTTCCTGCAAGAGAAGCGCCGGGCGGCTTCGCCCGGCGACATGATTCAGAATGCTAGCACTTTAATCCTTGAGTCCGCCCTCACTGAACACTCAACTGATCTCAAACTATGGAGTCAGCTGGTACGTAATGACCTGGCCGATTCCATAAGGGAACGTAGTTTTGAACAAGTTGGCACGCGGATCTTCTCCCGACCGATGGAGAGCTGTGACTTCCAGAAGGTAGGTAGATCCGGGTTTCAGGATTCCAGGTGGTATCTGTACGCTGGTAGAAGCGGTGGAAAGAACCGCCACACGCGTCCTAATTGAAACTCCGCTTCCATTAACTCCCAGTTGGAGAATCACAACACGGTAATCGGTCGCAGAACCAACTGCCGGAGCCTGCCAGCCGATTGTCGGTGTAGTCCCCACGCCTGACACCGCTTGCATGAACGGGTTTCCATTGATCGTAATGGAAGAGACAGGCCCCACCACCGGAGAGAGTGGAGCCGCCGCACTAGGGGGACTAAGCGTTACCGCCTGCGTTCCCGCAGCGATGAATCCAGGCTGAGTGGCTCCTGGCGACATGAATGGAACAAGCGAGTTCTGCGAATAAGCGTAGTACCTCACATAGTTTGCTGGGAAAGGATCCCCATATTGGGCATCGCCAAGATCAAAGTCCGCGGTGATTCCTGCGGTCGGACGGAGCCCGAAGAGGGCTGGATCGTCATTACCGAACAGCAACTCAGGCGAGGGTGTCGTGATGTAGATACCGAAAGTTGCGGCGTCGGGAGTTGCACCAGGTCCGGCTGCGGCTACAGCTTGCGCGAACTGGGAGGCGCGGGCAGCCACGTGAATGGTCTGGTTCTGAGCAACTTGAGTAAAGCTCCCGGTGAAGCTCGTCGTCGAGTTAGAGGCCTGCATGATCGTGCCGGACGGGCTGAAAGTCTCCTCCAGCGCGTCAAATGTGAAGCCGGCAAGGCGGATGGCTCCCAGGTGAAGGAGGAAGAATTGATCTCCCTGAGATGTATCCACTAATCCCTGGACCCACGTAGGACTGTCAATGTAGGAAGTTGCTCCCGTTGTGGGCGCCGTGTACTGGCTGTTCCGCGACACCGTGATGTCACTGTCGACCTCGTACAGATTCGGAGTCCAATATTCGAGGCTGTCACCGCTCTTCCACGCCGTCATATTGGAGACTGAAAAGTTTACGGTCGCGTTGCCAGAGATGGCGTTCGGACGTCCTTCCGAACTAAAGCCCGTATCAATGACGCTCTCATTCGTCCAAAGCCACGTTGTTCCCAAATGGAACCAGTAATTTCCGGTCGCGACATTGGGGATGCTGAAGGTTCCGTTAGCAGCGCCTTGCCCCGGCAGAATCGAATAAGGCCCTTGTCCGGTGGGAACAAACGCGTTGACCACAGCAGATGTGAGATTAGCCGGAGCGTTCGCCAGTGTGCCTGTCGGGGAGTAGAAGCCATTGATCTGCGATCCAGTCACGGTTGTTGAAGGAGCGACATTCACGATCGTGGCGTGTCGCGTCGTGTCGTCGAGGCTGACTACCACGTTGTAACAACCCGTCGCAACTCCGGTTGTGTCCCAAACGAACGTTGCGACTCCTGTCGTCGTGTTGATGCTGAATGCGCTCGTTCCGACAGGCGGCGCATAGAGTGGGATTGGACTACCGGTAGGAACTCCGTCGCAGGCAGAGCTTGGTGTCGCCGAAATGTTGGTGAGAGTAGCTCCGTTGACGATGAAGGCGTGGTTGAAGTCCTGCAAAGTCCACTGGAACGAAATCTGAGAACCTTGCCCAAACGAGCCCGAATTACTCGGAGCCGATGGAGTTCCCGCAGCTTGCAGTGGTCCTTGGAAGCCAGTGAAGTTGTACGCAACTAAGTACGAGACTTGCACTGGTCCGGCAGTGTTGCCGGCGTCGTCGACCGCGCTTGCAGTGATTGTTCCAGGGCCAACGGGCGTTGCTGTGTACGGAGCTGCAGAGGGCGTGACCACGCAGTTAGCGATGTCGACGCCGCCTGCACCCTCAGCACAGGTAACGCCGGGCGTGATTGTCGAATTCAACACGAAGACCTGATTCGCAGTGGGAGCTGTAATCGCGATCACCGGAGCCGTCTTGTCAATTTTTACTGGGCTCGACGCGAACATTGCGGTATTGCCCGCAACGTCGGTCACGGTCACCGTGCCAGTGACAGCAGTGCCCTGAGCTGAGACCACGAGTGGGTTTGCTGGGGAGCTAGTAGCAACTCCGGAGAGACTGTCAGATGCGGTATAGGCAAAGGAAACATCGGTGTTGTTCCACCCTGCCGCGTTCGGTGCGGGACTGCCGGCAGCAAACGTCAGTGTCGGTGGAGTCTTGTCGATCTTCACGGCTGCCGACGTAAATACTGCGCTGTTGCCTGCAACGTCGGTAACGGTGACTGAGCCGGTTACAGCGCTGCCTTCGGCCGACACCACGAGCGGATTCGCCGGCAAGCTGCTCGCAACTCCAGACAGATTGTCAGCGGTGGTGTAGCTGAATGAGACGTTCGTGTTGTTCCAGCCGGCCGCATTCGGAGCGGGAGTAGCAGCAGCGAACGCCAAAGTCGGCGGCGTTTTATCGATCTTCACTGCGGGCGATGTAAAGGTTGCGCTGTTACCCGCAACGTCTGTCACTGTGACCGTACCAGTGACCGCCGTGCCCTCCGCTGAGAGCACAAGTGGATTCGGTGTGCTGCTTTTAACTCCGGAGAGATTGTCGGTTGTGGTGTAGCTGAAGGCAACGGCGGTGTTGTTCCAACCCGCTGCGTTCGCTGCCGGACTGGCGGCATTAAACATCAGCATCGGCGGAGTCGTGTCAACGGTGATCTGGTTCGAAGTCATCGGGGCTGCAGTCGCAGGAACACTCGCAGCGGAGTTGACATACTGAGCAGAGGCGCCGGCACTGAACGTCACGAAGCCGTTTCCGCCGGACGTAGTGCACGTGTACATATAAGACTGCGTCAGGTTGTGCGGGATCATCGCTGGACCAGATGCAGCTGAGCAAGTCACCACCGGGGCTTGACCCAGCGGCGTGCCGCCAGCCACGGGGCTGATTGTGAGCGCCGCTGCCGCCACACTGGTTGCGTCCGCGGGGCCTTGATTGAGCACGTTCATCGTGACCGTGATCGAGTCCCCAGGATTCCCCGAGAGGTAGATGCTTCCGGTATTAGTGTTCGCGGCATTGATGCCGGTAATGCTAAGTTGATTTACGTCGATGGTCAGGTTCTGCAAATCAAAGTTCGAGACTGGAGTCAGCGAGTCATCGACTCTGAAGGTTAAGGGATACGCGCCTGGAGTCGCCGACACGACACCAGACAATTGCCCAGTCGAAGCTGCCAGTGAGATGCCTGGAGGCAAGGTGCCCACTGATGCCTTCCATGAGGTCGTGCCCACGCCACCAACTGACATGAGTTTCGACGCTGCTCCACTATTCGTCTGGTAATCAGTACCGACTACGGCGACAGGCAAGTTCGTAGTCGTGATGGTCAATGAGGTTGCGGCCGTGTTTTGTCCAGTGTTGGCTCCGCCCGCTACGCCCACGGTCTTAACTGGGGTCGATCCACCACCTTGCGGAGAGTTGACCGGCCCGAACACTCTCAACGTGACTCGTGCGCCTTCACCGGGACCCAATGACACAGTCGCATCCGGCTGCATGTTGGGATCGTCGCTGCCGTTGTCCGGAGTCGTGATATTTCCGGTTGTGAATGCCGGATTGGGAATGTTAGAGATGGGGATATTCTGCGTTTCGACCCCAAGCGTACAGGCGTTGGCGATTGGCGTTGGATAGGTCTTGCGTGCAATCAACTGACACTTTGTACACGGATCCGGAGGACACGGCTTTCCATTTTGATCGAAGCCTCCACCGCCAGCCGGACATCCAGCCCGGCAGCAAGCGACGCCTACGTGGCGTGCGAACTCCTTCGCGCTATAGCTGGAGCTGGTGTTGCCTTTGTTCGAGAGTTTAAAGGTGACATCGTTAATGCCGCCCGCCGAGAGGCTAGTGATATCTGGGTTCGTGATATCCGGATTGGTGATGTCTGGATTCGTGATATCCGGATTGGTAATGTCTGGATTTGTGATGTCAGGGTTCGTAATGTCCGGATTGGTCACCACGATGTTCGTGATATCCGGGTTCGTGATATCTGGATTCGTGATATCCGGGTTCGTAATGTCCGGGTTGGTAATGTCAGGGTTTGTGATGTCGGGATTGGTGATGTCTGGATTCGTGACCGTCGGATCGTAAGCCTCAGCATTCGTGATATCCGGGTTGGTGATATCCGGATTGGTGATGTCGGGATTCGTAATATCCGGATTGGTGATGTCCGGGTTCGTGATATCAGGATTGGTGTTGTCAGGATTGATGGCGGTTGTGCTCTGCAATCCGCCACTTTGCGGGTCGATAACGGTGCCGCCGATCTTGTTGATCTGCGCAATCGTTACGGTCACGCTCGGGTACTTCAGCGTTGAAGTCACGAACAGGGACCTCGAGACCGTGCTGCGCGGCAAAGCGATCACATCGACAGAATCCGGATTCGTACAACTGAATTGATTGAACGAGCTTGTCGTGCCGGAAGCATCCGTCTGACAATGGCCCGCGCCAATAGTGTTCGCTATAAAACGATAGAACGCTTGCTGATTAGTAGTGTTTCTGGCGAACAACGAGAACACACGCTGAACCGACGCCCCGCCCGGATTTGTGAGCGGTTTAGTGTTCTCCTTCACTCCCACCAGGAGTCCCTGAGTGATTCGTGATGTGTAAACGTTTTGATTGCGCGAGCCCGTTTGATTGTCATTCGTTCCGGGCACGCAGACTTGCTTCATCTGTGTGGGATCGTAAAAACTCGTGCCGCCGGTAGAGCCGACTGCGGTGTACAAGGCCCAATTCTGCACACCGTTGACAACCGGCGGTGGCCGAACGTCGCGATTGTCCGTCCAAGTGGCGTGGAAGACGGCCGCGTTCGAAGGCTGTGTGTTAAAGATCCACTTCTTCGATGTCCGATCGAAGAGCATGGTTAGAGCTGCCACATCGATGTAGTCGCCGATGAATGGCTTGGTGCCGTGAGAAAACATCGGGAAATTCGGTGGATTGAATTTCATCTGCTCGATGATCTTCGGGCTCTTGTCAGGACAGGGAGTGCCGGGCGGCATAGCTACTGTGCAGCGGCTCCCAAATGTGTACTGCGAAATTCTTACTGATGGAAACGCAAGTGTACTTACTGAACCGTTATCCAGTGGTGTGGGATCGACTAGAGCTCCACGAACGTCGATGGTATGCCGAACGTGCAATCCAGTATCCGAGATTTCAGGGGCAAATATCGCTGACGCGCTATCTGTAGCTCCGCCCGTGCCGGTCAGTGGCACTCGCATCTCTACAAAATCAGAAACGCCCTTACACATTGTGTTAGCAGGACATTGCAGAATGCCTTTGGTATGATCGTCGCGATTGTCAAACCAAACGAGCATTAACTTCCCATAAGCGAACGTGAACGCCGGCATGAACTGATGCCCGGGATTTGGGTTGTTGTCTGCGATGAAAGGCTTGGTCCACGACTTTTGGCTGCCACCGCGCGGTAGGGTAGTCACGAGGATCCGCGACGTATTGAGCGGGCCGAGATTTCGCTGCGAGAAAGCCAACCAGACACGTCCTGTGCCGTCTACTGTTGCCGTCGGAAGGTCGGCTTCGCGGAAAGTTCCCGAATCGGACGATTCA
>Ga0126373_10002706_pt1 | contig 13094 bp, 10 predicted proteins | sample PanSoiMetPlot_11_FD_92545 | JGI IMG/M metagenome (GOLD analysis project Ga0126373, IMG submission 92545) | Tropical forest soil microbial communities from Panama - MetaG Plot_11 | ecosystem: Environmental > Terrestrial > Soil > Tropical forest > Bulk soil | place: Panama | collected 2016-02-17
ACTGCCGCCCACAATCCCTGAATCGTGGTGATGCACGGGATGGCGCGGCGGACCGCGGCGGTTCGGATCTCATAACCGTCCCGCCGGAAACCGGACTGGCCAGGTCCGCCGAACGGCGTGTTCACGATCAGGTCGACCTGACCATCCAAGATCCGCTCGACGATCGTCGGTTCGCCATCTGGACCGCGACCCTCGCTGTGCTTACGGACGATCGTGGCATGAACGCCGTTCCGGCGCAGAACCTCCTGCGTTCCGCGCGTGGCCCAGATCTCGAATCCGAGGTCAGCCAACCGCTTCACCGGGAAGATCATCGACCGCTTGTCCTTGCCGGCCACTGTCACGAAGGCCCTGCCCTTGACCGGCAACGAGCCATACGCCGCAGATTGACTCTTGGCGTACGCAGTCCCGAACACCTCGTCGATGCCCATGACCTCGCCGGTCGATCGCATCTCCGGGCCGAGGACGGTGTCGACGCCCGCGCCGCTGGGGTCGGCGAACCGGTTGAATGGCAGCACCGCCTCCTTGACCGCGATCGGCGCGTCCAGCGGCAGGGTGCCGCCGTCACCGACAGGCGGCAACATCGCGTCAGCCCGCAACTCGGCGACCGTGGTGCCGAGCATGATCCGCGCGGCCGCCTTAGCCAGCGGCACGGCCGTCGCCTTGGAGACAAACGGCACCGTTCGCGAGGCCCGCGGGTTGGCCTCCAGTACGTACAAGACGCCAGCCGCGAGCGCGTACTGCACGTTCAGCAGCCCGCGGACGCCGACACCGCGGGCGATGGCCTCGGTCGACGACCGGATCAACGCGATGTACTCCTGGCTGAGCGTGATCGGCGGCAGCGCGCAGGCCGAGTCGCCCGAGTGGATGCCCGCCTCCTCGATGTGCTCCATCACGCCGCCGAGATAGAGCTCCTGACCGTCGTACAGGGCATCGACGTCGATCTCGATCGCGTCGTCGAGGAATCTGTCGATGAGCACCGGGTGCTCCGGCGACGCCTCGGTCGCCCGCCGCACGTAATCTGCGAGCGCGGCGTCGTCATACACGATCTCCATGCCCCGGCCGCCGAGCACGTAGGAGGGCCTGACCAGCACCGGGTAGCCGATCTGGTGCGCGATGATCTCCGCCTCGGCTACCGACGTCGCAGTCCCGTGCCTGGGCGCCAGCAAGCCGCCAGCGGCCAGCACGCGCCCGAACTCGCCGCGATCCTCCGCCAGGTGGATCGCCTCCGGCGACGTGCCGACAACCGGGACACCGGCAGCGGCGAGCGCCCGGGCAAGGCCCAGCGGCGTCTGGCCGCCAAGTTGCACGATCACGCCAGCGACCGGACCGGTCGCCTGCTCCGCGTGCACGACCTCGAGCACGTCTTCCAGTGTCAAGGGCTCGAAGTACAGCCGGCCCGACGTGTCGTAGTCGGTGGACACCGTCTCGGGATTGCAGTTGACCATCACGGTCTCGTATCCGGCATCCGCCAGCGCGAACGATGCGTGCACGCACGCGTAGTCGAACTCAATCCCCTGCCCGATCCGGTTCGGGCCGCTGCCCAGGATGATGACCTTGGGCCTGCCGCCGACCGGTACCTCTGTCTCGAGGTCGTACGTCGAGTAGAGGTACGGCGTCCGAGCAGCGAATTCGGCCGCGCACGTGTCGACCGTGTGGTAGACCGGCCGCACGTTCAGGGCCTGGCGAAGCTCCCTGACCTGCACCTCGGTCCGGCCGGTCAGCTGGCCGAGTTGCGCATCTGAGAAGCCAAGCGACTTGGCCGCCGCGAGCGCCCGCGCGGTCGCTGGTCCGCCGACGCCAATGCCATCGTCCTGGATGCGCGCCGCGTGCTCTTCGATCCCCGCGATCTGGTCGACGAACCAGGGATCGATGGAGCTGGCCGCCGCCACCTCGTCGACGGTGGCGCCAGCCCGCAGCGCCTGATGCACGGTAACCAGCCGTCCGTCGTGCGGTACGGCGCACGCCGCGAGGAGCGCGTCCTTGTCGCCAGTCGGTCGCGACCAGCTGAATGACGCGCCGGCCTGCTCCAGCGACCGCTGGGCCTTCTGCAGGGCCTCGACGAAGTTGCTGCCAATCGCCATCGCCTCGCCCACGGATTTCATGTGCGTGGTCAGTACCGGGTCGGCGCCGGGAAATTTCTCGAACGCAAACCGCGGCACCTTCACCACGACGTAGTCCAGCGACGGCTCGAAGCTGGCTGGGGTCTCCCCCGTGATGTCGTTGCGGATTTCGTCCAGCGTGTAGCCGATAGCGAGCCGGGCCGCGATCTTCGCGATCGGGAACCCGGTCGCCTTCGACGCCAGCGCGCTCGACCGCGACACCCGCGGGTTCATCTCGATGACCACCATGCGCCCGGTCTGCGGGTGGACCGCGAACTGGATGTTGCAACCGCCGGTGTCAACCCCGACCGCCCGGGCGGTGGCGATGGCCACGTCGCGCATGTGCTGGTATTCGCGGTCGGTCAACGTCATGGCCGGCGCGACCGTCACCGAATCACCGGTGTGCACGCCCATGGGGTCGATGTTCTCGATCGAGCACACGATCACGACGTTGTCGTGCTTGTCGCGCATCAGCTCGAGCTCGTATTCCTTCCAGCCGAGTATTGATTCTTCGAGCAGGACCTCGGTCACCGGGCTGGCATCGAGCCCGGTGCCGGCGATGCGGTCCAAATCGGCCGGCGTCTGCGCGATGCCCGACCCGGTCCCGCCAAGCGTGAACGACGGCCGCACCACGACCGGATAGCTCAGCTCGGCCGCGGCCGCACGGCACTCCGCGAGCGTGTGACAGATCCGGCTGGACGGGACCTCGGCGCCGACCCCGACGACGATCTTCTTGAACTGGTTGCGATCCTCCCCCGCTCGGATCGCGTCGATCCCGGCCCCGATCAGCTCGACGTCGTACTTGGCGAGCGTCCCGTTGTCGTGGAGCGCGACGGCGATGTTCAGCGCCGTCTGCCCGCCCAGCGTCGGCAGGATCGCGTCGGGCCGCTCTTTGGCGATCACTTTCGCAAGCACGTCCGGCGTGATTGGCTCGACGTAGGTGGCGTCGGCGAACTCCGGATCGGTCATGATCGTGGCCGGGTTCGAGTTGACGAGGCTGACCCGGATGCCCTCGGCCCGCAACACCCGGCAAGCCTGAGTGCCCGAGTAATCAAATTCGCACGCCTGCCCGATGATGATCGGCCCTGAGCCGATGACGAGGACGGACTTCAGGTCCTCGCGCCTAGGCACTCCGCGCTCCGTCCATCAGCTCGCAGAACTCCCTGAACAGGCCCGACGCATCATGCGGCCCAGGCGCGGCCTCGGGGTGGTACTGGACGCTGAACGCCGGGGCCGCCAGCAGCCGCAGGCCCTCTACGACGCCGTCATTGAGGTTCACGTGCGTGATCTCGGCCGGCCCGAAGTCTGTCTCGAATACGCGGCCGACTGCAGCGGCGTCGCCACCGGGCAGCGCGACGGCAAATCCGTGGTTGTGGCTGGTGATCTGGACCTTTCCGGTGCGGAGGTCCTGCACCGGCTGGTTCACGCCGCGGTGCCCGAAGCGCAGCTTGTAAGTGCCAAGGCCGAGTGCGCGCCCCAGGACCTGGCTGCCCAGGCAGATACCGAACACTGGCGCGCCTGCCGCGAGCACGCCCCGCATGGCGTCAACGGCGTAACCGATCGCCGCCGGGTCGCCGGGACCATTCGAGAAAAACACCCCGTCTGGGCGTGCCGCGAGGATCTCGGTCGCCGTGGCTGTAGCCGGCAGCACGTGCACCTCACACCCGAGAGCCGCCATGGCGCGCGGGGTCGCCGCCTTAATGCCGAGATCAACTGCAACGACACGGAACCGGAACGGGGTGCCGTTCGGCGGGTGTATTACGTAGGGCCGCGGCGTCGACACCTCCCGGGCCAGGTCGGCACCCGTCATCTGCGGGCTGGCCAGGACTCGCTCGAGCAACTCGGCCGGATCGGTGGTGACCGCGCTGATCCCGGCCCGCATGGCGCCCCGGTCGCGCAGGTGCCGGGTCAGGGCCCTGGTGCCGTTCATCGCGATGCCGGTCACGTCCTGTGCCGTCAGTTCTGCCTGGAGGCTGCGCTGCGCCCGCCAGCTCGACGCCAGCCGGGCGGGCTCGCGCACTACGTAGCCGCTCACCCAGATCTGGCGAGACTCCGAATCGGTGTCGTTGATCCCCGTGTTGCCGATGTGCGGCGCCGTCATCGCGACGATCTGACGGGCGTAGGACGGGTCGGTCAGCGTCTCCTGATACCCGGTCATGCCGGTGTTGAAGACCATCTCGCCAAACGTCTCGCCGTCGGCTCCGAAGCTCGTCCCGTGGAACGTGGTTCCGTCTTCCAGAACCAGGATCGCTGTTCTGTCGGGCGCTGTTGGCCTCGCTGCCAAGCCCGTCATCGGGCGAGCTTCCCGTCGAGCACCGTCGGCGTGCCGCGCAGGAAGGTGGCGACCACCTGACCCGGCAGCACCATCCCGGCGAACGGACTGTTTCGGCTCCGTGACGCGTGCCCCGCTGGATCGACGGTGCTCGAGGCGGCCGGGTCGTACAAGACGAGGTTCGCCGGCGATCCCGGCTCAATCGGCCGACCGTGCAGCGGCGCCGCCGCGGCATCGAGCGAGCCGGCCACGAGAGATCCGCTGCCGTCGAGGCGGCCGATCGCGGCGGGCCGACCCGACATGCGGTCGGCCACGCCGGCCCAGTCGAGCAGCCCGGTCTCCACCATTGCCGCGTGGACGACCCGCAGCGCGGTTTCGAGCCCGGTCATCCCGAACGCAGCCGCCTGCCACTCAGTCTCCTTGTCCTCCAGCGGGTGCGGAGCGTGATCGGTGGCGACGCAGTCGATGGTGCCGTCGGCAAGGCCGGCCCGCAGCGCCTCGACATCGGCGTGGGTTCGCAAGGGCGGGTTGACCTTGTAGACAGGGTCGTAGCTGACGGCCAGCTCGTCGGTAAGCAGCAGGTGATGGGGCGTCACCTCGGCGGTCACGCGCCAGCCCTTCGACTTAGCCCACCGAATTATCTCGACTGACCCGGCCGTGGACACGTGGCAGACGTGCAGCGCGGATCCGACGTGCGCGGCGAGCAAGCAGTCCCTGGCGATGACGGCTTCCTCGGCTACCGCTGGCCAACCGGTGAGCCCGAGCACGCCAGATATCTCGCCCTCGTTGACCTGGGCGCCGTCGGTAAGCCGGGGCTCCTGCGCATGCTGGGCGATCACGCCGTCAAAGGCCTTCACGTACTCGAGCGCCCGGCGCATGAGCACGGCGTCCGACACGCACCGGCCGTCATCGGAGAACACCCGTACGCGGGCCGCCGAGTCGGCCATGGCACCAAGTTCAGCGAGTCGGATGCCATCGAGACCCGCAGTGACGGCGCCCACCGGCCGGACGTCACACATGCCCGCATGTGCGCCGAGCCGCCATACCTGCTCGACGACGCCGGCTGTGTCGGCGACCGGTTCAGTATTCGCCATCGCGTGCACGGCGGTGAAGCCGCCGAGCGCCGCGGCCTCCGTCCCGGTACGCACGGTCTCGGCGTCCTCGCGACCAGGCTCGCGCAGGTGCGTATGCAAGTCGACGAGGCCGGGAAGCGCGATGAGGTCGGTGGCGTCAACCACTTCGGTACCGGCGGCGGACAGGTTCGTCCCGGCGTCGGCGATGAGCCCGTCCTTAAGCAGCAGGTCGACAGCGGCGCCACCGATGGGCCTGACGTTCCTGATCAGCCACGCACGTCGGTCGCCGGTCACCGGGATACCTCCGCTTGAGTCGTGCCGCCGAGGTCGGCGCCGCCGAGCAGCAGATACAGCACCGCCATCCGGACGCTGACGCCGTTCGTCACTTGCTCAACGATGGTTGAGCGCGCTGAGTCGGCAATCTCGGCGGCGATCTCCACGCCGCGGTTCATCGGCCCAGGATGCATGACGATGGCATGCTCGGGCAGCAGCGCGAGCCGCCCGGCATCAAGGCCGTACCGGCGACTGTATTCGCGCACCGTCGGAAAGTACGCAGCGTTCATCCGCTCGGCCTGGACCCGCAGCATCATCACTACGTCGGCCTTGGGCAGCGTCGCCGAGAAGTCATAGCTGACCTCGCACGGCCAGCTTGAGACCGCAACCGGCAGCAGCGTCGGCGGCGCGACGAGCGTCACCTCAGCGCCCAGCGTCCGCAGCAGCAGTACGTTTGAGCGGGCGACGCGACTGTGCAGTACGTCGCCGACAATTGCAACGCGCAGGCCCTCGAGGCGACCGAGCCGCCGGCGCATGGTGAACGCGTCGAGCAGCGCCTGCGTGGGATGTTCGTGCGTGCCGTCGCCGGCGTTTACGACGCTGCCGCGGACCCAGCCAGCCAGCCGGTGCGGAGCACCCGAGGCCTGATGCCGGATCACGACGGCGTCCGCTCCCATCGCCTCGAGCGTGAGCGCCGTGTCTTTCAGGCTCTCGCCCTTAGCGACGCTCGAGCCCTTCGCCGAGAAGTTGATGACGTCGGCGGACAGTCGCTTGGCGGCGGCCTCGAACGAGATCCGGGTCCTGGTCGAGTCCTCGAAGAAGAGGTTGACGACAGTGCGGCCGCGCAGCGTTGGCAGCTTTCGGATCGGCCGGTCCGCCACCTGGGAGAGCTCATCGGCGGTATCGAGGATCATCAGGGCGTCGTCGCGGCTCAGGTCGCCCGCGGAGATGAGGTGGCGGTTCATCGGCCGGCCTCCGCGCCCAGCAGCACCGAATCCTGGCCATCGGTCTCGGTGAGGAGCACCTGAACGACCTCGCGCTGCGATGTCGGAAGGTTCTTGCCCACGTAGTCGGGCCGGATTGGCAGTTCGCGGTGGCCCCGGTCGACAAGGACTGCGAGCTGAACTGCCCGCGGCCGGCCCAGGTCGCCGAGCGCATCCAGCGCGGCTCGGACGGTCCGGCCCGAGTAGAGCACATCGTCGACCAACACGACGATCTTGTTGTCGATCCCCGAGGCCGGGACGGCCGTGTGGCCGAGCGTCCTGGCGGGGCGTAGGCGCAGGTCATCGCGATACATGGTGATGTCAAGCGACCCGGTGGCCACGGCGCGGCCCTCGACCTGAGTCAGCCGTGCCGCCAGTCGGCGAGCCAGCGGCACTCCCCTGGTCGGAATGCCGAGTAGCACGACGTCCTGGGCGCCGTTCGTGCGCTCCAGGATCTCGTGCGCAACCCTGGTCAGGGCGCGGCTTATTTCGTCTGCCCCGAGGACCGTCTTGCCCGCTGGCAATGGCACGGACCGAGCGTCGGCCGGGGCCGGCTTGGCAACCGCCGCGGTCGGGCCCAACGGCCCGTCGGCTGCGTCAGCTGCGCCTGGTTGAAACGCATTCGTCACAAGGACCCCCTTTCCCGCCTCACAGGACGGGGCTTAAAGGACGTCTGTCCGCACAACCGTATCAGCAGCCACTCGGCCCGCGGCGCAGGCGGGCTGCGGGCATGCCGGCGCGCCTGCCAGTGAGTCGGGGCACGTCGGAGATTACATTCTGTGAACAATTCGCGACGCGCCGCCATTAGTGATTTGAGTCACAACATAATGTGCTTAATCTGGGAGTGCGAGGTCGCGTCGGGTACACCCGCGGCGGCTACGCAACGCAAGAATCGCCGGCAGCATGGGGGTTTCCGGAGCCTCGTCGCGGACGGGACCCGATAGCAGGTGGCACGACCTGGGATGACACGACGCGCGTAACTTCACCCGATTTTTGGCAATCGGCTTGACCGTGTGCTCTGCGGGGCTTACCGTCACTGTCCGTAACCGTTACTTTCAGCTATCAAAGGCCAAGGGACCGTAACTATGGCATCTGATTACGCCAAGACCCTGGGCGCGCGACTGCGCGCCATCCGCACGCAGCAGGGGCTCTCATTGCACGGGGTTGAGGAGAAGTCGCGAGGCCGCTGGAAGGCAGTTGTTGTTGGGTCTTACGAGCGAGGCGACAGGTCCGTCACTGTCCAGAAGCTTGCCGAGCTGGCCGAGTTCTACGGGGTTCCGGTTTCCGAGCTGCTGCCTGGTGACGTGATGCCGACGCTGATCGCGCCGGCGCCGAAGCTGGTGATCGACCTCGAGCGCATGGCATCCCTGCCCAAGGACAAGGCCGGCCCGCTGTCGCGCTACGTCGCCACGATCCAGAGCCAGCGCGGTGACTACAACGGCCGCGTGCTGTCCATCCGCCAGGAGGACCTCCGCTCGCTTGCCGTCATCTATGACAAGACGCCAGCTGATCTCACCGAGGAGCTCATCAGCTGGGGCATCCTTGACTCCGACGCGCGTGGCGCGATCGACACCTTCTGATCAGCGCAACACCTAAACCTGAAGGAGACCGGGCAGGCCTGCCGACCTGCCCGGTCTTCTTGTGTCTGTCTAGCCCGCAGTCGGCAGCGGCAATAGCTCCTGCCGTCCCTGAATGCCCAGCGCGCCTTCCGCTAGCGATACGAAAGTCCCGGCGTCGCGCAGCAGCTCATCCGCCTCGCGCGCACTGACGGCACGGGGCAGGCCGGCCTCCGCAGCCGCGCGCTTAGCCGCCCCGGCAGCGAAGAATGCCGCCCACTCACGCAGCGCTGGCTCCACCTTGGGCAGCAACTCCCACACGCTCTGCGGCCGTCGGCGCCTGCCGCCGGGTGGCTCAGCCCGCGCCGCGACAACTGCCGCCGCGGCCCGCAGCGCCGCTAGGTGGGCGCCGACGTAGCGCGAGCCAGGCGTGACTTCGTCCTCCGCGGCCGCAAGCCCCTGCCGAGCTGACTCCATCAGGGCCAGCGCCGACGAAGCGATCCTCGCCTGCAGCCGTTGTGGTCCTGACTGCCGGTGTGCTGCCGGCTGGCGCTGCGCTCCCGGCGGGCGCTGTCCTACCGGCTGGCCCTGTGCTTCCGGCCTCACCTGAACAATCGCGCTCATCGAAGCTCCTTCTCCGCCGTGCCCGGCCGGGCGGGGCGCTTCCCCACACCTCACCCGGCCGAGGCGAGCAACCGAGGGGGCCCGGCGCTCATTCGCACAACATTATTCGAACATGTATTCGTGCAGCTGTCTAGCTCTGGCATGTGCTTTCGAAGTTACAGGGAGGGTCTGACAAAATGGCGGCCGGAGCGTTGCTGCAGTTCCCAGGCCATTTCGCGGCTAATCCGAGGACGTGCCGCTGCCCGGACAAGACCGCGCACGCGGGCTGCTGTGCGGCTCTGGCTGAGCGGAGACCTGCAGGCTCGAGGGCTACGCTGTGCTGGTGCAGGACGCAGTTGGCATCGCGGAGTTGTCACGGCCGGATTTCCTGGCGCATATCGAGAAGTTCGTCACGATCTACGCGGCCGCGATGGGTGCCGGACCAGATGAACTGCCGTCGCGCGAAGCCATAATGCAGCGGCACGCGGGTAATCCGGGCTTTCGCGCGCTGGCCGTCCACAGCGGCACACCTTCGCGCATCGTGGCATTCACCTACTGCTTTCACGGCCAGCACGGTCAGTGGTGGCACGACGTGGTGCACGCCGGCATCACCGCGCGCTCCGACGTGACGACAGCCAACGGCTGGCTCGACGACGTAATGGAAGTCGCCGAGGTGCACGTCCATCCCAATTACCAAGCGCGCGGGATTGGGCGCCGGATGGTGCTGACGCTGGCCTCCGGGCGGAGCGAGCGAACGGCTGTGCTGTCAACCAGGCAAGGCGAAACGCCTGCACGACGCCTGTACCAAAGCCTTGGCTTTGTCGACCTGCTGACCGGGTTCCTGTTTCCAGGTGGCGGCCCGGCCTATGCCGTCATGGGCGCCACGCTTCCGCTCGTCGGCGCGAACGGGCAGGACCGATAGCACCGGCAGCGGCGCGCAGACCACATCGCCCCGGGAGAGCCGCGACCCTAGGCCCTCGCGCCCTTCGGGCCGAGACCGAGTACCTGGTAGATCTCCCTGGTCGCACGCGAGCCGTTCAGCGTGTAGAAGTGCAGGCCGGGCACTCCCTCGGCCAACAGGCGCTCGCACATCGCGGCGGCGAACTCGACGCCGATCTTGCGTACGGCCGATTTGTCTTCCGCGTGCGCGCGCAGTTCGTCGGCGAGGGCCGGCGGGAACTTGCAGGCAGACAGCAGAACCGCCCGCTCGATCCCCGACACGCTGATGATCGGCATGATGCCCGGGATGATCGGCACGTCGCAGCCACGCGCAGCGACGGCATCCCGCAACCGCAAATAGTCCTCGGGATAAAAGAACATCTGCGTGATCGCGAAGTCGGCGCCAGCACGAACCTTGCCGACAAGGAAGTCCACGTCCGACTCCCAGCTGTCAGACCGGATGTGGCCCTCGGGGAACGCCGCGACCCCGACGCAGAAGTCACCTGAGGCGCGCAGCAAGCGGACCAGATCGTCAGCGTGCTCTAGGCCGTCCGGATGGGCGACCCAGTCTCCCCGCGGATCCCCCGGCGGGTCGCCGCGAAGCGCCAGCACATTACGGACGCCGACGGCGGCATAGGAACCGATCACGTGCCGTAGTTCCGCGACCGAATGGTTCACGGCAGTCAGGTGACCGAGCGGCGTCAGCGTGGTCTCAGCCGCGATGCGGCCGGTGACGCGCACGGTACGGTCCCTGGTTGAGCCTCCGGCACCGTAGGTCACCGAGACAAACGTGGGGCGCAACGGCTCAAGCTGACGAATGGAGAGCCAGAGTCGTTCCTCCTCGGCCTCCGTCTTCGGGGGCATGAACTCGAAGGAGAACGACTGCTGCCCAGCGGCAAGCAAGTCCCTGATCGCTGGAGCGGCACCAACTGGCATGACCAGTAGGTTACCGTTTCCGCGGCCAGAAGGATGCGCCCCGTTCTTGACCTTTATAACGATTTATTTCCGTTTTGCGGGGTGACGGTGCGTAGGCATTGCCGACGGGGGGTCTACCCTCAGCAATCATGGCAACGCAAGGTGCCACGGGCGGCCAGGCCAACCTCGCGCGGATTCGCGCCGAGGTAGCGCGTGCGCTTGAACAGTTCCTGGCGCGGCAGCGCGAGACTCTCGGTGGCATCGGCGACGACATGCTGCCGTGCTTGGACGCCATGGAGGGGTTGCTCGCGGGCGGAAAGCGGCTGCGGCCGGCGTTCTGCTACTGGGGCTGGCGAGCAGCTGGCGGCCCTGACTGCCCCGAGATCTTCTCGGCGGCGGCTGCGCTTGAGCTGCTCCAGGCCAGCGCCCTCGTCCACGACGACGTGATGGATGCCAGCGAAACCAGGCGGGGCAAGCCGGCCGTGCACCGGCAGTTCGCCAGCCGCTTCGCCGCTGGGAAGCTCGGGCCGACTGGTCGGTTCAGATCGGCCGGCGGACCAGAACCTGCCGGCTGGACCGGATCGCGGGGCCGAACCGGATCGGCAGAGCAGTTCGGCCTCGGCGCTGCGATTCTGATCGGCGACATGCTCCTGGCCTGGACGGATGAGCTGTATCACGCCAGTGGATTCCCGCCGGAGGTCCTGGCATCCGCGCAGCACGCACTCAACGCCATGCGCACCGAGGTAGCGGCCGGCCAGTACCTCGATCTGCTGAGCCAGGTGAGCCACACAGCGTCAGTTCGCGCTGCACTGCGGGTCGTGACGTACAAGACGGCCAAGTACACGATCGAGCGGCCACTGCATCTCGGGGTAGCGCTAGCTGTCGGCGCCCAGGCGACCGCGACGGCGGGCAAGGCTGTTCCTGGCGGCCGGCCAGCCCAGGCAAGGGCGGCGATGGTAGCGGCTAACCAAGCCGCGAGGACCGCCACGGCCATCGAGGCCGTCTGCACCGATTACGGCATTCCCCTCGGCATTGCGTTCCAGCTACGAGACGACGTCCTGGGCGTGTTCGGTGATCCTGACCGGACAGGCAAGCCCGTTCACGGCGACATCTCCGAAGGGAAGCAGACAGTTCTCATGGCCATCGCGCGGGAGCGGGCCACCAAGAGTCAGGCGCGTGTACTCGACCGCAACGTCGGCGACCGGCACCTGACGGAGGCGGCCGCGGCCCGCGTGAAGGCGGTGCTCATGGAAACGGGCGCGGTAGCGGAGTGCGAAACTCTGATCGGCGCCAGCGTCAAGGAGGCGATATCCGCTCTGGACGGCGCGCCGATCACAGCAGACGCAAAGGCCGCGCTGGCTGCGCTGGCAGTTGCCGCGACGGACCGCGAGGAGTAAGGCTGTCCACTAGCCGGGCCTCGGTGTCAGCGCAGCCGCGCCGCCAGGCGAGCGGCGACGGCGCCGGGTTGCTCGGCCTCTGTGAGGACGCGCACGACGACGATCCGGGTCGCGCCGGCCGCGAGGACGTGATCGAGATTGTCTTCGTCGATGCCGCCGATGGCGAACCACGGCCGCGTCGTGTCCAGGCCCGCCGCGTAGCGAAGCAGATCAAGGCCGGGCGCAGGCCGGCCAGGCTTGGTCGGCGTCGGCCAGACCGGGCCTGTGCAAAAGTAGTCGGCGGTCGGCTCGGCGGCAGCCGCCGACGTCTCGGCCGGCGCGTGCGACGAAAGCCCGATGATCGGATCTGGCCCGATGAGTTGTCTCGCTACGTCAGCGGCCAGGTCGTCCTGACCGAGATGCAGCACGTCCGCCCCGGCAGCGTAGGCGACATCCGCCCGGTCGTTAACGGCTAGCAGCGCGCCGTGCTCGACGCACGCCTTTCTGAACACCTCGAGATGCCGCAGTTCCTGGCCCGCCTCCAGGCCCTTCTGCCGGAGCTGGACGACGTCAACGCCGTTGCCGAGCACCTCGTCAAGGAAGCGCGACAGATCGCCTTGGCGCTCCCTGGCGTCGGTACAGAGATACAGCCGGGCGGATGCCAACCGGTTACGCAGCTGGATGTGCCGACTGTCTAGCTGCTCTGGCACAAGTCAGAAGGCTAGTGGCTCAGAGCGCTAGCGCTTGGGCCCGCCTATTCACCTCGGTGCGACGGTGCTCCGCCAGGGCCTGGACCGGCGTTCCGGGCAACGAGTCATCGGCGGTGAACAGCCAGCTCAGCGCCTCAGGCTCGGAAAATCCGCAGTCAAAGAGCAGCGTCAACGTGCCGCCGAGACCCTGAAGGACGTGGTTGCCGTCCAGGAATCCGGCCGGGATCGCGAACTCGCCGCTTGGTCGCTGCACGGCAACCAACTTGCGGTCGCGGAGCATCTGCTTCACCCGGCT
>Ga0126373_10002707_pt1 | contig 13094 bp, 10 predicted proteins | sample PanSoiMetPlot_11_FD_92545 | JGI IMG/M metagenome (GOLD analysis project Ga0126373, IMG submission 92545) | Tropical forest soil microbial communities from Panama - MetaG Plot_11 | ecosystem: Environmental > Terrestrial > Soil > Tropical forest > Bulk soil | place: Panama | collected 2016-02-17
AGCGGCGGGCCTCGGCAACGTGCTGCTGATCGAGACAGGACGCCTTGGCGCGGGCGCCACCGGCGGTGCGACTGGCCTGCTCATCCCCGAGCCGCACCAGTGGAGTGATCCTGAGCCCTTCGTTGATCTGGAGCGCGCCGGCCTCGAGCGATGGCACGACCTCGAGCAGTCAGTCCCAGGCGGTGTCGGCCTCATTGACGTGGACTGGCTGGGGCTAGCGCCACACGAGGGCGGCTTTGCTGCTCACCAGCCGCGCGCGGTCCAGTGGCTGAACCCCGGGCAGGTAGCCGAACTGGTTCCCGGCCTGGCGCGGCCGATGGAAGGCGCCCTCATCCATCGGCAGGCGCGCGTCAACCCGCTGCGTGCAGTCGCGCGGCTGGCTGCGGGCCTGCCATCGATCGCCACCGGCGTCGCTGCGACGTCCGTGCAGATCCATGGCGACCGCATCGTCGGCGTTAGCACCTCAGCAGGCGACATCAATCCTGGCATCGTCGTGTTCGCGACCGGGCGGCCGCCGGTACTCGACGGACTGCCGTTGCACATCCCGTCTGACCGGGTCAAGGGTCACTTGCTGGTCACCGAGCAGACGGACATCAAGTTGCCAGGCATCGTGGCGCCGCTGGCCACCCAGATCGAGGACGGCCGGCTGCTCGCGGGCGGAACGTTCGACCTCGGCGACGAGAGCCCCGCTGTCCAGCCGGATGTGATCGACGGGATCGTGGCCGGGCTAGGAGCGGTGCTGCCAGGCCTGCACGGCGTGGGCGTTGCGTACCAGTGGTGCTGTTTCCGGCCGCGACATCCCGACCGGCGGCCAGTCATCGACATGGTTCCGGGCCTGTCGAATGCATGGCTGACGTCGGGTCACTTCCGCACCGGCATATTGAACGCGCCTGTCACCGCCGCGGTGCTCTCGCGATGGATCGCGGCGGGCGTGCCCCCGGTCGAAGCGCGGGCCTGGTCAGCTACTCGCTTCGCCGCCCACTAGCGGCTCGGCCGTCACGAGCTCGACGGACGCGGGCGACTGCGGCGGCACAGGCGGAACGGGCGGCTGACGCAGTACGCGCCGGTCGTCGGCCAGCCTGTCGGTGACTCCCACCGAGTCGAGATACTCCAGCAGCGGAATCGCGGTCCGCCTGGTGGTCCCGAGCGCCTCGCGCGCCTCGGCAGCGGTGAACGGCTGCTCGAGACCGGCTAGAACGGCGGCCGCGGCAACGTCGGCGCCGGGCGCAAGAACAACCTGGTCGCTGATACGCATCAGTTCCCCGGCTCGAACCGCTGCGGCGATGCTTCGCGCGTCCAATCCCAGCTTGCGCAGCCTGTCGGCGTCGGGAGAGGCGAACGGCGCGGCCCCGAGATCCGCGCGCAAGACACGCACCGCCGCCTGCACGCGCTCCGGGAGGTCAGGCCCGCTTCGCCCGCCGGCCGACTTAATGATCTGGAGAGCTCCGCACGACACCCGGAACGGCGGCCTAGCCAGCGCCGTTACCAGCCGTCGGTCTGGCAGGCCAAGGGCGGCCCTGGCTGCCTCGATCGGCAAGCCAGCCGACAATGGCTCGGCCGCTGCGTGACCGGAGAGCACCTCGCCGAGCCGATGGCCCAAGGAGCGCCAGTGGTCAGGATCTGCAAGCCACTCGCCAGCGACCGGGTGCGGATGATCGCTGACACCCATGGCCAGCAGTGCGCTGGCGCGCATGAGGCCGTGCCGGGCCAGCAAGTTCGCGGCGGTCGGCACCTCGGGCCAGGTGCTCAGCTGACGTGCCGTGGCGGCCGCCGCCCCCCGGCGTGCCAGCGGCGGCGGGGAGACGTCAAGAACGCTCGCGCCGACGATCGACGGCCACCCACCGGGGCCGCGGCGGCCAGGGTCGCGCAGCAGCAGCCGATCGCCGACATGCAGCGGCAGCGGGTCGGCCAGGCTCAGTCTGGCGATTCCGGGACCTAGCGGACGCACGCGAGCGATGTCGCGCGCCGAGCCGATGTGGAGCGTGACTGCGCTCGTCGTGTGCCCGAGGCTGGTGGCATCGCCGCCCTGATCCGGTTCCTGGTCGATCCGTACATCGATGAGGTCGGTCAGCGTCCACCGGCCAGCCTGGACTAGCGCCATCCCGCGGTGGAGTACGTCGCGGCCGATCCCTCGCAGGTTCAGCGCCACGCGCGCGGTACCGGTGACCGCATCGGCGGTCGCGCCGAGTGACTGCAGATCTCGGATCCGGACCGGGCGCATGGATGGAGTGATGACCAGCTCGTCGTCGCGGTGCACGGTGCCGGCCGCGAGCGTGCCGGTAGCGACGGTACCGCTGCCCGTCATGCTGAAGGACCGGTCGACCCAGACACGGACGGGTGCGCCCGGATCAGGCTGCGGGAGGCTTCCGACGAGCTCATCGAGGGCGCTCAACAGAGCCGGAACGCCGACTCCGGTGGCCGAGCTGACGGCGATGGCAGGGACCTCGCCCAGGCTGCTGCGCGCGATACGGGCTTGCGCGTCTGCCGTGGCGGCTGCCGGATCCGCGAGGTCGGACTTGGTCACGGCCAGGACGCCGCGCTTGATTCCGAGCGCGCTCACGACAGCAAGATGCTCGGCCGACTGTGGCATCCAGCCCTCATCCGCGGCAACGACGAACAGCACGGCTGGCGCCGGCCCGGCGCCCGCCAGCATGTTGGTGACGAAGCGCTCGTGGCCAGGGACGTCGACGAACGCAAGCTGCTCGCCGGACGGCATAGTGAGCCACGCGAAACCGAGGTCGATGGTCATGCCGCGGCGCCGCTCTTCGGCCCAGCGGTCCGGCTCCATGCCCGTCATCGTGCGGATGAGCGCAGATTTCCCGTGGTCAACATGACCGGCGGTTACGACTACGTGCATAGCAGCCCCCCGGTCCGCGATCAGCCTGCCGCTGCCACGGCGGCCACGAGCAGCTCGTCGTCCACCGGCGCCACGGCGCGCAGGTCGAGCAGCAGGCGCCCGTCCTCAATCCGGCCGACGACCGCCGGCACTGCGCCGCGACGGACTGCAGCCCCCGCCCGCAGCGCGTCTGCGAGCATCGCTGGCAGGCTCACCGCAGCGCTCGGCAGCGTGACACCCGGCGCTCCCCCGCCGCCGACAGCCGCCTCGGTGGCCTGGACGGCGGCATCGATCTGCAGGTCGGCCAGGGCCGCGCAGATCCGTTCGGCGCGCCTGGTCAGGCTCGCCAGGTCGGCCGATAGCTGCTCGGCGACCGGCGGCAGCGGACCCGCCAGGGTCGCCTCCAGCGCCGCGACGGTTAGCTTGTCGATCCGCAGCGCCCGGGCCAGCGGATGCCGCGCCAGCATGGCGATCAGGTCAGCCCGGCCGAGCAGCAGGCCCGCCTGGGGTCCGCCTAGCAGCTTGTCGCCGCTCGCTGTCACCAGATCCGCGCCCGCGCTCAGCCAGGTGGCGGCATCCGGCTCGGCCGGCAGCAGCGGATGCGGCGCGAGCAGTCCCGAGCCGATGTCGCCGACGACCGGGACGCTCAGCGCCGCTAGCTCCGCGACGGACGCGCTGGCGGTGAAGCCCTCAACCCGGAAGTTGGATGGGTGCACCTTCAGCACGAACGCTGTGTGCGGGCCGACAGCCGCTGCGTAGTCCGCCGCCGTGGTCCGGTTAGTGGTGCCGACTTCACGGATGCGCGCACCGGTCGACTCGAGCAGGTCTGGCAGCCGGAACCCGTCGCCAATCTCAATTAGCTCGCCGCGGCTGACCACGATCTCCCGGCCAGCGGCTAGCGCCGTGGCGGCGAGTACGAGGGCGGCGGCGTTGTTGTTGACCACGTGTACGGCTTCGGCGGCGGGCACAGCCGCCGCGAGCGCGGCGAGCATGCCCCGGCCGCGTCGCCCGCGCAGCCCTGAGGTCAGGTCGAACTCCACGTCGGCGCTGCCGGCCGCAGCCTGGATCGCCATCCGGGCGGCGGCGGACAACGGCGCCCGCCCGAGATTCGTATGCAGCAGGACGCCAGTCGCGTTGAGAACCGGAGTCAGCGTCGCGGCCAGCGACGGCAGGGTGTCCGCCGCCGTGTCAGCCACGGCTGATGGCTCAATCTCGCCAGCGCGAGCGCGCTCCTGGGCACGACGCACGGCCGCGAGCACGATCGCGCGGCCCAGCCGCTGCTCGGCCGCAACCAGCCGAGGATCGCCCAGCACAGTGTCCGTGCGTGGGGTGAGCCTGCGGACGTCCACGAGCGCGACCATACCTGCACCGATGCATAACGCGGCCGGACGTGGGCAGCTCTTCCGGACCGATTTACCAGTACTTTGCCGAAGGAACCCACCAGCGGGCGCAGTGCATATGAAAGTCTTTAACCATCCGATAACGGGAGAGTGAGCATGAACGGTGAAGAACGGATCCCGCGTAGCCGTGGCAGCGTATGCGGAGCACTCCTGGTGCTGCTCGGACTGTGGGGTGGCCTAGCGCCATTCGTCGGCCCGTACTTTCACTTCGGCTTCGCGCCCGACTCGGCCTGGCACTACAACTCCGGACGGCTTTACTACTCGATCATCCCCGGCGCAGCCGCGTTGCTCGCCGGCGGCGTGATCATTTTGACCCGCAACCGCGGCCTGGCGATCGCTGGTGGAGTGCTCGCGGCGCTCGGTGGTGCGTGGTTCGTCGCCGGCAGTGGTTTCGTCACCGACGTGCTGCACCGATCGATCGCGGTTGGCGCCCCCATTCTGAGCGGGGTATCGGGCGCGCAGGCCGCCGATCTGCGGTCCTACCTCGAGTCGGTGGCACTGTTCGGCGGCCTCGGCGTCCTCGTCGTCCTCCTTGGTTCGATTGTCATGGGCAGGTTCTCGTTCATAGCAGCCAAGGACGTCGCTGACAGTTATCAGGCGAGTGATCCGGCAGCGCCCACGACGTCCCAGCCTGACCTGAGCCAGTATCCGACCAGCGTCGGCTCGTCATCCGGTACCCCGCCGTTCGCGCCGGCTCCGTTCCCGGACACCGCGCAGATACCGCCAACCGAGTAGGCGAGTAGCAAGCGGGGTGGGAGGTCGACAGCTACGAGCCTCCAGCACCAACCCAGCGGATCAGGTTGGCCCACACGGAGTCGTAACCCGCCCAGTTCATGAAGTCCGGTGGACACCAATGAGGTGCGCAGTCGGAGGCGAACACCGCGCTGCGACCAGCACCGTACGCGCCCACGACCACCAGCGGGTCGGTGCCGCATGTCACGACAACGTCCGCCCCATTCCTCGCTGTGAGCCTGTTGTAGCCAAGGAGCAGCGGCCAGTCCGACGGCACGCCGTCCAGAACGGGATGACCGGCGAGACTGACAGCCGGCCGGACGCCCTGAGGCATTTCGACCCGGTCGTCCGTCGAGCTGATCACGACCGGGAGCGCGGTCTCCACGGGCGTGCCGTGATACCGCGCCTTGCCCTCGATTCCAGCGAACGACAGGTAGCCTCCGATCATCAGCAAGCCGCCTCCGTCGCGCACGTACTGCTCGACTGCCGCGAGCCTGTCAGGCACTATCTGCGACCGCTCGAAGGTATCCGGCGACAGCAGCAGGCTATTGGCTCCGATGTCGCTGAGAATGAGGGTGTCGTAAGCCCCTAGCTCACCAGCAGAGCCGGGGAACCTGGCTGGGGTCAAGTGTCCGGGCAGGTAAGCGACCTCTATTCCTGCCCCGGTCAGGGCCGCCCGGAGTCTGTCGGCCCCCTCGACGTAGCTGCTCGTGTTGAACGAGTCGACGCCTTTGATGTGGATGCTGTGAGTAACCCAGCTTTCCCCGCACAGCAGGACTCGCATCGCGCCTCCGTTCCCGTTACCTCACCTTGGCGGACACCAGCGCCGGCGGCGCCGCCGACTCGCGGATCACAAGTTCGACTGGCAGCACTTCGGTGCGGGCCGGCGCCTGCGGTTGCTGCAGCCGATCAAAGAGCAGTTCGACGCCTACCTGCGCCAGCCGTTCGACCGGAGAACGGACTGTGGTGAGCCGCGGCTGAAAGTACTGGCTGAAGCGGATGTCATCGAACCCCACGACCGACAGGTCTTCCGGCACCCTGATTCCGTGCGCCTCGGCTGCGGACATCAGCCCCAGCGCGATGTAATCGCTCGCCACGAACGCAGCGGTCGGCGGCTGCGCCGGCCCGAGTAGGTGCGGCAGCGCGCTGATGCCGAATTGCTCGGTGAATTGGCCGGCCAGGGATACTTGCCCGTCCGGCTCGATGCCCCCTTTGCGCAGGGCGTCGCAGTAGCCGCGATAGCGCTCTTGCACCGAGCCAAGCTCGGCGGGGCCTGACACGAACGCGATCTGTCGGTGGCCAAGCGCTACCAGGTAGCTAGTCGCCTGGTACCCGCCCGCGTAATCGTCCATGACCACGGTATGGACGGGCGGGAGCGCCGCGATCGGCTCGTCCAGCACGACCACTGGCAGGCCGTCGCCGATCGCGACCGCTAGGCGCTCATTGGAGCGGAACGAACCTAGGTAGAGCATGCCGTCGATGGCACCGGACGCGAGCAGGTCGATATAGCTAGCTTGTTTAACGGCCTGGCTGCGGTGCGAGCAGAGCAGTACCAGGCGGCCGTGGCGCTCGACGGCCTCAACGACATAGTCCGCGATAGCGCCAAAGTACGGATTGCTGATCTCCGGCACGACGAAGCCAATCACGCCGGATTGCTTGCGCGCGAGGTTGCGGCCCGCCGCACTCGGCACGTAACCGAGCCTGCTGACCGCATCCAGCACCTTGGCCTCGGTAGCCGGCGACACCCTGAGCTGACCGTTGAGGTAGCGCGAGACCGTCGATGCGGCCACCCCCGCCACGCGGGCGACGTCCTGGATCGTGGTCACACTGCCACCCATTCCCCATCAATCGGTTGCGCAAATTCTAACAGCACGGAGGAATGGTCTCTTGACGCAGCTTTAACGGCGGCCATAATGATTGCGAAAACGGTTGCGCAAAAGGAGGCGACGGATGACCGCTCAGGCAGCCAGCCCCGCAACGACAGCCCAGCTCCGAAGGAACGTGCTGGGCCTGCCGCAGGTCGTGTTCCAGGGCATCACGCACATTGCGCCGTCGATCAACGTCGTGTTCACGTTCCCGATCATCGCCCTCAAAGCCGGCCCGGACATGCCGATCTCGTTCCTGTTGACGACGATCGTGTGCCTATTCATCGCGAACACCGTCTCCCAGTTCTCCAAGTACATGCCGTCCAGCGGCGGGTACTACTCGTTCGCGACCCGAGGGCTGGGGCCAGCAGCGGGCTTCATGACGACGTGGAGTTATCTCATCTACGACATCATCGGGCCAGCTGGAGCCATCGGCTTCCTCGGCTACCTGGCCTCGACCACGTTCCAGTCCGCGTCGGGTGTGAACATCCCCTGGTGGATCTTCGCGCTGATCACGTTCGGGATCGTGTGGGTGCTCACGCACTTCGGTATCAGGCTGTCGATGCGTACGACCGCGATCTTCGGCGGTATCGAGATACTGATCATGCTGGCGCTCGCGATCACTTTCCTGGTGCACCCCGGCCACGGGTCCTCGTTCACCGCTCCGCTCCAACCGAGCAATTCGCCGCATCACTACCAGGGCATCCTGGCTGGCATGGTCTTCTCGGTACTCGCCCTCAGCGGATTCGAGGCGCCCGCACCGCTTGCCCAGGAGACCAGGCGGGCTGGCAAGTTCGTGGGCCGCGCGGTCATGCTGTCGCTTGTGCTGATCGGGATCTTCTACGTCTTCACGTCCTACACCAGCGCGATCGGGTGGGGCACCGGGAACATGGCGGCATTCGCTTCCAACGCGAACCCGTACTACGCGCTCGGGCACTCGTTGTGGGGCTTTGGCTGGTGGTTTGTCTTCATCGCGATCGTCAATAGCGCCATCGGCGTGGGCCTAGCCTGCACTAACGCCGCGTCGCGAGTGTCTTACACCATGGGCCAGGCCGGCACGTTGCCCGCCAGGTTCGGCAGGATCAATCCCAAGCACCGGACGCCGACGTTCGCTATCGGGGTTCAGCAGGTGCTCGGCATCATCGCGATCCTGCTCGTCGGATTGCTGCTCCAGCCTGCCGACATCTTCGGCTTCCTGGGCACTATCACCACGCTGGCCGTGATCGTGCTGTACATCATGGCCAACATCGCCCTGACCGCCTACATCCTGCGCGAGCACCGCGATGACTACAGCGTGTGGAAGCACATGGTCGTGCCCCTCATTGGTTCGCTCGCCTTGCTGCCCGTGCTGTGGACAACGGTGCTGCCGCGACCACCCTGGCCGTACAACCTGACGCCCTACATCTTCCTCGGTGGCTTGGTCCTGGGCTTGATCTACATGCTCTGGCGCGAGCGGACCAACCCCGGGTCACTAAAGCGCGGGGCGACCATGCTTGTCGGCAAGACGGCTGATGCGGAGGGCGACGTCGACTGGGAAGTCCAGGCCCAGGACAGCACGTGACGCGCCTCGCACCCGAGGTTGAGCTGGCCGAAGTTGAGCTGCCACGGTATGACCTGCCTACGGAGCAGCCGACGGTACCGGACAGGACGTACCAGGCTCGCCTCACTGCCGTGGCGGAGGCGGCAGCTGAGGCGGGTCTGGACGCACTCGTCGTGTACGCGGACCGTGAGCATTTCGCCAATCTCAGCTACCTGACCGGCTACGACCCACGGTTCGAGGAGTCGCTGCTGATCTTCACGCCGCACCGAGCGCCTGTGCTTCTTGTTGGGAACGAAGGTGCGGCATACGCCAAGGTCGTGCCCGACACCGTCGACGTGGTGCTCTATCAGAGCTTCAGCCTCGTCAACCAGGACCGGTCCGCCAGCCCGCGGCTGCGTGACGTGCTGATTGGGGCCGGCCTTGGCAGCTCGACCCGTCGGCTCGGGGTCGCCGGGTGGAAGTTCTTCGGGCACACGGAGGCCGACCGGCCCGAGGAATGGATCGACGCGCCGGCGTTCATCGTGGACGAACTGCGGGCACTTGGCTGCCAGCCGGTAAACGCCACCGCGCTGTTCACCGAGCCTGGTCGCGGCCTTCGGCTGATCAACGATGCCGACCAGCTGGCTTGCTTCGAGTTCGCGGCGACACACGGCTCGGAGTCCATGCGCCGGCTGCTGCACGGCATCGAGCCCGGCATGACTGAGTTCGACGCGTTCTCGCTGCTGCGTCCGATCGGACTGCCGCATTCCTACCATCCGGTCATGCTCAGCGGCGAGCGCGCGGCCCTCGGCCTGGCCAGCGCCTCCAGCCGGACGCTGCGCCGGGGCGACCCAGTAAGCGCGTCCATCGGCTATTGGGGCAGCAACATTGCCCGCGGCGGATTCCTCGCAGAATCCGAGCGCGACCTGCCGACGGCGGCCGGGGACTACCTGACCCGGCTCGTGGCGCCGTACTTCGCCTGCGCGGCTGAGTGGTATGAGACAGTCGGCATCGGCGTCACGGGCCGAGAGCTGTTCGATGTGTCGCGGCGGCATCTGGCGGACCCGTTCTTCGGCGTGAGCCTGAACCCCGGTCACTTCATCCACCTCGACGAATGGCCGAGTTCGCCGGTGTATGCGGGGTCGCAGGTGGTGCTGCGCTCGGGCATGGCACTGCAGCTGGACATCATCCCGGCAACCGGGACGGCATACCACACCTCGAACATTGAGGACGGTATCGCGCTGGCCGATGAGCAATTGCAGGCCGAGCTAGCGGAGCGTTACCCCGGTCTGTGGCATCGCGTCGGAATCCGGCGTGCGTTCATGGCCCAAGCGCTCGGTATCCGGCTGAAACCCGAGGTTCTGCCGTTGTCCAACCTGGCCGGTTACCTCCCGCCGCTGTGGTTGTCGCCGCAGCTCGCCATGCGCCGGGTGCCTGCCGCCGACGGATAGCCTCGCAGGCAGGCGCAAGCATTCACCAAGATGGCGGAGGCGGACGGGAATCGAACCCGCCGACGACGCGGAGCGCCGTCCACCGGTTTTGAAGACCGGGGGGACCACCAGGTGCCCTGACGCCTCCGGTACCAGACCCTATCGGCGCGTCAGGCGACCCGGCGGGCGCCGGGGCCCGGCACGGGTGTCACATCCCGCGCAGAACCGAGTGCGTGGCCTGCCGCGCAGGTGAGCTCGAGCTGCACGGGCGCGCCACAGTCTCGGTGCGTCAACTCGACAGCCGGGCCGCCAGGCCAGGCTGCGTACTTGTCGCCCCAGGCCAGCAGGGCCGCGATCACCGGGAACAGCTCGATGCCCTTCTCGGTGAGCTTGTATTCGCTGCGCGGACGCTGCCCTTCCTCCTGATACGGGACCTTCCGCAGGATGCCCTCAGTCACGAGCCTGGCCAGCCGGTTGCTCAGAATCTGCCGCGGCGCGGTCGTGCGCCGCTGCATGTCCTCGAACCTGCGGATGCCGTTGAAGGCCTCGCGCAGGACGAGGAAAGTCCACTTCTCCCCCACGATCGACAACGCCGCTGCGATGTTGCAGTTCGACGTGTCGTAATCAATGGCCCACGACCTATTCATGATCTGTATGCTAGGTCTACTTGACAGACTTAGCAAGCATGGGCCAGGCTATAGCTATGGTAGCTGGGTCTATGGAACGAACTCTGGTCAGCTGTTGGCTTCGAGCAAGGCCTGGCAGCGGCCTGATCAGGAGCGGCGGCCCGGCCGACGCCGAGATGATCCGGGACTTCGTCTGCGGTCTGTCGCCCAGAACGCAGTACTTCCGGTTCTTCGCCAGCGTGTGTCCGCCGAGCACTGGGCTGCTCCGGACGCTGTGCGGCGCTCGCGGATCGGCCGACATCCTGATCGTGACCGACAGGCACGGCACGATGATCGGACACGGCATGGCCGCCGATGGCCGCGCGCCAGGTGACCGCCTCGAGACCAACATCGGCCTGGTGATCAGCGATCCCTGGCAGGAGCGCGGCCTTGGCACAACGCTGCTCACCCTGCTGGCCAGCCGCGCGGCGGGACGAGGCGTCGAAGCTCTGGTCCTGGACGTCCTTCCGGAGAACGACAAGATGCGCGGCATCATCCGGCGCCGGTGGCCCGACGCCGCCGTCGAGCGAACTCGCGACGCCCTCATCTTCCGGCCGCTGATCGGTACGGCTTTCGCCGGCTACCCGACCGGGCTGCCAGTCGCCATCGATCTGCCAGGGCTCGACCGCTACGCGAGCAATCACGCCGGAGGTAACCGTGTACCAAACCGAACTGCGGCCTAGCCGGCCTGGCTCCGGCACCGCCCGCGAGCGCACCTACAGCTGGGACGACCCCGCGCCGACCGCTGCCGCCGCGCGGGAGCAGGACGGCCTGGCGTTTCTCCAAGAGCTGCTGGACGGCGCCCTACCAGGCGCTCCGATCGCGCACACGCTGGACTTCCGGCCGCTCGCGGTGGAGCCCGGCGTGGTGGTGTTCGAGTTCACCCCGGCCGAGTTTCACTACAACCCGATCGGCTCGGTACACGGCGGCATGATCGCCACGGTCTGCGACTCGGCCTGCGGCTGCGCGGTGCAGAGTTTGCTGCCCGCGGGCAGCTACTACACCAGCCTGGACCTGAGCGTGAAGTTCCTGCGGCCGGTCACGACGGCTAGTGGCCCGATGACCTGCGACGGGACTGTCACGCACATCGGCGGCCGGTCGGCACTGGCACAGGCGCGCCTGACCGATGCCGCGGGCAAGCTGTACGCGCACGCGACGAGCAGCTGCATGATCTTCCGCCCGGAGGTGAGCTGACTTCAGGGCGTTAACCAGGTGCGGCCACCGGCCAGAGCCGCTACCGTCCCGCACGTGGCCAGCGAATTCGATGCCGGAGCGCATAACAGGGCCGCCTGGGACCGCGAGGTCGAGAGCGGCAACGAGTGGACAGTCCCGGTCGGACCTGAGGTTATCTCAGCGGCCCGGGCCGGCGCCTGGTCAGTCGTCCTGATCGGTTACGACCCGGTCCCCCGCGACTGGTTCCCCGATCCGCTCGCCGGCACAGAGGTCTTGTGCCTCGCCAGCGGCGGCGGACAGCAGGCCCCGGTCCTGGCAGCGGCGGGCGCGCTAGCTCGGTGCGGCGTAGAGGCCGTCGATCACGTCGGCGTACTTGGCGTGGACGACCCGGCGCTTGAGCTTGAACGTCGGCGTCAGCTCCTCGCTTTCCGGGGTCCACTCGACCGGCAGCAGCTCCCAGTACTTCACTTGCTGTACGCGGGCGAGCCGGGAATTGGCATCCGCGACCGCGCGCGCGACCTCAGCGCGCACGACCTCGTTCGTCGCCAGCTCGGCAAGCGACGACGCCTCGACCCCGCGAACCTTCGCCCAGGCCGGTGCCACGCCGCCGTCGAGCGTCAGGATCGCGACCAGGTACGGCCGCCGGTCACCGTAAGCGAGTGCCTGGCCGATCAGCGGATGCGCGACGAGGAGGCTCTCGACGGCGGCCGGTGACACGTTCTCGCCACCCGCCGTGATGATCAGCTCCTTCTTCCTGTCGACGACCGACAGGAAGCCGTCGGCGTCGATCTTCCCGATGTCCCCGGTGTGCACCCAGCCGTCGGCGTCGATCAACTCGGCGGTCTGCTCAGGCAGGTTCAGGTATCCGGGCGTCGACAGCGGGCCACGCGCGAGGATCTCGCCGTCCTCGGCGATCCGCACCTCAATGCCGGGGACGGGCCGACCGACAGTCCCGAGCCGGTACGCCTGCGGCGTGTTCGTCGTGAACGCTCCGGTCGTCTCGCTCATCCCGTACACATCCAGGATCTGTACGCCGAGGCCGCACAGGAACTCGCCGACCTCCGGCGGCAGCGGTGCCGCGCTGCTGATCACCACTTCCGCCTCGCCGAGACCCAGCAGCGACCGGATCGGCTTCAGCACCTGCTCGTCCGCCGCGGCGAAGCGCTCGGCCAGCTCGGGCGACGTGGTCTCGCCGAACTGGCAGCTACGCACGTACTCCAGGCCCGTTGCCATGGCCGCCGTCACCGCCGCCTTGCGAGCTTCGTCCTGCTCACCGGCCAGGAGCGCCTGGACGCCCGCCATGACCTTCTCGAAGATTCGCGGCACGCCGAAGAAGGCGGTTGGCTTGACGGCGCCCATCGTGGCGATGAGCTGGGTCGCCGCGTCGTGGCAGAAGTAGGTGTCCCACGCGTTGCAGATCCCGAGGTAGAGCGTGAACATCCGCTCGGCGATGTGCGCTAGCGGGAGGTAGGAC
>Ga0126373_10002708_pt1 | contig 13093 bp, 11 predicted proteins | sample PanSoiMetPlot_11_FD_92545 | JGI IMG/M metagenome (GOLD analysis project Ga0126373, IMG submission 92545) | Tropical forest soil microbial communities from Panama - MetaG Plot_11 | ecosystem: Environmental > Terrestrial > Soil > Tropical forest > Bulk soil | place: Panama | collected 2016-02-17
ACCAACGACGCCCCGGCGCTCGCGCAGGCAGACGTCGGCGTCGCGATGAACACCGGCACCTCGGCCGCCAAGGAGGCCGGGAACATGGTGGATCTGGACTCCAACCCGACCAAGCTCATCGAGATCGTGGAGATCGGCAAGCAACTGCTCATCACGCGCGGGGCTCTGACGACGTTCTCTATTACCAACGATGTGGCGAAGTACTTCGCCATCATCCCGGCGATGTTCTCAGCCGTTATCCCCGGTCTGGCCAAGCTCAACATCTTGCATCTGCACAGCCCGCAGTCAGCGATCACTTCGGCGATCATCTTCAACGCGCTGATCATCATCGCGCTGATCCCGCTGGCGCTCCGAGGTGTGCGGTACCGCCCATCGTCGGCGGCGTCCATGCTCCGCAGGAACCTGTGGATCTACGGCGTTGGCGGACTGATCGTTCCCTTCATTGGGATTAAGGCCATCGACCTCATCATCCAGTTCATCCCCGGATTCAGGTGACCACAATGAACCGCCTTCCTAGCTTCGTGCGGCAGCATATTGCTGCTCTACGTGGCCTGCTGGTCTTCACCGTGCTGACCGGCATCATCTATCCGCTCTTCATGCTCGGCATCGCCCAGGCGGCTTTCCACACGCAGGCCAATGGCTCGCTCGTCACCTATCACCACCGGGTGGTCGGATCGAGCCTGCTGTGCCAGGAGTTCGTGAACGCGAAAGGCAATCCGCTGGCCCAGTACTTCCAGCCGCGGCCTTCGGCGGCAACTAGCGGGGCGAGCAATGACTTCGGCTGCAACCCGCTGTTTTCCGCCGCGTCGAACCTGGGTCCGAACAACCCCACGCTGGTACAGGATATCAAGCAGCGGCAGGCGCTGATCGCCAAGTTCGACCACGTCAAGATCTCCGCGATCCCGCCCGACGCAGTAACGGCGTCCGGCTCCGGACTCGAGCCGTTCATTTCGCCAGCGAACGCTGCCATCCAGGTAAACAGGGTCGCGGCCGCCAGGCACATCAGCCCAGCGCAAGTCAAAGCCCTGGTGGCCAAGTACACCCAGGGCCGGACGCTCGGCTTCCTGGGCGAGTCCAGGGTGAACGTACTGCTGCTGAACATCGCCCTCGATGAGCACTACCCAGTCTGAGACCGGGCGCGTGCTCATCGTTGAGGATGAGCCGACCCTGCTGCGAACAATGCAGATCACTCTGCGCGCTCGTGGCTATGAGGTCAGCACCTCCTCAGCAGGGCGGCAGGCCCTGGTCGAGGCAGCGCGGCGACCCCCGGACGCCGTGCTGCTGGACCTGGGGCTGCCAGACATCGACGGCTCGGAGGTGATCCGCCAGTTCCGTGGCTGGTCAGCCGCGCCGGTGATCGTCATATCCGGGCGAGCAGGATCTGGCGACAAGATCAGCGCGCTGGACGCCGGTGCTGACGACTACGTCACCAAGCCGTTTTCGATGGAGGAGTTGCTAGCACGGCTGCGGGCGGCCCTGCGACGGGATGCCCAGCTGCCTACTCGGGCGACTTTTAGCATCGGCAGCTGCCAGATTAATCTTGTCGCACACCGCGTACTGCGCGACATCTACGGCAGCGAGCCAGAGCCCGTCCACCTAACTAAGACCGAATGGCGCATGCTCGAAGTACTGCTGGGATCAGCGGGTCAGCTCGTCCCCTCAGGTCGGCTGCTTGAGGAGTTGTGGGGTCCTGGCTCTGACGGCAGCACGCACCATCTGCGCTTCCATATGGCCAGGCTGCGCAAGAAGCTAGAAGACGATCCGCCGCGCCCACGGCATTTGCTGACAGAGCCCGGCATGGGTTACAGGTATCAGCCGTGAGACGCTCTGACCAGGGGATGAGATGAGCAGCGAGGGCCTTGCAGATGTTCGCGCCGCCAGGAAACCAGGCAACCGGGGCGAACTGAGGATCTACCTCGGCTCCGCGGCGGGCGTCGGCAAGACATTTGCGATGCTGAACGAGGGTCATCGTCGCCGGGATCGCGGCACTGACGTTGTCGTGGCGTATGTGGAGACGCACGGGCGGCCGCATACGGAGGAGCAGATCGGCGACCTGGAGGTTGTTCCGCGCGCCAGCATTGCGTATCGCGACACGACGTTCGAGGAAATGGACTTGGACGCCGTCCTGGCCAGGCATCCCGAAGTGGCGCTCGTCGACGAATTCGCGCACACCAACGTTCCTGGCTCCCGCAATGAGAAGCGCTGGCAAGACGTCGCGGAGCTGCTGGACGCTGGCATCGACGTGATCACCAACGTCAACATCCAGCACCTGGAGTCACTCAACGACGTCGTCGAGAAGATAACCGGCGTTCCGCAGCGAGAGACCGTCCCGGACGCTGTGGTCCGGGCGGCCGACCAAGTCGAGCTCATCGATATGACGGCAGAGGCTCTGCGCCGCCGGATGGCGCACGGCAACATCTACAAGCCGGAAAAAGTCGACGCGGCGCTCACCAACTATTTCCGCATCGGCAACTTGTCCGCGCTGCGCGAGCTGGCGCTGCTCTGGCTCGCCGACAAGGTGGATGAGGGGCTGCAGCGCTACCGCGAGGCGCACGAGATCCGCACCACCTGGGAGGCCAGGGAGCGCGTTGTCGTGGCGCTCACCGGTGGCCCGGAAGGAGACACACTTATCCGACGAGCCGCCCGGATCGCGGCTAGGTCGACTGGCGGCGATCTGCTAGCTGTGCACGTCACCTCATCCGATGGCCTGACTGGGTCCAGCCCGGCTGCGCTTGCCAATCAGCGCCGCCTGACCGAGTCCCTCGGCGGCACGTATCACCAAGTTGTCGGGGACGACGTGACAGAGGCGTTGTTGACATTCGCCCGAGCCGAGAACGCAACTCAGCTTGTCCTCGGGGTAAGCCGCCGCGGCTGGCTGGCGTCCCTCCTCACCGGACCCGGCGTCAGCATGCGAACTATGCGCGAGTCGGGCGACATCGACGTGCACATGGTGACGCACTCCTACGTAGGTCGGGGTCGTGGGCTGCCCAGAACACACGGCGGATTGAACCGCCAGCGCCAGTTGGTTGGCTACGCACTGGCGGTTGCTCTCATGCCGCTCATGACGCTGGTGCTCGCGAACTTGCGCCATCAGATCAATCTGACGAGCGACCTCCTGCTGTTCCTGGCCGGCGTCATCGCAGTCGCCCTGGTCGGGGGATTCATACCTGCGGTCGTCGCGGCCGTGCTTAGCTCGCTCCTGCTGAACTACTACTTCACGCCACCGCTCTATAAGTTCACGATCGCGCAGGCCAACAACGTCCTCGCGCTTGTAATCTTCGTGGCAGTCGGGCTGGTCGTGAGCTCGGTGGTCGATACCGCAGCTCGCCGAACAAAGCAGGCCGCGCGCTCAGGAGCTGAATCTGAGTTGCTGGCCACGACCGCGGGCAGCGTGCTACGCGGTGAGCGCGCGCTGTCGGCCGTGCTCGACAGGGTCCGCGAAGCGTTCTCGATGGACTCTGTGACGTTGCTCGAGCAATCCGAGCAGGGCAGCGGCCGGTGGGCTCAGGTTGGCATCTCGGGCGAGGTGCCGGTGAGCCGACCGGAGGACGCCGATGCCGAGGTGCCCATCAGTGACGGCCTCGTGCTGGCTTTGCGCGGTCGGCCACTTCCGGCTACGGACCGGCGAGTACTCGGCGCCTTCGCGGCTTACGCCGCGGCCGCTCTCGAGCAAGGACGGCTGGCCGCGGCAGCGGAGGCTGCTAGGCCGATAGCCGAAGCCGACCGGGTCAGGACGGCTCTTCTTGCGGCGGTTAGTCACGACTTGCGCACGCCACTGGCATCAGCCAAGGCGGCGGTCACCAGCCTGCGTTCCAAGGACATTGAGTGGACCACGGAAGATCGCGACGAATTGCTTGCGACTGCCGATGAGTCGCTAGACAAGCTAGCCCGACTGGTGGACAACCTGCTCGATATGAGCAGACTGCAAGCCGGGGCGCTCGCAGTGTTCCCGCGTCCGGCCGACCTGGCTGAGATCGTGGCCCGGTCTCTAGATGATCTGGGCCCGGCCGGCCGCTCAGTGAAGGTGAACATCCCGGAAGACTTGCCCGAGGTTGCGGTCGACCCGGGAATCCTAGAGCGTGTCATCGCCAACCTGACCGCCAACGCATTGCGGTACTCACCCGATGACATGCCTCCGACGCTGACCGGCAGCACGTTGCGGGACTGGGTCGAGCTGCGCATCATTGACCGCGGTCCCGGCATACCTGAAGGAAACCGGGATCAGATGTTCGTCCCGTTCCAACGGCTCGGCGATACCGACAACACCACAGGTGTCGGACTCGGGCTGGCTCTGTCGCGCGGGCTGACAGAAGCCATGGGCGGCACGCTCGAACCCGATGACACCCCAGGCGGGGGTCTCACTATGACGCTCTCGCTGCCGGCCGTGGCCGACGGCGCCGGCCAGCTGCCAGCAGAGCACATGCCGTCCGGCCAACTGCCAGTTGGCAGCCGAGGCGATGACGGCCCCATGCAGTGACCGCGCGGTGATCACAGAGGCCCGTCGTGACAGGGTGGTGTCGTGACCACAGTGCTGGTGATCGACGACGAGCCGCAGATCCTGCGCGCGCTCCGCATCAACCTGCGGGTCCGGCACTACGACGTCCAGACCGCCGGCACCGGCACTGAGGCGCTAGAGGTAGCCGCTCACCATCCGCCAGACCTGGTGATCCTCGACCTAGGGCTGCCCGACCTCGACGGCGTCGAGGTGATACAGGGCCTGCGCGGGTGGACCGAGGCTCCGATCATTGTCCTCTCGGGACGGGCAGACAGTACCGACAAGGTGGAAGCGCTTGACGCCGGCGCCGATGACTATGTCACCAAGCCGTTCGGGATGGACGAGTTGCTCGCGCGGATGCGAGCGGTAAGCAGAAGATCTAGCTCCGACGGTGATACGCCGCAGCTGCGACTCGGCTCGCTGGTGGTCGATCTGGCGGCCAAACGCGTGACGAGGCAGCCTGACCAGGCACACGGTGGCACCCGGAAAGACGACGGTACTGGCAAAGACGGGACCGACATCCGTCTGACGCCGACCGAGTGGCATCTGCTTGAGGTACTGCTCCGCAATCCCGGCAAGCTGCTGAGCCAGCAGCACTTGCTGTCAGCTGTCTGGGGGCCAGGCTATGCCGATGCCACCGGCAACCTCCGGTTGTACATGGCTCAGCTGCGCCGCAAACTTGAGCCGGACCCGACTCGGCCACGTTGGCTGCTGACCGAGCCGGGCATGGGTTACCGGTACCAGCCCGATCCGGATGACGGCTGAAAAGCCGCCGTCACTGGCCCGATTCAATCCCCGTCGCGGTCGCGGGTACATCCTTAGCTTGGAATCGTCCGGTCGCCAGCTTCTTTGCCAGTCTCGCCGGCGCCCGCGACCGCGGCCAGCCGATACCGAAGGCGGCAAATGACGACGTTGTTTGTCCCGCGAGTGATAGCTCGCTCGAGTACGAATCCTCGCTGGTTGTGCAGTATCCGCAGCCACGGTTTGAGTGGCTGAACCTCTGGAATGAGGACCACGAGGCGGTGGTAAGTGTCGGTGTTCTCCATCTCCCGCAGGAAATCAACCACCGGAGGGCCAAGCGATCTGTGCCTCGACCGCAAGCTGAGAAGCGGCACATTCGGATGCCACCGTTCCCATTGATCACGGAAGGCGGCGTCCGCCTCGGTGTCCTCGCGATCGGCGTAGACGACTGTCACCGCTATTACCTCGTCACCCAGTGACAGCGCCGCAGAAACGCCCTCCTCAGTCAGCAAGGACATGCCGCCGACCGGCACGACGACCAGTGAGCTGCGCCGCTCGGGTCGCGGTGGTGTTTGTCCGAGCCGAAGCGCCGCGCCGATCCGGTCATATGTCTTGTGTACCTGCTTGAACAACAGCACCAACGCCGGCACCACGATTACGATCAGCCACGCACCCGCCGTGAACTTGCTGATCAATTCGATGGCAAGCGCAACGAGAGTGAAGACCGCACCGACTCCGTTGATGATGGCCCGGCCGAGCCAGCCATCGCTGTGCTGCTCGTGCCAGTGCTTCACCATGCCTACCTGAGACAAGGTGAAGCCGACAAAGACCCCGATGGCAAACAAGGGAACCAGCGCCTGAGTGTCGCCGCGAGAGACAACCAGCAGCACCGCCGCGGCCACTGCCAGCACTCCAATGCCGTACCGGTGCACCTGCCTGTCAGCGCGCAGGAAGAAGAAGTGTGGCAGGAAGTTGTCGGTCGCCAGCAGCGAGGAGAGTACCGGCAGGCCGCCGAAGGAGGTATTCGCGGCTAGCGCCAGCAATACCGTGGTGATCATCTGCACCACGTAGAAGACGAAGTTGTGGCCGAACGAGACCGCGGTGAGCTGAGCGAGAGTCGTTTGCGTCGCCGACGGCGGCACGTGGAATTTCTGGATGAGCACCGCGAGCCCGAGCAGCATGAGGCCCAGGACGATGCCTAGCGACATCTCCGTGTGCTGTGCTCGGCGTGCCCGCGGGACTCGGAACTGCGGGACGGCGTTGGCGATCGCCTCAACCCCGGTGAGCGCCGAGCAGCCGGATGCAAACGCTTTGAGGAGCAGGAACAGGCCAACTACCTCGGCCGTCGAGGCAGTGTGGCCGACGGGTGCGATGACCGGATGCGACCGAATCAAGCCGCCGATGATCACCGCGAAGATGGCGGCGATGAAGATGACGGTCGGGACGATGAAAAGCCGAGCGGATTCGGATACTCCCCAGTAATTGGCCGCCGTGATGAGCGCCAGCACCAGCACGCACAGCCACACACGTTCCGGGTAGAGCGCCGGGAACGCCGAAGTCAGCGCCTCGACACCGGCTGAGACCCCGACTGCCGCGTTGAGGATGTAGTCAACCACCAAGGAAGCGGCTGCGATCAGGCTGGATCGCACACCCAAATGCGCCTTGGCAACCGCGTAGGCGCCGCCGCCGCTCGGGAAGGCGGCAATCACCTGTCGATAGGAAATGACAAGCACGGCCAGCAGGAGCACGATGGCGCCGGTGACCGGCAGGGTGTAATGCAATGCCGCGGTGCCCGCCGCAGCGAGCACGATGACGATGGCTTCGGGACCGTAAGCGACCGATGAGAGCGCGTCAAGTGACAGCGCAGCCAAGCCCTCAAGCGCTGTGAGCCGGTGCTTCTCGGATTCTGGCGGCCCGGCAGCTTCGACAGCAGCCTCATCGGTCATGACTGCTTATACAAACATGCCGACTAACGAGGCCGACTATGGCCTAGCCTGGCCGCGGCCACGCACAGCGGCCGCCAGTTCGAATCAGCCTACGGTGGCGACGATGACGACCACGATCGCGATCACGAGGATCGCACCGATTACCAGGGTCGCCATCCGCGCTGGACTGCGGCCCGGGACTTGCCCGGAGCGAGCCGCAGTGCCGCCTTCGGCGAAGGCCTGAAATTGGGCCGTGCTTGCCGAGATGTCGGGGGTGGCGCGGAACTCACCAGTGGTGATTGGTCGGCCGGCCGTGGTTGCGGGGTGATCATCACGCTCGGTCATGGCCACGACTGTAGCCGATACGGCAGGCCAGATCCGCCACACTTGCGAATCCCGGCGAGCACGCCTGAGCCGAGCGTCAGGGCTTGTCGGCGGCCGTCAGGTCCCTGCGCTGGGCGGAACTGCATCAGGCCGATGAACTAGCCGCGACAAAACAATTACGCTCCGTGTCCGGACTACGAACGATTCGGCGCCAATGCGCTCCACCACTTGCTCGAAATGCCGAACATCTGAGGCCATGATGTGCAGCAGCGCATCGGCCTCGCCGGTGATCGTGCAGGCGTCCATCACCTCGGGATACTTGGCGACCGCCGCAGCGATATCGCCGGGCGACGTGCGGCCGCGACAAAACAACTCGACGTAGGCCTCGGTCGTCCAGCCAAGTGCTGACGGGTCAACTCGGGCTGAGAATCCCGTGATCGCACCAGCAGCGCGCAGCCGGTCAACACGGCGCTTGACCGCTGGCGCCGACAGGCCAACCTTCGCGCCAACATCTGCGTAGGTGGCCCGGGCGTCGTCCACGAGTGCAGCCATAACCCGCTTGTCGAGGTCGTCGAGCGCCATAACCAACTCGGTCCGGCGTCAGCCTGTGAGCTCAATGCGCAGCGTCGCTAGTTCAGCCTGGCTAACACCATTGGCCAGCAGGTAGTTCTCAACCGAGCCGTACTTCACCCTCGCCCGATTCAGCGCGTCCACAATCAGATGCGGCGGGCTGGCCAGCAGGCTTGCGGTGAGCCGCTCGCCTAGACCGGTGGCTGCCTGCAGCTGACCGATGGCTGGTGTGGACTCGGGGTCAAGGTTTATCGCGCTCAGCGCATAGTCGGCGGCGATCAGCTCGTCTGGGACGCCGAGAAAAGCGAGAACCAGTGCGCTGACGATGCCGGTCCGGTCCTTGCCCGCGCTGCAGTGAATCAACGCGGGCAGGGCGTCCTGTCCGCAGAGCAGCTTCACTGCCTGGCCAATCATCGCGCCGCACTCATCGATGATGTAGTGGTAGATCGCTGCCAGCTCGATCGGCAGCGTCTGCAGATCTCCGATCAGCAGCGAGAGGTGCGTGATCTGAGCAGGCAGTCCGCTGACGGTAGGCGCGGCCTCAGCCTCGACGTGTGTTCGCAAGTCAACGATGGTGCGAAGGCCAAGTCCGGCCATGAGTTCCACGTCTGCGCGGTCCAGCTTGCTCAGCGCGTCGGAGCGGAACAGCCTTCCCCAGGCAACTGCGCTTCCGGAGGCGGTCGGGTAGCCGCCCAGATCCCGCAGGTTGAACAGGCCATGTAGCTGAATCTGCCGCCCCGGTGCGGCGATTATCTCCTCGATGTCGCGCAGTTCGAGCGCGGTGCGGTCGGAGTTCCCGGCAACCTGGGTCAACTGTCATGCTCCTGTTCGTCGCTCATTAGCCACTAGTGCTCATGGCCAGCGGCTCATCGGCACTGGCTCATTGGCCCACGGGCACAGTCTCACATTGACATTTCCTGTCGACTGCCTACTCCCGGCCAGTCAGTGAACTGCGCCCCGCTGGAGAGTAGCGTGAGCGCGGCGGTTGGCTGCGGGACTTTAGGTCGCGGAGGGCTCCGGGCGTCGTCCCCCCGGGCTTGCCGCTCGACTTTGGGTCGCGGAGGGCTCCGGGGGGTCGTCCCCCCGGGCTAGCACTGGACTTGGTCCGGCGGCTTGCCGCTGGACCAAGTCATCACTCTGGCGGGAAGGATCGGCTATGGCGCGGCTTGGCGGCATGTATGGCCCAGATGCGTCCTTTCTTGGCGTGCCTAAAGCCGACCTCGCCGACCCGCAGTCCTGGGCCGGGACCGACATCATGATCATCGGCGCGCCCTTCGACGGTGGCACATCAAACCGGCCGGGCGCCCGGTTCGGCCCACAGGCGATCAGGTTCACCGATTACCTGCCGCACGACGCGTCCAGGCCGCATCTCGCTCTCGGAGTTGATCCGCTGGTCGAGTTGCGAGTCGCAGATGCGGGCGACGTCAAGATGCCCTCTGGCGACACCGAGCTGTCCCTGCGGCGCCTGGAGGAAGCTGTACACCGCACCTGCCGTGGCGGCGCCATGCCGGTAATTCTCGGCGGCGATCACACGATCGCGCTGCCCGACGCAACTGGTGTCGCGCGGCATGTCGGGTGGGGACGGGTCAGCGTGATTCATTTCGACGCGCACGCCGACACCGGTAACACCCAGTTCGGTTCGCTCTACGGACACGGCACGCCCATGCGCCGGCTGATCGAGTCTGGTGCCGTCCGGGGAGACCGGTTCCTGCAGATCGGGCTGCGCGGCTATTGGCCAGAGCCCGAGACGCTGGCCTGGATGGCAGATCAGCGAATGCGCAGCTTCGAGATGACCGAAGTCGTGACGCGCGGCCTTGATGAGTGCCTCACCGATGCGTTCGCAATCGCAACCGACGAATGCGACGGCGTCTTCCTCTCGGTAGATGTGGATGTCGTGGACCCGGGCATGGCGCCAGGGACCGGAACACCGGAGCCGGGCGGACTGTCCGGCCGCCAGCTCCTGGACTCGGTGCGCAGAATTGCCATGGAGCTGCCGTTGGCCGGTGTCGAGATCGTCGAGGTCGCGCCGCCATTCGACCACGCCGAGGTCACGGCGTTCTTGGCCAACCGGGTCGTGCTCGAGGCGCTCTCCGGCATCGCCTGGCGACGGCGCCAGCAGGCTGGCGATCCTGCCAGGCCCGCCAGGAATCCGGCATCGCCGCTGCTCGAAGGTCGTGGACCGGTCACATCGGCCGCGAACGAGGAGACTTGAGTTCGCCAGGCATACCCCGTTCCCTCGGTTGATAGGTCTTTAAATGGCCCCGAGGCGGATAGATCGAGATGATCTATAGTTGAGCAATGCTGGACGTGACCAGGCTTCGGGTACTGGTCGCCGTCGCCAGGCACGGCTCGGTGACCGCCGCAGCCCGCGAGCTTAACTACGCCCAGCCATCCATCAGCCACCACATCGCCAGGCTTGAGGCCGAGACCGGCACGCAACTCCTTGAACGCGTCGGCCGTGGTATCCGGCTCACCGACGCCGGCCGACTGCTCGCCGAGCGGGCTGAGGAGATCATCGGCAGGCTCGATGCCGCCGAATCCGAGCTCGCCGCCCACGTCGGACTGCGCGAAGGTCGCGTGCGGCTAGCTGCTTTCCCGTCCGCGCTCGGCACCCTGGTTCCGGCCGCTGCGGCAAGGCTCGAAGCCGAGACACCTGGCATGGAGTTCATGCTGACCGAAGCCGAGCCGCCAGAAGCCCTGCGCATGCTGCGAGCGGGGTATGTCGATGTGGCCGTGGTCTTCCGGCACTACCAGCAGGATTCAGATCCGGCGCCGCCAGAGCCCGCCGACGAGGGAACGCGCGGGGTCCTGCTCCTAGATGAACCAGTGCACCTGGTCATGGCAGCAAGGCAGAACGGCTCCGGCGAGGCAGTCGAACCAGTCGCCGACCTGGCTGCGTACGCGAGCAAACGGTGGATCGCCGGCTGCGAGCGCTGCCGCAGCTACCTGGTCCGCCAGTGCGAAGCGGCCGGCTTCACGCCGAAGATCTCCTTCACGACCGATGACTACCTAGCTGTGCAGGCGCTGGTGGCGGCAGATCTTGGCGTGACGACGCTGCCGGGACTCTGCCTGGCTGCCGCGCGGCATCCCGGCATAGCGACGGTGGAACTGCCGGGAGCCAGGCGGCACGTGTTCGCCATGACCTACGGCCTGCCGCCAGACTCGAAATCGACATCGCGGCTCATCGACATGCTGGCGCGAGTGGCGCGCCAAGCCGACGCCGAAGCCTAGATCGCCGTTGCCCGGCCTGCCCAGTACGGATCGCGTAGCCGACGCTTAAGCAGCTTCCCGTTCGGGTCACGCGGCAATTCGGGCAGGAAGTCGATCGACTTCGGCCACTTCATCTTCGCCAGTTTGCCTTGCAGCGCAGCCAGGATGTCAGCAGTTAGCTCATCGCCAGGCTCAACACCAGCGGCCGGCTGCACGACGGCCTTGATTTGCTCGCCCCACTCCTCATCAGGAATGCCGAACACGGCCACATCGGCGACCTTCGGATTCATGATGATCTCGGCCTCGATCTCGGCCGGGTAGATATTGGCCCCGCCTGAGATGATCATGTCGGCCTTACGGTCACACAGGAACAGGTAACCGTCCTTGTCCAGGTAGCCGATGTCACCGACGGTGAAGTAGTTGTCCAGGCGGTTCGCCTCGGTTTTGGCTTTGTCGCCGTAGTACTCGAACTCGACGAAGCCCATCTTCATGTAAATCGTCCCCGGGGCGCCGGTCGGGAGAGAGGCGCCGTTCTCGTCAGCGATCAGGATCTCGCTCGTTGGCCACGGCACGCCGACGGTGCCTGGGTGGGTGACCCAGTCCTGCGGCGAGGCAATCGTGCCGCCGCCCTCGGTGGCTGCGTAGTACTCCCAGACGCACGGCCCCCACCAGTCGAGCATCGCCTGCTTGATGCCCACCGGACAGGGCGCGGCGGCGTGAATCAGCCACCGCATCGAAGAAAGGTCATAGCGGGACTTCACGTCATCGGGCAGGGACAACATGCGCTTGAAGTGCGTCGGCACCATGTGCGAGTTGGTGCACTTGTAGCGCTCAGTGAAGGCAAGCGCGGTCTCGGCGTCGAAGCCGTCCATGCAGACAAGCGTGTGGCCGATCTGCAGGGCCGCGCCACCAAATGTCGTGACAGCCGTGTGATAGTTCGGCGAACTGACGAGGTGAGCATTGGGCTGACCCTCGGTGATTCCGAAGATCCCGAGCAGTCCGGCGCCCAGGAGCGCAGCGGCATCATCCGGATCCAGGCCGGTGAGCTGACGGCGGACGCCTTTGGGACGGCCTGTTGTGCCAGAGGTGTAGTGCATCGTCGTTCCGGCGGTCCGGTCCTCCGGCAATGTGTCCGGGTGACCCTTGCGCAATTCATCGACGTGAGTGAAACCCCGGACATCGCCGAAGCTGAATCTGGCATCGGCAGGGACCCCGGCGGCATCGGCGGTGTCGACGCCGAGCTGGGCGTAACGCTCGTGCACGAAGAAGGCCTTGGCACCGCAATCTGTCGCTATATAAGCCGCCTCGGGTGCCGTGAAGTGCCAGTTGATCGGCGTCAGGTACCAGCCGGCCTGCAGCGCTGCGAGGTAGATCTCGACTGGCGCGGCGCCGTTGGGAAGCAGGGAAGCGATGCCATCGCCCTCCTTCAGCCCGCGCGCACGCAATGCGTGCGTTAGCTGATTGGCGCGGGCCAGCATCTCGCCCGCGGTGTGATCAGTTCCGTCGGGATCGACTACCGCGATCCAGGCCGGATCCTCAAGCGCCCGGCGCCAGAACCCCTTCGATCCCACGGTCACACCTCCGAGTCACGTTCGGCTTCGGCTAGCGCTAGAACACCACATCGCGGGCATTCACGGCCAGCCCGCACGTCTTGCCGACGAAATGTAAGAGCGGGAGTTCTCCTGTGCCTCACCGGAGAACTCCCGCCCGAGTTAGTGGTCAAAGGCTGTAGCTGGTCAGGCTTCGGCGCCAACCGGCTCGTCATCCTCGTACTCGTACTCCTCTTGCGGTTCGCTGATGACGAGCAAACTGCCGAGGACCAGCTGCA
>Ga0126373_10002709_pt1 | contig 13093 bp, 10 predicted proteins | sample PanSoiMetPlot_11_FD_92545 | JGI IMG/M metagenome (GOLD analysis project Ga0126373, IMG submission 92545) | Tropical forest soil microbial communities from Panama - MetaG Plot_11 | ecosystem: Environmental > Terrestrial > Soil > Tropical forest > Bulk soil | place: Panama | collected 2016-02-17
AGACTCTGGCCGTTGGCGTTAAGCTTGTCTTTCACCTCGTCCCACAGCGCCGCGCGGCGCAACGAGGTCTCGACCCGGCCGTCGAGCTCCGGTTTGGGCAACTTCTCGTACAGCCGGATACCAAATGCGATGTTCTCATAGATCGACATTGGAAACGGCGTCGGTTTCTGAAACACCATGCCGATACGCGCGCGCAGCAAATTCAGGTCTTGCTTCGGCGAAAGAATATTCTCGCCGTCGAACAAGACTTCGCCGGTGGCGCGCTGGTGCGGGTAGAGGTCGTACATGCGGTTGAGCACGCGCAGCAAGGTCGACTTGCCGCAGCCCGAGGGGCCGATGAAAGCCGTCACCTTGTTCTGATAGAGCGGCAGGCTGATCGACTTCAAAGCCCTGGATTCGCCATAGAAAAAATTGAGGTCACGGAGCGTGACTTTCTCGGCGAGCCCGGTTTGCGCGCTCGGCGCGTGGGCGACGGAGGGAACGGCGACGGAAGCACTCATGTTCATGACTGTTTTCCCGTTGCGACCAGGGCGCGGGCGGTGATGCTCAAGGCGAGCACCGCCATGGTGATGATGAGCGCGCCGGTCCATGCCAGCGCCTGCCAGTCCTTGTAGGGACTGAGTGCGAACTGGAAGATCACGACCGGCAGACTCGAGATCGGCGCGTTCAGATTGGTGCTCCAGAACTGATTGTTCAACGAAGTAAATAGTAGCGGCGCGGTCTCGCCGCTAATGCGCGCTACCGCCAGCAGAACGCCGGTCAGCATGCCGGCGCGCGCGGCGCGGTAGCAGATGCGGGTGATCGTCAATGACCGTGGCAGCCCGATCGAGGTCGCCGCTTCGCGAAGCGCATTGGGCACGAGCGTCAGCATATCCTCGGTGGTGCGCACCACCACCGGAATGACCAGGACGGCCAGTGACACGCCGCCGGCCAGTCCCGAGAAATGGCCCATCGGCGCGACCATGACCTCGTAAATGAAAAGTCCCACCACAATCGACGGCGCGCTCAAGAGGATGTCGTTGATGAAACGCACCACGCTGGTGAGCAGGTCGTGGCGGCCATATTCGGCCATGTAGGTGCCGGCAAGGATTCCGATAGGCGTGCCGATGGCGACGGCGAGGACGGTAAGGATCAGACTGCCGACGATGGGATTGAGGAGACCGCCGGCGGAGCCGGGCGGCGGCGTCATTTCCGTAAAAACCGCCAGCGACAGGCCGGAGAAGCCCTGCCACAGCAGCGCGCCGAGGATCAGCACCAGCCATCCCAGACCAACGGCGGTCGCGCCGAGCGCCAGGCCAGTGGCGATGCCGTTGCGGCGGCGCCGGCTCCGGTAACGGGATGGCGAAGTTATTTCGGTCATGCGTTCACCCGATCCGGCGTTCGATGCGCAGCAGGAGATAGCGCGCAATCGCCAGCACGATGAAAGTGATGACAAAGAGGATAAGGCCGAGCGCGATCAGCGCCGAGGTGTAAAGATCGCCAACGGCCTCGGTGAATTCATTGGCGATGGTCGCCGAAATCGTCGTGCCGGGCGCGAGTAGCGATGAGGAGATTCGATGCGCATTGCCGATGACGAAAGTCACCGCCATGGTCTCGCCGAGCGCCCGGCCCAGCGCGAGCATGATGCCGCCGATGACCCCGACGCGGGCATAGGGCAGCACCACATTGCGGGTGACTTCCCAGGTGGTGCAGCCGAGCCCGTAGGCCGCTTCCTTGAGCACGGCGGGAACCGCCTCAAACACGTCACGGGATATCGCGGTGACAAACGGCAGCACCATGATGGCGAGGATCAGCCCGGCGGTCAGCATGCCGATGCCGTAAGGCGGTCCGCCGAACAGCGGCCCGATCAGCGGCAGATTGCCCAATGTGTTGATGAGGAACGGCTGCAGCGTCTCCTGCAGAAAAGGCGCGAAGACGAATAAACCCCAGATGCCATAGATGATGCTCGGAATTCCGGCGAGCAGTTCGATCGCAATCCCGATCGGTCGGCGCAGCCATAACGGACAAAGCGCGGTGAGAAAGAATGCGATCATCAGCCCGATCGGCACCGCAAACAGCATGGCGATGAAAGACGTGATTACGGTGCCGTAGATCGCCGGCATCGCCCCGAATATTTCAGTGACCGGATTCCAGCGTTCACTGACAAGAAAACCGAAGCCGAAGGTCTTGAGCGCCGGGATCGAACCTCTGATCAATGAAAAGATAACGGCGCTGAGCAGCACCAGCACTCCGATGGCGGCGGCGCGCGTCAGCTGCCGGAATACAGCATCGCTCAGGCGCAGCCGATCGAGCACCTTGGCGCGGCTGCCGGCCGCGGGCGCAATCAGACTGCGTTGTTGGATCGCGATGTCAGCCACGGATTGGCTCCGCGAGGGATCCATCAGGACGCTCCATTGACCGAGGCCGGCGGCGTCCACTCAAACGGACCACCGGCCGCCGCACAAGATAAGAGCGCGGCGAGCCGGCGGATGGCGTCCGGGCGTCCGCAAGGAGCGCCCGGTGTGGTGCATAAGGGTTCAATTCGAAGTCACGTGCAGCGGCTTGCCGTCGCTGCCGGTGATCGCTTTGGACCACATCGCCTCGATCTCCTTGACGACCGAGGGCGGCATCGAGACGTAATCGAGCTCCTCGGCCATCTTGCCGCCCTTCGCATACGCCCAGGCGAAGAACTTAAGCGCCGAAGTTGCCGCCGCCGCATCCTGGGGCTGCTTGGGAATGAGAATGAAGGTCGCCGCCGTCATTGGCCAGGACGCAGCTCCCGGCTGATTGGCCAGGATCACGCCATAGCCCGGGACCGAATTCCAATCGGCGTTGCCGGCCGCGGCCTGGAACGCTTCGCTGGTCGGCGAAACAGTCTTGCCGTCCTTGTTCATCATCTTGGTGTAGACGAGCTTGTTCTGCAGCGCATAGGCATATTCGACATAGCCGATCGAGCCTTTGGTCTGCCCGACATTGTTCGATACGCCTTCGTTGCCCTTGGCGCCGATGCCGACTGGCCATTCGACCGAGGTGTTGAAGCCGACCTTCGATTTCCACTCATCGCTGACTTGCGCGAGGTAGTACGCGAAATTGAACGTGGTGCCGGAGCCGTCGGAACGGTGCACGACCGCGATCGCGGTCGACGGCAGCTTGACGTTCGGATTAAGCTTTTTGATCGCAGGATCGTCCCAGGTCTTGATCTCGCCCAAAAAGATCTTGGCGAGCGTGGGCCCGTCGATCACAAGATCGCCGGCTTTGATGCCGTCGAGATTGACCACCGGCACGATGCCGCCCATGACCATGGGAAATTGCACCAGGCCGTTCTTGTCGAGCTCTTCGCCCTTGAGCGGCGCATCAGTGGCGCCGAAGGTGACGGTCCGGGCCTCGATTTGTTTGATGCCGCCGCCTGAACCAATCGACTGATAGTTCAGTCCGACGCCGGTCTCTTTCTTATAGGCGTCTGCCCATTTGGCGTAGATCGGATACGGGAATGTGGCGCCGGCGCCGGAAATGTCGTCGGCGGCAGCGGGCAGGATGGCCGCGGCCAGAAAACCGGCAGCGGCAATTGTCCTGAAATGTTTCACTGTGCTCTCTCCTGTCTTTGGAATACGGACTGATTTACCGACCAACGTTTGCCTAACGCGGTCATTGAGCCGTTCAGTCGCCGTGTGTCAGAACGCTGCATCGTTGGGGGCTTGCCCTGGAAGGCGGAAGCTGCAGCAGGGGGACGGTTAGGCTTAGCGCGTAGCCGTTCTATGAAGGTTGCATGACAACCGGATGACAGCGACAAGTGGCTGAAACTGCAGCGCTTTTTCACCGCGAAGGGGGCACGATGGCGGTGGGCAGGTGCACGGTGAAAGTGGCGCCGGCGCCGGGCGCGCTGTCGATGGTCAGGCGGCCGCGATGGCGATTGAGAATATGTTTGACCAGCGCCAGACCAAGTCCGGTGCCGCCCTGCGCGCGGCTTTCGGTGACGTCGACCCGATAGAATCGTTCGGTCAGCCGCGGCAAATGCTCGGGCGCGATGCCGGGGCCGTAATCGCGCACGCTCACGCGCGCTTCCGGCTCGCCCTCGACGGACGAACCCGGGCCGAGCTTGATGTTGACCCGCCGTCCGGCGGCGCCGTATTTGAGCGCGTTCTCGACAAGATTTTCGAAAACGCGAACCAGCTCGTCGTGGTCGCCAAGCACGGTCAGCGCTCCGGCATTTTCGACATTGACGGCAACGCCGCGGTCGCGCGCCAGGCTCTCGAGCCCGTCGGAAACTTGGCGGATGATCGGGACCAGATCGACCGGCGTGTCGGGGCGGCGGTGCGCATTGAGCTCGATACGCGACAGCGACAGAAGATCGTCAATCAGGCGCGCCATTCGCCGCGCCTGTTCCTGCATGATCGAGAGGAATCGCTCACGCGCTTTGGGATCTTCGCGCGCCGAGCCCTGCAGCGTTTCAATGAACCCCAACAAGGCGGCGAGCGGGGTCCGCAATTCGTGGCTGGCATTGGCGACGAAGTCGGCGCGCATTTCTTCGACGCGGCGCAGCGGCGTGAGATCGTGAAACGTCATTAACACGAGATCGGGACTGCGGAGATCGGCGTGGCGCTTCACCGGCGTCACCACGGTCTCGTACCAGCGGTCGAGCGGCACGCGTTCGGAATAGACGACGCGCTGTTCCTCGCCGTCTCTGCTGGCGCGGCCGATCGCCTCGATGAGTTCCGGCGTCCGCAGCGCGAACGATACCGGCTCGCCCTGACGAAGCGCCGGCGCCAGAGCCCGGGCGCGATCGTTGAGCGCGATAACGCGGCCGTCGCGATCGAGCGCGAGAACCGGGTCCGGCAGACCGGCGACGAATACACGCAGCAGGTCGTCCCCGGCATGCACATTGACGACCGGTTCCGCCAGGCGGCCCTGCTCGCGCATTGAGCGCAGCCCAACCACGGCGGCAGCGGCAATGACGGCAAAGCCGGCCACGGCATAAACAACGGGTAGTGTTCCCGCCGCAGCCAAAACCGCAAAAACGAGCGCCGCCGCCGCAAGCACAATGCTGCTGCGCCAGAGCTTGGCGCCCGGAGCTGCGCGATTCTCGGCCAGGCTCATCGCGGCACGTCGGTCTTCCGGCGCGTGTGAGTATCGGAGTCGCCGTGCTGCGGCGACGCCGCAGGAGCGAGACGTCGCATGCCGCGGCTGAGCAGAATTTCGCGGGTGCCCAGCACGCCCAACGAAAGCGCGAACGGGATGATGTAATAGAGCAGCCGGAACAAGAGCAGTCCGGCGAGCAGGTCTTCCTTGTCGAATTGCCACAGCGCCACGAGCATGGCGGCGTCGAACACGCCGAGACCGCCGGGCGCGTGACTGGCAAAACCCAACAGTGTTGCGGCAACGAAAATCACCGCAACCGTCACGAATCCGAGATTGGGTTCGTCCGGCACCAGCATGTACATGGCGGCGGCGCAGCAGGCGAGATCGACGATGCCGATCCCGATCTGCAACAGCGTCAGCGGGCCGCCTGGCAACGTCACCTGCCAGCCCTCACGGCCGATGACGCGCGGTTTGACCCAGACCCAAGCCACATAAGCCGCGAGCAAGGCAAGAATCACAAGTGCGAGCAGCCGATTGCTCCACAGCGGCAACTGATCCAACGCGCGTGCTGCCTGCGGGCTGTACAGCACGCCAAGACCGAGGACGGTGGCGTTGCCAAGCCAAAAGGTCAGACCGGCAACGAAGCAGATTTTTGTGACATCGATGACGCTCAATCGCCAGGCGGAATAGATGCGGTAGCGCACCGCACCGCCGGAGAACACGCTGGCGCCGACATTGTGGCCGACGGCGTAGCTGGTGAAACTGCCGAGAGCGGCGATACGATACGGCACGTCGGAACGGCCGATCGTGCGCAGCGCGAACAGATCGTAAAAAGTGAGCGTGAGGTAACCGCCGGCGACGAACAAGGCAGCGATGAAAAGCGTGCGCCAATCGGTCGCTTCGATGGCGTCGATGAGTTCGTCGGGATCGATATCGCGCAGGATGCGATAGAGCACCACCACCGCGATCACGATGATGGTGAGACTCAGGATCACCCCGAGCCGCCTCAACCGGACCTTGGAGTCAAAAAAACGCGCGGTCCCACGCAAGCGTCTCAACATGCTGCGCTCCGGATCGGCTGTTTGCGTAACCATCGCGAGTTCCGTCCGTCTCCTACAACATGATTCCGAAATTGCCTGTCATGGATTTCATGAGTAGATCACTTTCGTGAGAGGATCGCGATTTGGGAAAAACATTCCCAAACAAGACCCTAACGCTCAGCACATCGGGGCTGTTCGCCGTAACCCTACCTTGATTTGCAGTTTCGGAACTGCGCGGCAAGCTGGCACAGGCGCGCAAGCCGTTGTTCCTGTGCCAAAACTCGACGGGCGCGCCGAGGGCCTATTGCGCTCGGCGCAGCCCGTCCGGGGAAATCCATAAGCATGAAGGAGTTACAAACTTCACAATGGGCCGCCTCGCCGCGTTCCTAGCAGATGTCAGCACCTGATGCGAGATCGGCACGGAAGTTGAGTTCGGCCCCCGGCGGCGCCCCGGCTCAGGGGTTGGGCGTCGGGGTTAGGCTTGGGGGCTTGCTACAACACCGCGGCCCGACGCAGAAATCCACTTTGGCGTAATATTCGATTGAGAGGCCGAAATAAATGAACCATCTCCAGATTAGACGACGAACACTGCTGACCCGGACCGCTTCGGGCTTCGGAGCGGCGATTGGCGCCGGATTGGGTTCTGGCTTTGGGGCCGCGGCCAGAGCAGACGCCAATGAGGACGTTTGGAGCCAGAGCTACGTGGCCGACAAGGGCGGCGTGAAGCTTGCCGTGTATCGCAAGCGGCCCGGCAAACCGGGAGCTTCGTCCGACAAGCAGCCGCCGGTGCTCTTCCTGGTGCACGGCTCGTCATTGTCCGCGCTCTCGAGCTTCGATCTGAAGGTCCCCGGCAGCGACTATTCGCTGATGAATGTTTTCGCCGACAACGGCTTCGACGTGTGGACCGTTGACCATGAAAATTACGGCCGCTCGACGCAGACGTCGAGCAATTCCGATATTGCCAGCGGGGTCGAGGATCTCGCCGAGGCACTCGACGTCGTTCGACGCGAAACGGGCAATGCCAAGGTTCATATGTTCGGCGAGTCCTCCGGCGCAATCCGCGCCGGCGCGTTTGCGCAGAGCTTGCCGGATCGGGTCGACCGACTCATTCTCACCGCCTTTACCTACAAGGGCGAAGGCGCCGCCGAGATCGAACGGCGCCGGGCACGAATCGAGGATTTGCGCGCCAGTCCCAGACGTAAGCGCGATGCCGGCATGATCCGCTCGATCTTTACCCGCGACGGACATCCGACACTCTACGATCCCGCCATGGCGGATGCGCTGATCGCGAGCGAAATGCAATACGGCGACACCGTGCCGAGCGGGACGTATATCGATATGGCGGTGAACCTGCCGCTGGTCGACCCGGCGAAGGTGTTCTCGCCGGTTCTGATGACGCGCGGCGAATGGGACGGCAATTCCACCGATGACGATCTCCTCGAGTTCTTCCGCAAGCTGCCGAACGGCGATCGTCAATATGTCGTGCTGCCGAACACCGCGCACAGCCAGGTTTTCAGCAGAAATCGCCAACTGCTGTGGTACGCGATGAAGAATTTCCTCTCGGCGCCGGCGCCGGTCGCGAGTTGAATTCCTAGCCGAGTTCTCCCGCCGCGAAGAAATCGCGCAGTTCGCGGTACGTCTCTTCGGGGGCCTCTTCAGAAAGATAATGTCCGCAGGGCAGCGCCTTGGCGGCACGAATGTCACTGGCGTAACGGCGCCAGATTTCTTCCGCGTTGTGATTGCGGCCGACCCCGCCGGTTGCGCCCCAAAGGAGCAGCACCGGGCAGGCGATTTTTCGTCCCGCCGCGAAATCTTTGGTGTCCATATCGAGATCGACGCCGTGGGTGGCGCGATAATCTTCGCACATCGCATGGACGGTCGCCGGGTTGCGGAAATAGCGCTTGTATTCCGCAAGCGCGCGCGGATCGAAGAAGCTCAAGCCTTGCGTGGTCTTAGCGAGCTTCTTTTCGATGAAATAGTCCGGGTCGGCGCTCATCAGGCGCTCGGGAAAATCGTAGAGCTGGATCATGAAGAACCAGTGCCACGAGAAAGTCCCCCAGGCGCGCGTCACATTATTGAGGAGGTGATGCTGCGGGATGATGTCGAGAATGGCGGCGCGCGCCACCTTGTGCGGATGATCGAGGCACATGCGATGCAAAACCCGCGCGCCGCGATCGTGCCCAGCGGCGTAGAAGCGCTCGTGCCCAAGCGCCGCCATGACCTCGATCTGATCCTGCGCCATGGCGCGGAAGGAATAGTTCGAATGATCGGGGCTACCCGGCGGCTTCTCGGAATCGCCATAGCCGCGCAGATCGGTCGCCACCACGGTGAATTGTTCGGCAAGCCGCGGGGCAAATTTGTGCCACGACAGATGGCTGAACGGATTGCCGTGCATCAACAACAGCGGCGGCCCCTTGCCGCCGTAGACGGTGACAATGCGAGCGCCGGTGGTCTTGATCTCGGTGCGGGTGAAATCTTCGAACATTGCGCGCGATGTTACTTGCGCCGCGGGCTGTCGAGGCCGAGCTCGCTCCAGCGCGCTTTGACCGCGGCAATGTCTTCCTCCGCCGGCCAGACCAGCGGCGGGAAACGTGCGCCGTCGAACTCGGGATCGGGATCGTAATCGAGATTCATGGTGGCATCGATCAGCATGCGGTTCCACTTGCCGGTGCCATAAAGCGACGTGTTGCGATCGCGCTTGCGCGTCGACGGATCGAGACCGAGACCAAAGGTCGCCGGCATGATGACGACGTCGTCCTCGCCGGCGTTGACGCGATAGGCGATTGCCCAATCGACCGCGGCATAGTCGTGAATGTCGATATCGTCATCGACGACGGTGACGTGCTTGTAACGGACGTGGCCGGCCGAACTGCCCCACAACGCGTTGGCGACCTGCTTGGCCTGGCCGCGATAGCTTTGTTTGATCTGCACCAGAATATTGACGCCGGCCTGCACCGGCGGACACCACACGTCGGTGATGCCGGGCACGCCAGCGCGGTCGAGTACGTTCCAGGCCGTCGCGGCGCGCATGATCGAGGAGCACATGCCGTTCTCGGAGAAACAGCCAGGCATCGAACCTTCGATGGTGCCGCGCAGGATCGGATCCTTGCGATGGGTAATGGCCGTGACACGGATCGTCGGCTTCGGCGAGCGATCGCCGGCGACATAGCCGGTGACTTCAGCGAACGGTCCCTCCATCAGGAAGGTTGAAGGATCGAGCTGGAGATAGCCTTCGATCACGATTTCGGCGCCCGCCGGCACCATCAGGTCGACGGTTTCGCATTTGACGAGATCGACCGGGGCGCCGCGGATGGCGCCGATCACGTCGTATTCGCACAGTCCCTTCGGGACCGGCGAGCCGGCGACGAAGCCGAGCGACGGCTCCCAGCCGATCGCAACCGCGATCGGCATCTCGTTGTGCCCCGCCTGCTGCCAGGCGGTGACGTGGTGGCCGATATGCTGCGCCCGCCACATCAGGATCGGGATCTTGTCCTTGTCGCCGATCATGCCGCGATAGATGCCGACATTCATGACGCCAGTGCCGGGATCTTTGGTGACCACGCCACCATAGGTGAGGATGTAGCGGCCGCCATCGGCTCTGTTCCATTGCGGCACCGGAAATTCGTAAAGATCGATGTCGGCGCCTCTGACGATGTTTTCCTTCACCGGGCCGGTCTTGACGACATTGGGCGGCAGGCTTTGCGACAGCACGGTGCGGCCGAGCCGGACCAGCTCGCGCGGATGCGTCTCCGGAGGCAAGCCGAACATCATGGCGACGCGACGCGCGCTGGAAAGCCCGCCGGTGAAGACCTGCCGGCAGCGGGCATTGGCGCCATAGTCGCGGATATTCCCGAACAACAGCGCCGGGCCGGTGCCGGCGCCCTGCGCCAAACGGGCGATCGTGCCAAGCTCGATATTCCAATCGACCTCGGCATTGATGCGCTGCAATTCACCGGCGGCTTCAAGCGCACCGATCCAGCCGCGCAAGTCGCCGAACGTTACCGGCTTTCGTTCGCTCGTCATTCTCTCGAACCTTCACTGGTGACGGTTCTTCGCTTTCCGCGCCGGTCCTGTCAAGAAACGCGCTACTCGCGATGGCATGCGGCATCTGCTAATTCAGCATCGATGACCGAAGATCAACGTAGAATCCTGATTGCCGGCGGCGGCCCGGTCGGGCTCCTTTGCGCCTGGCTCATTGGCCGTCATGGACTGCCGGTGCGCTTGTTCGACAACAACAGCACGCCGCAGATGGACCTGCGTGCCGCGACCACGCATCCGGCGACGCTCGATCTGTTGGACGACGAGCTTGTCGGCGACATGGCGCGCGTCGGCCTGGTCGCGCCGATCTTCCAGTTCTGGGACCGGCCGAGCCAACAGCTGGTCGCGCAATTCGATCACGCCGTTCTCAAAAACGACACGCGCCATCCGTTCGTCGTGCAGTGCGAACAGTTCAAGACCGCGAAGCTCGTTCTGGACCGGTTGCAAGATCATCCGAATGTCGAGGTGCTGTTCGATCATGAAGTGATCGACGTAGCGCAGAGCGGCGCCGCGGCGACGGTGCAGGTGCGAGGCCCGTCCGGCGCAATTTCACAGCATAGCGGTGCTTACCTGATCGGCGCCGATGGCGGCCGCAGCACGGTGCGGCGGCGTTCCGGCATCACGTTCGAAGGCTTCACCTGGCCGGAGCGTTTCATTGTTCTCACCACGCCGTTCGATTTCGAAGCCGAGCGCGGCTATTGCTACCGCAGCTACTTCGCCGATCCCGGCGCCTGGTGCAATTGCTTCAAGGTCTCGGCCGACGGTCCGCCGGGGCTTTGGCGCACCGTTTATCCGACCGATCCGGCGCAGAGCGAAGAGGACATATTGAGCGATGCCGGCGTGCAGGCGCGCATGCAGTCGTTTTTTCCATCGCCGCAGGCTTATGAGATCATCCACCGCAACCTTTACGTGACGCATCAGCGCGTCGCCGAGACGTTCCGCAAGGGCCGCGTGCTGCTCGCCGGCGATGCGGCCCATGTCAACAATCCGATCGGCGGTATGGGGCTAAACGGCGGCATCCAGGACGCTGTGAATCTTTCCGGCAAGCTTGTTCGTATCACGCGCGAAGGCGCATCTGACCAATTACTTGACCTCTACGATCTGCAACGCCGCACCATCGCGATCGAATTCGTCCAGGAGCAATCGATCGCCAACAAAAAGCGGCTGGAAGCGCGCGACCCCGACGTGCGCAAACGCAATCTCGACGAGTTGCGTGCGAGTGCGGCCGATCCCGAACGCGCGCGGCAATTCTTGTTGCGCACGTCGATGATCGCGAGCCAAAGGCGGGCGGAAGCAATAACATGATCGACGCCGCAGCCCCGAACACTCTCCGCGCATCTTCTCGCTCTTCCCGGCGGGGAGCTGAAAATAAAATCTCGTTGTCGCTAACTTCGCGCATTTCCCTGATGATCAAAGCGATCAACCACCTGGTGCTTGCCGGCCGCGATCTCGAGGCGATGCGTTCGCATTATGCAAGTCTCGGATTTACCGTGACGCCGCGCGGTCAGCATCCCTTCGGCACCGCCAATTCTCTCATTCAGCTGCACGGCACTTACCTCGAGCCGCTTGCCGTCGCCGCGCCGCAAGATGTCCCCGAGCATCGCGCCGGGCATTTTTCCTTTGCCGCGTTCAACCGCGATTACCTCAAACGTCACGAAGGCTTTTCGATGCTGGTGCTCGATACGTCCGATGCGCGTGCCGACATCGAAGCGTGGCGCGCGGCGGGCCTGCAGACCTACGCGCCGTTCGATTTCTCACGAGCGGCGAAGATGGCCGACGGCCAAGCGAGCCAAGAGATCACGGTCAGCTTTTCGCTCGCTTTTGTCCGTCATCCGGCGGCGCCGTGGCTCGGTCTGTTCGCCTGCCAGCATCACAGTCCGCGCTATTTCGAACAGCCGCGCTATTTGCAGCACGGCAATGGCGCAACGCGCGTGCAGGATGTCTGGGTCGTCGGTGAGGCGGCGCCCGGTCTTGCCGATTTCATGCACATCATCTCCGGCGCCAAACCTGTCAAAGAAAAGTCGGCCGCGACAACGCTGCAAACCCGAACCGGCACAATCGTGCTGGCGCCCCCACAGGCGTTCGAGAGCGCTTTCGGCCTGGCTGCCCCGCATCCCGACGATGGCCCGCACCTCGCCGCCTTGACGGTCGCATGCCAAACTATGGGTGAGCTCGCGGACTTGCCAAAAGTGGGCGATCGGCACGTTCTGGCGCCGGAGAAGAATTTCGGGACCGCAATTGGTTTTGTGACAGCGAGAAGGTGATCATCCATGCGCATGTTCCAGCTCTGCGTCTGCGGCGGACCGCTGCAAGCCAAAGAGCAACCGACACCAAAGCCGACCGGCAGCGAGGTGCTACTCAAAACGCTCGCGGCGGGTGTTTGCCACAGCGACTTGCATCTCGCCGACGGCTGGTTCGATCTCGGTGGCGGCAAGCGCCTCAGTCTCGCCGATCGCGGCATGAAGCTGCCGGTAACGCTCGGTCATGAGAATGTCGGCGAGGTGGTCGCAGTCGGACCGGACGCAAAGGGAGTGCGCATCGGTGCGCGCATGCTTGCGGATCCGTGGATCGGCTGCGGCGCCTGCGGGCCGTGCCGGCGGGGCGAGGAGAATCTCTGCCGCGCCATGAAAAGCCTCGGCGTCTTTTCGAACGGCGGCTATGCCGATTACATCATGGTGCCGCATCCGCGCTATCTGTTCGAGATCGGCGACCTGCCGCCGGAGCGCGTGGCGCCGCTCGCTTGCTCGGGCGTGACGACTTTCGGCGCCTTGAAAAAAGTGCCGACGCTCAAGGCCGAGCCGACCGTGATCATCGGCGCTGGCGGTCTAGGCCTGATGTGTCTGGCTCTGCATCAGAAGATGGGCGGACATTCGGCTATCGTCGTCGATATCGATCCGGCCAAGCGCAAAGCGGCGAAAGCGGCTGGCGCTGCGCATGTTATCGACGGCGGCGCGGCCGAT
>Ga0126373_10002710_pt1 | contig 13090 bp, 11 predicted proteins | sample PanSoiMetPlot_11_FD_92545 | JGI IMG/M metagenome (GOLD analysis project Ga0126373, IMG submission 92545) | Tropical forest soil microbial communities from Panama - MetaG Plot_11 | ecosystem: Environmental > Terrestrial > Soil > Tropical forest > Bulk soil | place: Panama | collected 2016-02-17
CCAGAGCGCACGGTCGAGGTAGATCGCGTCCTGGTGGGCGCTGCGCTTCGGCGCCATCTCCGTGTCGATCTGCTGCATCTCCGGCGAGGTATTGTTGGAGTTGAGCTCGTCGAAGATGAAGCCGACCCGCAGCAGCGCCTGCCCGGAGCGATCGAGTGCCACGATCGTGTTAGTGAAGTCCGGGGGCGCCGGGTCGTGGGTGATGGCAGCCACCTCGCGCAGGTGCTCGCGCATCGCGGCCTCGAAGGCGGGCACGTAGTCGCTCACCTTGATGCGATCGAACTGCGGCATGTGGTAGGGGAGCGGGCTCAGCTCGAGCAGGGGGTTGGTGCTCATCGGCGGCTCCGCCCCGACGGCAGAAAGCCCGGGCGCGATCGCCACCATCGCGGCAAGAACCATGCGCATGTGGAATTCCCTTCAGCGGCCTGCATTTCAGGCCGCGGAGGGTAGCACGGGTGCGGCGTTCCCGACCCGTTCAGCGCAGCGCCAGCGTGTCGCGCCGCCAGCTCACATCCTGCCAGCGGCCGAAGTCAGGCAGCTGCTCGGCACTCCCCGCCTGCTTCACCAGCGCCAGATCATCGAGGCGCAGCTCCTCGAACTGACGCCTGAATCGCCCCCGCTCCTTCACTTCGCGCACGACCAGCACCCGGCGCGTGGTCGGTACGAAGCCGGCGAAGTCCACGTAGCCCGCCTCGGGGTCGTTCGGACCGGGCGGGATCACATCGGCCGTCCAACCCGCGTCGGTCGCATGGAACACCCAGAGCTCGCGCCAGCTCTCGAGCGGCTGCACCGCCAGCACCAGTGCCTGGCCCTGTGCGATCGCCTGCGCCGAAGCCGTCCAGACGATTCCATAAGTGCAGCGCCGCGCCAGTACCGTCCCGGGCTGACGGCGCGAGTCTTCGAGGGTCACGCAGGTCTGACCGGGGGCGCCGGGCTTCGCCGTAAGGGTCAGTGCGGTTCCCTGCGCGGCGGCAGGCGCGGCAGCCCAGCGGATCGCCCCTACTCTTACCACTGCATCCAGGTATTCGGCGCGCCGGTCGGCGCCGAGCTCTTCCGCGTGCACCTCGAGGAGCTCGGCCAGCGCCTCGCGAGCGGCCGGAGCGCTCGGCTCGGCGCGCCGCGCCTGCTCGTAAGCGAGCGATGCCCAGACTGCAGCGCGCCGCGCGTGCAGGCGGCTACGCGTGAGCGGGATCAGGTTGCGCTCCTCCACATGCGCGAGCAGCTCGCGGCGCTCCTCGTCGAGCGCGGCACGAAGCGTCGGACCCACGCCCGGGTTTATGCAGTCCGGGCGCGTGAGCGCGAGCACTGCGTGTGCGCGCTGCTCGTTGCTCGCGCCGGGGAGCGCCAGCACACGCGCGAACAGCTCACCGTCGTAGCACACCTGGGCGCGGCCGTTGCGCTCGAAGCTCACCATGCGGACGCCGAACTGCTCCACGACCTCCAGACGCGCGGCGATATCAACATGTCGAGACCCCGTATCAACATGTTGAGAGGCCGTGCCCGAGGCCTGGTCAGCCAGCCGTTCAGCCATGACGGCGATCGCGTCAAAGGGCTCGGCACTGAGAGCCGCGGCGGGTGCTGCCTTCAGGTAGGCGGCGCCGTAGCTGATGCCGAGCGCCTCGAAGCCCGGGCTGTCACGCAGAAAGCGGGTGACCGCAAGAAGCTCGGGTGCGTCGGCTTCGGTAACGGCGAGGGGACGCAGCAGCTCACCCCGCACGTAGCCGCCGCGCTCGCGCCGGTAGTTGTAGACGCGGAGGTAGCCGCCGCGCTCGCCCCGCACTTCAACCACGTCGCCCTGCCAGAGCGTCGTCAGCTCGGTCGCACCCGCCCGCGGCGCCGCGCGCAGCGCCGTATGATCCCGTAGCACCACGGCGAGACTCGCGGCCAGCGCCAGGATCACGGGTGGCGCCCGGCCAGTACCGCGCCGTCGCTGACGGGCGTGGCCGTGGCGGCGGTAGCGCCCACGAGGTTCGAGCCGATGAACTGGCCTGCCACCGGCGTCGGCGCAATGATGACCTGCACTTTGTCGGAGAGCTTGTCGGCGAGCGTCTTCTGAATCAGCAATGGGTAGTGCGCGAGCAGCACGCCCTCGCGCTCCATCTGGCCGGCGTTCGCCTTGCCCACGAGATCGAGCCTGTAGGCTTCCGCATCCGCGAGCTTCTGGCGCGAGTCGGCCTCGCCCCGGGCCTCGATGCGCCGCGCTTCCGCGGCGCCTTCCGCAGTGCGAATGCGTGCCACCTTCTCCGCCTCGGCCTCGAGCTGGCGCTGCTCGATCTGCTTCTGCTTGAAAGGCAGGATGTGCTTCATGGTCTCTTCCTGGGCGCGCGCAGCGATCACCTGCTCGTCGCCGGCGGCCTCGGCGGCTTTCTGGCGCCGCACCTTCTCGGCCTCCGACTCGAGCTGCGTCTGTTTCACCTGCGCCGCCTTGAGCTCGAGCGTGTAGCGGATCTTCTCGGTCTCGAGTTCCTCCGCCAGCAGCTTCTCCATCTCTACGCGGTAGTCGGCGGGCAGATCGACCTGCCCCATGTCCACCCCCCGCAGTACCAGCCCCAGCGCTGCGAGCTTCGGTTTGAGCTCACTGGCCATCTGCTGCTGAATCTCGGCGCGGCGGCTGGAGAAGATCTCGCGCACCGAGTAGCGCGCCAGCAGCGGGTAGGCCACACCCTGCACGGCCGGGCGCACCAGATCGGTGTTGAGGTCATCGGGAAATTCCCGCGACATCTGCGCCAGGTGCGTCCGGTCGATCGCCCAGCGCACCGTCAGGTCCACTCCGATGGAAAGGCCTTCGTTGGACTGGAAGGGCGCCGGGCCGTTGGCGCGAGCGCCCTCTTCCGGCCGGTACACCTGATCGCGGGTCGGGTAGCGGCGGATCTGGTGGATTCCCGGGAGCACCAGTACCGTGCCGGCGGAATAGGCGCTTGCCGCGCCGTTCCAGGAATTCGTGCGCACCAGCACCTCGCTGCGGTGAACGGCGGCGAATGGCGGGTGGCGGTAGAGGGTGAACGCCAGCGCCGCGAAAATACCGGCACTCAGCAGCCCCCAGCGCGATGGCCCACCGGAGACGAGGAGCCGCCGGGCCCAGGTGGCTAAGCGCGCGCCAAGCCGCCGCAGCGGTTCGACGACGAAGCGGCGCAGCATGTCCGCCAGCGCAGTGAAGCGATCCGACATGAGATTTCCTCCAGGTGCGCGTGCCTGCGCATAGAGGAGTCTCGCCGGACCTTGTGGCAAAGCCGTGGGGAGATTGTGGCGGCGCTCAGCCGGGCGAATCGAGCTTGGTGCCGCAGTTGGCGCAGAAGTGGCCGGGCCGCCCAAAGATGTAGCCGCACTTCGCGCACTTCAGTCCGAAGCGCTGCGTGGCACCCGCTACCATCGCAATGAGACCCACGAGCATGAGCACAATAACGGCGTGCCAGTGCCAGAACAGCACACTCACGAGGAAAATGGCCGCACCAATGACTGCCAGCCCATCGCACAGCTGGTGGCGGTCCTTCAGCACCTGCCTGCTGTCTGCACTCATCGATTTCCATCCTACCGGAGGCGGCGGCGCGCCGGTGTCACTCAATACATATTCAAATTGGTACTAGTACGATTGGTACTACTGCGTCGCCGATGGCCGACGCTCAACACGGCGCCGGCGCGAGTTCCTAGGGCATCAGCTCGACGCGGGCGCTGAGGAATCCGGCCGGATCCGCGCTCTGTCCCACGTGAATCTCAAAAAGCCCTGGCTCGGGCAACGGCTCGGGGTCGTCGCCGAGGCCAGCCAGCATCTCAACGGGAAGTCGCCAACTGACGGTGCCGCGCTCGCTCGGACCCAACTGAAGTTTCCGGACACCCCGGAGCTCGAGGACCGGCCTTGCGACACGAGCCACCACGTCGCGTATAAAAAGGAACACGGTCGCCTCGCCGCCTACATTGGTCTCGTTGCGGACCGCCACCGACACCTCGATCTCGCCGTCGCCTCGCACCTGCGCAGGAACACACTGCATGGCCTCGAGCACAATGCGCGCGTAGGACAGTCCGTGACCGAAGGGAAACTGCGGCGTGAAGGGCACGTCCAGATAGCGGCTGGAATAGTGCTCAGTTTCATCTGAGGGTCTGCCTGAGGGCCGCTGGGCATAGAAGACGGGAACCTGTCCGCCTGCTCGCGGCCAGCTGACCGCGAGCTTGCCCGAGGGAGCAGACTGCCCGGTCAGGACATCGGCAAGGGCGTGACCCGCCTCGCTGCCGAGAAACCAGGCCGCGAGCAGCGCGTCGGCGCGCTCGCACAGCCACGGCACTGCGAGCGGTCGGCCGGAGAAGAGCAGCACCACTACCGGTTTGCCCGCGGCGAGCACAGCATCGGCGAGCGCCCGCTGGCTGCCGGGCAGTCCGAGCTCCGCGCGGCTCGCTGCCTCACCACTCATCGACGCGCTCTCCCCAACGCAGAGGATCACGAGCTCCGCCTCGCGGCAGCACTCGACTGCGCTCGCGATCTCGTGCGTGGCGTCGCCGTCGATCGCAACACCCGCGAGGCAGTCGATCCGGCAGTTTGGCAGAGCCGCGCTCAGGCCCTCGAGAACCGAAACCGCTTCCCCCGGCTCACCGGCGGCTGCCCAGGGTCCGAGCATCTCGCGGCCCGCAGCGGCAAGCGGACCGATGAGCGCAATGCGCCGTAGCGCCGGATCGAGCGTCAGAACGTCGCGCCGCAGCGTGAGCAGCACGATCGCGCGGCGCGCCGCGGCGCGTGCCAGAGCGCGCGTCTGCAGGACGTCCTGCGCCGCCCTGCTGCCGCGCTGATAAGGGTCGTCGAATAGGCCCAGACGCTCCTTGAGCCTCAGTACGCGACGCACGCTGGTATCGATATCGCGCGATGTGACGAGCCCGCGTTCGAGCGCCAGCGGCAGCGCCTGCACGTAGGCCCCGCTGGCCATGTCGATGTCAACTCCGGCCTTGAGAGCCAGCACCGCGGCCTCGAGGTTGTCCGCTGCCACGCCGTGTCGACACAAGTCCGTCACGGCGTTGTAATCGCTGACAATGACGCCGTCGAAGCCCAGTCGCGCGCGCAGCCAGACTTTGAGCAACGCTGCGTTGGCGGTCATGGGCACGCCGGCGAGATCGGTGAGTGCCGGCATAATGGCGAAAACCCCGGCGCCGACCGCGGCGGCGAAGGGCGGCAGGTAGACCGCGTGCACGGTGCGCTCGGCGACATCGACCGAGGCATATTCGCGTCCGGCGGTGACCGCCCCATAGGCACAGAAGTGCTTCGCCGTGGCGCCGAAGCGTGCGCGCGAGTCGGGCGCGCGCCCCTGCCAGCCGTGCACCTTGGCCTCTGCGAATCGCGCGGCGACCCATGGGTCTTCACCCGGGCCCTCGACAATTCGTCCCCAGCGCGCGTCGCGCGCCACATCCAGCATGGGCGCAAAGGTCAGCGCGATACCATCCTGGGCAGCCTCCGCGGCAGCGGCCCGCGCGGTCGCCTCCCAGGTATCCGGATCGAAGAGCCCGGCCTCCGCCAGTGGCACCGGGAAGATGGTGCGGTGGCCGTGGATGACGTCGAGTGCGAACAGCACGGGGACCTTCAGTCGCGAGTGCTCCATGGCCGAACGTTGCAGAGCGTCGGTCTGCTCTGCGCCCCAGACATTCAGAACGCTGCCGATACGCCCGGCAGAGATTCCTTCGCCGAGGTCACGGTGGCCGCCCGGCCCCGTAACGAGGCGCGTCCCCGGGACCATGTTGAGTTGCCCGAGCTTTTCCGACAGGGTCATCGCGGCCAGCAGCCGCTCGATACGTCTCATGGACCCGCCTTACGGTAAGCTGACGAGGGTCAAGGAACTGGGAGTGCCACGATGTCGCAGCCTCCAAGCGAAAGCGCGCCGGACACTCGCGGCGTAGACCTCCCGGGCAAGGATAGCCTCTTCTCCCAGATCATGCGGATGACTGCGGCCCTGCTTGCCTCGCGTGAACGCGGCACACTTCTGACACTGGCCGGCGGCTTGATCGCGGTCATCGTCGCAACCGCTTATGCGCAGATCCGGCTCAATGCGTGGAACCAGCCGTTCTACGATGCTCTGACACACAAAGATGTGCCGGAATTCGTCCGGCAGCTGGTCGTGTTTGCGGTGCTCGCCGGCATACTGCTGGCGCTCAATGTCGTGCAGACGTGGCTCAAGGAGACCTCCCGGGTCGTCTTGCGGCAGGGACTGGTGCACGACCTGTTCGACGCCTGGCTGCAGCCGCGGCGCGCATTCCGTCTGGCGAGTGCCGGACCCATTGGCCAGAACCCCGATCAACGTCTGCATGCAGATGCGCAGCATCTCACCGACCTGACCACCGATCTGGGCATCGGGCTGCTGCAGGCGACCGTGTTGCTCGTGTCGTTCATCGGCGTGCTGTGGATGCTGTCCCAGAACATGCCCCTGCCGCTGGGTGGCCAACAGGTGCGCATTCCTGGCTACATGGTGTGGTGCGCCCTGCTTTATGCCGGCGCCGCTTCGCTCCTGAGTTGGCTGGTCGGGCGCCGTCTCGTGACCCTGGACGCGGAGCGCTATGCGCGCGAGGCCGACCTGCGCTTTGCCCTGGTGCGCGTCAACGAGGAGATCGAAGGCGTCTCCATCTACGGCGGTGAGTCCGACGAGAAGGCGCATCTCAACGGGCTGTTCGAGCCGGTACTGGCTATCTCCAGGCGGATCGTCGGTGCGCTGACACGCCTCACCTGGGTCACGGCCGGCTACGGCTGGTTTACGATTGTCGCCCCCATCCTCGTAGCTGCGCCCAGCTACCTGACCAGCCAGATGACCTTCGGCCAGCTGATGGTGGCGGTCGGCGCCTTCAATCAGGTGCAGTCCTCGCTGCGCTGGTTCATCGACAACTTTTCCTCGATCGCCGACTGGCGTGCGACGTTGCTGCGCGTCGCAAGCTTCCGCAGGGCGCTGCTGACCATGGACACCCTGGGCGCCGCCACCCCGCACATTGAGCTCGAGGAGAGCTCGGACGAAACGGTGCACATCGATGACCTGCACGTGGCTACGCCGAGTGGCTGCATCAGCCTTAACGAGCCGCACGTGCAACTTGAGCGCGGCGAGCGTGCGCTGGTCGTGGGCGAGCGTGGCGCCGGGCGGGACCTGCTGTTTCGCGCACTGATCGGCATTTGGCCCTGGGGCAGCGGCCGCATCCGCCGTCCGCCGGCGGCGAGCATGATGTTCCTGCCGGGGCGCGCCTACGTCCCCCCGGGCACGCTGCGCGCCGCGGTTGCCTATCCGGGCGCCGCCCATGATCTCGAGCAACGAGCCGTCACCCAGGCGTTGGCGGACGTCGGTCTCGAGCGCCTGCAGGATCAGCTCGACACCCCGCGACGCTGGGACCGGCAGCTCAATGATGACGAGAAGCAGTGTCTGGCGTTCGCGCGCGCGCTGTTGCACCGGCCGCAGTGGCTGGTGCTGAACGGCGCGCTCGATGTGCTGGACGCGGCATCGCGTGAGCGGATCGAGCAGCTCTTCACCGAGCAGCTGGCCGGCGCCGGTCTCCTCAACATCGGCCAGGATCACGGGGACGGCTCGCTCTTCACGCGCCGCCTGACACTGGAAGCGGACCCGGCCGGACCGAGCTTCACTCCCGCGCAACACTGCGCGCCCTCTCCCGCCTAGGTGCATATGCCCCGGCGCGCCAAGACCCGCAGCGGCGCCGCCACACCCGGTGGCCGGCTCTCGGACGAGGAGCTGCTCGAGCTGGTGCAGCGCCAGACTTTTCGCTACTTCTGGGAGGGAGCACACCCGGTCAGTGGTCTCGCGCTCGACCGCCATGGCCGCGATCGTGACGCGGCTGAAGCACCGGTCGTTATCGGCGGCTCAGGGTTCGGCGCTCTTGCCCTGCTGGTCGCCTGCGAGCGCGGCTGGGTGACACGAGGGCAGTGCCTGGCACGCCTCGAGCGCATGCTGGATTCCCTGGAGCGCGCTCACCGCTACCACGGGATGTATCCGCATCTGATCCGCGGCGACAGCGGTGCCACGATTGCCTTCGGTCCGCAGGATGACGGTGGCGATCTGGTCGAGACGGCATTCCTTTTCCAGGGGCTGCTGTGCGTCCGCGGTTACTTCGAGGGTGCCAGCGCAGCCGAGACCGGGCTGCGCGAGCGGATCTCGCGTCTGTGGAACGAGGCGGAGTGGTCCTGGTACATCCAGGAGGGCCGCCACGCCCTCACCTGGCATTGGAGCCCGGTTCACGGCTTCGCACGCAACATGGAGGTGCGCGGGTGGAACGAATGCCTCATAGCCTATGTGCTCGCTGCTGGCGCACCCGAGCACCCGATACCGCCCTCCGCGTACCATGAGGGCTGGGCCCGCGGTCCTGAATTCATCAACGGCCACAGCTACGAGGGCATCGAGTTGCCGCTCGGCCCGCCCTGGGGCGGGCCGCTGTTCTTCGCCCACTTCTCGTTCTGCGGTCTCGATCCGCGCGGCCTTACCGACCGCTACGCGGACTACTGGCGGCAGTGCATGAGTCACACACGCATCAATTACGCCTATTGCGTGCGCAATCCCCACGACTACCGCGGCTACGGGCCGGCGTGCTGGGGTTTGAGTGCCAGCGACAGCGTCGTCGGTTACTCAGCGCATGCGCCCGACAACGACCTCGGGGTCATCACGCCGGCGGCGGCGCTGTCGAGCTTCGTGTACGCCCCGACAGAGGCGATGGCGGCGCTGCGCCACTTCTACGAAGACCTCGGTCAACGCATCTGGGGGCGGTTCGGATTCGTGGAGGCATTCAGCGAGCAGCGCGACTGGTACGCCGACAGCTATGTCGCGATCAATCAGGGACCGCTCATCAGCATGATCGAGAACTACCGCAGCGGACTCCTTTGGAAACTGTGCATGCGTATCCCGGAGGTTCAGGCGGGGTTGCGCGCGCTCGGCTTCAGCGCTCCGCAGCTCGCGTGAACGTTCCCGCCCAGCGCAGTGTCCGCGGCAGTGTCGCCAAGTGCAGTCAGAAGCCTGTTTACGAACTGCGACAGCTGTGAGCTCTAAGGCCCGGAAATCGCTGTAGGGCCGCACCGACGCCGAGTGTCAGCCCCCGGGAGATAGCCTTGGTCCCGGCGAGCTACCTAACCTGCGCGCGTTGGACAACCTCGAGGAGCAGTTCATGAAAAGACTCGCCACAGTATTCGCATTGACCGCGCTCGCCGCCGGAAGCATCGCTCTGGCTCAGCAGACCTCGCCGTCGACATCGAGTGCGCCGCCGGCACGCAGCTCATCAAGCACATCGCAGGATCCGAGCACCAGTGCCTCCGACAAGCAGGCGCTGATGAAAAAGTGCCTGACGCAAGTGCAAGCCGCCAACCCCACCGCGTCCATGAAGGACATCCAGGCGTACTGCGACAAGGAGGTAAAGGCCTACTCGACAGAGTCAGCGCCGAAGAACTAACCGCGCTACTGCCAACCCCCGCCACGGCGGACCTGTCGGGCCGCTGTGCCGGGGGTTACGCTTTTATTGATGCGGCTCGACGTGGATGGTCGACGAACTCTGATCCTGGTGGTGGGGTGCGGCTTCCTTGGCACAGCCGGGAATCAGACCGACGGTCAGTACGCCGGCAAACAAAACCACTGACGAAAGCCAGAACTTCCAGGTATCGAACTGCGGATCCAAAGTCGACCACTCCTTCTTTCAGTAACGTGCAATGTGCCCAGCAGATGACCTGGCTGCCGTGATACGCGTCACGCAGTCGCGAGGCCGGCAGCCGGCCGCATGAGGCCGGTGCAGCCCGAGCAGGTAATCAGGCGGGCCGCGCAGGTTACGCTAAGGCGGGCGCTCTGTGAACGGGTTTTGGGAACGCTACCTGCCGAAGAGCGGCTTCTGCCCCACGTGCAGCGACTCCTTGCGCCACACTTCGCCTTTTTCAAAGACGACCATGCTGTCGTAGAAGCTGATGCCGAAAGTTTCGCGGGTGATGAAGTTCGGGAGCACCTGGCCACGGCTGTGGTCGGCGTTCAATTGATCGACGAACCCCTTTGAGAGGTTGATGAAGGTTCCGGGCTTGGAGACGCCGCCACCGTACTCTTCCCAGTACGCCGTCTGTAAATCCTCGACGATGTAGACCCCGTTCTTCGGAAGTTTCGGGTACAGGAAGTTGAAGGTCCTGGCGATGTGCTCCATTTGATGGCTGCCGTCGTCGAGGACCATGTCCGGGACCCCGAATTCGTCGATGATGCTCTGCAGGAAATGCTCATCCGCCTGATCGCCAATGCGCACGAAAGTGCCCGGTGACTCGTAGGACTTGCTCCGGTCGCGAATGTCGATGCCCACGACCTTGACGTGTGGTCCAAAAAATCGCTGCCACATCTGCAGCGATCCACCCCGCGCGACGCCGATCTCGAGAAAGGTCGCGGATTTATTCCGGTACCAGGAGAAGTGCCGCTCGTAGACCGGGAAGTACCAGATCGGCTTATCCATGGGATAGCCGTGATGTGTCATGAAGTCCTGCCACAGGCTCATTTCTTGTACTCGTTTGCGGTGCCCAGGCTCATGGTAGCGCCTCGGAACCCGATCCGCCCAATAGCGGATGCCTGCTGGTTCTACAATGCCGCTCGCAGGAGGTGGCTATGAGCCCAATTGCCGAGACCCTGATCGTGTTTGCCTGCGTGTTTGGCAGCGGCGTGCTCGGTCTGTACCTGCGGCGCGTGCTCCCGCAGCAGCACCTTCAGGAAGACTCGCTGGCCATGGTGCGGCTGTGCACCGGCGTCATCGCCACGCTGTCAGCGCTGGTGCTGGGACTTTTGGTCGCCTCCTCCAAAGCGACCTACGATCGTGTGAATGATCAGGTCACGACCACCGCGGCCGCGATCGTGCTGCTGGATCGCGCGCTGGCGCAGTATGGTGCACAGACCAACGAGGTCCGCGGCTCGCTGCGCGCAGCAGTGGGCTCCACCGTGGATACGCTGTTTGCCGAGCACAGCCATGGGGTGGCGGAATTTGATACGCGTGCAGCGCTGGCACGGGGCGAGAACCTGCAGGCCGAACTGCGCCGCCTCACTCCGGAGAACGACGCGCAGCGCGTGCTACAGGCGCGTGCCCTGGAGCTCTCCAGTCAAGTCGCGCAAACGCGCATGCTGGCCATCACCCAGGCACAGACCTCACTCCCGCCGGTCTTTGTGGTGATACTCGTGCTGTGGCTCTCGATCATGTTTGCCGGATTTGGGCTGGTTACCAAAAGCAACGCGACCGTCATCGTCACGCTGTTTCTTTCCGCTCTGTCGGTCGCCGGCGCGGTGTTGATGATCGAGGAGCTGAATCGACCCCTCGAGGGGCTGATGAGGGTGTCGAGCGCACCGATGCGCTACGCCCTTGCTCACCTCGGTCTGTAGGCTCGCGGCTCAAATTACCGCTGAGATTGCATGCGGCTGCGCAGCGTTTGAATGTAGGAGCGCAGGCTGAAGGCATTCTCATTCAGCGGACCGGGCATGGTCAGATCGCGGGCCCGCCGGTCCAGATCATCGAGCCGGGCAAGGAGCGTGTCACGGACCGCTGCAGGGCCGGTGTAAAGCTCGCGTTCGATCAGCTTCAGTTCCCGGTACATGGGATAAAGGCGGCGGTGGTTGTACCAGAAGTAGAGCTTCGGGGCCAATGACCAGAGCGGGTAGAGGATGCCCACGAGCGGCACGATGAGAAGGAGCATCCGCTGGACGAATTCCGCCAGCCAGAACGGCAGCGTGCGCTGCAGGAAATTGGGGCCGGAACGGTAGAAACGCCGCGCCTCGGTCGACAGCGGCACGTCGATCTCCTCATGTGCCGGAAATTCGCCGGCGCGCTGAAACATGCCCGGACGGGAGTGCACCTCGGTCGCCGCGCGCAGCAGCAGGAACTGCAGCGCCGGGTGCAACTCGTCGCGGACGACGAGACTGGCTTTTGCGGCGATGAGTGCCGTGTCCTGGGGAGGCCGGTCGGACGCCAGGTCCGCGACTCCTCGCGGCAGCACCAGCTTAGTGAGAAACGGGAAGAGTGCCACGTAGGCATCGGCGCGCTCGAAACCGATCAGGCGGATCCCCGGCGCACGAGCGAGGCTTTGCACGACCGGTGAATCCCAGTCCGACACGAGCAGCGCCGCCTCCAGCTCCTTGGCGAGCAGCGCCTGCTGTGCCTGCTCGGGAGCGTAGTCCAGTAACTTCAGCTTGGTGACATCTACTCCGTTCAGTGCGAGCAGCTTCAGTGCCAGCGGACGCGAGACGCTGCCCACGGGCCCGATCGAGATGCGCCAGCCCTGCAATTGACCGGGCGGCAACGGTGGGTCGCAGGTGCGGCAAAAGAACCACGCTTCTTCATAGAAGACCGTGCCGAGTGAGACAAGAGCCGGCGCCTCTTCCTCCTTGATCGTGCCCGACTGCACGAACCCCGCATCGATACCCGAGCGCGGATCTTTCAACAGCCGGACGTTGTCGATCGCCCCATTGGTCGGAACGAGTCTCAATCGCACCCCGTCTCGGGCTAGGATCTGGCGGTAACGCTCGCCAACTCGCGCGTAGACACTGCCGGGCGGGCCCGTCGCCAGAGAGACGTCTCGCCCGGGCAGAGGACGCAGCGTCGCGAACAGCGTCCACAGCAACACGAGCGCGGTCAGCGCGAGCAGGACGATCCCGAGCGGCGTGCGAGCGAACGCCTTAGTGATCCAGGTGTTGATGGTGGCCCCCGAGTTCAGTGCACCGGATGCGTTACGGATTCTCCGCGGTTCACTCGGGCCATTCCAGGCATCTCTAACCGGTCACCACAAAATGAAATGTCCGGCGGCCGAAGCCGCCGGACATAGTTCACGCGCATCACAAGGGGGACCCATGATGCAGGTGACAAACGAACAGCCGATGAGCCTTCCTCCCTCCCCGCGGCTCGGCCCGGAGAGGAAGCGGCGCCATCAACTGCTGGGCTTCTTTGCCGCCTGAAGTTGCGACTTACAGGAGTCGGTAAACTTATTGAGGTCCAGGCTGCTCTTGATGCAGTTCTGCATCTCGTCTCCGTGTGCGTGGCCGCACGCCTTTTTCACCTCTTCCTTGCACTCGTGACTGAGTTTGCCACCACCCTCGGACGAAGGAGCCGCCGGTGCGGCAGGCTGCGCAGCGGTCTGCGCCTGAGC
>Ga0126373_10002711_pt1 | contig 13089 bp, 9 predicted proteins | sample PanSoiMetPlot_11_FD_92545 | JGI IMG/M metagenome (GOLD analysis project Ga0126373, IMG submission 92545) | Tropical forest soil microbial communities from Panama - MetaG Plot_11 | ecosystem: Environmental > Terrestrial > Soil > Tropical forest > Bulk soil | place: Panama | collected 2016-02-17
CCTCGTCGATATAGACGTGGCAAGTCGAACAGGCGCAAGCGCCGCCGCATTCCGCCTCAATCTCAGGAACGCTGTGATTGATGGCCGTCTCCATGACGGTGGAACCGGCCTCGCCCTCGACGGCGCGCGCAGTGCCTGCGGAATCGATATAGGTGATTTTGACCATAGTGGAACCACCGGTCGACGATTTCGGCTTGGGCAACGGCGGCGGGAACCGCAATATTGCGGCGGCATGGTTCTACCGGCTCGCCACGGAATGCGCCAGCCGGGCCTTCTATCCGGAGCAAAACTGTGCCTATGCCCAGGCGCGGCCCCAACCTGGCCTCATTGTTGTCCGCACAATGGCACTTGCGCCACGGTCGGCAAAGTGCGGTAGGCTCAACGTTAAAGGTCGTTACTGACCGGGTTTTCTTTGATCTGCCAGACCGATAGGATGCCCGCTGGTGGTGTGGCATGGGGCTTTTTTGGGGAGTCCCTTAACGAGTGAACTGATGACCGAGCGCGCGCTTGGGCGGGCGCCGGCGATCACGTCTATGCCGCTCCATGCTGAGCGCTCCTGGTAACTGATTGGGCCGTCCTGGGGCAGGCGTAACACACCGGAGGCGACGACCGAAATGGCCAACTACCCGAAAAAAATGAACGATCCGACCGAAGCGGCGCTATCGGCGATCCAGGAAGCGCTCAACGTCCGTGAAGAAGACGAGCAGCCCACAAGCCCCGCCGCCGCGACGCCAGACCTTTTCACCAGCCCGGCCGAAAGCCCGCAGGAGATTGCCGACGCCGTCGTAATCGAGGGGCAATCCGTGAAAGCGCCGGGCACAGGCGACGCCGCCGACATTGCGGGACGCGCCGCCAATGACGATCAGCAATCGATCGGCCAAATCCTTCATGCCTTGCAGCGCCGTCCGGCGCGTTCATCCTATTTTGTCGCCGCGCTGTTTTCCGGGGCCTGGATTATTGGCTGCCTTGGCCTCTCGTTGGCCTATTTCTCGGATCTCCATACCGCGCTTGGCACCGGACGTTCACCGATGGCGCTGGCGATCGGCCTCGGCGCCGCGGCATTGCTACCGATTATCTTCTTTTTTGGCGTCGCCCACATGGCCTGGCGTGCGCAGGAACTGCGCGTGATCGCGCAGTCCATGGCGCGGGTGGCGATGCGGCTCGCCGAACCGGAGAGCGTGGCGCGGGACTCGATCGTCACTGTCGGTCAGGCAATCCGCCGCGAGGTTGCGGCCATGGGCGATGGCGTCGAGCGGGCCTTGGCGCGCGCCAGCGAACTGGAAGCGCTGGTGCAAAGCGAGGTCGCCGCGCTTGAGCGAACGTACAGCGACAACGAAGTGCGGATTCGCGGGCTCCTTCAGGAACTCGGCAATCAGCGGGACACCCTGGTCGGACAAGCCGAGCACGTCCGCTCCGCGCTCGGCAGCGTACAGATCGATTTGACGCAGGACCTGTCCACGATCAGCGATCTCGTGGGCCAGCAGGTCAGCGAAGCGGCCCAGCGCATTACCCAGTCGCTTGCGGAAAAAGGCGAAAACATCACCGCTACGCTCGCGCAAATCGGCGACAATATGGTTCAGCAATTGAGCCAGCGCGGCGGCGACATGCTCGATCGCCTGGAGGCGGCGAGCGAGGAGACGGCGCGCGCGATCGCACTCGCGAGCGATCGCTTGTCGTCGAATCTCGATTTCAAGACCAATCATATCGGCGAAGAATTTGCCGAGATCGCCAACGGCCTCGAAGACATGATGGCAGCGCGGCTCGATCGCGTCGCCGAGAACTTCTCCGAAAAGTCGCTGGGCATGGTCGATCTGATGGTCGGCAGATCGCAGGCGCTGACCGATGCGATCGTCGAGACCTCGAATCAACTTGCCGAAGCCATCGCCACGCGAGCCGATGAGGTCAACAACACGCTCAAGACATCGGGTGAATCGCTGCTGCTTGGCCTCGACCTGCGCGGTAGCGAGGTCGCGGCGAAGCTCGAACAAGCAGGCGGTCAGGTCACTCAAGCCATGATCGCGCGGGGCGCCTCGCTTACCGATGCACTGCGCGAAGCCGCCGAACATGTCACCTGCGTGGTGGCGACGCGGAGCGATGCGCTCAAAGAGATGTTGCAGACCCGCCTTTCCGCATTTGAGGAAATGTTCAACCATACCGGCACCGCGCTCGGCGAAAAGATTTCTCGCGATTCATCGACGCTCGGCAATCTGATCACGCGGCACCTCGCCGAGTTCGATCGCACCGTGAAAACCTACGGCGCCGAGTTGGTCGAGCGCCTGGGCGCCCGCACCCAGGATGTTTCCGAATCCATGCGCAGCTATCTCGAAAGCTTCGACAGCCGCGTCACATCCAAAGCGAGCGAAGTCAGCGGCACGCTGGATCAGCGTCTTTCCCGCTTCCAGGAAACACTCGAAAGCCGTTCCGAGACACTCACGAATGCGCTGGCCGCCCGCGTCGGCGAGGTCGGCAAGACCCTCGCCGAGGGCGGCAATCAAGTCATCACCGCGCTCGACAAACGCATCACCGACGTGGCCACACTGATCGACGCGCGCGCTGCCAAGCTCGGCGACACGCTCGGCGAACGGATCTCAACGATCGACACTACACTCGGCAAAAACGCGCTGGAGGTTGTTGGCAACCTGGACCACCGCATCGCTCATCTGGAACAGCTTTTGGTCGGGCGAGCGGAAGCCGTCGTTCAGCAGATGGAAGTCCGCAGCCGCGCTGCCGCCGACCTGCTTAATTCTCGGCTCGAACACCTTTCCGAGTCGATCAAGACCAATTCCGGCGCCGCCGAGCGCGCCCTTACTCAGCTCGCGGCGAACACCACCGAAGCGCTCGGCAAAAGCGCGGCAGCAAGCGCGGCGGCCACGGAAGCCCTCAATCGCGGTGCGGCTGAAGCGACGGTCTCGCTTAACCGCAGCGCCGGCGCGCTCAGCAACACGATCGTCAAGAGCGCAACTTCCGCTAACGAGGCGATCGGCAAAGCCGCCGCAAGCGCCGCGGAGCTTCTTGCCAAGACGTCGCAATCCGCCACCGACGCGCTCAACAAGACGACGGCGAGCACCGCGGATATGCTGGCCAAGAGCTCGCAGGCGAGCAGCGATACCATTGCCCGCAGCGCCGGCGACGCCGAGCGCAAACTCATCGGCATGAGCGCTGAGGTCTCGCGCAACATTGTCGACAAGACCAACGAGATCAATAGCGCGCTGACGCAGCGCGTCGAGGATATGACCAAGGTCCTCGACGAAAAGTCGAGCAGCCTGATTTCGACGCTGGCGAACCGGGGCGACCAGCTTGCCGGCCAGGTCGAACGCGTTACCGAACAGACGGTGAAGGCCATCGATGCCAGAGGCTTTGTCTTCACGCAGGCGATGACGGAGAAGAGCGAAGAGATCGCACGGCTGATCAACGATGCCAGCCTGAATGCGACAGCGGCAGTCACCCGCACGCTCGGACAAATGCAGGAAGGCACCCAGGGCGTCACCGAAGCGGCCAAGTCGAGCATTGTGCGCACGCTCGAGGAGCTGCAACGGGCGACGACAGGCGCCATCGAACAATCGAAGCAAACCGCGGCGGCAACGGTGGCAGAGATGATGGAGACGCACACGATGCTGCGCTCCGATTCCACCGCCCTGTTCGAGCGTCTGCGCGAAGCGAACATCCTGCTGCAGGAAGTGCTCAGCGGCGCCCATGAAAACATGAGCGCGATCGAGCACACGATGGCGGCTCGCGTGTCGGAATTCGTCGCCGCCATGACCGATTTGAGCAGCAAGACCGGTGCGACCACGTCCAAAGTGGAGCAGCACATTGGCAGCTTCAACGCGGTCACCGGCAAGGTGCTCGGCGATCTCGGCGATCTCGCCAGCCAGTTCAGTTCGCACGGGCGAACGCTTGCCGACGCCGTTGCGCTGCTCGAGAGCGGCAATCGCCGCACCGAGGAATCGGTTGCGGGCCGTCAGGCGACCGTCGAGAGGCTAGTATCCACTCTCGACAGCCGCGCCGACGATTTCGGGCAGCGGCTGACGCGCTTCTCCGCCGTGTTGGATGAGTCGCTGCAAACCGCGACCACCCGAGCCGGCGAAATCGCCGGCATGATTGCGAAAACCAGCAACGAGAGCGTGCAGACGATCGAGCAGCAATACGAGCTGGTCCGCAAGACTTCGCAGGAAGAGCGCGCCCACACCAGCGAAGCGCTCACCGCGGCCTATGATGAGGCGTTCTCGCAAGTGCAAGGGATGTTCACCGAATCCACCGCGCGGTTCAGTGAAGTCATGCAAGGCATGAAGCAGATGGCGGCCGAAATGCAGCAGGAGCTCGAGGCGACACGCGAGCAATTGCGACGCGGCGTTCTCGAATTGCCGCAGGAGACGGCGGACAGCACGGCGCAGATGCGGCGCGTGATCGTCGATCAGATCGAGGCGCTCGCCGAACTCAATCGGATTGTCGCTCGCCATGGACGGGCGCTAGACGCAGTCGAGCCGGCGCGTCGCGACGTCGAGCCGCTTTACGCCGCGGGCGGCGGGCGCGCGCAAGCGCGACCGGTGCGTGCCGACGGCGCCGCTTCGCAGCAGGCGCCGGCGCGTGATATCACCGGCGCGCCAACGCGGCGCGCGAGCCCGCCGACGCTCAGCCCGGTCCCTGGCGGCAAGGACGACAGCAAAGGCCGCAACGGCGGCTGGCTTTCCGAACTTCTGACCCGCGCCTCTCGCGAATCAGGCCCGCAGGCCGCGCCAGCCGCCCCGGCGGAGGGTCTGCCCACCGAGGACGCGGCAGCAGCCCGCGGCATCGAGTCGCTTGATGCGCTTTCAGTCGATATTGCCCGGATGATCGACAATGACGCCGCGGCCGACTTGTGGGAGCGCTATAAACGCGGCGAGCGCGGTGCGTTTACCAAGCGGCTCTACACCGCCCAAGGGCAACGGGCGTTCGAAGAGATACGCGGCAAATATCGTTCCGATGCGGACTTCCAGCAGACGGTTGAACACTATATTCATGAATTCGAACGCCTGCTTGACGACGTATCGCGCGGCGAGCGCGGCCCGGCTGTAGCCCGCAACTATCTGGCTTCCGATACTGGCAAGGTCTACACAATGCTGGCGCACGCCGCCGGCCGCTTCGACTAAGGCTCGCGGCGCCCCTGCATTCGGCGGGAAGCGAGGGGCCGCCGAATGGTCTTGCTTGCGGCGCGATTGCGGCGTTACCGTTGCCGCTGATGAGCGCCGTAGACGCCCCGCTCGTATTGCCAACTGCCGCAGATGTCGATGAGGCGGCCCGCCGACTGGCGGGCGTCGCCCTGCACACGCCGCTTTTAACCTCGGCGGCGCTCGACGCCATGACCGGCGGCCGCATTTTTCTGAAGGCCGAGACCTTGCAGCGCACCGGATCGTTCAAGTTCCGCGGCGCCTATAACAAGCTTGCCGCGATTCCGACCGATCAGCGCGCCGGCGGCGTGGTGGCCTATTCTTCCGGCAATCACGCGCAAGGCGTCGCCGCCGCGGCGCAGCTTCTCGGAATGCCGTGCGTGATCGTGATGCCGCGGGATGCACCGCGCGCCAAACTGGAACGCACGGCGGCATTCGGCGCGGAAATCGTGCTTTACGATCGCGTTCGTGACGATCGCGAGACGATTGCCGCCGAGATTGCCGCCCGCCGTGGCGCAGTCCTGGTGCCGCCTTATGATGACGCATTGATCATCGCCGGTCAGGGCACGGCTGGACGCGAGATCGTGGACGATCTGCGCGCCATCGGCCTTGTTCCCGAAATCGTCGTGGTGACCGCCTCCGGTGGAGGGCTGACCGCCGGGATCGCGTTAGCAATCAAGTCGCGCGTTCCGTCCGCCCTGCTCTACACCGCCGAACCGCAAGGTTTCGACGATCACGCGCGCTCCTTTCGCAGCGGCCGGCGCGAAGAGAACCCGAGCCTGACCGGCACGATTTGCGACGCGTTGATGGCGCGCATGCCGGGTAAGCTTACTTTTGCCATCAACAACTCGCTGGTGGGCGCGGGCGTAGCGGTGAGCGACGATGAGGTCGCCGCCGCTGTCGCTTTTGCCTTCGCCGAATTGAAGCTGGTGGTCGAACCTGGCGGTGCGGTCGCGCTCGCGGCCGTGATGCACGGCAAGGTCGATGTCAGGAATAAAATTGCCGTCGCCGTGCTGTCCGGCGGCAATATCGATCCGGAGGTATTTTCTCGGCTCGTCGCCTGACAAGCTCGCCCAGGGGCCGCGATTAAGCTCCCGCGCCAGGCATGAAGCAGCGGATTTGGGTGGTACCGTCGGAATCGCGATAGGGCCAAACGACCGCCGGGCCGAAACGGTTGGGCTCCGTAATCAGCGCTGAATCCGGTACCACGATCCACTGCCCGTCGACCCGGACACGATAGCGTCCGTCCTGGCTATCCCAATCCACGTTCTCGACCTTGACGCCATCGGCGAACGAGCAACACAGGCCTTTTTTGCTGGCGAGCTGGTCGAACCAGGGCTTTAAAGGAGAATTGGCGTAGCGACCGTCATCACGCGCCGATACGCCGGCACCAGACGCAAACATGCACAACGTCACTGCAACCAAAGCGGTAAGTCTGTGCATAACGGCCTCCAGATGATCGCATTTGCGGGACCTAACAACAGGGCCCGGCAGACCCGGAGAACTCAGCACATCGCCTGCACCTCGCTTGCTGGTCTTGCTGAGTAACTTCCAACCCGCTGCAGCAAATTCAGCGTATGTTTGATACCCGACAATTCGACTGCTCGGGTTTCACTTGGTGAAGGCTAACGCCAACCACCGCTAAAGTTTCCGCTGCAGCACGGGAGCTTCCAGACCAGGCGATGAGCTCTTGCTTACTAAACGCGCGCAACACGGCATGCGGACCGGTCCTTTCGCCGATCGCGTCGCTGTTCAGCGAATGCGACGCTCACCACCCCGATTGCGAACGACGGCTTCGTCCAGCGCAACGACGGCAGCACAAAACAGCCGCACGCCGCTTGGCGTGTTTCACGTAGAGCCTGCCGGCTGCTTCAATCGCAAGTCACCGCCGCGCGCACAGCCTCGTCGTTCGCAACGTCAGGCCGCTGAGTCTCGTCCGGCTACCGCAAGCAACGCGCCGGACGTCCCACCCCTTTGAGAGCGACTCACCAAGTATAGGGCAGGTTGGCTCAACCGAATAGTCGCGTGCCCAACGAAACAGTGAAGTTAAGCGGAATCGCACAGGACTTTGTTGAACTTCTACCGGGCGGCTCATCCCCACAGAACCGGCTCGGCGGGATAAACGATGCTGCCGTCATAGCGCAGGCCGTGCGGACGATCTGCGGCGAGAAGGAGCGGCCCGTCCAAGTCCACGACGCGAGCCCGCTGCGCCACAAGCAGAGCCGGCGCCATAGCCAGCGAAGTCGCCACCATGCATCCAACCATAATGTCGAAGTCGTGCCGTTCGGCTTCGGCCGCGAGCGCCAGCGCCTCGGTCAAGCCGCCGGCCTTGTCGAGCTTGACGTTGATCGCATCGTATTTGCCGCTAATCGCAACTAACGAAGCCCGATCGTGCACGCTCTCGTCGGCGCAGACTGGAATCGGCCGCCTGATCTGCGCTAGGGCCGCGTCGCGCCCCCCCGGCAACGGCTGCTCGATCAGGGTCACACCGGCTTGCGCACAGACTGCGAGATTGCGTTCAAGGTCGTCCTCGCTCCACCCCTCATTGGCGTCGACGATGAGTTCGGCCTTGGGCGCGGCGCGCCGCACCGCTGCAATGCGCTCGGCATCGTCACGACCGCCGCCGAGTTTTACTTTGAGCAAGGGGCGGCTTGCGGCGCTTGCCGCCGCCTCCGCCATGATTTCAGGCCGGTCGAGCGAGATAGTATAGGCCGTCACCACCGGCTTTGGCGCGGGTAGCGCCGCCAATTCGTGCGCGGGGCGGCCGGCTTGTTTGGCCGCAAGATCCCAAAATGCGCAATCCAGCGCGTTGCGCGCCGCGCCGGACGGCATCGCGGTCTGCAGCCCGATGCGGTCAAGACCACCGCGCAGCGCAGCACCCATTGCCTCGATCGTTGCCGCCACACCTTCAGGCGTTTCGCCATAGCGCAGATAGGGAACCGCTTCGCCGCGGCCGCGATGGCCGCCGTGTTCGAGCTCGGCGACCACCACGACGGCTTCGGTTTTGCTGCCGCGGCTGATCGTGAAAGCGCGCTGCAACGGCCAGCGCTCCATCCGTACCGTCAGATTCATGGAGTGAATTATACGCGCCCGCAACGCGGAGCGGCGAGTGCTACGAAATTTGAGTGTTCAACCGGCTGTCCCGAGGTGGTCTGCTCAAGCGGCAATGCCGGTCCGCTGCGCGAATGGCGAGAGCTGTTCGTCCTCGTCCACCGGCGGCGGGAGCAGCTCGGGGTGGTCCGACCACGTGATGATTTCAAAGCGGCCGTCGGCGTGCTCGGCCAGTGCGGTGCAGCTTTCGACCCAGTCGCCGCAATTCATGTAGCGAATCCCAAAATTCTCGTGAATCACAGCATGGTGAATATGGCCGCAGATGACGCCGTCGACACGATGCCGCCGCGCCTCGTCCGCCAAGGTCTGCTCGAATGCGCCGATATAATTTACCGCGTTCTTGACCTTGTGTTTGGCCCATTGCGACAGCGACCAGTAGCGAAAACCCAACCGGCGCCGGACCGTATTGAAGTAGCGGTTGACGAGAATCGCAAAATCGTAGGCGGTGTCGCCGAGAAGCGCCAGCCACCGCGCGTGCTTGACCACCATATCGAACACGTCGCCGTGTACCACCAAATAGCGCCGCGCATCGGCGGCTTCGTGGATTGCCGTCTCCACCACTTCGATGCCGCCGAAATGGGTCCCGTAATAGTCGCGCAGAAACTCGTCGTGATTGCCGGGCAAATAAATGATTCGCGAGCCCTTGCGCGCCTTGCGCAAGAGTTTCTGTACCACGTCATTGTGAGGTTGCGGCCAGAACCACCCGGAGCGCAACTGCCAACCGTCAACGATATCGCCGACCAGATAAATGGTCTCGGCCTCGTGATAGCGCAAAAAATGGAGAAGCTGTTCGGCCTGGCAGCCGCGCGCGCCGAGATGCACATCCGAGATAAACAGAGTACGGAATTTTTTGGTACCGTGCTCGGATGTCACTGACCGTATTCTCGCGCGTTGTTCAAATCGAATCGGAGTTATAGAGTTGCTCCATTGCAGCAGGATGACAGCAATCGTTAACGGGCCATTGTGCATTCGTTAACGCCCGACTTTGGCTCGCCTGGCACGTTAGCCGCGCTGGAGTCACAGGCTTGTCATGACGCCTCACTACCACTCGCCGCGATGCCGATTCCGATTCTCGCTGCCGCGATCTTCTGCGCTCTCTTTTGTGCTGTTCAGACTGCGAGTATAGCGATCGCGATGACCCGGCTGCGGCGCAGGACGCCGTCTCATAGCGGCGAACATCCGCCGGTCAGCCTGGTGCGCCCGTTGTGCGGAATCGACAACTACGCTGCCGAGACGCTGCGATCCACCTTCGAGCTCGATTATCCGCGTTGTGAAATATTGTTTTGCATCGCTGCCGCGAGCGACCCCGTTGTGCCGCTGGTCAAAGACCTGATTGCCGCCTTCCCGGCCGTCGACGCCCGCTTACTGATCGGTGAGGACCGGGTAAGCGCAAATCCGAAACTGAACAATGTGGTCAAGGGCTGGCGCGCCGCGTCGCACAATTGGATCGTTATCGCCGACAGCAACGTGCTTATGCCACGCGACTACATTGAGAGACTGTTCGCCAGCTGGCGCGTCGACACCGGGCTAGTTGCGTCGCCGCCGATCGGTTCGCAACCACGCGGATTTTGGGCGGAGATCGAATGCGCCTTCCTCAACACTTATCAGGCGCGCTGGCAATATATCGTCGACAGTTTCGGCAGGGGCTTCGCTCAGGGTAAGACGATGTTGTGGCGGCGCGCCGATCTCGAGCGCGCCGGCGGGATCGAGGCGCTCGGCAAGGAAGTCGCCGAAGACGCCGCAGCGACCAAAATCGTTCGTGGCGCGGGACACAAGGTGCGGCTGGTGGATCGGCCGCTGGCGCAACCGCTCGGCCGACGCAGCGCTAGTGAAGTCTGGAATCGTCAATTGCGTTGGGCGCGGCTGCGGCGCGCCAGCTTTTTGATATATTTCCTGCCCGAAATTCTGTGCTGCCGATGATTTGCGCGGCAATTTTGGCCTACGTCTTCGGTTGGCCAGGATTACTTTTCATTTTGGCCGTCGCGCTGTTTTGGTACGGCAGCGAAATGGCGCTGGCCGTGGCGAGCGGCTGGCATGTCTCACCATTCCACCCGCTCTATGGATTGATCCGCGATCTGATGCTGCCGGCGCTCTTTGTCGCCGCGCTGCGCGGCAATGATTTCATCTGGCGCGGCAATGCGATGCAGGTCGAGCGCATGCGGCCCATCCGGATGGCCGAGCCGCTGCGGCCGCGCATAGAGGAGCTCGCCGCGGTAAGCCGAAAGCGCCTGCGGGCCTTGCGCGCGCGAGCGTCGTGAAGCCTTTGCTCAGCGCGTCCTAACTGCCTGCCGCGCCGCGCGCTCGGCAATGGCTTGGATGGTCGCTGTATCAGAGGGGAAGTCGGCTGCAATCCACGCCTGTTCGGCGGCCCGCATAGCCGCTCCCAAAGCCGGTCCTGCGGTAAAACCGCGAGCCATAAAATCAGCCGCCTTGAGCGGGAATTCCGGCGCACTCCAGTTCCGCGGCAGCTCGGCGAGCGCACGCCAGGCGCGATCGGCAGCGCCCGCGGCCGAACGCGACCACGCTATCAGCACCTGGTCCACGAAATGCTGAGGACCCATCCGATATAGCAACGCGCGTGCCGACGTGCAGCCGCGTTCGGGCGATACTCGCCACCACCCCTCCAGCGCGGTCAATCTCTCGGCATCGGCATTGGATAGGCGCAGCCGTTGCGCAAGACGCTCGCCGTCCTCGGCGACCCACACGCCAAGCGCGCCAAGCCGCCGCACCGGATCGGATTGAACTCCGACCGCCGCTTCGACTTTGACCATATTTTCGAAGCTCGCCAGCAGCGCGACGCCGCCCAGCACATTGCCGAGCAAGCCAGTCTCGGTCATCAGCGCCAGCGTTGGCGTAGCGTGCGGAGCAAGCATTAGTTTCAACAATTCGGTCCTTATCCGCTCGCGGGACAGCGAGTCGATTCCGGCTCGCCCGCCGATGCAGGCGTGTAGGCCATCGGGATCGGGCGCGCCCTCACCGTACCAGGCGTGAAAACGAAAGAAGCGTAAGATGCGCAGATAATCTTCGGCGATCCGCTGCGCTGGATCGCCGATGAAGCGGACTCGGCGCGCGGCGAGGTCGGCGAGACCGTCGACATAATCGTGCAGCCGACCGTCCGGCGACAGCGATAGCGCATTGATCGTGAAATCGCGTCGCGCGGCGTCGGCGACCCAGTCGCGGCCGAACACGACCTTGGCCTTGCGGCCAAAAGTTTCGACGTCGCGCCGCAACGTCGTCACTTCGAACGGTTTGCCGGCGACGAGGACAGTGACGGTGCCATGCTCGATGCCGGTCGGAACGGCCTTCCAGCCCGCCGCTTCGACGCGCCGCACGACCTCATCCGGAAGCGCCGTGGTTGCTATGTCGATTTCGTGAACTGCCAGGCGCAGCAATACATTGCGCACGGCGCCGCCGACGATGCGCGCCTCTTCGCCGTTGCAGTCGAGAAGTTTAAGCAGCGGCGCTGCTTCGCCATGCACGAGCGAGATGGCATCGCCCAGAGATGCGCGCTCGCTCACCGCGTCGTCCCCGGGACGAATTTTCCGTTTTCAATATGCGCCGGAACGTAAGTCGAGCCCGGCGGCGCTCCGGAAAACTGGGCGAAAATTATAAAGCTGCCGAGCATCAGAACAAATCCTGCGATCCCGAGCGTGGCGATGCGGCGCACGCCCCAAGCCGACGGCTGCAGCGCACCGTTCTGCGTCGCCAAGAGGAAGGCGGCATAAATGACGAACGGCGCAATAAATAATCCGATCTCAATCAGTATCGGCCGGATCATGCGCCATAAACCCGTTCGTATAGATTGCGCAGAATACCCGCGGTGATGCCCCAAATGTAGTGGTTCTGATAAGGGATTGCGTAATAATCGCGTGCAAAACCGTTCCAATCGCGCGTCTTGCGCTGGTGATTGGCCGGCGTCATTAGAAATTTCAGCGGCACTTCGAATGCCTCGGTCACCTCCTGCGGATTGAGCAAGAGCGTAAAATCAGGCTTGACCCGAGCCACCGTCGGCAGAATGCGAAAACCGGAGAAGGTCAAATAAAGATCGAGGTAGCCGATCGGCTCGATCAATGTTGGTGCAAGGCCGGTTTCTTCGCGCGCTTCACGCAGTGCCGCAGCCAACGGGCTTTCGTCGGCCGGCTCGATCTTGCCGCCGGGAAATGCGACCTGGCCGGCGTGGCTCGCAAGCGCCGCGGTGCGCAATGTCAGAAGCACCGTCGGTTCGCGCCGTTCAATGATCGGAACGAGCACTGCGGCGGGTCGCGTCGCCTTGACGCCCGCACGTAGCCAGATTTCCGGATTGAGATCGAGATCGCCGCGCGCGCCCTGGGCAGCCGGATCGGTCAAGCCCAGCGGCACTTCGAGGGTGAGCCGCTCGCGCGCACGATCGAAGAAATCGCCGACCGCGGCGGCTTCTGCGCTGGCGACTCGCTCGTTCATGCCAAATCCTTTAGCTGATCGGCAGGCGTCATCGGAAAAAACACGCCCATCGAGGTGACACCGAACATCGCGCTGCCCGCGATCTCTTGTTCCTCGCCAAGCGCCACCAGATCGAAGAACAGCGTGCGCGTGACCTTGGCCCACAAACCGCGGCGCACATGCAGATAGGGTTTCAAGCCGCCGGTGCTGGGCTCGGGATCGAAGCGCAATTCATGTGCCGATCCGCAAGCAATCCACTCATCGACATTGGTGCGAAAGTTGAGCACCCGTCCGGCATCCCCATCCGCCACCTTCAGCTCGACGGCGACAAACGGGGCGTCCTCAACTTGGAGGCCGCATTTCTCCACCGGCGTGACCAGGAAGTAGTCGTCGCCTTCGCGCTTGAGTACGGAAG
>Ga0126373_10002712_pt1 | contig 13087 bp, 14 predicted proteins | sample PanSoiMetPlot_11_FD_92545 | JGI IMG/M metagenome (GOLD analysis project Ga0126373, IMG submission 92545) | Tropical forest soil microbial communities from Panama - MetaG Plot_11 | ecosystem: Environmental > Terrestrial > Soil > Tropical forest > Bulk soil | place: Panama | collected 2016-02-17
GCAACGATAAGAGGCCGCTTGGCTTCGGCGAGGATCGTCGCGGCTTGTTTGACCGCGGCGGGATCGCCGCGCATTTGGGTCGCGACGCGGGTTGGCGCCAACAGATCGATCGCGCCCTCGGCTTTGAGAATATCGCCTGGCAGCGACAGAAATACCGGGCCGGTCGGCGGCGCCAGCGCCGTCTTCGCCGCGCGGTGGAGGAGCCGTGGCAGATCGGCGAGGCGATGCACTTCGGCCGACCACTTCACCAGCGGCCGCGCGATTGGCGGCAGGTCGGCCCACAGAATCGGTTCGGTGGTGTTGAAGTCCTGATCGTGCTGCCCGGCGGTGACCAGAATCGGGCTGCCGGCCTTCTGCGCGTCGTAGAGCATGCCCATCGCATTGCCGAGGCCGGGCGTGACGTGGAGATTGACGACCGCGAGCTTGCCGGACGCCTGGGCATATCCGTCGGCCATGCCGATCACGCTCGCCTCCTGCAAAGCGAGCACGTAGCGCAGCTCGTTTTCGACCGCGAGCGCATCCATCAGCGGCAATTCGGTGGTGCCGGGATTGCCGAATAAAATCTCGACGCCCTCCTGCTTGAGCAGCTCAAGGAAGGCGCGTTTTCCACTCATTGCGGGCAAGGTGTTTCCTCCAGCGCGGAATGCAGAACCTCATAGTCGCAGATTTGCGATGCGGCTAGCTATGCCGGATTTGCGTGGCCAGCCGCTGGCTAGGTCATCGCCGGCCGTCATCGGTGGCTAGGCCATCGTCAGCTAGGCTCGTTACAATCGGCGCACCGCATCCCGCGATGAAGACAGAAGACATGAATAGCGAGACGCAAAAGCCGGGAGGACGCGTTGAACCTGAACATAGTGATGCAGATCGGCCTCGTCGCCTTTACGGCTCTTGGCTTCCTTTTCACCTCAATGAAGCTGCCGCACTACGGCGTCGCTGCGAATTTGGTGGGTCAAATCTTTTGGCTTTACAGCTCGTATCGGGCGTGGCGCGAGGCAGATCAAATTGGGATTTTTATTTTGACAATCTGCATCACGCTTATTCTGGTGTATGGCGTGGTCAATTACTGGCTCTAATATCTTAATCTTTGCCGAGGCACTGCCGCCGAACCCCGTGATGTGATGCTGATGATCGGAATGGCTCAGCGCGGCAGAGCGGATCCCAGCGAACCGGCGTTTTGCAAAGTCTCCCATTGTGCAAAGGCGAACTCTACCGCAGCACAAAATTCATGTTCGTTGTAACTTGGGTGTCTTTTGATGGCGGCATGGGCTCGCGCAAGCCGCCCGCGGCGCACGGGGCAGACAGCGGCATTCTCGGCGAGAACTTCGGTCAGGGCGTCCGTGAACTCACGGCACACTGTGGCAATATTGTCTTCGGTGCTCATGGCCCGCCTCCGACACTGATTGGACCTGCCATGGCCAATCGCCTTTGCAGCGATGGGTTCCAAGCGCGGTCAGCGCGTATTTAAGCGGTTAGCGCCTCTTTAAAATGTTCCGCTCCCTGCCGCAATGACGAGGCCAGGTTGCGCAGCTTATTTGGTAAGGCAATGCGCCGACGTGATTTAATTAAGAGATTGTTAGTTCAGCAGCGGCTTGGCCGCTCGCTGCATGCGCGCAGAACGGCTATACTTCGACCTAAAGGGGTTGAGCCATGAAGCCCAGCAAGCGGTCATTTGCCGTCATTTCTCTCGTGTGCGCAGCGTTTCTGTCGTCGAGTATCGTTACGCTCAAAGCGCGTGACGATCTTGCCACTCGTACCCTCGTCGCCGCGCAGACGGCTAAACAGCAATGCATAAACGCCTGTCGTGCACGCTATCGCGACTGTCGTCATCTGAACCAGTTGCCATCGTTCGAGTGTCGGGGTGTTTACCAGGACTGCACCCGATACTCGTGTACTGGTTTGGGACCGGGATAACCGACGCGGCTTTCGCCGCTTCCGTCGTTTGACCGTGGCGAGTGGCGTTTTCTTCTTCTGCGCAGATTCGTCAAATGCACAAAGCGGCTTATTGGGAATAGCCCTGCGCAAGCACCACGTCCGATCGCGTACTGTCGAGCCGAAGCTTTAGAATGGGTTGGTACTCGGCGCTGTCATAGAAGCGCTGGGCGGCTTCGAGCGTTGGGAACTCCAAAACCACCAGCCGATGGAGCGGAAGGCTCCCTTCGAGGCGGCGGACATCGCCGCCGCGGACGAGATAGCGGCCGCCGAATTTCTCGATCAACGGCACGACTTTCTCGCGATATTCTTCGAACTTTGCCGGGTCGGTGACGTCGATATTCGCGATTAAATATCCTGCCACGTTTCACTCCTGCGCTATTCATGCTCGTTGTTAAGTTTTACGCTTTCTTCGTTTGTTATTCCGTGAGCCACTTTCGAAACGTGCAAGCAGCCCCATTAGCAATGGGGCGAGTTTCCTAATCTCGTTGCGATGGGCCAAACTCAGCTTGGCCAAGATTCGCTCCGCTCGATTTGTGAGATCGACTAGGACCTCGCGCCGGTCGCTTGGATTCTGCCGCCGCGCGACCAAACCATTCATGATCAGCCGGTCGATCAGCTCGACAGCACTATTGTGTCGGATGCCGAGCCGTTCGGCCAAGATGCCAATGGTAACCTGTTGACCTGGCGTGCCTTTGATGGCCAGCAGCGCTTGATGTTGCTGCGGCCGTAGCCCCGTTTCCGATGCCGCGCGTTCGCTGAACTTCAAAAAACCGCGCAGATGGTAGCGAAACTCGGCCAGGCGCTGATAATCCGATTGGTCGAGCGATCGTTTCGTGGACATTTGGAGTTATCGGTATCACGTAACGAACTAGCAAAACGATAAAGTTCCAATTGTGCGACGCAACCAAGCAGGACCTATTCGACCAAAGTCGCAGTTGATCATTTATATCGTAATACGATATTATTCCCGGTTTCCAAGGTGGAAACAAAAATAAATAATTTTGACACCTATGCATATTCGGGCCGCTCCCCAAATCAAACAATATTCCTGACTGGAGGTGAAATGATTGCGTTTGCCTTCGTTCTTTGTCTTGTCGTTTATGCGATCTGTTTCCGGTTTGCGTTCGGCGAACTTGAACGACCGCGAGGCGCGATCAGAAGCCAATCAAGGAGCTCAGGAGTTGCTAAAGCGGCCGTCCAACGAGACAGCCGCGCGCCATAAGTAAGTTCCACGACATAAAAATAGAATCCTTCAGGGAGGAACCAAAGGATGACTGACCATCAAGGAACATCACAGGACTATCGCGATATTTGCCGCCGCAGTCTTCTGCGAGCGGGTGCCGGACTCGCCGGTACAGCGCTGATGCCATCGCTGTTAGGGCCCGCATTTGCGGTCGGCGTCAGCGATCAGCCGCCGGTCGGCACCTGGCCGGCGGGTCAGCAAGGTGACACGGTCTATATCGGGGCGGCCGTGCCGCGCACCGGCACTTATTCGGTGCAGGGCGAAGACGAACTCAAGGGCTGGCAGCTTGCGGTCGAGCACATCAACAACGGCGATCCGCTGCTGCAGAAGATCGCGCCGAAAGTCACCAAGGGTCTGCTCGGCAAGAAAGTCGCTCTGCTCGACGCCGACAGCGCCGCCAAGCCAAACGAGGCGGTGCAGGAGCAGCAGACCTTCATCAATCAGGACAAAATCATGCTGATGACCGGCTCGACTTCGAGCGCGGTCGCCGTCGCACTCAACAAGTTCGCTCAGCGCGAGAAAGTGCTGTACGTCACCGGTATCTCCGGCTCCAACGACACCACCGGCAAGGACTGCGTGCGCTACGGCTTCCGCCAAAACTTCTACGGCGAGACCGCGGCCAACGCTATCGGTCCGGTATTGGTCAAAGCCTTCGGCAAGAACCGCAAGGCCGCGTTCATGACGCCGGACTATACCTACGGCCACACTGTGACAAAGTCGGTGAACGATTATCTGACCGCAAACGCCGGCTGGACCATGGTGACCAACCAAATCTCGCCGCTCGGTACGCAGGACTTCAGCCAATATCTCACCAACATCGCAAACTCCGGCGCCGAGTTCCTAGTCAACGTGAACTGGGGGCGGGACGCCGTGCTGTCGATCCAGCAGGCCAAGCAATTTGGCCTCTTGCCGAAGATGACTTTGGTCGTGCCCTATCAGATTCCGTTCCTGGCCAAGGAGGTCGGTCCGGAGCTCACCGCAGGCGTTTATGCAGCCACGGATTTCTGGTGGACACTGGAAGACAAATATCCACTGGCCAAGATGTTCGTTGACGCCTTCTACAAGAAATACAACTACCGGCCCGAATGGGGCGCGGAGAACTCTTACATGTCGCTCGCCATCTGGGCGCGCATGGCGTCGGAGGCGGGCACGTTCTATCCGCCCGACGTCATCAAGCAGTATGAGAAGGGCGAAACCTTCCCATCGGTAGTCGGCGACGTGCATTTCCGCGGTGCCGATCACCAGCTGGTCCGTCCGGTCATCATTGTCCGCGGCAAGAAGCCCGCAGAGATGAAGAACCAGGAGGACTATTGGGAAGTGCTCGAAGTGGTGCCCGGCGAACCACTGATGCAAAAACCCGACGCCTTTGGTTGCAATCTCGGCGACTATGCTTAGCGGCCGATGCCTTCTCGGCGATGCGGAGTAGGCTTTGGCCATGCGGGTCGCGCTCGAAGCGCGGCCCTTATCCGGCCGCCGATGGAGATTGATAAGGCTGCTGCCGCAAACAAAGCTTTCGGAAGACGGCGCGGAGGGGGCGCGTGATCAACTGGGCCAATTTCGTCTCGCAATGTTTCAACGGCCTAGTACTGGGCGCATTGCTTGCGCTGATCTCATCGGGATTGACGATCATCTATGGCACGCTCGGCGTTCTCAATCTGGCGCACGGCGCCATGTTCATGCTGGGCGGTTATGCCGGCTGGTTGACGTATAACTACACCGGCTCGTTCATCGCCGCCGTCTTTGGCGGCGCGCTTTTCGTCATGATCGTCGGCGTCATCGTGGAGCGGGTGATCATCCGCTACTTCTACGAGCGCCCGCACGAGGATCAGCTGCTGGTCACTTTCGGGCTCGGCATCGTTATGGTCGAGACGGTGCGGTATTTCTTCGGCAGCCTATCCAAAACCGTGCCGCCGCCCGCACCGCTAGTCGGCATCACGCCGCTCGGTTTTATGTTTTACCCGACGTACCGGCTCGCGCTGCTCGGCATCGTCGCGGTTGCGCTGCTTACCCTCTATGTCATGCTCTACCGGACGCGCATCGGTATGATCGTGCGTGCCGGAATCGACGATTCCGAAATGGTCGATGCGCTCGGCATCGATGTCTACAAGGTGTTCATGCTGGTATTCGGCATCGGTGCGATGGCCGCGGGCTTCGCTGGCATCGTCAACGCGCCCGTGGTGTCGATTGCCCCCGATGTCGGCGAGGCAATCCTGGTTCAGACCTTCGTTGTCGTCGTCATCGGCGGCGTCGGCTCGTTCCCCGGCGCGGTGCTCGGCGGTTTGATCGCCGGCGAGATCATCAGCATCACCTCGATGTTCAACCCCGGCTATTCCTATGTCATGCTTTTCGTGGCGATGACGCTCGTGCTCGTGCTGGCGTCCCTACGGTTTGCTCGGCACAGCCGGCCGCGAATAAGGGCGGCCGCCGATGCTCAAGCAGCGTTCCTACATCGTCGAGCTCTTAACGGCCGCCGGTCTGATCGCCGCCCCCTTCGTCCTGCCCTATCTCGGATTTACGCCGACGACGATCAACCGCATCCTGGTCTGGGGCCTGTTCGGCATCGGCTTCGACATCCTGTTCGGCTTCACCGGCCTACTCTCGTTCGGCCAGTCCGCCTTCTTCGGTACCGGCGGCATGGTCGCGGCCTATCTGCTGACCGTGATGAATTTCCCGCACGTCATAACGGCCCTGGTCATCGGCATGATCGTCGCTGCCGTTGTCGGCTACTTCATAGGGCTGATCGCGCTCAGGCGCACCGGCATCTATTTCGCCATGATCACGGTCGCGATCGCGGAAGTGTTCTTTTTCGTCGAGTTCAATCCGCTCTCCGCCTATACCGGCGGCGAGAATGGACTGCCTGGCGTGCCGACGCCGACGCTCTATCTCGGCTTTGCTACCATGCGCTTCAACAGCGACTCCGCGCTCTACGGTTTCCTGGCGTTCTGGTATTTTGTCGGCTTGGTGCTCGCTCTGCGCCTGGTGCGCTCACCCGTGGGCGTCGTGCTGCGCGCCATCCGCGACAACCCGCTGCGCGCCGCCGCCGTCGGCCACAATATCCACGGCTACAAGTTGACCGCGTTTGTCATTGCCGCCGCCTATGCGGGCTTTGCCGGCGGCCTTCTTGGCGTCATGCAAGGCTTCATGCCGCCGGATGCCTTTACCTTCGATACGTCGGGACAGTTGGTAATACAGACCGCGATCGGCGGCGCCGGCACGCTGTTCGGGCCATTGGTCGGGGCCGCGGTGTGGCTCTATCTGAGCGATTTCCTGCAGACCACGCTGCGTCTTGGCGCAAGCTGGAAACTGGTGCTTGGCGTCGTCTTCGTGCTGCTGGTCTGGTTCCTTCGCGGCGGGCTAACCGGCGGGCTCGTCAAGCTGTGGCGCCTAGCCACCGGGCGCGGCAAACAAGGCGAAGCCGCCGAATCTGACCCGACCGCAGTCACGCCACGCAGCGTCGTGTCCCAGCGCGCGCCGATCATCCAGCTCACACCATCGCAGCGGCGGCCGACTACAGGCTCCGGCGAGGTGATCCTTAAAGCCTTCGGTTTGAGCAAGCGTTACGGCGGCGTCGTTGCCAACGACGGCATTGACTTCTCGGTGCGGCGCGGCGAACTGCGTGGCATCATCGGTCCCAACGGCGCCGGCAAAAGCACGTTCTTCAAGATGCTGACCTGCGAAATTGCGCCGACCGCCGGCCGCATCGTGTTCGAGGACCGCGACATCACCGGCTTCGATGTGACGCGCGTCTGCCAGCTTGGCCTTACCAAGAGTTATCAGGTCAATCAGCTATTCACGCGAATGAACGTCCGCGATAACGTGACCGTCGCCGCGCTTGCCGACAAACGCGGTCCGTTCCGTCCTGATCTATTCCGCGAAGTGTCCGGCGTCGCCGGTCTTTACGAGCGCGTCGAGCAGACGCTTGCGCTCGTACAGCTCGGCGACAGGGCCGATCTTCCGGTGTCCGAACTGGCCTATGGCGAAAAGCGGCGGCTGGAAATCGGTCTGGCGCTGGCGTCGGCGCCAAGCCTGCTGCTGCTTGACGAGCCGCTTGCGGGCATGAGCCCGCGCGAGCGGCTCGAGACGGTGCAGCTTCTAAAATCCATAGCGCTTGGACGCACCATGATTGTCGTCGATCACGACATGGACGCGATTTTTGAATTGGCTGGGCGCATCACCGTGCTGCATGAGGGCCGCGTATTGACCGAGGGCGCGCCGGAGGAGGTCAAGCGCAACGCCACCGTTCAGGAAGCCTATCTCGGCGGGGTGCATGCAGCATGAGCCTGCTCGAAGTCGAAGCGCTCAACAGCTATTACGGCGACTCGCACATTTTGTTCGATGTCAGCCTGCGCGTGAACGCGCACGAAGTTGTCGCGCTGCTCGGACGCAATGGCGCCGGCAAGAGCACCACGCTCAAAAGCCTGATGGGTCTTGTGAAACCGCGCTCCGGTTCGATCGTTTTGAACGGAAGGGAGGTGGCGGGGCAGGCGGCGCACGCGATTGCGCGCTGCGGCATGCAACTGGTGCCCGAGGACCGACGCATTTTTGGCAGTCTGGCGGTTGAGGAGAATCTTCTGCTCGCAAGCTTTTCGGCGCCCAACGCGTGGCCGCTCGATCGCATCTACGACATTTTTCCGCGCCTGAAGGAGCGCCGGAGCAGCCGCGGCGCTGATCTATCCGGCGGTGAGCAGCAAATGCTGTCGATCGCGCGCGCGCTGGTGCGCGATCCCAAGCTTATTCTGCTCGACGAGCCGTTCGAAGGCTTGGCGCCCGTGATTGTGCGTGACCTCATGGAAGTTTGCCGCAAGCTCGTCGACGCCGGTCAAACCATCGTCCTGGTGGAGCAGAACCTCGCCGCGACGCTGGCGCTTGCCCAACGCGCCTACATCATCAACAACGGCCATATCGTGCACGAAGGACCGGCTGGCGAAATAAAGGCCAATCCCGAAGTCTTGCGGCGGCATCTCGGGGTGTGATTGCGCTCCGTATGCTGTGGACAGCCGCCCACGTCACTGCGGCTTGATGCCCGCGAACTTGATCACCTTCGCCCACTTCTCGGTCTCATCGCGCACGAGCTTGCCGAAATCGGCCGGTGAGCCGGGAACGATCATGCCGCCGAGGTCCACAAGCCGCGCTTGCAGTGCCGGATTGGCCAGGCCGGCATTGATCTCTTTGTTGAGCTTGCCGATAACGGCTTCGGCAGTGTTTCGCGGCGCGCTGACGCCGTACCAGGCGCTCGCCTCATAACCTGGAATGAATTCGGCAAGCGCCGGAAGATCTGGCAGCGCAGGCGAACGTGCCGTCGTGGTGACCGCCAAAGCGCGCAGCTTACCTTGGCGTATAAATCCGATCGAGCCCGGCAGGTTGTCGAAGGTCACCTGTACGCGGTTCGTCATCAGATCGGTGTATGCAAGCGCAAGCCCGCGGTAGGTCACATTGAGAATGTCGGTGTTAGTCATCAACTTGAACAGTTCGGCGGACATATGCACCGAGGTGCCATTTCCTCCCGTTGCGTAAGCGATCTTGCCGGGATTTGCTTTCGCCAGTGCTATGAACTCGGGCACGGTGTTGGCGGACAGCAAGGGGCTGACCTCCATCACATTCGGCACGCGCATGATGCCCGCAACCGGCGCGCTGTCGCGGATGAAATCGTAGGGCAGAGTCTCGTAATATGTCGCGTTGATGGCGTTGGTCGGATTGGTGAGAAGCAGCGTGTAGCCGTCGGGATCCGATTTGAGCACGTATTCGGTGGCGATATTGTTGCCGGCGCCGGGACGATTTTCGACGACACATTGCTGGCCGATGCGCTCCGACAGCCATTGCCCGATCAGCCGTGCGACAATATCGACGGCGCCGCCCGCGGCGAAGCCGACGACGATCTTGACCGGACGTGTGGGATAATCATCCGCCGAAGCGGCGACCGACAGGCTCGGGAGCGTCGCCGCACCCGCCGCCAAATGCAGGAATTTTCGGCGGAGAAGTTTCATAATTACAGCCCGCGAGCCTGAGCGCCGTCCACGGCACACTATCGATCATATCGAGCAATCATTTGAATGTCTGCGTTGGTACTTAGCGGAGATTCCGACGATCGCCGACGATGCCGATTTCCCCGGATAAAGCGAATGTTCGCCCACATCAGTAGCGGATAGTGAAATCGTTTGCACCCGAAACAGCGACAGACCGTCACATGCGGCTCGTAACAAATTTGATCCAAATCAAAGCCGGCGCCGCCAGATAAATATGATCGTTGTAATTCATCACTGACCGAACGGCTTGAGCGGCAAGCTGAGAGGAGCGTACTCATGGTGCCCACGGATAGAGGCGTTATTCGCGTGGCAGAAGCCGACGACAAGCTTCTCATCTTTGACATTTCTGATGACGCACTGGAGCGCGCAGCCCCCATTATCGGCGGGGTGGCATCAGTAGTAACGCTGAACTTCGGTACTGCCATTGTAGGCAATTGCGCCTGCCCCTGCATGGAGGATTGAAAGTTTCGATTGGACAGCCTCATCACCTGGTCGCCGCAATTAATAAAAAACCGGCCCGTGACCGGGTTATTGCATTCAACATTTGAGACAAAAAAAGAGAAAACCCCCGGCCGTTAGACCTGGGGGCCTTGACCTCGTAATATGAACCGCGCTTGCTTGCCCATTTTAGTTGAACACCACCGAGTAGTCATCGTAGTGCGCACTAGGTAGAGCTGTAGCGGTAGTCATCATCCCAAACGGATCGAGGCCAACAGAGGGAGTGAACGCGTGAGAGGTTGGGATTGTCCACGTTGCGAGGCCAATGAGGATCAGAATGGCGGCCGCAGCGGAATAGCCGATCGTGCGCATTTTAATTCTCCATCTGAGCTGCCCACGGCGGGGTCAATGATTGCACCGTAGTTTTTCTGACCATTTTGGTATGTGACCGGTATCACGCATCGACGTTTTTGCGACTACCCATTGGTAAATCTTGATTTTATGATTTCGAGGTGGCTAGACGCATAGGACGATCATGAACGACTGGCTGCATAATCTCCCCATCGTGTGGATGGTATTATTAGTTTTCGGCCTCACAGCTTTGGTCACGGCTGCGATTTATGCAGTCGTCACGGTGCTGGCGGTCGGCGAGCGAGCTCGTTCATTCAAAGCTGTCTCCCCAGCGTTGCTACCGCCACTCGGTGTCATGTTCGCCCTTTTTATAGCGTTCACCGCCACGCAAGTTTGGAGTGACAACGACAAGGCTAACTCGGTTGTGGATCGCGAGGCGAGCGCGCTGAGGACCGTCGTGATTCTGGCCGCGGCCTTTCCGGGAGAACCCGAGACACGCTTGCGCAATCTTATTCGGAGCTATGTCGCGGATGCTGTAGCTAAGAATGGCCAATGATGGCTCATCGCACGGCACTTCAGGTAATCCCCTATTCGCTCGCCGAGGCGCTGCAGTTCACCCTTAATCTGACGCCGAACGGTCAAGGCCAACAGACGGCACAGCGTGAGATCGCCGTTGCGCTCGAAAACGCTTTGGATGCGCGACGGCAACGCATCATCATCAGTCAATCGGAGGTCAATTGGGTCAAATGGCTATGTCTAGGCTTGCAAGCTGTCTGTGCGCTGCTCGCCATCGCAATGGTGCATAGCGACGATCGGCTCACGTCCGCGATCACACTGAGCCTTTTCGGGGTCGGAGTGGCCGCCTCTTTGCTACTGATCCTGGCGCACGACCGGCCCTTTACCGGAGAGCTCGCGGTAAGCCCTAACCCGCTCTTGCAGGTGATGCCGGCGCTCGGAGCCAGCTAGAAGGGGTCCGTTTGGTGTCCATTTGGCCCTTGGGAGCGGTGTTGGTTGACTCCGTTTTGCGTCGTAACTCACCCCTTTTTAATTAAGGTCCTCCCAAATAGTACGAGCAAAAGCCACACGATCATGACAACGAACGCTGCCCCCCATTTGATTTTGTTCAGATCCATCGCTCCTTGCGTTTCATTGGTCATGGATGCCGGCGCTGTGGGAATGCTGGGCGTATGCGGATTGGCCGCAGCCGCCGATGAATTCTTTGGTGCCAACGGTGCCTCATTCTTCACGGCGGGCTGTGCTGCCGGTTCGCTCGCCAGCTCATTAGCCTTCCTTGGCGACACTTCAGTTTTTACTGCTCCTCCGGCGGGCGGGTGTGGCGCGGCCAATGGTTCTTGAGATTGAGCGGCCTCGGGTGGTTTTAATCGCCTGAATTCCAAATTGCTCGAATAGGACTCGTAAGCGCGACAATTTCGCCCGACTCGCGGCGCCTGCCCGGTCAGTACGATCCGTTCATCATCGTCGAGAATCGCTCCTTTGGCTTCGAACGGAATTGGTCCGCAGTGCGGATTAAAAACATAGGCTGTTCCCAGAAATAGCCCGTCGTTGACTTGGCCGCGGAATAGAAGTGAACCGGGACGCGCACCCGCGTCCAACATCCCTGGACGGGGCTTTTGATAATAAAACTCGCGTGATGGGCCATTTGCGACCAAATACATCACCGACCCATTGTGATCCCAAATTGTAGATGGAGGGGGCGCAGTTTGCGTCTGCGCTTGCGCGCTGGCGCAGCACACGCCAGCCAGCTGCAGGGCCACCGCTAGAGTAGCGCTGCGTACAACCCCGGCCCGGAGTATGTGATACTTTCCACTACGCATCGCGCTCGCTGTGTGGACTCCACAATTTGGCGATGTGGCCCCTGCGGTCGCTCCCTGGTCTTGGGCAACGAGCGAGTCGGATCAGTATAGCGCACCAAGTGCGTTCATCCTAAGAAGAGACGGTGCTTGGGGAGCCTGCTATTGGGCGATCAGCAGGACCCATGTCAATTTTCTGATGTTTATGTGACAGCCGCCATCTGGCCCTGCCACGCCGGCTATGTGAATGTCATAATAAGGCGGCACATTGCGATCCTGTCGCGTGAGTAGCAGGTGTGCAGCTCAAAAACCCACGCCGCGACGCGCCTTGCGCGGCAAATCAGTAGTAAAACTGGTTGTACATGGGAGGGGTTCGATGCGCTCATGGCCATTGCCATTGCAGCCACGCTTCATTGTCTTTACGGCCGTGGTGCTGGTTACTGCGATTCTAACAGTGGCGTTCTTCCTTTCGCCCTCAATTTACATCGTCATACCGCTCGCTATCTGCGCGGCTCTGACGACGGTTGGAACCGTCGATTTGATTCAGACGCGGCATGCGGTCCTCCGCAATTACCCGCTGACCGCCCATATTCGTTTCATTCTCGAAGAAATCCGCCCAGAGATCCGTCAGTATTTTCCTGGAAGGCGAAAAGGACGGCACCCCGTTTTCCCGTGACAAACGCGCGATCGTCTATCAGCGCGCCAAGCAGGCATTGGATAAGCGCCCGTTCGGCACCCAAAACGATGTTTATGCCAGCGGGTTCGAGTGGCTGAACCATTCCGTGGCGCCGCGACCTACTGTCAAGGAGCCGTTCCGAGTCGTGGTCGGCGGTCCCGAATGCGGCAAGCCGTATTCGGCTTCGGTCTTCAACATCTCGGCGATGAGCTTCGGAGCGTTAAGTTCGAACGCTATTCGCGCGCTCAATAGCGGGGCCAAGAAAGGGAATTTCGCGCACGACACCGGCGAGGGTGGCTACAGCGCTTATCACCGGGAAAACGGCGGCGACATTATTTGGGAGGTTGGCTCCGGTTATTTCAGTTGCCGCAATTCAGACGGCACATTTTGCGCCGAGAAATTTAAGGACAATGCAAGCTGCGAACAAGTGAAAATGGTCGAACTGAAACTGAGCCAGGGCGCCAAACCCGGCCACGGCGGTGTGCTGCCTGCTGCAAAGGTCAGTATGGAAATCGCCGCTGCGCGCGGCGTGCCGATGGGGCTCGATTGCATTTCGCCAGCGCGACATTCGGCTTTCTCGAGCCCGATCGAGATGATGCATTTCATAGGCAAC
>Ga0126373_10002714_pt1 | contig 13077 bp, 17 predicted proteins | sample PanSoiMetPlot_11_FD_92545 | JGI IMG/M metagenome (GOLD analysis project Ga0126373, IMG submission 92545) | Tropical forest soil microbial communities from Panama - MetaG Plot_11 | ecosystem: Environmental > Terrestrial > Soil > Tropical forest > Bulk soil | place: Panama | collected 2016-02-17
ACGATCTCACCGCGCAGCCGCACCGGACCGAGATTTGTCACCTCGCTGACAGTCCGGATGGGGAGGGGCATGGTCTCATGAATTGATTCGGGAGGCACCTCGAGCATCTCGTCTTGCCATCGCTTGGTGAGCGATCCCTGCAAGCGAACACCCTTGCCCTGCAGGCCATGCACCGCGCCAGACAGTCCGTGCTTACCGGGCGCCACTAACAGAAAACTGGAAACGGCGGTTCGCAGAATCGGATACGGCCATTCTTCAATCACCCCGGAATACTGGTGATAGATTCCGTATTCGAATCTGCTGTCGGCAAAAGGGGCCTGAGCGACGGTCAGGAGCCCGCCGATAACCAGTCCAGCGAGAACCAGCCCAGTCACGAGGCGAGCCACCCACCTGCCCAACTCAGCTGGAGCCTTCGGCGAGTACCCAATATAGAAATCCTGGTTCATGGTTTCGCTCCCACGCTCGCAGGCTCGATTCTCGCCGGCTCGACAGGTGTACCCGGTGGATTGGCGTGAGGATGAACAAGAACCTTTTCCCCCACAATACGGGTTCGAAATGTCGGAACCTTATCGGTGAACGGTGGAGGCGATGATCCGGATTCGGGCGAATATTGATAGCCGTGCCAGGGGCAGGTGATGCAGCCGTCGATGATGCGGCCTTCGCCGAGCGGCCCATTCTGATGCCGGCAGACGTTGGAAACCGCCGAGATCTTTCCGTCATAACGAAAGACCGCGATGCGCTCGCCCCCGACGGAGATGATCTTCCCGCGTTTTTCAGGGATGTTGTCCACCTTGCAAACCTCGATGAAACCATCCTCGGCGGCCTTGACGAAAAGGCGGTCGACGCGGCGCTCTTTCGCGCCGGCGGCCAAGTGCAGCGCGGCCACTATCACCAGACCCGCGCCGAGCAGCACGGCAAGAGCCGCATTCGTATCCGACTGGAGAGCCCCCAGGACGACGTGAGCCACCAGGAGAGCATAAGCCACGTATACCGCCATGTGAATTCGCTTCCACGTGGGCGCCGACAGATTGTGAAGCCAGAAATCGTGACTGGTCGCGGCCATCACGAAAAGGATCAACAAAGCGAAGAACCCAAGGGCTTGAAAAGGAAAGTTGGCCAGGCTGCCGTAGCGGGTATTGCTGATGAACAGGCTGACCAGCGGTGAGACGTCACCCAGGGCGTGGAACTGAGCGATCGAGAACGCCCCGTGAACCAGCGCGACCAGAAACGTCGCGACCCCCAGATGCCGCCGGTTGTAAAGCAACGGAAGAAACCTGCGATCCAGCCGGCAGAGGGGACCGATACACAGGATTACGTGCAGCAAGAGGAGCGCCAGGGTTCCGAAAGCGCGGATGAGCAGAGTCTCCGCGGTGGCCCTCGGATAGATCAGCGCTCCCCCACCGGCGAAGATCCCGAGGTAGAGCACAATCCCAGCGATCAGAATCGAGTCGTAGATCCTCTTCTGTCGGTTCCACCCGATGGCCCGGTATTGCACGCTCATGGAAGCTGCTCCCACCGCAAACCAGAGTTTTTTGGCGTCGTCGGCCGGCGCACAATCAGGCCAGCTGAAAACAGAGCGACGAGCACCGTGGACAGACACACCCAGATCCAGAAGTGGGTACGGCGAAGCGGCTGAATCATGTTGCCCTGCTGACACGAATCCGGCTCTTGTCAATCCACAGCAGCAGCAAAAGCGGCCAGAGTGCTACGGTTCCCGGGAAGACGATCAGCCTGAAGCCCGTTCCCGATCCCTTGGCTGCAGGATCAACGCGGCTGATGCCTTTAGTCACAAACGCCACTGCAAAAAGCACGCCGAGTGCTCCGTATGCGGTCAACAAATTCACGAACCATTCGGCCGCCGCCATCGCTCGGCTCCTAGGCTCCACCGTCCACAGCGATTGCGGTGCCGCTGATCTGGGATGCGGCATCGGACATCAGATGTACGGCGAGCCTCGCGACCTGGCAAGGATCAACCCATTCTGAAAAATCGGCGTCCGGCATAGCTGCCCGATTGGCGGGCGTATCCATGGTCCCGGGCAACAAAACGTTCGCCGCAATGTGCTTGTCGCGGTTTTCGCGCGCAGCCGTCCGGATAAGCGAGACCAGAGCCGCTTTGGATGCTGCATAGGCGCCGGCCAGCGGTGACGGTTCGAGGGCGGCCTTGCTTCCGATTGCGATAATCCTGCCGAAGTTCTGTTCGCGCATTTTGGGAAGCACGGCCCGGATGACACGAAATGCCGATCGCAGGTTCAGATCGAGCATGCGGTCCAGCGTGGCGTCGTCGGTCTCGGCAATTGATTCGCCGCCGGCAAAACCGCCTATCAGGTGAACCAGCCCGTCAATGCGGCCCCACTGAGCGGCCACGGCTTCGATCAACCCTCTCGCGTTCTCCCCAATCAAAAGGTCCGCAGCAATTGCGGAGAATCGTTCCCGATGAGGATCGGACCCTTCAGTGGTTCGTGAGACGCCGACGACACGCGCACCCGCTTCGAGGAATGCTCTGGTGACAAACGTACCCAGACCGCCCTTGAAGCCTGTAATGAGCACGACTTTGTTGTTCAACTGCTCCATAGTTCAGGCTCCTGACACGAGATCCGGGAACTCTCCCGACTTATTCCCGCGACTTATCTTGAAACAACCGCGTCAGCGAACGGCAGCCAACGCCGGTTCCCGGGACTTAATCACGGAGAACACGCGTTGAGGTTCGCCCAGATCGCTCCATCCCAAGGCAGGCGCGCGGAGCACGGCGAGCGCAGCCGGACAGGCTGCCAGCACATCGCTGGAGAAATCTGCGCCTGGAATCGATGAATAAACTTCGGATAGCGTTTCGTCATCCGCGCACTCAAGAGCCGTCAGCAGGGAAGGGAGCGTTTTCCGAATAAGACCCAGGAACGCGCTTACGCGGCCGATCATGATGAAACTGTTCCAGAGACAGCCGCTGCGCATCAATCGAGAGGCGATCTTCCGAGAGGGCTTCTCCCAAAACCGGCACACTTCAAAGACACCTGAACTCGCTATCTCTTTGCCCGGTTCGATCCAACCGTGGGATTGTTCCGGAGCATTTGGAGTGACACCGAGCAGAACTACTCGCGAGGCATCGGAGTCGGCATGGAGGAAGGCTGACTCGATATTCGCCACGAAGGCGTCATCGTCCGCGAAATGATGATCGGAGGGGAAAAAATGCAGCCAGACCATCCGGGTCCATCTGCCTTAATCGAATCAAACTCCAGGCAATCGCCGGCGCAGTTCCGTGATTGTAAGGCTGCACCACGAGGAGCCTGGCGGCACTTTCCGCAACTTGACTCGAATAGAAGGGCTCGTGCGTCCACGTCAACACCAGAAGGGTTTGATCCTTCGGGACAATTCGTGCCACTCTACGCCGGGTTTGATCCAAAAGAGATTCTCCGCCGGTGAGCGCGCAAAACTGCTTCGGTCTCTCGTCTCCTGTGATTTGTCTTGTAAAGGGAAGAAGGCGCCTACCGTCGCCGCCCGCCAGGATGACACCCCAGCGCCGGCGGCGAAGCGTTTGTAAACTCACCTTTTCAATCAACATGACTCTAAAATGAGTTACGCCGCTGGAATTATTCCGGACTGGCCAAGCTTTAAAGACTATCGGCGTGCGCAGGTTCGCTCAGTCCAAGCGCGATTTTGGCGGAACTGAAATCGGGGACGGCGCCGAGCCCAAATGCTACAAAATTAGCGAACTTTGCAAATCCGACGACGACAACAGTCTCCATAATCTGCTGATCGCTATATCCATACGTGCGCAGGTCGTCGATGTCCTGGCGCGTGATGTTCGTCGGCTGCAGGTTCAACCTGCTCGCAAAGGCGAGCAAAGCCTTCATCTTCATGGGAAGGGCTGTTGAAAAGTAGTCGATGGCAATCTGTTCCGGTTCAGGTCCTTCAATGCCGAGCATCCGAACGATCTCGCAATGGGCGGTTACACAATAGGTACTCATGTTGGCCGCCGAGGATACCAGGAACAGGTACTCTTTCTGCTGGCGCGTCAGAGCTCCTTCATTGTCGAGAATCGCGCTCATCAGACTCACTTCGGCGTCGATAAGATCCGGGCGCATCGTTTGCGCGCGGTAAAAATTCGGAACAAATCCAAATGCGGTGCGAATAGCTTCAAAAGTCGAAGCGGTCTGTTCATCCGGAGGCGACTCGCGCAGATAGCTCATCTTTGCTTCTCCTGAGTCATTTTTGTGTCTCCCGGATGTGGGCCATGACCTTCTCCCCGATGGGCTTGAAGGCGACGTCCGGAAAGTCAAAGGACGTTGTGTCGGTCACGATCTTCAGTGTCTTTCTCGTGGAGTCGACCAACACTGTGCAGGTCTGGCAATGGGAAAGGTGATCTTCCAGCTGGACTCGGACCTCTTCGGCAACTTCGCCGTCCAGATAGTTGCCGATTTCCGCAATGAAATCCGAGCAGCTTATCAGCACACCAGTCCCTTCGCGTTGCCTCCGGAACGTTGCGCTGCGAAGTCGGGCGCAAGCGCTTCGCGCAGCATCAACCGTCCTCGTAAGAGCCGGGCCTTCGTGGCGGCGATGCTCAAACCGAGCGCCGCCGCAGTATCTTCGATCGACAGTTGTTCAATGTCCCGAAGCATCAGAACCACGCGGCATTTTGCAGGCAGCTTCATGACGCCGCCCTCAATCAGCAATCGCACCTGTGTCTGGGAATAAAGCCCTTCGGGATCATCCACCCAGGCCTGAACTTGTCGTGGCCGGAACGTTTCCTCATCAAAGCTGGTTTCGTCAAGGCTCTCCATGGGCCGCCGTTCTCGGAGGCGCTGGACGCCCGTGTTGTGGGCAATACTCAGCAGCCAGGTCGAGAATTTGGAACGGCCCTCGAAGCGTGGGAGATGTTGAAATGCCTTCAGAAACGTGTCCTGCATCGCGTCTTGTGCGTCGTCCCGATTTCCCAGAATTCCGATCAATGTCCGGTAGACACGCCGATTGTGGCGCGTCATGAGCTCTTCAAACGAATTCAGGTCGCCAGCCTGAACCCGGGCCACGGACTCGGCGTCCGGATCCGCCGACCGCGCTAAGTCGGTGTGACGGAGATCTGGAGAACAAAGATGCGCTTTCTTTTCCTTTATTTTGTGCGATGCAAAATCCGGCGCAGCGCCGAGACCAGACTGCAGGACGTCAAAGAAGTTTGAAAGCGAAATGACGACAACCGCTTCAAGAATCTCGCGCTCGCTGAATCCTTGCTCTCGCAGTTCCTCGATATCCGTTCTGGAGGACTCGGTCCCGGCCGAGAGCTTTGCGGCGAATCCAGCCAGCGCGTCATCGCGCCCTGTCCGACTCCCGTCCGAACCCGGGCTGGCAAGCAGAAGACGCAGCTTCTCCACGCGAGCCAAGGCATCCTCCGGGCCGAGCACGGTTTGAACCGCGAAAACCTCGGCCTCGACCACATCCGGTCTTAAGGTTTGGGACCGAAAGACGTCCGGTACAAAACCGAACTGCCCGCGAAGCCAGGAAAAAGGCTTAGAATCGTTCGAGTTCAGGTTCGCCGCCAGTAGATGGAACCGCGGCTTCTTCTCCGCGGCAGGGGAACGATTCCCCTTGTCCTCGGCCAATAGCGAACGATTCGGCCGGTGTCCAAAATCAGGGTCGGCGCCGACGCCCGTTGACAAGGTACACAACATGACAGCCAGCGCGGTAGTCAGGACGGCGTCCAAAAGAGCTTCGTCCGTCAATCCCTGAGAAGATGATGCTTCATCTACGTCTTCTGATGAAAACGAAGAAGCTTTCTCGACGAGGCTCGTTGCGAATCTCAGGAGCGCTTTGTTGACAGGCGCGAGATCCGCCTGCTCGTAGCAGGCGACAATTCGATCCAGGCGCTGTTCGGATAAGCCCAGCAATCTCAGCATCTGGTAATGAAGACTGAAGCAATACGCGTTCCCGTGCGCCGCGGCCACTGCCAGCAGAATGCATTCTCTCTGTGGGCGCTTAAGGCCTCCGACTCTAAAGAGGATGCTGGAGAGCAACGCGGCTTCGGCATCGATCAGGCGTGGCAGCAGGATCTGGGCGGAGAAGAGCTTCGGCACGAACCCGAACTGGTCCCTAAGGACAGTGAAGGCCGGGAGAGTCGTGCCCGCGACGACCTCTCCGAAGTAGCTCATTTTGTTTTTCTTATTCTAGTCTGAAAGCGAACAACTCACGCCCGCCGCGGATTTTGTATCTTTTCCCGGCCGATTCCGTCAGAGCGAAACAGACGGGGCACTGTGAACAAAGGTGCATTGACGTTCGGGCCATCCGCCGCAACATTGACGGCGGAATTCGAGGCTGAATCCCTCCCGCACATGAATGATCTGTATCGGGCGGCTGTACGAATGCTTCAGGATCAAGGCAAAGCCAGCGACGCGGTTCAGGAGACATACCTGATCGCCTGGAGGTCCTTTGGCAAATATCGGCGGGGGACGAATTGCAGAGCCTGGCTCTTTCAGATTCTCTTCAATGTCGTCCGCCACGAGCGCCGGAACTGGTTCAAATGGAACACCGGCAAAGAGGAAGACTTGGCGGAAGCGCAGTTAGTGGCGCGCGAGCCGGTCTCGGAACGGCTGACCGACGGTGAAATCCTGTCTGCCCTCGACAAGCTGCCCGTTCAGTTCAGAGAAGCCCTTTTGCTGGTCGACATCGAAGAGTTTTCATATAAAGAAGCCGGCGAGATCCTCCAGGTCCCCATCGGTACCATCATGTCCCGCTTGAACCGCGCGCGCGGACTGCTTCGGAATCAACTGGCTGATGTCGCACGATCCTACGGCCTGTCCACAGCCAGCGCGTAGGAGGCAAGCTGTGGTCGAGGCAAAGGCCGAGCTCCTGGGCATCGGAATAGTAACTCGGAATGAACAGCAGACGGGGCGGGTCACGTGGACGCCTCAAACATGACTTGTCCGTTCGCGAGAGCCGATCCAATTTGTGCCGGGTGTTCCGTCATCCTTTCAATTACTCTTGACGCGATCGCATCGACGAGTTCGGACGGTGAGATGGGATTTGGCCGCAACGATTCGTCTGGCGCCCGTTCGGAGTTCAGCGTCCAGGCTAGTACATCGAGAAGTGCGTCGAGCGCCTCGTCGGCCCTGCGAAGCCTTTCGATCTTCGCTACGGCATGAAGAACACGGACTCGGCAGTCGCAAAACTCAGTCCCGAAAGTGATCGCCCTGCGCAGATTGGCCAGAAGTCTCATTCTGAAAATTACCCCTGCGAAAAGGCGCATGTGGTGATGTCCTTTTAACGGCTGGCCTAATGGTTCCCTGATCAGAGCCTTGGATTCATCGCCGGGAGAAGTTGTGTTTTGAGCTTTGAGTTCGATCGAGTTTTTGGACATTTACGGGACCGGCAAGTATGCGCGGCATGGGTGGCCGATATCACTTGGCTGAACGCAATCGCTCAAAAGAGTCCGTGAACGCGGGGAACCTGCCGCCCGCGCATCCCACGTGGTGCACACACATTGTCGACAGCCACAGTGCGTGGCGTAACGTCACCCGCCAGGATTGTGGGTGGTGATTTGTATGACTTCGTCTCGCTTACTGATTACGAGATCGGGCTGCTGTGTGCTGATATCAGCGGCAAGGGAATATCCGCAGCGTTGATGATGGCGCACCTGCAAGCGCTTTTACACGGGCGTCTGCAGCCTTGCGGCGACGTTCGCAGACGCGCGGCCCCACCAGCGGTTGTCTCGGCGCTTAACGGCGATTGTTGGACACGATTTGCGGGCCATCGATATGCGACCTTGTTCTATGGAGAGTTCGACGTGCGCACTAACAGACTGCGTTACGTGAACGCTGGCCACTGCGCTCCCATATACCTTTCCGAAACGGGTGAACGAATTAAGCTCACCGCCGGCGATCTGCCCGTTGGGCTTTTTTCGGAAGTCGATTATCAGGAATTACAAGTTGTCTTACCAAAGGGTTCGGCGCTGATAGTTTACACGGACGGCGTCACTGAGGCACTCAATTTGCACGGAGAGGACTTTGGAGAGCAACGCCTGATGCGCGCTTGCAGAGCGCTTCCCACGGGAGCCAAGGCCGATACAATTTGCGAATTGCTCTCGAGCGAAGTATTGGAGTGGTCGGCCGGGGTTGAGCAGCACGACGATACGACCATTCTTGTGCTCAAGGCTGACTAAATCGACTGCTGTGTCGTGCATGAGCGTTGTTTCGATGCATGCGCATTATGTATGCCAAAGACCACCCGTTTGAACTGTACTCGGACCACCTTCGTTGTCGCGGCTCTGTAGTCCGCGGTTCTGGTTTTCTGGACGGCGGCAGTTTGCACAGGCACGCGTTTCAACTCGACAATATGGAGTGCGTCCAAGGTGGTCACCATTGCCGTCTTGGGTGACCCTCAGGTCTGAATGCCCATCGCGGTATGCCCACTGGTATGCCCACGCCTCGCATAGACCGATTCTTACCGCTCGCGCGATTTCGCTGGCGCATCCGTTCCAACCCGTTGTGGATTGGATACTTATATCAATCCATCACAATTCCGCTATGCCCATCGTAAGTTGTTGAATTCATGTGACTTCATGGCTTCGAACCAGCAGATCGGTCAGGGCGAGCCAGCCCGCGATTTGTTGCGGGCGGCGACAATGGCTTCGACGCGAGAAGTCATCGGAATCTTGCGTGGCGTGTTCGGTCTTGCCAAAGGGGATCTCCAGATTCCGGTGCTGCGTCAGTACCGTCGGAGGCCTCTTTACCAGGGAGGTCATTGAAGCCATGTCGCGCATCGATCAGCGACAGGTGGTCTTCGCGTTCTCCAATCCCATGCAGCCGGAGTGCAGTTCCCGGTCGTTTACTTCAATGGCCAGACCTTCCTGCCCGGACAAGCCAACAACTTCTATGTCTTCCCGGCGATCGGTATGGCCGTGTTTGCACCACAGGCCTCGCGAGTCACGGACGAGATGTTTATCGAACCGGCGCGCCGTCGCCGATCAGGTACCTGACAAGTTGCTGAAGCAGGGTCTCCTTTTCCCTCTGCAATCGAACATTCTCGAGACTGAAATTCAGACCGCCGCGCGAGTCGCAGAATTTGTCTTCGATTCAGGCCTCGCTCGTGTTGAGCTCCTTGCGAACATGGTCAAGTTCATTCGGAAGCACGTTTACAAGCCGGAATATGCCCCTGTACTGGCTCCAGCATTTCAAGCCGCTTGATATGCGAAGGCGCTGGAAGGCTGGATCATGGCGATATTCGCTTGGATCACCGAACACGAGCAGAAACGCATCGTGGAACGCGTGCCAGCTAGCCGACCCGGGCGAAGGCCCGAGGCAGAAAGCTCGGCCGGCCGCGGTTCGAGCCGAGCGGGTGCATGAGCGCTCATATTCTTCTTGCTCTCGCGGCAACGGCGCAGACGCGTGAGCAGGCTGTCGCCGCGGCGCGGGCAGGACGGATCTTGTGCCGCGGATGGATCCTAATTGCGCGGGACACTTCTGCTTTACAGAATCCGCGTGTGGGATACGTGTGTCCGAATCGCGAATCCAGCCATTTTATAGGGTTGAGCTGTTTGTGTTTTCAATAACTTGCGTGTTGTCAAAAAACCGCCGGAATCCGACACCCACTGGCTTCCGCCAAATTATTGACAATATAGAATCGTGGCGTGGGGTGGCCCGGAAGCACATTCGAAAGAAGACGAATCCTCATCCCAATCGCCCGACGCCCTCTTACACCAAGCGACATGCGCGAATCGCCCACGAGATGCGCGCGCGTCGTGATACGTAACGAAACCGTGTCGACCTTTACGAACGAATTCTTGAATGTCAATGCTGTGACGATGCTTGACTTTGAGCCCTACGCTTGCGCAGAAGGGCCGAGCCTGCCCCCTCAGACGATGCCTTAACCAAGGCTGCCATTTTTGGGCGTGCTGGCACGATATCCCCTGACAACCCAGCCGCCGTAAGCGCCTCAGTCATGATCGGTCCTACTGACGCGATTAACGTGTGTTCTTGAAGCGACGAGCGTACCTGGTCGAGTATGCCATTCCCCTCCGCGATACGAAACAGATGGTCAAGCTGAATGGATGATGTGAACAGGACGACATCGATCTCTCGCGCGGCGATGCAGCGCGTAGCTTCTGTCAAAGGGCCAAGATCCGACGGAAGATCCCATCGGTAGATCGCGAAGCACTCCACCTCGGCGCCTAAGGATCTGAGCGCCGCGTTCATTTCTTCGTTAGGGCGTCCATATTCCTGCACGGCGATCTTCCGGGCCCCACGCGTCGCAACTGCTTCGACTACTTCTTTCCAGGTATTCGGCTCGGGTACAACCACGTGCGCCTTCGCCCCCAACTCGCGCAGAATCGGTAGTGGCTTCGGTCCGCGGGACACGATGAAGACGGACTGAAGCCCACGCGACAGCGCTTCGAGGCGCCCGTTCGCCGCCGCCACGTCGCGCAGAAACGCAAGTCCGGCGCCGGTCATACAGACAACAAGGTCGAATTCGCCTGCCGCGGCGCGGTCTACGAAGTTCAGAGCTTCATGTTGATCGTCGAGCGCCCGTTCCTCTACTGAGGGAGCTACAAACGGGTCACCACCTTCGCGCCGGATCAGCGCTTCCATCTCCTTTGCGCGCCTGCTTTCCAGACTGAGAACTCTGAGACCCCCGAACGACATCCTCTTTCCAGTATTGCCGAGGTTAGTCTCCCATCGCTGCGGCGGGGGCCATCGAACCGGCCAGGCGCGACGCGATTTCGCGTTCGGCCGAATGTTCTTCCTGTTCGGTGAAGCGGACCGCCAGCGTCAGAATCGAGATCCCTGTCACTGCCCCTCCCAGAACGAGCAGGGATTGATTCCACGGCATGCTCCCTTTGAAGAGAAAACCGGCGAGCACAGAGCCGAGATTGCCGCCCGCTCCCACAATGCCTGCTACGGCGCCGAGCGCCTTCCGATTTACGAAGGGAACCACGGCGTATGTTGCGCCATTGGACATTTTTATGAACAAACCGGTCAGCGCCATCGCGGCGATTGCGAGGGGAAGAACGGTCATACGCGAAAACAACATCAGGGCAAGCCCTTCACCCAGAATCGTGCATCCCAGCAGCCCCGCGCGGCCCTTCAGTCCCCAATGTTTGTGGAAGCGATCGCTCACCAGTCCGCCGAGCGTGCGGGCGAAGACGTTCATAGTGCCGAAGGACGCAGCGACGAATCCCGCTGCGGTGAGCCCGAGGTGGAAATAGTCGGTGAAGTACAGGGCGGCGGTGTTGTCGATTGTCAGTTCCATCCCGAAGCAGGCGGCGTAGACGACGAACAGCGCCCATACGCGCGGATCGGAGATTGCGGACGCGACCAAGCCTGCAGGCTTAGGCTGGGTAATCTCTCCATTCGCTTGCAGCGTGCTGAAATCGCCATCTGCCGTATCCTGGGTGAGACGGAGATAGGCGAGGCCGGTCAGAAACATGACGATCCCGGGGATCACCATCGCGAGACGCCATCCGAGCCAGTTCGACGCCCCCAGGCTGACGAATCCTGCGAACAACAGCGGCATCGCCATCTGCGTGACGCCGCCGCCCAGATTTCCCCATCCCGCTGCGGTCGCATTCGCAGCGCCCACCACATTCGGCGCGAACATCACAGAGGTGTGGTATTGCGTGATCACAAACGAAGCTCCGATCGCTCCGATCGCCAACCGAAACAGCAGGAAGGTCTGGTAATCGTGCGCAAAACCCACCGCCATCACCGGAATCGAGCCGAGAAGCAGTAACCACGTATAGGCCCGGCGCGGCCCGACGCGATCGCACACCAAGCCGATCAAAGCTCGCGCAACGACAGTGATCGCCACCGATGCGATCGTAAGCGTTCCAATCTGCGCTTTCGTGAGATGCATCTCCTGGCGAATTACCGGCATGAGCGGAGCGAGCCCGAACCATCCGAAGAAGCAGATGAAGAACGCGAACCACGACATGTGGAACGCGCGCATCGGAACGCTTGAAAAGTCCGCGAGAGACATGCGCGTGGCTTTGTTGCGTAGCGTCAAACAGGTTCTCTCTTTGAAAAGGCGGTTAAGCTGCGCGGCGCGCGGCCGACAGGTCTACCAGGACAACGCCGTCTTCGACCATCGTGGGGAAGACTGCCAGACACGCGGACTCCGCGGCGCGCACGGGCATGCCCGAAAGCAGATCGAAGTGCCGCCCGTGCAGCGGGCATACGACAGACGTTCCCGTGACGATTCCGTCGCACAGCGGTCCGCCGCGATGCGGGCATGAGTTCTCAATCGTGTGGAAGCGGCCGTTCAGGTTGAAAATCGCCAGTTCGACATTTCCTGCCTTGACGGCTCGACCTTCGCGGGGAGGAATGTTCGAAGCGTGAGTGATTCTGGTCCAACGATGTTCGGTGTTCATACGAGTTGAGGTTCTCCCACTTTCTCCAGAGGTTCGATGTGAACGAACTGCGTCGGGTTCACGGGCCGGTCGCGCTCAAGCCATGCATCGTGGGCAAGAGCCTGCGAGCGCCTGAGACGGTCCAGCAGATTGCGCTTCTCCTCCTCAGGCGCGTATACCGTTTCCTTACGGATCTTTTCGATACCGACGCGCTCGACGAAGTCGTAGCTGCGCTCGAGGTAGTTGCCGTTCTCGCGGTAGTACTGGAAAAACAGCTCGCCCGCTTCCAGCGCCTCTTCCGTCGACTCGACAGTCACGAGGAGATCGGCTTTACGAACCGACTTGCCGGCTGCGCCTCCCACCACAACCTGCCAACTGCCGTCTTGTCCCACCAGGCCGAGGTCTTTTACTGTGGCTTCGGCGCAATTGCGCGGGCACCCGACCACGCCCATCTTGAACTTGTGCGGAGTGAAGAGGTTTTCCAGACGACGTTCGAGTTCGATCCCGGTGTTGGTCGAATCCTGCACGCCAAAGCGGCAGAACTCCGAACCCACGCAGGTCTTGACCATGCGGACGCCCTTGGCATATGCCTGACCCGAAGGCATTCCGAGGTCGCGCCAGACACCGGGCAGATCGGCTTTTTTTATTCCGAGGAGGTCGATTCGCTGGCTGCCTGTTACCTTGACCATCGGAACGCCGTATTTGTCGGCGACGTCCGCGATGCGCCTGAGTTCGGCCGGCGACGTGACGCCGCCTCG
>Ga0126373_10002715_pt1 | contig 13077 bp, 10 predicted proteins | sample PanSoiMetPlot_11_FD_92545 | JGI IMG/M metagenome (GOLD analysis project Ga0126373, IMG submission 92545) | Tropical forest soil microbial communities from Panama - MetaG Plot_11 | ecosystem: Environmental > Terrestrial > Soil > Tropical forest > Bulk soil | place: Panama | collected 2016-02-17
GACGAGATGGCTGCCTTCGCGCTGCAGTACGGGCACGGGGTCGGGCTGTCGATCTGGGAGAAGCCGATCTTCAGCCGCCTGGTGTCGCTCGATCACCCCGAACCTCTGGAGGAGGGCATGGTGTTCGCGCTGGAGACCTACTGGCCTGCCGCCGATGGCTGGTCGGCCGCACGGATCGAGGAAGAGGTCGTGGTCACCGCCGATGGGTGCGAGGTCATCACCAAGTTCCCGGCGGAGGAACTTCTGGTCGCCGGCCGCAAGTACTGGACAGCCGGCGGCGCGCTGGACACGCTGCGAGAGAGCCAGTCCAATCTCAATACCGCCGCGGGGCGCGGCGAGATGGCTGGCCGGCCCGACCAGATTGAGCACAGCCCAGACCAACCGAAGTGAGGACGCATGACAGCCAGCATGGACGCTGCAGAACTGCTGCGCTGCTACGAGCAGATGGCCGTCATCCGCGGCACTGAGAAAGCGGCGCACGACTTGTTCCTGGCCGGGCTGGTCAAGGGAACCACGCACCTGGCGGCCGGGCATGAGGCAGTCGCGGTCGGCGCGAGCGCTGCGCTGCGGCCCGACGACTACGTTTTCGCCACCTACCGGGGTCATCATCACGCCATGGCCAGGGGCGCGAGTCCGGCCGAGTGCCTGGCCGAGCTGATGAGCAAAGCAACCGGCGTGTGCAAGGCAAAAGGCGGGTCGATGCACCTGACCAAGGCCTCGGCCGGCATGCTCGGCTCGTACGCCATCGTCGGAGCTCACTTGCCGTTGGCCGCCGGTGCCGCCTGGTCGGCGCGGCTGCGCGGCACCAGCCAGGTCGCAGTAGCTTTCTTCGGCGACGGCGCGACCAACATCGGCGCCTTCCACGAGGCGCTCAACCTGGCCTCCGTCTGGTCGCTGCCGGTGCTGTTCATCTGCGAGAACAACCTCTACATGGAGTACACGCCGATCGGCTCGGTCACAGCGGCCGAGCACCCGGCGGCTGACCGCGCGGCAGGTTACCGGCTGCCGGCTGAGGTGATCGACGGTAACGACGTCGTCGTGGTGGCGGATGCCGTCGGGCGGGCCGCGGACCGGGCCAGGGCGGGCGGCGGCCCGACCGTGCTGGAAGCGCGGACTTACCGGCACTTCGGCCACAGCCGCACCGACCCGGCGGCGTACCGGCCCGCCGAGGAGGTCGAGCAGTGGCTGGCCCGCGATCCGCTCGATGTCGCCGTCGGCCGGCTCACCGAGCTTGACGTCGCCTCCAGCGAGATCACCATGGCGGCCGACCGTGCCGCCAAGACGGTAGCCGACGCGGTCGCCGAAGCGAAGGCCGCTGACGGGGCAGACCCGGCGCAGGCATTCACCGACGTATGGGCAGACGGAGGGCATCAGTGGCGGACCTGATTACCTATCGAGACGCGGTTGCCGAGGGCCTGGCCAGGGAGATGCGCCGGGACCCGGCCGTGGTCTGCCTGGGCGAGGACATCGGCGCGGCGGGCGGTGTTTTCAAGACGACCGTGGGTCTGCTGGCCGAGTTCGGGTCCGACCGGGTGCGTGACACGCCGATCTCGGAGCAGGCCATCGTCGGCATGGCGATGGGCGCCGCGATGACCGGGATCCGGCCGGTGGCCGAGATCATGTTCTCCGACTTCCTCGCCTGCTGCTGGGACTACCTGGCCAACGAGATACCCAAGATGCGGTACATGACCGGCGGCCAAGTCACCGTGCCGCTGGTCATCAGGACGGCCAACGGTGGCGGGCTCGGCTTCGGAGCGCAGCACTCTCAGGCCACCGAGAACTGGGCAGCAGCCGTACCCGGTCTGAAGGTTGTCGCCCCGGCCACCCCCGCGGATGTCGTCGGCCTGCTCGCAGCCGCGGTCCGGTGTGACGACCCGGTGGTGTTCTTCGAGCACAAGGGCCTGTTTGCGAGCCGCGGTGAGGCGCCGCCGCCCGATCACGTCGTGCCGCTCGGCCAGGCCGCGACCGTCCGGCCTGGTACCGATATCACGGTGGTGGCGCTGGCCTCGACAGTGCCGCTCGCGCTAGCCGCTGCCGACGAACTAGCCGGCTCCGGCGTCGCCGCGGAGGTTATCGACCTGCGCTGCCTGATCCCGCTGGACATGGCAACCGTGCTGGCCTCCCTCCGGCGCACGTCGCGGCTGCTGATCGTGGAGGAGAACCCTTACCAGGGCGGCTGGGGCGGCACTATCGCGTCCATCGTTGCCGACGAGGGCTTTGAGTTCCTTGACGCACCGGTCCGCCGCGTTGCCGCCGCCTGCGTGCCGCTCCCGTTCGCCGACGCGCTGGAGGACGAGGTGATCCCGACTGTCGCGAAGGTAACCGCGGCGATGCGGACACTGCTCGACTACTGAGGCCGGGCTTTTGAGGGGCGGCCGTCACCGATCGTGGCCCCGGAAAGAAGGGTCACCTAGCATGAAGACATGCGGCTGTCTGCCCAGTTCAGCGCCGATGCCGAAGCCGATGCGGCGGACGCACGTCCGGCGAGCGCGGCAACGGTGACGGCGGTGCGCCAGGCAGTGGACCAGCCGCTGCCGGCTCCGGTGCCGGCGGAGGCCGCCGCGAAACGAGGCCTCTCCCAGCCCGAGCCGAAAGTGCCGCGGTCGGCGCGCGGACTGCGGGCCGACGCGACACGGAACAGGGTGGCAATCCTTACCGCCGCCCGGCAGGTCTTCGCCGAGCAAGGGCTGCAGGCGCCACTCGAAGAGATCGCGCGGCGAGCCGACGTCGGCATCGCCACTCTGTACCGCCGGTTCCCGACCCGCGAGCGGCTCGTTGCTGCGGCATTGATCGAGAAGATCACCCAGTTCGAGAAGGCTGCCAGCGAGGCGCTTGCCGAATCAGACCCGTGGGACGGGTTCGCTGCTCTGGTTCGCCGGATATGCGAGCTGCAGGCGAACGACCGGGGACTCAGCGACTTGCTCTCCATGACCCTGCCGGCCAGCGAGGAGGTAGAGCGGCTACGGGCCAAGGCGCACAGTCATGTTGCCGAACTCGTCGGGCGCGCCAAGGCCGCGGGGCGGCTGCGACCTGACTTCGCGGCCGAGGATCTTCTGCTTGTGCTGATCGCCAACGCGGCGGTAGCGCACGTCACGGGCACGGACGCGCCAGATGCCTGGCGACGGTTCGTTGGGCTCATTCTCGACGCGTTCCAGTACACCGATGGCGCCAGCCTGCCGCCCGCCCCGACGACTGGCCAGATGACACTGGCTATGGCGCGGCTGGCCTCCGATCGCGGCTGCGGAGCGGCGCCGGCCCGGATTCTCTAGCCCGCGCGCGCAGGCAATTACTCCGCGGACCGCCCGCCCGGCGGTTGCTCACCGCCGGGCGGGACGGCGATCAGCGGCTCGATGCGTGCGCCGAGAACGAGTTGAGCCGGAAGTCCTCGCGGGCTCCCCCGGTGCTGGATATCTCGAACCCGTAGCTGAACCCGGTAAGCCCGGCTCGGGCTGGCACCTTCCCGTGCTTGACCAGCCACTTCAGCATGGCCAGCGCGTTGATCTTGCCGGTCGGCATGTTGCCGGTTGCGGTCTCCCAGTAGGCCGTGGACCCGTTGACGCACAGGTCCCAGCGGTGCACCGGGACTCCTCGGCTGCCGCCGAACCGGACCCTGCGAGCTGTCCAGGTCCCGCAGCTCGGGCCCCGCCCTGGCGAGTAGTCGTTCTGGATCATCACCTCGTCGATCGGGGAGTTTTTGAACCAGATGTCGTAGGAGGCCTCAGCGTTTGTCCCGGCCCTCCTGGGGATCTTGACGCTGAACGAGGAGATGATCGACCGGAACCTGGACAGGGCCTTGTTGTAGAAGAACCCGGTGTTGGGGTACGACACCACTCCGGTGTTGCCGGAGGGCATGCTCGCAGCCACATACCAGTTGCCAGGGCTAGTCGCGTGCAGGGTCTGATGCCAGCCGGAGATGGGGCTCCACACGTTCTGGTCGACGTAAGGGTGCGAGCTAGCCCCGGTGATTCCGGCGTAACGGCCGAACTGACAGTGCCCCCTGGGCCCGCTCTTCACACAGACGGGACGAGTCGACCGAGTTGTCGTCGGGGCGCTGTTTACCTGCGCAGCGGTGAGTGAGGCGGTATGGGGGGCGCCAGCGGGAGAGGACGCCGTGCTGTCCTGCGCCGACCAGCCAGCGGTGGCGGCGATGGCCGCGACGACGCCGGTAGCGGCTAGGAAGACCCGAGGGCGAAAAAGCCTATTCATACGCGCGTTACCTTTCTGTCATGCTTCGAGATGCTTACGGTACGGTAACGACGCGGAAGTTTCAGCCGGATTTCACCGGTTTCGCGAATGTTTCGACGTCAGGCGCCCTAGTGGTGCGGAACGTCACAAGATGTCCTGCCGAGCGCGAGTAGCCCTGAATCGCGACTCGCCTATTGAAGAGTTGCTGAAGTCGCATGGGGAGTTGCTGAAACTGCATGAAGAGTCGCTGCTCAGCGGGCGGTCCGGCTGCGTACTGTAACACCCTGGTAGCGCATCTGACCTATTTTCGCCCGTTCTGCTGAGGTGCCTCCCGAGCCTCCATAGCCTGCTGAGGACCGGCGCTTTCGGGAGGAGCCCGCGAGATGTCGTCGTTCGAGATCTCGCACGTGTCCCCGATGAGCGCGACCTTCGCGGAAAGGAGCCCTTTGGGCCGCCATCGCAAACCGCCCCGCATCCAGCTCCCGCAAGGAGCAACCGCCGCCGCTGCGCCCACCCTCGCCGCGGCTATTTGTTTGTCCCCGCAGGCCGCCCCGGTAGCTGGCGCGGCCCCGGCACACACTGCAGTGCTTGACGCCGTGACCCAGCAGGCCGCAACCTCTACGCCGATGGCGACCTCTGCGCCCGCCGCAACGTCCACGGGGCAGACCGCCCAGACGACAGCAACCGCTGGGGCGCGCGGATCAGCGGACTCGCTCCCGGCAACCTATAAGGTCCGCCCCGGCGATTCGTTGTCTTCCATCGCCATGCGGCTGTACCACGACCGGGCTGACTGGACCGCGTTGTACTGGCGGAACCACCGGCATGTCCACTGGGCGGATGACATCTACGCCGGCCAGGTGCTGAAAGTCCCGGCGAAACCCGCCAGTACACCGCACGCGCCGACGTCCCTTCGACCTTCGCTGCCGGAGGCCCCGGCCCCTGCCCCGAGCGCTCCCGCGCAGGCGACCTCCGGGCCGACCACGGGTTCCAGCACGGCGACAGCCTCCACCGCCACGCCAGGCGGCGCGTTTGGCGCTTGCGTGGTCGCGCGCGAGTCCGGCGGCAACCCGCAGATCATGAACGCAACTGGCCACTACGGGCTCTACCAGTTCAGCGAATCGACCTGGGTCGAATATGGCGGCAGCGCGGCCGACTTTGGCCACGCCACCGTTGCGGAGCAGAACCAGGTTTTCGCCAACGCCCTTGCCGCCGGCGGCGAGTCGAACTGGGCACCATACGACGGCTGCTAAACCGCGCCGATTCTCATGATCCGGGGGACTGATTACTGCTCTGACGTGCAGCAGTCTCCCGGATCATGGTGCGGGTCAGCACGGCGGCAGTGACCCAGCCGACCGCAATCGCCAGCCAGAAGTTCACCAGGCGGAAAGCAAGTGCCGCCGACACGGCCCCGACCCGCCCGGCCCCGTACGCGGCGAGCACGACGGCAAGGCTCCCCTCCACGATGCCAAGGCCGCCGGGGACGAGCGGGAACGAGCCTGCTACCTGAGCCACCCCGTAAGCCAGCAGCACCCCTTGCCATGGAATCGCGGCATGCACCGCACGGAAGCCGCAGAGCAGGCAGAGCAGATCAGAACACCAGGCGGCGGTCGCGATGGCTACTATCCCCGCCGTTGACCGGCTGCTCAGCGGGATCTCGCCCATCCGCTCCAGGGTGGCGTCGATGCGGGACCCGATGTTTGCGCGCGGGTAGCCGGTGACCAGACGTAGCAACCGCATCAGGGCAGCAGCCAGCCGTAGCACAAGGTCGCGGCGAATCAGGATGGCGACAGCCCCGGCAACGATCACGAGACCGGCAACGGTAACGCCAGCGCCCGCCGGGCTTCTGCTGCCCGCAAGGGCCACCATCACGCCGAGCAGCAGCATCAGTGACATGCCGATGGCCTGCGCGATCAGGATCGTGAAGATCGTCCAGCCGGCGCTCGCTGCGCTAGCTCCGCACCGCCGGTAATAGCGGTACCGGTAAGCGCTGGACACCGCCGGCTCGCCTGGCACCGTGTTCGCGATCGCATCGTTAGCGAGCGACAGCGCGAACAAGCCCGGCAGCGGCACCATGGCACCGCTCAGCCGGAGTACCCGCTGCTGCAGCCAGGCGAACGTCAGCAGCGACAGCCCCTCGGCCCCGACGGCCGCGGCCACCCAGCCCAGATCACCAGTGCCGAGCTGATGCCAGGCCGCGAGGAGATCGCTCCGCTTCGGCAACAGCAGCACCACGACTCCGGCCCCGACAGCCGCGCCGACCAGGTAGCGGACTACCGCCTGCCAGGGCCGCCGCCCCGCGCCGGGAGCTGCTAGTTCGCCCGCCACGAGCCAACGCTACCGATCGCGGCACGCCAGCATGAGCCGTTACTGTCGCCAGCATGCAATAGGCGCAAACGATCCAATGAGCGGCAGCGCCGGAACGGCGCCAGTATCGGAACGGCGCCAGTATCAGAAAGGCTGGGGAGTGACAGCACAATTCGGCGGCCGCATCGGCAGCACGTGGCGGGACAGCGAGCCGTGGTGGCCTGCCGAACCCGCTCCCCCGGCAGGCTCGCCGAACATTCTGCTTGTCGTCCTTGACGATGTCGGCTACGCCCAGCTCGGCTGCTACGGCTCGGACATCGAGACGCCTGTGCTTGACGGGCTCGCCGAATCGGGGGTCCGGCTGGCGAATTTCCACACCACCGCGCTGTGCTCGCCAACTCGCGCCTGCTTGCTGACCGGCCGCAACCATCACCGCAGCGGCATGGGCCGAATCGCTGACCTGGCTATCGGCTATCCCGGCTACTGGGGCAAGCCACCGCGCGAGAACGGCTACCTGCCTGAGATCCTGCGCGCGACCGGCTATGCCAGCTACGCCATCGGTAAATGGCACTTGTCGCCAGAAGACGAGACCCACATGGCGGCATCCCGCGCTAGCTGGCCGCTAGCACGGGGCTTCGACCGCTGGTACGGGTTCCACGGCGGAGAGACGCACCAGCTCGTTCCCGCCCTGTACCACGACAATCACGCGGCGCGCCCGCCCAAATCGGTCCAGGACGGCTACCACCTCACCGAGGACCTCGCCGACCGCGCGATCGACTTCCTCGGTGACCTGCGCGCGGTCGACGCAGCCAAGCCGTTCTTCCTGTACTTCGCGACCGGCGCGTGCCACTCACCGCACCAGCCGCCGCGCCGCTGGCTCGAGCGCTATCGCGGCCGCTTCGACCTGGGCTGGGACGCCTGGCGCGAGCAGGTCTTCGCGCGGCAGCTGGCGACGGGCCTGCTGCCGGCCGGCACCGCGCTGTCGCCGCGGCCGCCATGGGTGCCGCCGTGGGACTCGCTCGGCGCCCGCGAGCAGGCAGTCGCGGCCCGGTTCATGGAGTGCTTCGCCGGGTTCCTGTCGCATGCCGACGAGCAGATCGGCCGGATACTGGAATTTTTGCGGCAACGCGGTGAGCTCGCCAACACCGTCGTCTGCGTCGTCTCGGACAACGGTGCCAGTGCCGAGGGCGGCGCAGAGGGCTCCATCAACGACGTCCGGCTGGTGAACATCGACCCCGCGGGGACCGACGAGATGTTCGCCCGGCTGGACGAGATCGGCGGCCCGCTGACGCACAACAACTATCCGTGGGGCTGGACGATGGCCGGAAACACGCCGTTCCGGCGGTGGAAGCGCGAGGTGCACGAGGGCGGTGTTGCCGACCCGTGCATCATCTGCTGGCCACGCGGGGCAGAGTTCGGCCTGCTCGCGAGCGGCGCTGTGAGGCACCAGTTCGCGCACGCCATCGACGTGCTGCCGACGCTGACCGAGCTTGCCAGGGTCCCGCTTCCCGCCGAGATCGACGGCATCGCGCAAACGCCGGTCGACGGCGTCAGCTTCGCCTACCTGCTGCCGCCGGGCGCCGAATCAGCGCCCGGCCGGCACGAGACCCAGTACTTCGAGATGTTCGGCTCGCGGGCGATCTACCACCGCGGCTGGAAGGCGGTCACGTTCCACCCGGTCGGGCCGCTGTACGACGACCAGAACCCGAACGCGCCGTTCGAGGACGACGTCTGGGAGCTGTATCACGTGGCGGAGGACTTGTCCGAGACGCGAGATCTGGCACTGGAGAATCCCGGCCTCCTGGCTGAGCTGATCGAGCTGTGGTGGGCGGAGGCCCGGAGCAACCAGGTTCTGCCGCTCGACAACCGGGTGCTCTGGGCACTGGTGCACCCCAAGCCGGACCGTCGCGAGCCGCGCGAGGAGTTCCGCTATCACCAAGGCGGGGCGCCAGTGCCTGAAGCGGTCGCGGTGAACGTCAGGAACCGGTCGCATCTGATCACAGTCGATCTCACGATCCCGGCTGGCGCCGATGGCAGCGATGGAGTCCTGCTGGCGCTCGGCTCGGCGCTAGGCGGCTGGTCGCTGCACATCCTCGGCGGTTGCGTCCGCTACGTGCACAACCTGTACGGGAAGGAGCGGCACGTCATCGAGGCGGGCGAGATCATCACAGTTGGCGACCACCGGGTTGAGTACGAGTTCAGCAAGAACGACGGGCTTGGCGGCACCGGCGTGCTGCTCTGTGACGGGCGTGAGGTCGGGAGGGGGGAGATTCCGCGGTTCACCCCGTCCGGCTTCAGCGGCACCGGAGTGGGCCTGACCTGCGGCTACGAGTGGGGACCTGCCATCGGGACTGGTTACACCGCGCCGTTCGGGTTTCCTGGCACGATCCGGCGGGCTGTGGTCAGGACGACCGGCCCGGTCGTCCGGGACCCGCTCGCCGAGCTCGAAGCGATCCTGTCGGAGCAGTAATCCGCGACTTCGGACGGTATACGCGACACCCTGATTCTTTGTTGACCGCAAAAGCCGCGTAACGGTCTCGCGAGGTCACGAAAGATTCAGGGTGTGGGCCGGCTCGACCGGGAAGCCTGAACGGCACCAGCTCGATCAGGTCCACCTCGATCGTTGCCGGGCCGACCTTGTAACGACCACCTGCGCGAACCCTCGGCCGCTGCCAGAGCCGGACCGAGACGGTGACGTCGCCGGCGATGACCGCGGGCCGGAGTTCCGGGCTGAATTCCACGGGTCCACGGTATGAGATTCCGGCGGACGCACCCGGACATCCGGACCTGCCGCCGGCAGGGCTACCGCGAAGCAGTATCAGCGAAGTCTCGTTTTGGTACCCTGACCGTGTCGCTGGTCCGCCTTCCTGCCCTGCGGGTACCTCCGGAGACCGATTGCCGCGGACCTTTCACGGCCTCGCGAGCAGGGATGGAGCAGTTGACCGTAGACATCCCCCGCCGCACGCTTGCCGCCAGGCTCGAGGACCGGGACCGGGTGCGTTTCACCGGCCGGGGTACCGAGATCGCCTTCCTTGACCAGTGCCTGGATTCCGACGACCCTCCCGCTAGCGTCGTGCATATCTGCGGCCCCGGCGGGATTGGCAAGAGTGCCCTGCTCCGTGAGGCCGCCAGGCATGCGCGAGATCGCGGCATCAGTGTCGTGGCCATCGACGGACGCGAGCTCGGACCCGCACCGGGGGCACTAGAAACGGCACTGCGCGAGGCATGCAAGCACGACAGGCTGCTGGTACTGCTTGACTCCTATGAGCGGATGACCGCGCTCGACTCCCAGCTCCGGCATGAGGTATTGCCCAAGTTGCCTGACAAGGCGATCGTCGTGATCGCCGGGCGCGGTGCCCCCGATCCTGGCTGGTTCACCGGCGGCTGGGAAGGGCTGACCGCGCGCCTGGACCTCGGCGGGCTGGGACCGCAGGAAGCACGGCGCCTGCTAGCCGCTCGGGGTCTCACCGATGACCGCGTCTCCGCGATCGTCGACTGGGCTGCGGGATCGCCGCTGGCGCTGGCACTGGCCGCTGACGCCGCGATCGCCGACTCCGACTGGAACGCGGCCACCGCTCCGGACCGGCCCGACATCTTGCGCTCGCTGCTCAACCGGCTGGTGGAGACTGAACTACAGGAAGTCCGGCCGTCCGCACTCGGCATCGCCATCATTGCCAGGACGACCACGCCCGAACTCCTGCGCGCCGTTCTCCCAGCCGAGGACGCGGAGCTGAGCTACCGCCAGTTGTCCGAGCTGACCATCACGGAAGAACTGGGCACCGGCATCGCCCTGCACGATCTCGCGCGCAAAGCGCTACTTGCCGACCTCAGGCTCCGCAACCCCGAACTGGAGCGCGATACGAGGCGGCGCATCGCTGACTACCTGTACTCCCGCGGCATGGCGGGCGACCTGACGATGATGATCGACATAGCGCACCTGGTCGAGAACCCGTTGTTGCGATGGGGCTTCGGCTGGGACGGCAATGCCAGCTTCCGGATCGACTCGGTTCGCGCTGGCGACGCTGATCGCATCGAGAGCCTCACCCACAGCCACGACCGCGAATGGTGGCAGCTCACCCGCAGATACTTCACCGAGGCACCCGACCGGGTCGCTGTCGCCAGGGACCTGTCGGATCACATCAGCGGGTTCCTCGTGAGCATGAGCCTGGCGACCGCGCCCGCGTTCGCCGACGACGACCCCATCGCCGGGCCTTGGCTGGCCCATGCCCGCAGGAACGCCGCAGCCGGAGAGTCGGTGCTGTGGCAGGCGGCTGTCGACTTCACCCAGGGACAGGTGCAGGCGATGCTCGGCATTGCCGGGATGCTGCGCTGTGGCGCTGCCAGTCCGAGGTTCGCTTACCTCCCGATCGACCCCGCACTGCCCGGTGCACTCGAGTTCGCCGGAGCTCTCGGCGCCACGCATCTGGCCGAGCTTGACGTCCAGGTCGGGGATGCCGCCGTGCAATGCCACCGGCTCGACTATGGCCCGGGCGGCGTGTTCACGTTCATCCGGGCGCAGGTCTACGCCGAGCTCGGCTTGCCGGCGCCTGAACTGGCGCAGCCACCCGCGACAGACCCGGACGCGGTGCGCGAGATCCTCAAGAATTTCCGGGTGCCGCGCGAGCTGGCTCGCAGTCCGCTGGCCCAGGGCTCAACAATCCAGGAACGGGCCGAGTCAGTGCAGCGGATAGTTTGGCGGGCCGCGGACGAGGCGTTCGGCGACAGCGAGTCCGAGAAGCTGCTGCGCAGCGTGCTGGTTGCTGGCTACCTGGAGCCGTTGCGCAGTCATGAGGAGGCAGCAGGCAAATTGCTGCTGAGTCGCGCCGCCTATTTCCGGCGGCTGCGAACCGCAGTCGAGCGGCTGGCAGAGCACCTGGCCGGTGAGACACCGCCAGCCGGCTCCGCGTAAGCACGCAGGCGCCGCGCAATCTCGAACAGTTTGCTTGTCTCCCCAGCGGCCCGGTAGGTCCTGGCGGCAAATCGGATGACACTCGCAATAAGGGTGATGTAGCCTCGTCGCCGCGGCGGGACGAGCAGCCTGGTGCGGCGTGCCGGACCAGGTTCTGCGGGTGCGTCCGCCGCATTGGCTGTTAACCAGGGTTCGATTCCCACCAGCGGCGGGCCTCGGGCGGCGCCACCGGCAGGCGGTCTTGCGGGCTCCGGGCCCCCGCCGTCTGACGGGTCGCCCGCGGACCGTCGCGCCAGATCGAGGCAGCAGATGATGATCACGCGACGGCGCCAGGCATATCAGGTGCCGGGCATGCTCGGCGTCCTCCACGCAGCGGGGCCAGCCGGTGTTGCGCTGCGCCCTGGCCGCTGGGTGATCCTGAGCGAGTGGGAGCAGGGCCTGCTGTTCCGGTACGGACAGCTGGTCACCACGCTGGCGCCCGGCCGCCACCGGCGGTGGGGCGCGGGCTTCACCCTGCGCGCCGTCGACATGCGGCCCTGGATCCTGACCCTGCCAACCCAGGAGGTGCCCACGGCGGACGGCGCGACCGTGAAAGTCACCGTCGCCGGCCAGGCGAAGGTGACCGACCCGGTCGCCTATGTGACCGCCGCACAGGACGCGAGGCAAGGGCTTTACCTCGCGATCCAGGTCGCCCTGCGGGAGGTGTTCGCCAGCACGCCGCTCGATGCCCTGCTGGCCGGCCGAGCGGAACTCGGCTCGCGGCTGGCCGAGGCAGTGCGCGGGGTTGACCAGTTCGGGCTTGCCGTCGAGCAGCTCGAGATCAAGGACGTCATCTTGCCGGGCGAGCTCAAGAAAGCGCAGGCCCAGGTGCTCGTCGCACGCGCGCAGGGACTTGCCGCACTCGAGCGCGCCCGCGGCGAGACGGCTGCATTGCGAAGCCTGGCCAACGCGGCCCGCCTGGCCGCGGACAACCCTTCCCTAGTACAGCTCCGGCTGCTGCAGCAGCTGGAGATGTCGGCCGGGCACACGGTGGTCATCGGCACGGGACTCGCTGGCACGCCAAGCTGAGTCACTGAGCCTGCTTGCTCAGCGCGTTGTGCGCGGTGTCCGATGGCGGGCTCTGCGCAGCGATACTGAAAACATGGGTGTTCGCCTTTGCCGGGTGGCTGAGCTTTCCGCGGTCCAGGAGATCGACCGGACAGCGGGGCAGATGTTCGACGAGGTCGGCAGGCCTGAGGTTTGCGGGATGCTATGGCACCCAGAGGTGCTCGCGGTTTGCCGGGATGAAGGCCGCCTGTGGGTAATAACCGGCGCAGATGACCGGCCCGCGGGGTTTGTCATCACCGACATGGTCGACGGCTGCGTGCACGTCGAGCAGGTATCGGTCGATCCAGGCAGCGCCCGACAGGGGCTGGGCCGCGCCCTGCTTGATCACGCCGCTGAGCAGGCGGCCGCCGCCGGAGTCCCGGCGCTCACCCTAACGACGTTCGCCGACGTGCCATGGAACGCGCCCTACTACGTCAGATGCGGGTTCCGGGTGCTCGAGGATGGAGAAATCACCGCCGGGCTGCGGGCCATCCGGCAGCGCGAATCGTCCTTCGGCATGGACCGGTGGCCGCGGGTCTGCATGCGCCGCGACTTGTGACATCTGCAGCCGCATCACCGAAAGGCGCTACGGC
>Ga0126373_10002718_pt1 | contig 13074 bp, 9 predicted proteins | sample PanSoiMetPlot_11_FD_92545 | JGI IMG/M metagenome (GOLD analysis project Ga0126373, IMG submission 92545) | Tropical forest soil microbial communities from Panama - MetaG Plot_11 | ecosystem: Environmental > Terrestrial > Soil > Tropical forest > Bulk soil | place: Panama | collected 2016-02-17
GTCCTCAGCGCCCTGACCGGAACGGTGCTCGGCATCGTCGTCTTCATGCTGTTGCGGCCGGCCCTTGCAGGCACAGCCATCACCAGCCAGCGGTACTTCGCTAACCAGGTCACGCCCACTATGTGGGGTTACCTGGGTGTCCTGGTCATCGTGCCGCTTGCGGCCGCACTCGCTTCGGTGTGGTCTTTGCGCAGGGTTCGGATCTCGCCGCTTGGCGTCAGCCGAAAGGTCACGCCGCCAGCTCCGAGCGTGTGGCGCATGACGCCGCTGGTCGCAGGATTGGTGTTGTTTGTGGTGGGCCTGCTGCGCACCAGCAAGCAGTCGATCGGCGGACCTGCCTATCCAGGCCTGTTGATCGTCATGATCGGGCTGGTGGTGGGTGGCCCGTGGCTCACCGCGCAAGCTGCGCGGCTCATGCCGAAAGTTGTGGGCGGAGCGTCTTCAGTGCTCGCCTCCCGTCGGCTGACCGACAACCCGAAAGCGGCGTTTCGCTCAGTTAGCGGTCTCGTGCTCGCCGTTTTCCTAGGCACGATGACGGCTGCGTTGTTGCCGGCCATCCAAGCGACTACAGCCACGCCCAGCGCCAGGTCCCTCAGCAACGTGATACTCGACGGCTTCACCTGGTCGCCTATCTGCGGCAACACCGTGAACTGCACTGGAAGCGGACCGGTCCACCAGAACTTTGGCAACGGTGCGCCAGGCAGTCAGCGGATCGCACTGGAGGGCCTTCCCCCAGCAGCAGGCGCGCAATTGCTGGCCGGCCTGCACACTTTCAAGGGCGCGACAACTGTGCCCATCTACTCGCTCCCGCAGGCCATTCCGCAGGGCAACCAGAAGAACGGCCCGCCGCACATCGCGGAGTACAACAGCGTCGTCGGTTGCGCTGGCCTACGGGTGATCGGTGCGCTAGGAGAGTGCGCCCCTGGCCGGACGGCGGCAGAGGCCAACACCTCCAACATGTACAGCGACAACCCGACCTACGCCACGCAGGCGATCGCGAGCCAAGCCAGTCCGCAAGCGCGTCCGGGTTACACCCGCCTGTACTTGCAGGCGGTGCTGGTCAAGGTGGACAACAAGGCCACGCTCGAGCGCGTCCGCACGTATCTCGTGACGCACACTCCGCTGTCAGCAGGCGGCACCGCGCCACGGACGTTCGGCGAGGCAGTTCAAGCGCGCGAAAGTGTGGCTACGACCGCGCAGCGGCTGATCGACATCGCTGTCGCGCTCACGCTGATTGTTGCCGGATGCAGCCTCGCAGTTGCGGCGGGCGGGAGCGTTGTTGAGCGCAAGCGTCCGTTCACGCTGCTGCGGCTAAGCGGGACGCCAACCGCATCGCTGTACCGGGTGGTGCTGCTCGAAGCAGTTGCGCCGCTGATCGCGGCAACGATTGTCGCAGCAGGAACGGCCTATGGCATGTCGGTGCTCACAGTGCGCGAGCTCGGTCCGGCCGGCAGCCCGACGCCGGTCCTTGATCACGCGTACTACTCCATCATGAGCGCTGGCCTGGTTGCTTCACTCCTGATAGTGCTCGCGACCCTGCCGCTACTCCGGCGGGTCACCAGCCCGGCGAACGTCCGATTCGAATGACCCGGACCACGCATGCTGAGCTGCCAGTTATCGACAAGGACGAGGGTCCTGGTTCCTGGTATGTGGCAGTGCCGTCAGGTAACTGTCCACCCCCAAGTCGCAAGCAGGACTCCGTGGTTTAGGCCCGGTGCGTTGATGTCGTAGACCTTGATCGCCGACCACGGGAAGCGGGCCGTCAGTTCGGCCAGCGAGCCAGGCTCGACGGTCTCATAGACCTGCGCCGCAAACAGTAGCTTGTGGTTGCTGAAGATGCTGGTGGTGACGTCGATTACCTCGGTCACCGGCGGTTCGGTGCGGCGAAGGTCGAGGCCCAACCCCTCGCGCAGCGCACCACCCCAGGGCGGAGCAACGAACAGAATCAGCAGGTCGTCGGCCGGGCTGCCAAGCATCTGCAACCCGTGCTGGTAGTTGTCATGTCTCAGCTCGACGTCCAGGCTAACGAGAGACAGGTTCTTGCGGGTCAGTTCGAACACCGCAGCGTCAAGCTCATACCCGATAGCCCGGCGCGCACCGGTGTGCTGCTTAATCCAGTGCAGAGTGTTGCCTGATCCGGCGAACAGGTCAATCACCATTGGCGAGGCTGCGCCCGCGGCCCGCGTAACCGCCGCGACATCCTGTCCTATCAGGCTTCCCAGCTGGTCTGGCGTGCATTCCACTGCCGTGCGGCCCAGGATCCGCACTCCCAGGGCATGCCATTCGTGCGGCTTGTAACCATAGATCGACACGTAGTCCGGATCATCAAAGCTGTCGAGGCCGTACTGCTGGACTTCTCGCAAAGCGAGCAGCTCGTTGCGCTTGTTACCGAGCAGGAACCTGCGGTCATAGGCCTGCTCAGCGGAGTGACCTGCTGGGCTCACCATCACTGACCCTCTTCTGACACCGTGGGGCGGATTCTGCATGGTGTTGCAGATGACCTCATCACTCTTGATCTACACCAAGGAGGCGCGGTCTGGACGGCGGTGCGTTAAAGCGCATACGGGGAGCCGCGGTTCCCGGCCCGCGCCGCGCGCGTCAAGCACTCAGCGACTCAGAACATCGTTGCCGCGTTTGAGCATTGCAGTTCTCCTGGTGCTCGTGTTACTTAGAGGTATTCGGCTGACTGCCTTCTGGTTGGAGCGCCAATGCAGATGCGTCCCCTCCGCACACCTCGCAAGACGCTCGCTGCGGTTACCTTCAGCATCTCAGCGTTAGCCGTCTTTGCGTCTGCCGCACCGGCGAGCGCACAGAGCGCAGCCCACTACGTCGCGCTCGGTGACTCCTACTCGTCGGGCGTAGGGGCCGGTAGCTACATCAGCTCAAGTGGGTCATGCGATCGCAGTACGAAGGCTTACTCCCAGCTATGGGCCAACGCGAACGCACCGGCCACCTACCAGTCCGTAGCATGCTCAGGCGCAACGACTAGCAGCGTTATCAGTACGCAGTTGTCAGCCCTGAGCGGCGCCACGACGCTGGTGTCCATCACCATCGGCGGCAATGACGTCGGGTTCAGCAGCGTCATGGAGACCTGCGTGCTGAATACGACGAGCGCATGCGTCAAGGCGATTCAGACTGCCGAGAGCGAGATGGTCAACCAGCTTCCCGGCGAACTCGACGCAGTACTCGGCGATATCAACGCGCGCGCGCCCAACGCGCAGATCGTGGTGCTCGACTATCCGCAGCTCTACGACCTATCGAAGTCCTCCACCTGCATCGGACTCAGCACGACTGACCGGACGGACCTAGACGCGGCTGCACAGGAACTCGACTCCACTATCCAGGCGGCGGCCGGGCGTGCCGGTGATGTGTTCGCAGACGTACAAGGTGCCTTTGCCGGTCACGAGATTTGCGACAGCTCTAGCTGGCTGCACTCGGTCAACATCTTCGACATCGGCGAGTCCTACCACCCGACCGCGGCCGGGCAAGCCAATGGCTACGAGCCGGTCTTTAGCAAGGCCGCCGGATAAGTGCCACGAACCGTTCTGTTCATCGCTGACCGGTTCTCCGACCACCGGATGTGGACCGGGATATCCGACTCCCTTGCCAGCGACGTCGATGTGATCCACCTGGATCAGCGCATCCAATTGCCGTGGGACGGCGGCGCATCGGCCATCGTGAATGCTGCCCGTACCGTACTCCCGCCTGACGGCGTCGATGTCGTCGTGGCAGACGGCCAGGCTGTTCGGTTCGCAGTCGCTCTGGCGGACGCCGGACTTGCCCGGAGCCTGGTCCTCTTCGCGCCGGACATACCGTTCGATCGCATCCCCGACGATGTCGACCTCGACCTGGAGCCGCCACCGGATGACGTGCTGGCTGCATACGCGCCCCTGGCCGACGCGATGACCAGCGCCGACGAAGAGCAGTGGCGCGAACTGGTAGTACAAGTCTTGCGCCAGACAGCACCGGCCAATATTCCCCAGGCCGAGGTAGATCTCGCCGTCGCGATCGCCCGAGATCACGCTGCCGAGATGCGCGCCCAGATGCTCGACTTCGCGGCAGCGGACTCCCGCGAACGTGAGCTGCCAGACGAGGTCCAGCTCGCAAATTTGCGGGCCAGAGGACAGTGGATCGACCAGCTCGCAGCCCTCACTGCGCCGGTCATGACCGTAGTACCGGCCCGCGGCAAATTCAGGGCCGAGACTATGAGCCGAATCGCCCAGCGCCACGAGATCGTGCTGACCGAGCCCTTCAACGCCATGGCGCCAGGCGGCAACCGTGCCCAAGCAGCCGCCGCCGTCCAGCGCATGCTGGACAGCACGGGCTAGCCAGCACCAGCACGCAGCTAGCCAGCCTCGGCTAACCCTTGTAGTAGCGATCCGCGACGCTCAGCGCCTCGTCCAGGATCGCCAGCCCCTCCTTAGCCTCAGACTCTGAGATCGTGCACGGCGGCACGACATGCAGCCGGTTGTAATTCGCGAACGGGACTAGACCGCGTGCCTTGCAATCGGCCATCAGCGCGTTCATGCCCTCTGAGGTGCCGCCGTAGGGGGCCAGCATCTCGCGCGTGTCCCGGTCGGAAACGAGGTCGAGCGCCCAGAAAACCGCGGTCCCCCGGACCTCGCCGATCACAGGATGACGTTCTGCCAGCTCGTTCAACCCGGGCCCGAGGACTTGCTCGCCTATACGAACCGCGTTCCCAATAATGTCTTCGTCTTTCATGACATCGATCGTGGCAACGATGGACGCGCAGGCAAGGGGATGGCCGGAGTAGGTCAGGCCGCCCGGGAAGACCCGCTCGTCAAACGTCGCCGCGATTTCATCGGAGATGATGACGCCGCCAGCCGGCACATAACCAGAGTTGGAGCCCTTGGCGAAGGTAACAAGGTCCGGCACAACTCCGTGATCCTCGAACGCGAACCAGCGTCCAGCCCGGCCGAACCCGCACATGACCTCGTCGGCGATGTACACGATGCCGTACCGGTCGCACAGCTCGCGGACGCCAGCCAGATAGCCGGGCGGCGGGATAAGCACGCCGGCAGTGCCGACAATTGTCTCCAGCAAGACAGCCGCGATGGTCGACGGTCCCTCCAGCTGGATCACCTGCTCCAGGTGCTGCAGAGCTCGCGCGCTTTCCTGCTCAGGGGTGGTCGCCCAGAACGCCGACCGATAAAGGTAGGGCCCGAAGAAATGCACGTGCCCGATCGCGAACTCATTCGGCCAGCGCCGTGGGTCGCCGGTCGAGGTGATCGCTGCGCCGGTGTTGCCGTGGTAGGACCGGTAGAAGCTGAGCACCTTGGTCCGGCCGGTGTGCAGCCGCGCCATCCGGATCGCGTTCTCGTTCGCGTCGGCGCCGCCGTTGGTGAAGAACACCTTGTCCATCCCGGCCGGAGCAAGCGCGGCTAGCCGGGTCGCTGCCTCGCCACGCGCCTCGTTGGCGTGCTGCGGCGCGATCGTCGTGAGCTTGGCCGCTTGCGCCGCGATCGCCGCCGTCACCTTCGGGTGCTGGTGGCCGATGTTGGTGTTGACCAGCTGACTGGAGAAATCCAGGTACCGGTTGCCGTCGTAGTCCCAGAAGTACGACCCCTCAGCCGTGGCAATGGGCAGCGGCTTTAGTGCCTTCTGCGCTGACCAAGAATGAAACACATGCGCCCTGTCCATCGCGAACACCTCTGCGCCGCGTGCCGGGTCGGGCGTGTAGCGATCGGGCGTGCCTGGCTCGGGGGTGTAGCTAGTCATCGCGTGAGTCTCCTACTGGTTTACCGGGAAGCCGAGGTTCACGCCGCCATGGCTCGGGTCGAGCCACCGAGACGTGATCGCCTTGCCTCGGGTGTAGAAGTGCACGCCCTCGGTGCCGTGCACATGCGTGTCGCCGAACAGCGATGCCTTCCAGCCGCCGAAGGAGTAGAACGCCATCGGTACCGGGATCGGCACGTTGACGCCGACCATACCGACCTCGACTTCGTGGGTGAACCGCCGGGCCGCTCCCCCGTCGTTGGTGAAGATCGCGGTGCCGTTGCCGTACGGGTTTGTATTAATGATCTTGAGTGCTTCCGCATAGCTGCCTGCCCGTACGACCGACAGCACCGGACCGAAGATCTCGTCCCGGTAGCAGCCCATCTGCGGGGTGACATTGTCCAGCACGGTCGGTCCCAGCCAGAAGCCATCTGCCTCGCCGCCGGTAACGGCGTGCTCGCGTCCGTCGACGGCGAGCGTGGCGCCTTCGGTCACGCCAGAGTCGAGGTAACTAGCGACCTTGTCCCGGTGCGCCCTGGTCACCAGCGGGCCCATCTCGGATTTCTCGTCGTTGCCCGGCCCGACCCGAAGGCCGCTGATCCGGTCCCTGATCTTTCCGACGAGTTCGTCTCCGATGGGGTCGACCGCTACCAGGACGGAGATAGCCATGCAGCGCTCGCCTGCGGAGCCAAAGCCGGCATTGACGGCCGCGTCCGCGGCCAGGTCGAGATCGGCGTCCGGCAGCACGACCATGTGGTTTTTGGCTCCGCCGAGCGCCTGGACTCGCTTGCCGTGCGAGGTCCCGGTCTCGTAGATGTAGCGGGCGATCGGGGTCGAGCCGACGAAGCTGATCGCGCGCACGTCCGGATGGGTAAGCAGCGCGTCCACTGCCTCCTTGCCGCCGTGCACGACATTGAACGCGCCGTCCGGCAACCCGGCCTCCGCCAGCAGTTCGGCGATCAGCAGCGAAGCAGACGGGTCCTTCTCAGACGGCTTCAGCACGAAAGTGTTGCCGCAAGCTAGCGCGATCGGGAACATCCACATCGGCACCATGGCGGGGAAGTTGAACGGCGTGATCCCGGCGACGACGCCAACCGGCTGCCGGATCGAATAGGCGTCGACGCCAGTTGACACGTTCTCCGAGAAGCCGCCCTTCAGCAGGTGCGGTATGCCGCAGGCGAAGTCCACCACTTCGAGGCCACGCGCTACTTCGCCCGCCGCGTCCGAAGCGACTTTGCCGTGCTCGGCTGTGATGAGCGCGGCGATCTCGGATTGCCTGGAGCGGACTAGCTCACGGAAAGCGAACATCACCCCAGCGCGCTTGACCAGCGAGGTCTCCCGCCAGGCTGGCAAGGCCGCCGATGCGGCCGCTACCGCCGCGTCTACCTCGACCGCTGCGGCGTAGTCCACAGTGCCGCTGATCTTGCCCGTCGCCGGGTTGTAAATATCCCCGCGAGACGCGGCCTCGCCCGTCCACGGCTTTCCGTCGATCCAGTGTGTACGGTGATAAGTCGCCTGCTCCATGGCGTGCTCTGCCTTCCGATCCGGGGCTTTCCGATCCGGGCGCGGCGTTTGGGCACGCTGCGGCCACAGACCCATGCTCTCCCCTGTCGTAAGTCTGACGCGAGGCAGGCAAGTCGCCAAGTTACGCTTTGTAAGGGAACGGGGCCGTTCACCTTACGGGCTGTACTATTGCGCGCGGCGTCATTGGTCGATCACAGGCGCCTGACCTGCTGCACAGGAGGCCGAGCCCATGCTGCCCACCGTCGAAGAGGTGCTCGCGCTCGATCCTGTCCGAAGTGGAGGGCCTCGGGTGCTGGCCGGGTCGCGCCGGCTGGGAGCGCAGGTCCGGTGGGTTCATGTGATCGAGCTTGCCCATGCCGCGCACTTGCTTCGCGGTGGCGAGCTCGTCTTGTCTACCGGGATCGCGCTGCCGGCCGATGCCGCCGGGCTGCGTGAATATGTGGCTGAGCTCGCCGCCGTCGGCGTGAGCGCGCTCGCAGTCGAACTTGGCTCCCGGTATGCACGCAGCTTGCCGCCAGCGCTGGTCTCCGCGGCCAGCGAGCATGACCTGCCATTGATCGTGCTGGAGCGCGAGACGCAGTTCATCGAGATCACCGAGGCTGTGCACGCTCGGATCATCGACGCCCAGCTCTCCGAGCTTCGTTCAGCTGAGCGGCTGCACCAGGTGTTCACCGAGCTAGCGGTTTCCGGCGCGACTGCCGAAGAGGTCGTTGCCCAGACGGCGGCGCTGGCGCAGTCCCCGGTGATCCTGGAGAACCTCGCGCACCAGGTACTCGCCTGCGCATCTCTCGGGCAGGACCCTGCCAGCCTGCTTGCCGGCTTCGCTGCGCGATCCCGGGCAGTGCGCGTCAATGGCCGGACCGGGTACGACGCTACGGCTGGCTGGCTAGTAACCATTGTCGGAGCGCGCGGCGAGGACTGGGGCAGGCTGATTTTGCTGCGCGGCAGGTCTACGCCCGAGCCTGCGCCAGCGCCCGCTCCCGGTGATGAAGCTCTGATCGAGCGCGCAGCCACGACGCTCGCCTTGGGCCGGCTCCTTGACCATCGGCGCGAAAGCCTTGAGCGGCACGCCCATCGCACGATCTTGTCGGCCTTCCTCGGGCACGGCTACGTCGACCAGGCCGAAGCCGAGGCTAGAGCGCGGGCTCTGGGCGTGCCGGTCGCGGGCCGGCTGCTGCAGGCTCTGGTCGTCCGGGTCACCGAATCGACTCGCGCACTAGCTGATACTCACGCCGCGATGGCTAGCGGCCGTGACGCGCGCGACGATGGTGGCCTCGCCGCACAGTCCCGAGCTGCGGCCGTCGCCGATGCAGTCGCTGAAGTGTGCCGCGACCAGCGGTTGCCCGCTCTGGTTGGCTCGCTGGACGACCAGCGGGTGGCGGTGGTCCTTGCACTGCCACCCCGCTCTGATCCGGACGCTGCGCTTGGCAAACTGGCACCGCTGCTCAGGTCCCGCCTCGGGCCGGACGACGTGATCGGTGCTGGCTCGCCGGTGAACTCCGTGGCCTCAATCCAGCGATCACTACTGGAGGCCGAGCATGTGGCCGAGGCCGCGATGCGTGGCGGCCCGGCGTTGGCTTACTACCGGATGCCAGATCTGCGGCTTCGCGGACTGCTGCACCTGCTCCGCGATGATCCGCGAATGCAGTCATTTGCAGAGCGTGAACTTGGCCCCTTGCTTGTGCACGACGATTCAGCTGGGACGCAGCTGCTGCCAACGCTTGCGGTTTATTTGGAAGCCGCCGGGAACAAGGCGGAGGCGGCTAAGCGCGCGGGTGTTGCCCGGCCAACGATGTATGAGCGACTTCGGCAGATCGAGGGCGTGCTGCGGGTTGACCTTGAGCCGGCTGAGTCACGGCTTTCCCTGCACGTCGCGCTGCTCGCACTGCAAGCCACTCAAGGCACATCCGAACGCTAACCGAGGCATTAAACGACTCCGGATTTGGTCAACCTGTTGCAAGCGGATGCTGGCGGTTACCTCGTTAGCGGATTAGTTCGGCCGGCACAGTCAGCTCGGGGCGGGCATACAGCTCGCTGATGTCGGACGGCTCATCCGTGGCGCAGGCCGAAGCTATCTCGTCGATCAGGTTGTCGTAGTCCGGGCCCGTCTGGCCTGCGTACGACGCGGTCATCCGGCCCCATTCATCCCACGGAAGCGTCTCGACCTTGTTCAGCGCAGCAAGATCTCGGACCGCGTTGCCGCGGATCTCGGCGGGACCCCAGTTGTCGGTCCCCGGGACGCCGAACATAGCGGCGTCGATCACGCCGTCCTGATGCCGGGCCCATGCTTCGCCACCGGTCAGAAATTCGCCCGGACGAAGATCCTCGGGATGCGCCACGAAGGATCCATCTAGGTGTTGCGTATCCACCCGGACCCAGCGGCCCTCGCTGGAGTGCCAGTACTCGGTGATCCAATGATCCAGTCCCCGGCCGGGATCGAAGTAAGTGCCAAAGCCACACCGAGCGCGAGCCGCTGTCCCCCGGTAGCGCAGCAGCGCGACGTTCAGGACGACGAAGTTCCTGCAAGTGCCGATGGTCCGGTTAACCGGCTCGCGAGCGGTCTGCAACGACGCGGGGTCCAGTGCGAGTACGGCCTGGATGATGTCCTCCGCCGTACGCAATTGCTGCTCCGCCAGCCGCCCTTCGGTAAGGACCAAGTCACCTGTGAACATCGGGTGCATGACCAGGCCGGCGGCCAGTTTGCAGATGGGTAGCACTTCACTCGGGACGCCCCGCAGCACCTCAGGCGGAACGCGCTCGAGCCCGGTCAGCGGACCAGCCATTGCATAGTCGATCGCACCCATGTCCGGCAGCCTAGCGCCGGCCACCGACAGGGCTCGCCGGCTTAGAGTCGCCCTGGCGGCACGCTTGCGTCCATGGAAAACGACCGCCGACGAGGTCTCGGCGGCGGTCGTTCTCGCGATGGTTGCTGGTTAGCAGCCGTCCGATGGTGCCCATGGCTGTGTGCCGTACTCGGCATACAGGCGGTTGAACGCGACCTTCTGTTGAGCCACGGACGCTTGCCCGGCAGTTCCGCTGTAGCCGAGCTGCGCCCAGGTCGAGGGCAGGATGCCGAAAAGACCGTCAGGATCGGTCGGGGTGTTGCTGCTCTCTCGCCAGGCGACGCACTTTTCGAATGCGGACATCCCCGCGGTGAGGGACGCAGGGTTAGCGCTGGCATGTTGCGCCTGTGCAGCGGCCACGGCCTTGGCGTGCGCTGCTGCCTCAGCGCGAGCATGCGCGACTGCTTTCACTGCGGTCCGATCCGCAGCCTGCGCCGCGAGCTTGGTGGCTAGAGCCGCATGCTGCTGCACGGTCTGGATCTCTGTGGCATAGGTGCGGGCGGCAGCGGCCGAGGCAGCGGGCTGAGCTGGGGCAGCCTGGGCGGCTACCGTAGCGCCCACGGCTAGAGCCGCGCCGGCGAGCGCAGTGGGCAGGAATGCGGCTGTCGCAATCTTCTTGATCTTCACAGGGGGTCTCTGTCTCCACGGCCCGCCCTCAGCGCTTCGCGATAACCGCTGCAAGCGTGCGATAACCGCGACTAACAGTGTTGGGCGTGACCTCGTGTGCCATGGCTGTCGTGATGCCACGGCCCGGATCAGGGTGTGAGCTGCGGGCACGCTCGGGCGTGCCTGGGGGTTGCGAGCTACCGGTGAGTACAACCCCGCCGCGGCGCGCGCAGCATCCCCGATCTGCCGGATATGAGGCATGTCACACCGGGAATAAGACCGGCCTGGGCGGGCACTCCGCGGCGCCGACCCCGGAGGCAATGCGCCAGGCCGGGCACGTACAGCCCAGCTTCAGCGCAGTGATCGGTGGGTACTAAGCGCCCCGGGGGAACTCGGTGAGCATTCAATACAGCGGGCTGCTCGCAGTCGCGCTGGCGGCATTCGCGGCCCCGCTGGTGGCGCAGCTCATCCCGCGCCGGCTTGTGCCGCCCGTTGTCCTTGAGGTACTGGCCGGCATCCTGATTGGACCGCAGGCTCTGGACTTGGCCCGCCCCACAGGCGCCGTGTATGTCCTGTACTTGCTGGGCTTTGGCTTCCTGCTGTTCCTCGCCGGACAGGAGATTGAGGTCGAGCGATTTCGCGGACCGACCTTCAGGCTGACCGGCGTGAACTTCCTCGTGAGCCTGGTCATCTCGGTCCCGGTCGCGCTGGTGTTGCGGCTGGTTGCTCATGGCGCGGACGCGCGTCTGCTCGCCTTGGCCATCGTTGCGAGCTCGCTCGGCGTGATGGTGCCGATCCTTCGCGATGCCCGCGAGATTGATACCGAGTTCGGCCAACTCAGCGTGATGGCTGGGTCGGTCGGAGAGTTTGCCGCGTTGCTGCTGCTGACCATCCTGTTCTCGGCGGATCCGGAGCCGACCTGGGTGCAAGTGGCATATGTTTTCGCTCTTGGCGCGGCGGCGGTCCTCGGGGCCCTGGGCCTTCGGCGCTTGTGGCAGTCGCCGTGGCTGCGCAAGGCACTGCTTGCTACCGACCAGAGCACCTCGCAACTCCGCGTCCGTGGTGCCTTCGCGGTCTTGCTCATCTTCACCGCAGTGGCGCACGAGTTCGGCGTCGACGCTCTGCTCGGTGCGTTCGTTGCGGGCATCGTGCTCAACATCGCCGACAGCGACGACCGGCCGACGCAGGAGCGCTACCACGGCAAATTGAACGCGATCGGGTACGGCTTCCTCGTCCCGGTCTTCTTCATCGTCACTGGCGTGCAATTCGACGTGAAGGCACTTTTCGCCAGCACCTCGTCCCTGGCGCTCATGCCTGCGCTCGTAGCCGGCATCCTCATCGCCCGCGCCGTCCCAGCGCTGTTGTATCGAGGCAAGCTCGGCACTCGGCCAGCGATAGCCGCCGGATTGCTGCAAGCAACGACGCTGACGTTCCCTGTGGTGGTCGCCGAATTGGGCCGCAGCCTTGGACTGATGAGTTCAGCGACAGCCGCGGCGCTCGTTGGGGCCGCGCTGCTGTCGGTCTTGCTTTTTCCGGCGGCCGCGCTTGCGCTGCGGCCGTGGACGAAGAGCGATCCGTCGGCAGAGCAAGGGCCGGAGGCGGACCCAGCTGCAGCCGGCTTAGCGGTTGCGGCATGCGCTAGGAGTCGAAGCCCAACCCGGCCCGGTCGAGGGCGCGCAGCCACAGGTTGCGCCGGCCATCATTCTGGTCTGCCCGCGCGAGCGACCATCGCGTCAGCTGTATGCCCGCCGATCGCAAGGGCTCCGGTGGCAGTGGGATGGGCTTAGTCCGCACCAGCTCCAGCTCGGTCAGCTCCGTGCGCTGGCCGCTCAGCAGGTCAAGGAGCACTCTCGCGGCGAACCTGCTGGCTCCTACTCCCAGGCCCGTGTATCCCGCGGCGTAGGCGAGCCGGCCGCCGCGCGCGGTGCCAAAGAAGGCACAGAACCGGGTGCAGGTGTCGATTACTCCGCCCCACTTATGGCTGAAGTTGATGCCCTCTAGCTGCGGAAACGTCTCGAAGAAGTGCGCGGCCAGCCGGTCGAACGTGGCCGGCCGCTGGTCCTGCGCTGCGGTGATCTTGTTCCCGAAGTGATAGATCGCGTCATAGCCGCCCCACAAGATCCTGTTGTCGTGCGTCAGCCGGTAATAGTGAAACTGATTGCCGCTGTCACCGACGCCCTGCCTGTGGTCCCATCCAATGCTCGCTAGCTGTTCGGCTGACAGCGGCTCAGTCATCAGGACGTAGTCATACACCGGGATCAGGTAGTACCGGAGCCGGCGCAGGAGCGGGGCAAAGGCACCAGTGCCGAGCGCAACGCGGTCAGTAGTGACAGCGCCGTCCCGGGTCAGGAGCAGCAGGTTGCCA
>Ga0126373_10002720_pt1 | contig 13071 bp, 11 predicted proteins | sample PanSoiMetPlot_11_FD_92545 | JGI IMG/M metagenome (GOLD analysis project Ga0126373, IMG submission 92545) | Tropical forest soil microbial communities from Panama - MetaG Plot_11 | ecosystem: Environmental > Terrestrial > Soil > Tropical forest > Bulk soil | place: Panama | collected 2016-02-17
ACTCCCATAGAAGGGCGTAGCGGCGAAGGTGCTGTCGACGGTGGTGATCAGATGCGCCGTGCTTTCTGAATAAGCCATCATATACAGCGGTGGCAGGCTCGAGCTGCCGCGCCCGGGCATGGCACTGCTCAAATCTTCAAGCGGAATCTTGGTGACAACCGAAGACGCATTGATCGTCGTGGCGATATTCGTTTCAGAAGAAACCGTCAAAGCAACTGGATCAAAAATCGTGAGCATTCCGGCCGCTTGCGTCGTGGAAGGAACTCCGCCTGAAAGGATGTCGCCCTCCATGGCGATTGTTCCATCAGCCTGAAGCCCGATATCGAAAGCGGCCCAGTTGTAGCGAAAAACAAAGGAATAGCAGGCTTTTAAATCATCTACGAATGAACCAGTCGCTAGGAACGTGCTGTGTGAAATCGACACAAATCCGTTGGAATAAGTATTGGCATCTCCACCGCCAATCAAAAAAGTATCGTTGCCGGGAACATAAACGATGAACCACGCGCCACCATCGAAGCCTAACGTTGCATCGGTAAGATTGTGCGACGTCGCATTGAGGTTAGGCCCAGTCACCCCATCGGCCGGATTCCACTTCACCAGATAGGTTGTATTGGCGCCGGGCAGGCTTCCCACAATCGAAAACAACGCCCAGATCGAACCGCTCGTATCAACGCAGACCGCTTGCCCGTTGTTGTTCTGAGTCAGCGAGTAGGCACCAACAAGCGTCATGGTCGACGTGTTGACTACATTGAGCGGGCCATGCCCGTCTGCGCTGATGTATCCGAGATAAGTAGTTCCCGAGAAATCCCACACCACCATGTCTTGAACGTCGGCGCCCGTTCCTGAAAAGATGGCATCGACGATGCAATAGCCATTGAGCAGATTATTGGCGGGCCCGGGCGCAATGTGGAATTTATAGATCGAATTGTCGTTTATAAGCGTGTAGTAAAAACCATGGTTATCCTGCTTCCAGAAAAGCGGCCCGAAAGTATCAACCGCTTGCTGTCCCATGAAGGGAAAAGGCGAATTGCCGGGCTGATTGAAAATGGCATCCTGATGCACGATCGAGCCATCGGATAGATTGAAGCGCGCGAATCCTGCCGCCGTACCGACGCCGCTGGCAGGCTGTTCGAAAGCCCACGCGGTTGTCCCGTCTTTGTCTAAGAAGATCGAGCCAGCGTTATATCCATTTTTCCCGTAACTCGTGCCTGCGCCCGTTCCCGCCGCCCACTTGGTAGGATCAAAGGTTATTTCGGTGACCGAGGTAAACGTCGGATCAAGGTTAAGCGCGACGCTCGCATAAGTTCCCGGTGAGTTGTGAATGATGTTGTCAGGCGTAGTCCAAGGCGTTTCGCCCGGACCATTTGAAACCGATACACCTAAGCCCGCATTGCGAAGGATGAAAGATCCTGCGTAGCTATAAACATTCTGCAGCCCGTCTCGAGTCTTGACTGAAGCAACCGTAAAATCACAATCGCATGCGACAGGTGCCGAGCCGGAAGGAACATCGAAGGCATTGACTTCGGCAACCACGCCGCCAAAAACAAGCAGCGCTGATTCCGCGATCCCGGCAACGTTCTGCATCGCTTACTTCGCCGCCCAGCCCGTATTCCCTGTGCCGGACTCTTTCACATAGAGCGTGGTATTGGTGCCGCCATTGGTGCGCAGATAGAGCGAGCCCACAACAGCCGTGACTGCACCCTCCGGCGAGCCTGTGCCAGTGGTAATCATTTGGCTATTCTGCAAGCCGATTATGTGCGTTTCTACCGTGCTTGCCGGGGTGTAGGTTCCGCCTGCATTGACCGTTAATGCGCCTTGGCGTATTCCGGAAACTTGTGCTGAGCCGCCATTGTTTACGGTGATGTCTCCGCGCGTGATGGCGTCCTGCGTAAGATATGTGCCGTTGACCGTAATTGGAGTACTGAGTGCGCCCATCAAACTGCCCATGAATCCGCTGAGCGTCGACGTCGCATCGATGGTAATAGCTATTTCTATGCGACTGGCGAATGCCTCTAGGAATGCCCCATTCTTGAGTGCGAATGTGCCACCTACGGAAATAGAACTATCGCGGAAGTTAACAAATCCACCGCCCGAAGAACCATCAATCGTCCAATTGGAAGGCGTTCCCGAATCGCAATCCTGGAAGATGAGACTTACCGTGTTTTTGCAATAAATTCCATCCGTAACGCTGGATTGGAAAGTGCAATCGATAAATGTCCCACCTACCGCCAAGAAGGTGCCGCTATTCGAGCCATCTTCTAAATCAATCGCTTTCGCTGACGCTGCGGCCGCGCCACCGAAGAAAGTCATGCCCGTAAAATTCAGAACTTGCATGCCAGGATTGCCCACGCATTTCAAGGCAGGATTCGTACCGCCACTACCGAAAACAAAAACGCCACCATACCCGGTAAAAAACAGGTTCACCAGATGCGAATCGCTCAGATCGATCGTTTCATTATACGTATCCGGCCCTATAATATTTATGAAATAGGGGACTTGATCGGTTCCTGTGCTGTAGGAATTATCTCCATTGGCGATCACCTGATTGACTGCACCCATGATCGTTTTAAACGGCAGTCCAATCGTGCCATTGGGCACATAGGTATCGGTTCGCGTGCCATCCACAAAGATCACGTTGCTCGGCTGTGCGATCGTGGATGTGGCTGCCGTGGCGTACCAACTGTTCGAGGTATCGTCATACTGAAAGCGGATCGACGCGGTTTGATTCGCGCCCGATTCGGTGTATTGCACATTCTTGATATTCGAAGCAAAAGTTACCGTGTGTCCGCCCGTTGAATCTTGCTGAAAGAGCACAAAGGCAACTTGCGCCTGGCGGGGATTCGAGAACTGGAAAGTGCAGTCTTGCGAAACGAAGATCTTAAACGAATTGTTGCCGCCAACGAAGTCGGCCGTCACCACACCATTAACGATTGGCAGCACTCTGATCATGAGATCACCACGCCGCTGTTTTCGAGCGGATACCATAAACCTTGATACGCCTCCATGACAACATAGCTGCCTGCGGTGCCGTTGAAAGTTACCAAGTGATGCGAAGGTACGATCTTGTTAGCCGCAGCGGTGATGGTATGCGCGTGTCCTCCTGTATCCACTACTAGAATGCGCTTTCCGTCATCGGTCGTGACCGTTGGCGTAGCCAATGTGGTGGCGTCGACTCCTGCCGTGGTGATCCAGTTTCCGCCCGGGAATATGATCGCATCGGTTGAGCCTGAAAGCGTATTCGGAAACTCTTGAATCCCTGCTTTGCTGATCGTGGCGGAAATTGTTCCTGTCGCCGTAGCGAACGTGAGCGCCGCATTGCCGCTAATCGTTCCGGCGCTATTGAAAAGAATCTGTGTGGTGGAGGCAGGCGAAGCGGGAGCAATATCCGCCGCCACGAGCGCGCGAAATGTCGGCGTTGACGCCCCGCCAGAAGTAGGCCCAGCCCACACGGTATTGGCCGATTGCGTGGCCAAACTGATCGTGTCCGCCAGCGTGCCGGATGTGGTAACAGGCGAGCCGACCACCGCAGCCGATAGAATCGATGCAGGGACGGCCAGCGTATGCGCTACGGATGTAACAGTTCCGACGCCGCCCGGGAAGTCGGCTGAAACAAGCGCCCGGAAGGTCGGAGCCGCAGCGCCACCGGAAGTTGGGCCTGCGAGTACCAGATTGGCGTTTTCGTTCGCCCAAGTGACCGCCAGCGTGCCTGTGGTGGTAACTGGCGAGCCTCCTACAGCGAACTGCGCCGGCATGGTTAAGCCAACGCTCAGTACTGAGCCGCCCGCTACCGTTCCGACGCCCTGATCAAGCAAATCCCGCTCGGTAATCGTCGGCCCATAGATCTGGATCGAATAGATCCCCGCTGTGACGTAGAAAAAGAAGTTGCCGTTCGAATCGGTAGCTGTGGGATTAGGCAGTGCTGAGGTGGCTATCGTTCCGCCTGAAACGTAACTCCCGGGACTGGTGGGCGATGCAACCACCACGTTCATGCCCGTGACCGAGACAACCAAATACGGCGCGCTTACGGTGGTGTTGAACGTCGACGGTGTGACGCCAGAAACGGCGATATAGCTGCCCGCCACCACATCAGAAGGCGGCGTCATGCTGAGCGAAAAGGTAATCGCGCCGCCATTCCAAACCGCTGCGGTGATGGATCCGGAATTAGAACTCGCCGCCGCGTAGAGGGTTTGCAGCGGCGAGCCGGGTTGCGAGGTAAAGGTAGCAGGCTGGCCGAGCACAGCAACGCTCGCCCCCGGGATAGCCAGCCCTACCGGGTTCCTTACGGAACCGTCATAGCGATAAAAGGACGGCATACACTAGTAGCCGCCCTCGCGGACAAACTCTGCCCGGAAAGTGATTCCGCCATCAAAAGCCACGCTGGCCGCAAGCGCCGCTTCGTTGAGCACCGTGTTGGCCGATGTCCCGGTCAGGAAAATGCGAATCGTATAGTTCGTTGGATCCCAACGATAGACGTATCCCTTGATGCTTGTGACTTCAACCCATACCGGGACGCCCGCCGCGCTGTGATCGTTCGAGCCGACAACAAGCGTCGCCGTACCAGTGCCGGAATCAGTCGCGACCGCTGCGGTGTTGGTGACGATAAACGATCCGGCCGTTGAGGAAGTCTGTTTGATGCTGTTGATCGTGAACGTGCCGTTATTTCCGGCATTGGTCATGCCTGCCAGCGTGATTGACTGGCTTGGATTCGCTTGAAGCTGCGGGCCCACGAGCGTGGTATAGGTCACGGTCATGTTTGAGCCGCTGACCGCCACCGCCGTGGCTGTGAAAGTCTGCGAAATAGGATCTCGAGCGCCCCACTGGATTTGTCCTACGCCTTCGGCTGTCTGCGAAGTCTGCGAGCTACCTGCAAGCGAATTCCCGGGCAACGCTACGGCCGTAAACGTTCCGGCCGTCGCTGATGTAGTGGATAGCGCTGACACGATATAGGTGCCATCGTTAGTATTCGACGCGGTGTTGTAAACCACAACGCGTTGCCCATTCACAAGCGGTGCGCCCACAAGCGCCGAATAAGTGACGAGCCCGACAGATGAAAAGGCGGTTACTTCGAAACTGGTGCTACCGATTCCACCAACGCTGTACTCGGTCGCCGTATCATTTTCGGCCAATGTGCCGTGGAGAATTGTCATCCGTTGTGTGTTATCGGTTCCGCGTGGATAAACGTAGGGAATAACGCTCAGATATTTTGTTGCTGTGTACGACATGTTGGACCGCCCTCCTCGGTGCGGTGATTGCTAGTTTGCGGTTCCTCGCCGCTTAAAATGGTAATCTCACGCCGCGCCGATCGCCCGACTCGCCGTAAGCCCTGCGATTGTACGGTGTGCTTTGCTTCTGCCGCGTGTAGCGACGCACAATATAACGCATCATCTTGAGTGCGTCTGCCGCCATGAGCTGAGCTGCATTCGCGCCGCGCGCCCGAGCATAGTTATACGCCACAAGCGTGGCCATCGCATTCACGCTCGCCAGGATTTGAATCTCCACATTATCGAGATCGCCCGCATCGGCTGCGGCTATCGGTACCTGGCGGATCTGCGCTCGCATTCGCAGATCCTCGGTTTGCGTCGACCCAGTCAAATAAATAGAATCGCCGCGATACTCCCAGTAATTGAGCCATGGCCCTTGAAGAATCGAGGGCAAGCCTTCCATCGGCTCCGTCATGGGCTGAAACGGCAAGCCTGAACCCGTTTGCCGCTCCCATAGCTTTTCTACAGCGACCACGTTCGATGGGAGAAATGGTTTCGACACCATGGCCGTGCCGTTGAAGAATCCGTCATAGCTGATGAAAAGTTCTTTCGCGGGATCGGGCGTAGCCAGCGGCGTAATTGGCGTGAGAATAATGTTGTCTTGGATAAAGGTGATGACGCCGTTCTCGCCGAGTTTATCCTGAAGTTCCTCGAGCGCTGCGTTGAGATATTCAACCGTGAATGGCGCCTGATTGGTTAGAATCCGTCCTTGGCCGCCGCGAAACGCATCGTTCACAAAGGCGCGCGCTCGGTTCATCACTTGTCCCGCAGTCGGGTAAGCGCTAGTATTTTGACCACTAGGAGCGCCGATGGGACATCTCCTCGACATAAGCGACCAGAGATTCGGTCGCCTTCTCGCTAAAAAACGGCTCGGCAAAAATAAATTCGGCTTGTATCTTTGGCTTTGTCGGTGCGCTTGCGGGAAAAGCATCACAGTTCCCGTCAGCGCGCTGCGCTGCGGGCATACTAAAAGTTGCGGTTGCGCTGTCTCTGGATTGATTTCGGAAGCCCATCGAACGCATGGCCATGCTGCCCGAGGGAAAAGAACGACTGAGTACTTCTCTTGGCAGCATATGATTCAGCGGTGCAAAAACAAAAATGACAAACACCACTACAAGCACTACGGCGGAAGAGGCATCCGCGTTTGTCGTAGATGGCGATTGTTCCAAAACTTTCTTGCGGATATGGGTTTGAAACCTCATCCTCGCCTTACCATCGAACGCATCGACAACGACGGTGATTATGAACCATCAAACTGCCGCTGGGCGACCCAGCAAGAACAACTTGCTAACCAGCGTCCTCGTAAACGAAAAGCATCACGAGCGGAAAGGTCGTCTCGGCTACGGTAGGAGAATAGAGCACCCGCAGCCGCGCTTTGCTAATCCGCCCGTGAAGATTTCGGCGCTTTCTTCGCCATGTCCTGCGCTTGCGCGAGCACAATGCCCGCCGCTTCCGCCTGTGCTGGCGTCTTCATGCCCAGCGCGAGCGCTTTTTGCCAATCCCGCACCGCGCCGCATGTCGGACAAATGACCGCCTTCGGGTTGATTTTCTCGCCACACCCTTCACACTCAATGCGCTGGCGGTAAAGTTGATTCCATTCAAATTCCTGCCCGAAATAGGATGCTGCGCGCCGGTGCGTGTTCCCGATCTGCGCCCGGCCCTGACCGCCGGCCGTCCACAGCATCTTGGCTTCCTCGATCAATCGGTTGTAGTTCTCCTCGAGCCGCCGATAAGCCGCTGTAACCGCCTCGTCGCTTGGTGTTGAGGTTTGCGTCGCGACTGCTTCCCAAAAAACGCCCCAATTATAGAGATTAGTGCCTTCGTTTGCGGCTAAGCCAGCGTTGACAGGCTTGACCGTCCTCCAACTGCCTCGGGAATCTTCGGGATTGATGGCATCCTGTGCCAAAAACTTGCCATCTTGCCCGCGCGTATCCATTTCGCCCGAATAAACGTTGCGGATGGGGATTTGCACCACATCCGAGATCAAAAAAGGCTTGCTGACGCGCTCATTTTCTTGTCGGGCGGGAATTACCAGTATCTTTCCGCGCTGCGCCGGGTTGTAATTAACCCAAGGGCGTTCGATCAGGTGTTGCTGGTCGCTTACGTTAAAAATCCCCACGTAAAACTCGGGCGCGCGAGTCATATTCGCGTTTCCGGTAAAAACAAAGTCCGGATTCTCGCGTTCCATCATGGTTCGCGTCATCCGCCCAGCGTTCGGGCTCGATGCGCTAATTGTTGCGGTAGGCTCAGGCATTTATTCTCCTAGTTCGGCTTCTGGAAGAGTCCGCGCATGGGCGGGCGCTTCAAATTGTGCTTCCGCCAGATGGATTCGATCTCGGCCATCTTGCGATCGATCAAAGACGTTCGGTTTCGCTGCGCCTCATAAGAAACCGGGCCATAAAAACTAGGTAGCAGATCAGATAGACGGTCTGCAATCTCTTGAACTTTGGCATTTTCTTCCTCGGCTTGCGCATCGGCCAGTTTCGAACGTTTCAGTTCTTCCGACATCTCGAGCGAGAACATCATCACCGGAAGCAAGCGATCAAGCAGCGCCCAATCGAGCGTGACGGTTGACAGATCCAGTTTTCCGGTCGACGGATCGTACTTCTTAAATAAGAAAGTGCAAATTTCTTTGTAGCGCCCAAACTCGGGATAAGCCATCACCGGCAAGCCAGTGTCTACGTCAGTATTGAGCGCATAAAACACTTCTGGCGGCCCGTAAGTTTCCGCCGGTTCCCACATCTGCAAGATCCAGCACGGTTGATTGTGCCCAAGCGATCGCTCTTCGTAAAAGCCCTCAGCATTGAGCTGGATTTCAGTTTCAGTCTGCCCCCAGATAAATCGGAACATAGGCTCGCCAAGATAATTCACACCAAACAAATCAGCCATGTCCTGCGCGAACGCTGGCGGGCACTCGATGCGCTCAGGCGATCTCAACGAGATACACCTGCTTCCAATGAAGCAAAATAAAGTTCTGCCCGTCGACTTCGATATCTTGCCCGCCGACGCGCGAGAAGCGCACTACCTGGCCAGGACGCAGATTGAATGGCTGAAACTCGTTGCCGATGATGCGCCCTTCGCCAACAGCCATCACAATGCCACGATTTGATTTAAGCCGCGCGATCTCGGGCTTGACTACACCGCCCGTAGTAGTTTCTGTTTCACTGTCGATGCGCTGCACGAGGATTTGCTCGCCAAGGCATCGGTAAGGAAAATAGTGCGTGGGATTTGGCTGTTCTTTTCTCCACGCTTCCACAAATTCTTTTTTGGCTTCAGTATCTTCCTGCAATTCTTGCTTCGGCATTCATTCTCCTAGAATAAAGGGGCGACGGGCCCAGCATCATTTCCGCCGCCCCTGCGCAACTACCCCGAGCGGTGCTTACATTATCAGATTGTGGGCTCGGCGGCGTTCGAAATGTAGACGCCTGCCTTCATGTTGGAGTTGAAAAGATTGAGCGCAGCGTTGTAGTAGAAAATGCTGCTGGTCAACCAACCGTTCCCGTTCGGATCTGGCACTGGCATCGTTGTGACGCCGTTGCCGAAATCGTACAGGCTTGGTTCCTTCATCTCCGCGATGCCCCAAGTGTTCAAGCACAAGCCGTCGATGCGGCCGGGCGAAGCGTTGTAGCCTTCGACGTATTCACGCCCGCCGAAAGTTGTGATCATGTTTTTCTTTACCATGTCGAGCGCTTCATCGCCTTTGACGTCCTGCGCATTGGCAATGAGCACGTTCTGGTAAAGATTGGTGATCTGCAGCCGCTGGCCCGGTCCGCCATACCAAATGAACTCATCCATCTCTTCGGCTTCTTCGCCCAAACCGCGCCCGATCAGGATCTCAGCGCGATAAGGAACAGCCGGATTGACGGCGTTATTGTTCAAGTTGATGTTTGGCGTCGATAGCCTGCCGGGATAGTTCGCTCGCGTAAGCCCGAGCACCGTTCCCGTGTTGCCGGTCACCTGGTAAGTCTTGATGCCAGCCACCGAGTTGCCAACCGCGCCCGATGATCCGGCCACCATCAGATAATCGCCTGTGGTGGTGCCGCTCGGCAGGGTACCCGCTGAATAGATTGTGTTGGTCACGCCATCGGCATAGGTGATGCGGAACGATCCGCGCGACGTCCCACCTTCGGATGGGAATACTTGCACAAGCTGTTGATCTTGGAATTGGTTCGCGTTGTTGAGCCCGATGATCTGCGAGTAAGTCGCCGAGCCTGCTGCCCCGCCACCAGTTCCGGAGTTGACCGTTGCCGTTGTCGGAATCTGATCGAGCATGCCCGAGCTGTCGCCCTGGAATAGCGCTTCAATACCTCTCATAAAGGTATCAAGCGAGTTCTTGAGTTCCTGCGCCCGGACCGCGATCATTCCGCGGTTCTTCCCTGCGGTGGCCATCTGCGTCAAATAGGTGATTTCGCAGCCAGCAAAGAGAAATACCGGCTGAATATCACCGCTGACCCATTGCGAGCCAGTGCCGCGCCCGAGTGAATCACCGTCACCGGTTCCTTGCACAATGGTTGCGCCCGACTGAATGCGCATTGGAACGCGAAACGCCGGCCGCTGAGCCAACCCGGTGGTGGTAGTGATGTTGCCGGGAGCTGCGGTCACGTTCGCGGTTGGATACGATTTACTTCCTGATTTGAAGCGGTTGTAAAGCGTCTTGCCCGAATAAACCAAGTCGGGAATCATCTTTGCCCATGCTTCTAACTCGATTCCCTCTACGGCGGCTTCCTGAAGCGGAGAGCCTGAAGTTACTGGCGGCATGAGTCCACACCTCTAGTGGGCTCATTCACTGGCAGCGTCTCCTCGCGCCCAGCAATGGCTTAGCGGTGATTCCGCCCGCTACTCACTTCCTCCTGTTTATGCGAAGCCGATTATTGGCAGAGGATCAAAGCGCGTCGATTGCCAGCGACGTCTCAGCTTGCCGGAATACAGCGAAGATTGTATATCCAAAGTCAAGAGGCGGGCGGCTCGAACCCTATTGTCCGGTCTGGGATGGTTCGAACTCTTATCCCCCGGTTGGCCCGCCTTACACCGACTCCACGCCAAGTATATCAGGCGACTTGGTTGATCACCACGCCAGTCGGCGGTTGCGGCGGTGCCGGGATGATCGGCACGCTCACCGTGTTGGTTAGCGCTGGCGGTGGCGTTCCTCCGGGCGTTGCCGGCGGCATCTGCGCCGATACGGTTAGGTTAAAGCTGGTATTTGTGTCCGTCGACGGCACGGTAACGATTACCTGCGTGTCTTCCGGATCGGCCGGGTTGGCTGGCGTAATGGTGATGCTTGGATCATCTGCTGTCCAAGTATTCACCGTGCCGGCTGGAAACGTGCTGGTGCTTGGAACTGGATCGGCTTCGAATGTCCCGCTTCCGCCTACATTGATTCCTGTAATGCTCATGGTTCCTCCTGTGAGTTGAATGATCTCTACTCCTGTGGGCCGTTCTTTCTTGCAACAGCACTTCTTTACCAGATGAGTTAAGCGGTCTACCTTGAACTCAAGCCTTCGTAGCCGTTCAAGCACTTCACGTTCGAAGTGATGTGACATTGTTCCTCCTAAACGGCTTCACTAAGACCATTACCAATACCGGACAGCTCGGCGGCGTTGGCGGCACTGGCGTGACCCAAGTTGCTTTGCTGATTGAATCGGTGAGCTGAAGCGTCAAACTTCCGGCGGTACTCAGCGATACACTGGTAATCGTGTATGCCATAGTTCCCCTTTTGCCACTCGGAAGTTACAGAGAGATTATTGCCAATTCCAGCGGACTACTTTGCCAGTCTTGAGCGTGGCTTCGCCGCGCATAAACCGAATCTTGCCGGGATCTTTCTTCCAATCGATTTGATCAGCGGATGGCTTGGATGCAACCATCGCGGGAGCGGTGGTTGCGGCCCCGCTTCCGTTCCCGCTAGGTTGTTTTGCCGGTCTGGCAAATCCGCGCAAGCCCCATATCGCCTTTACCGAGCGCCCTACGCGATCTGAGCTGAGTTGTCCACGAATGTAACGCTCTACCGCCTTGATGTCGCCGCCGGCAAGCAACGCCTTCATGCGCTCTTGATAGCTCGTGTTGCCTTCAAATCCCTTGGCGATATGTCCTCGCACGCTGTTCACAAGATCAGAGCGTTGCTGCGCTGTCAGTTTCGAGCCTTTGAGAAATGGCGCGAGCCCACGGTTCACCGCTTCGTTCATCGCCGTGATGACGCTGTGCGCCACCTGCGTGCGGAAATGGCTGCTTTCCCGGCGGTCAAGTTCCGCTTGCCGATCGCGCAGCGCCTTGGCTTCTGCCGTCTCGCCAGATGTCGTTTCTGGCTTAGACTTCGCATACTCTTCTACGCCTGAGATCCATTGCGCCAGCTTGCTGGCCAGATCATGCGCCGCTTGCTGCTTTCCGTCCCCGATCAGCTCGAGCAATCGCGTCACAGAGTGCGCCACGCCTTTATCACGCAGCGCTGTGGCCATCGCTTTGGCTACGGTGCGCTCGTAGGCGGCTGGGTTGGTTTGGGCCAGCTTTTCGAGTGCATGCGGCACAAGCGCCGGCAAACTTTCCGGATAATCCTTCGCGAGTTCATCCACGATTGACGGATCACCGTTGGCCATTGCTGTGAGTTCGCGAGCATAGTCGTTTGCTTCTCCCTGCAAATTCTGGATGCCTTCAGCGCCGCCCACCGAATCGATCAGATCCCGTGCGTCTCGCGCCGCGGTCACACTCGGGAAGACGCGCTTGAAGTCGCTGGCTTCGTAATAGGCGCGGCGGGCCACGTCGGCCGCTTGCGGATCGGTTTCGCGCAACTTGGCTAAGGCTTTCTTTACTTGATCAGGGAGAGCCCGTCCATCAGGCTTCGGCGAAACTCCTTCGCCGCTAATCTCTTCGCCGCTAGCTGCTTGATCATCGCTTTCCGGAACATCAGCCTCTGCCGCTTGATCTGTTTCCTCAACGCCTCCGTCATCAGCGGCAGGCTCGGCGCCGCCACCGGCTGTATCGGGAATGGATTCGGCATCGGCGTTGCCTCCTTCGGGAGTCACTACGCTTGAGGCAAAGAACAGAGGCAAGCCCCATTTGAGTAGATCGGTAATCATTGGACGGTTACGCTCCCCGGATGCTTGCTCACTGTTTCGGCTACTTCCTGCGCTTCGAAGTCTTGCGGCGTGGCGGGCAATCCTGCCTTGGCTGCAAGCGCCGCCGCTGGCTTGGCCGGCAGATCCTTAAGCGAAATCGACGTCGACGGCGGCTTCATACCTTGTGGTGGAAGATTAGCTTGCTGCTTAGCGAGCGCCGCTTTGTGCTCCATGTAATGCAGCTTAAGATTCGCAAAGGCGGCGCGTTCATCATCATCGCCATTGCGGAGTTGGCGCCCTCGCGGTGAGTTGATTACGCGCAGCGCCGTCGCCGCTTCAGTTGCGTGATCATCGCACTCTTCGTCAATTTCTACGCTCGAGACAAGCGGCGGAAGCGTAGCCATTTGCTGCGTAAGCACGGGGATCTGTTGCGCCATCATAGGATCAGTCGCCGCTTGCGCGAGCTGTAATTTAATCTGTTGTACCTGCGGATTAGGAACGGGTCCTGCCTTCAGCAATTCTACGTTCTCACCGAGTTGCTTGTCCCGCGATTCGAGCGCCGGTAGCACGAGATCCTCAAGCCCCGACGCGTTCTTGATCAGTTCCAAGTTGTCCGGCGTATCGAGAAACTGCGCCACGAATGGATTAGTGGCCGCATCGGTCATCAGCACCGCCACGCGATTCGTTTTCTGCGTGGGCGATTCAGGGAAGTTTTCATCCGTCTCGGGATAAGCCAGGAAGTTCCCCTTGAGATCTTCCATCTC
>Ga0126373_10002721_pt1 | contig 13069 bp, 9 predicted proteins | sample PanSoiMetPlot_11_FD_92545 | JGI IMG/M metagenome (GOLD analysis project Ga0126373, IMG submission 92545) | Tropical forest soil microbial communities from Panama - MetaG Plot_11 | ecosystem: Environmental > Terrestrial > Soil > Tropical forest > Bulk soil | place: Panama | collected 2016-02-17
CAGGTTCGCGGGGCAGGTCGCTGCGACGGCCCCTGGCTTGCCGTGCTTGTTCTTGCCGGCGGCCTTCGCGGCAGCCACGCTCGGGCCGGAGTTGAGCGCGAACGGCGGCTTGCCGCCTTTCTTGGGCGACTGGTAGGTCATCCGCTCCGCGAGCGTGACTAGCGGACTGAGGTAATGGTCGCGCGCCCACTCGGCCAGCCGCTCGGAGACAGATCCGCCGCCCGGATAGGTCAGCGCATGCCCGACGGACCAGCCGATCGGGATCAGCACCACGATGAGCGCTGCCGAGAGCACACGCGACCAGGGGCGCCGTGGCAAGTGCGGTCGCCAGTCGCGGCGCCGGGGCGGCCATCCATCCGCGTGGCGCGCTCGCCGGTGCGCTCCGGCCGGGGGATAGCTGTGGCCTGACGGAGCGTTAGCGGTGGCCGGCCCGCTGTCCCAGTCGTTCGGTTCGTCCCAGTCGTTCGGGTTGTCCCAGCCGTTCGGGTTGTCCCAGCCGTTCGGGTTGCCCCGGCCGTTCGGGTTGTCCCGGGGTGGCCTCGTCGATCTCGGTACTCGGCGACCCCGGTAGGGATTCATATTGGCGCCGGCGTCGCGATGCACCCTGGGCGGCGGATAGCTGCTGTGCGACGGAGTTCTCGCGGCAGCAGGCCTGCTGTCCCTGCCGTCCCCGTCGTCCCAGCCGTCCCAGCCTGGCGTCCTCGGCACTCGGCGACCCCAATCGCGATTCATGTTGCCGCCGGGGACCGTTTTGTCGCCGGGGCGTGTCCGGCGTCTGGTCTACCCACAGAACATGAAGACCTCATGACGCCACCGCCCCGGCTCTCGCGGCCGGGCAGGAGGTGCGCCAGGCGGCCGCTGCATGCCTTAATCCGGGCACGAGTTTATGCCGCTACCGTGGTGCAGTTCAGCTTTAAGCCGCATCCGCGGTGATCAGCGACCATGCAATAGCTCGGAAACAGTGCTGGGACCGTGCCCGATAAGTGCGATAACCAGTGCCGCCGCGGCCACGAGCAGGACAGTGGCGGTTACCAGACGCACCCTGGCTGCCGACGAGATGGCAGCTGTGCGGCGGAGTGCGGCCCAGACCGGCATGGTCAGGACCAGCACGATCACGCCGGCGACCGGGCTCGACTTCAGCATGGCCGCGCCGATCGCCGCGAAGGCGATTGCAGTCCGGTTCCAGGAAAGCTGGGTCCGGTCGGCCGGGTCAACGAAGTCCGGATCGTCTCGCCCTGGTTTCGCCGTGTTGCTCACCGTGCGACTCTCATCGGGCCCTCGCCTAGCGCGTCACCGAGAGCAGCACGACAATAGCTGCCAGGGCCGCCACGCCCGCGATCGTGGCTGACAGCAGGCGCGCCACCAGGGACCGCGGCAGCGGTTCATCGCGCCGCATCGCGGCCTGGTTCCGTTTCAGCTCCCAGTGAGCGGCCAGCGCGATCACGGCTCCGAGCACGATCAGCGGGATGCCTACTATGTCGCGGCCGAACGCTACGCCCGGAAACGGCGGCAGCAGCTGCACTATGCCGAGGCCGGCGGCGATCAGTGCGAGCGCAGTCCGGTTCCAGGCCAGGAACGTCCGTTCATTCGCCAGCGTGAAGCGCGGATCCGGCTCGGTTTCGGCCGGCGGTCCGGCCGGTGCCGGCTCGGGTCCGTGCCCGGCGTTCGTCATGGCAGCAGCCCTCGCGGCCTTGTGGCTCTGTCAGCCTTTGCGGCACACAGCCTAGGCGGCCGGATCGTGCCAGGACTCGCCATCAGGTACGAGCGCGGCCGCCTGCTGCGGCCCCCAGGTGCCGGGGGTGTAGGGCTGAACGGGCACCACGTCACCGAGGACAGGCTGGACCACCCGCCACGCGGCCTCGACGGTGTCCTGCCGGGCGAACAGGTACCGGTCACCACTCAGCGCCGCGCCGATCAACCGGTCATACGGCCGGATCGTCCGCTCCGCGGCTTCACCCGAGTAGGCAAGCTCGCGAAGTTGCGGCGCAAGGTCGGGACCGGGTCGCTTGCCGACAACGGTGAAGCCGACCTGGTCGTCAGGAAAGATGCGCACCCGCAGCTGGTTAGCGCCCGAATCAGTACCGATGCTGAAAACGTCGTGCGGTGGGCGGCGGAACCTGAACACCACCTCAGTAGCAGTAACCGGCAGGCACTTGCCGACCCGGATCAAGATGGGGACATCGGCCCAGCGCCAGGACTGCGCGCTCAGCCGGACGGCCGCGTATGTCTCGGTCGTGCTGTTCGGCGCTACGCCCTTGACCCCGAGGTAACCGTCGTACTGGCCGCGAACGGTGGTTTGCGGGCTAAGCGGCTCTAGCGCGCCGATAATCTGCGATTTGACGTCGCGCCAGGAATCAAGGCCACAACCATCGGGCGGCTCGGCGAGCACGGTTGCCAGCACCTGGAGCATGTGGTTCTGCAGCACATCTCGGATGGCACCGGTTTTGTCGTAGAAGCTGCCGCGGTCGGCGACGTCGAACGCCTCCGCCATGGTGATCTGGATGCTGGCCACGTGCTCACGGGTGAGCAGCGGCTCCACGATGGAATTGGCGAATCGAACGAAGACTAGATTCTCTACGGGCTCGAGGCCGAGCCAGTGGTCGACCCTGTAAATGGATTCCTCAGGGAAGTACTTATGCATCGTTGCGTTGAGGGCGACCGCGCTAGCAAGATCAGTACCGAACGGTTTTTCCACCATGACCCGCGCATTGTCCGCACGGCCCGCGGTGGCGATTCCCTCGGCAATACGGCCGAACAGCGATGGTGGCACCTCAAGGTAAAAGAGCGCGTTCTTGCCGTCACCCATGGCAGCGGACATCGCCTGATAGGTGGCCGGATCATCGAGGTCGCCATCGACATAGCGAAGCATGCTGAGCATCCGGGTGGCTGCCGGGCTGGCCGGGTCCATGTTGTTCAGCTTCAGCGAGGCCGACGCGTAGTCGCGGAACTGGTCCAGGCCCCAGCCGCTCTTCGCCACCCCGACAACCGGGACATCAAGGACCCCGCGCTCGACCAGTCCTACGAGGGCAGGGAAGGTTTCTAGCTTGGCCAGGTCCCCGGTCGCACCGAAGATCACCAGGGCATCTACTTGGCGGGCCGACACCATGCTGCTCCTTCCGAGTCACTTGTCTAAGGAAGAGGGTCCCACGTTAGGCTCGCGTCCGATGATCGTGGTAGTGGCCGGCGTGGCCGGAAGCGGCAAGACGACTGTTGGCCGGTTGCTGGCCAGGCGGCTGGGCTGGCCATTCGCCGATGGCGATACGTTCCACCCGGCAGCGAACGTAGCGAAGATGAGAGCAGGGCTGCCGCTGACCGACGACGACAGGAAGCCCTGGCTGGCGGCCATCGACGCGTGGATGGACGACATCATCGCCAGCGGTCAGTCGGCCGTGCTCGCCTGCTCGGCACTCAAGCGGAAATACCGGGCCGACCTGGTCGGACGCCGCGAGCAAGCGGTGATGGTGTTTCTCGGCATCACTGAGGCGCAGGACAAAGCCAGGCTGCACGCCCGGAAGGGACACTTCTTCCACGAGCCGCTGATGGCCAGTCAGTTCGCCGCGCTCGAGCCGCCCGACCCCGCCGAGCCACGGGTATACCCGTTCCCGACTGGTGACGCGCCCCCGGGCCAGGTCGTCACCGAGATCATCAGGAAACTCCGGCTTCAGCCGGTCAGCTGACGAAAGGCGCCGTCGTGCCAGAATCGGCGATGCTGACTTAGCAGAGCGGCGGCGCAGGGGGTGCCCGGTTCAGTGAGCGATCCGCGATCGCAGGCGCGGTCGGCGGCGGTCACTTTCCTGCTGGTGGCCGCTGCTACGGCCGTCTACTACGCGCTCCCGGTGCCCGGCGTTATGAGCGAGAGTTCGTGGGCGGTCATGTTTTTCCTCGGAGCTGCGGTGCTTGGCGCACTCATCCTGGCGGCCATTCGCAGACTGCTGCGGGCCGGCGAGAACGCCAGGATCCGCGGCCTGATCCTGCTGCTGACGCTCACGGTGTTGTTTTTCTCCTGGTCTGACCAGTCAGCTGCCGCGCTGCCCAATCAGTTCGGGGGGCTGACCACTAAGACCGACTCGTTGTATTTCAACATCAGCACGCTGGCGACGGTGGGCTTCGGTGACGTGCACCCGGTCGGCCAACTGGCTCGTGCGGCCGTGACCGTGCAGATTGTCTTCAACCTGGTCTTCCTGGGCGCGGCGGTGAGCCTGATCTCCGGCTTCTTCCGGACCCGAGCGCGGGGCCATAGGGACAGGTCCCAGATGCAGCCGACACGGCACGGACCCGAGCAGGCCGGACCCGGGCAGACCGACACGCCCAGTTCGGCCGGCCACTAACGACGGCCTCAGCACGCACCGGAACCCGAGGTGACCGGCCGAGGTGCCGGCGGTCTCGCCGTGCCGCGCGGCCGGCCGGTACCGCAGGCAGTAACTGGGCGCGCAGAGGTACGAACCGCCCTTGATAACCCGGCGGGGGATGTCGCAGGGCGGGAACGCCCCCGTCTCACCGGCGGTCAGTCGCGGGTGGTGCGGCACACAGCTGGGCGAAGCAGGGCCCTGGTCAGCCCGATGGCCTGGCAAGAAGTAATCCGCGGTCCACTCCCAGACGTTCCCGGTCATGTCATAAAGCCCGTAGCCGTTTGCCGGGAAGCTGGCGACGGGCGAGGTGCCCTCGTACCCGTCCAGCGCGAGGTTCTCCCAGGGAAACTGACCATGCCAGACATTGGCGAGCTGCTGGCCGCCCGGCGCGAAGTCATCGCCCCAGACGTACACGGCGCCGTCGAGGCCGCCGCGCGCGGCGTACTCCCACTCAGCCTCGGTCGGCAGTTCCTTGCCTGACCAACCGGCATAAGCCAGCGCGTCCGGGTACGCGATGTGCGTCACAGGGTGCTTGTCGCGCCCTCGCACAGTGCTGGCCGGCCCGTCCGGGTGGCGCCAGCACGCACCGGGCGCGTAATCCCACCAGTTGCCGAACTCGCGCAAGTCGACCGGGCCGGGTGGCTGGCGGAATACCAGCGAACCGGGGACAAGCAGTTGCGGGTCGGCGCCTGGACACCGGGCAGGATCGGGTGCTCGCTCGGCCACCGTCACATAACCGGTCTGCTTGACGAACCGGCGGAACTCAGCGACCGTGACCGGCCGGGTATCGATCCAGAACCCGTGAACGGTAGCCGCCCGTACTGGCTGCTCCTCCGGATAGAAATCGGCTGACCCCATCCGGAACTGCCCGCTCGGTATCCAGGTCATCCCCGCAGTCGGCACTTGGCGGAGCGCACCGCCGGTCGCTGCCTCGCTGCCGCTCATGCCCTGCCCGGTCCCCTCGTCTGCACAGTCCGTCGCCGGCACAGTCCCTCGTCATCGGCCGGGGAGCTTCGGCTGTTGGCCGGGAGCTTCGGCTGTTGGCCGGGAGCTTCGGCTGTTGGCCGGTGATACCCGGCAGCCAGGCTGATGCAACCGCGCCCCGGCGTGAAGCCGTTCACCCGTGGCGGGTGAGACTCCAGCCTGAGCGGCGGGAAGGTTTGCTGTATGACGGTTTCAGCCGGCTTGGCTGTCTGTGACGCGCCGCTGCGATGCTTACCGAAGCTGCCGGCCTGGCCGTCCTGGCCGCCCTGACACCAACCGCTGTGCTGGTCTCCGCAGTGTTCCTGGGTTCGGTCAACCCGCACCGGACCGTACTGGTTTACCTGGCCGGCGCGGTCGTGATGACGGCGATATTCGCGACCGTCGTCTTCCTCGCGCTGCGAGCCGGGCACCTGCAAAGACCTCGCGAGTATCAGCCGAGGTACGGCCTTCGGCTCGGCCTGGGCGTCCTGATGATGCTGGCCGGCGCGTACTTGCGGCTGCGCAAGCCTAAGCCGCCCGACCCGGCGAGGCGGGACAAGCGAATCATCTCCAGACTGCTTGCCAGGCCGCGCCCGTGGGCGGCCTTCATAGTCGGTCTCCTGGTGTATGCGCCGTCCCTGACGTTTATCGCGGCGGTCCAGGTGGTAGCCACGTCAAAGGCGAGCGTTGTCACCAGCGTCCTGGAAATCGCCTTGGTCATCGCGATCACAGTGATGTTCGCCTGGCTGCCGCTTGTTTTGTACCTGGTCGCACCCGAGCGGACCGCCTGGGTGCTGCGCTCGAGCGACAGCTGGCTGCGCTCGCACGGCTACGTGCTTGCCGTCGCCGGGCTCGGTATCGGCGGCGCACTGCTGGCATTGGATGGCATTCTCGGGCTGACGGGCGTCGTGGGCTAGCCGCCGGGTAATGCGGACGGTACGGATGGCTCGAGAACTGGGCATCACACTTCGTGGGTGATCCGGATCGGTGCGGCGGTAGCGGAACGTGCCTCGCGAAGCGCTACATACCGGGTCGCTCTGATTGGTGCTCCACCCGCTGGGGTATGCCCAGGACGGGGCTTTGAGCTGCAGTTTCACCGCAACGGGTGAGTGCAGTCGCGGTCGGCCAACTGATCGGATCCGCGCTTTCGCCGACCGCGTGCGCTGCGGCTGACGTTGCGGCCAGTTACTCGGGGGTGCGATGACGAGCATGGTGAGCGGTCCCGCGCTGTCAGCGATGCAGCTCGATGCCGAGCTGCTCGAGGACAAGCTGCGGGTGCCACGGCCAGGGCTTGCGGTACTGCCGCGCCGCCGGGTCGGGGACCTCATCGATGCTGGTGTGAGCCGTCGCGTAACGCTGATGACCGGTCCACCAGGTTCTGGTAAGACCGTCGCGGCTGCGCAGTGGGCAGCGGCAAAGCCAGCCAGCCGCCGGCCCGCCTGGGTGAGTCTCGACGCCTCTGATCGCGAGCCGGGCCGGTTCTGGCGATACGTGACCGCCGCCCTGTCCCGCGCTGGGGCCATGACGGCCAGCAGGCAAGCCGTACCGCCTGGCGCAGCCGGCGGCATCGCCGGCCCGCCAACCGGCATCACTGCCGCCGAGATCCCGCAATGGATGACCGCGATAGTCCGGCGGGCCGCCGAGCCGGTGGTCGTGGTCCTCGACGATGTGCACCTGCTCGCCGGAAGCGAGGCGCTAGCCGGCCTGGACGAGCTGATCAGGCACGAGCCGGCCGGGTTGCGGTTGCTGCTCGCCGCGCGGTCGGCGCCCGGCCTGGCGCTGGCCCGGCTGCGGCTAGCCGGCGAACTGGCCGATATCGGCGCAGCCGACCTTGCCTGCACAGCCGAGGAGACCGCGGCATACTTCGCGATGCTCGGCACACCACTCAGTCCGGCCGACTGTGACCGGGTCTTCAAGCGGACCGAAGGATGGCTGGCTGGCCTGCGGCTAACCTCGCTCGGCGCCGACCCGGCGGCGTCAGCGGCTCCGGTCGGTCCAGCCGCCGCAGCTAGCTCAGCCGCCCCGGTCAGCCCAGTCCCGGTCAGCCTGGTCCCGGTCAGCACAGCCGGTCCGGCGGCCCGAGCACCGGCTCAGGGTGATCCAGCGCCCGCCGTTAACGTTGCGGCAGTGGCCGGGCCGGTCGCTCCGGTCGCCGACTACTTGCAGGACGAGCTGCTCGGCCAGCTTGCGCCAGAGGCCAGGACGCTCATGCTGCGCACCTGCCTGACTCCGACCGTGCCCGCCGACCTGGCCCGCGACCTGACAGGCGACGCTGGCGCCGCTCGCCTGCTCGAGCAGCTGAGCAGGGAGTGCGGTCTGGTACAGCCGGTAGCGCCAGACGCCGCCGAATACCGCTACCACCCCATGCTCCGCGAGGTGCTGTTCGCCGATCTGTGCCGCGAACTGCCGGATGAGGTACCGGTGCTGCAAGGGCGAGTGGCCCGATGGCATGCCGACAGGGGAGATGTTTTCACTGCCGTTCAGGCAGCGGCCAGCGCTGGCGACTGGGAGTTCGGCGCGCAAGTGCTGCGTGACTCCGGGCCCGCGGTCCTGCTGTCACCTGCCGCGCCAGTGCTGGAAGCTGCGCTGGCCTTGGTGCCGCCCGGCAAGATCGCTGCCGATGGCATGCTCGCTGTCGCGCTGGCCGCCGCGCGTCTGTGGCAGGGTGACGCCGACGGCGCGTTGCCGTACCTGGAGACCGCGGAGAGCGTGCTCGCGGCGACCGGTGCTCCCGACGCGCGAGAGGGCCAGGGGGATACGCGCTCAAAGCCGGACGAGGCTGGGATCTGGGTCGCGGCCCTGCGGGTTCTGCACAAGGCCGCGGTGAGCGCCGCCGGACCGGGCTGGCTGGATCGTGAGTGGGCCCTGGCGAGCCAGGCGCACACAGATCCACGCGGCAAACCGGAGCACCGCGCGCTCGGGGTGCTCTGGCTCGCCCTCGGCCTTGCCGCGTTGCGCGAGTTCGACAGCCAGCTAGCCCGGTCCGCGCTGCTGCATGCAAGTTCGCAGCTATCGGCGGGCGGTCTGCTGGCACTGCGGGAACGAGGCCGTGCATTTGAGGCGGTCGCCTGCGCGTTCTACGGTGACCTGGCCGCTGCGGCCAGGATCGCCGCCAGCGTTTCCGACGGGCCGCACGGCGGCGACGGCGATCTGCGTCCGGTGCTCGCACTGGCCGGCGCGGCGGTCAGCCTGGCGAGGGACGAGCCGGACGCCGCCGGAACTCTGCTTGACCAGGCTGACCTGGCGGCAATGGCCCCACGGCCGGCAGGCGAGCCTTCGATTGCCGTGCTTAGCGGCTTCCTTCGGGCCCGGCTGGCGGTTGCCGAGGGCAACCTGGCGGGCGCCCGCGGGCTAGTTCGCTGGCTTACCGACGCGGTCGCGGGGGCGGCCCAGGCCGGATATGAACCCGGTGTGCCGGAACTGCCGGCGCAGCCGGCCGGGGGGTTCGGCGCTGCCGCGGCTATCGCGGTACTGGACGCCGAGATCAGCCTCGCCGCCGGCGAACGTGAACGGGCCAGGGCCACGCTGGCTGACCTGGTGATGAAACGGCCTGGCAGTTCCGCTGAGCCCGGCGCGCCTGCCGCGGCTGCCCAGCCAGAGGCTGCCATCTGCGAGGCCAGGCTGCTGATTGCCGATTCTGACGACAAGGGAGCGATTGAGCAGGTAGCACCACTCATCACCGGTACTGCCGGGACATGCGCGATCACCGACAGGATCGCGGCATTGCTGACCGCAGTCGTCGCGCATCGGCGGCTGAACCAGTCCGGTGAAGCCGCCGAGTTGCTCTCGCTGGCCCTTGCCCTCGCCGAGCCCGAGGAGGCCTGCGGTCCGTTCGTCGCGGCCGGCCCGCCGGTCAGATCGGCGCTCACCGTCCTGGTGTCGCCGTCCAGCCGGAGCGCCGGCTTCGCCAGCCGGATCCTGGACAGGTTCGACGGGCGGTTGCCGCGACCGGCAGGGAGCCATCCAGCGGCGCTGCTGACCGAGAGCGAACTCGCCGTGCTGCGGTTCCTCCCCTCGCACATGACCAACCAGGAGATCGCCGAGGCGCTGTTCCTGTCGATTAACACCATCAAGACGCACCTCAGCTCGGTCTACCGGAAGCTGGGTGTCGCGAACCGGCGGCAGGCCATCGCTCAGGGCCGTCGGCTGGATCTGCTGTTACGCCAAACGGTGACCCCGCCCGGATCACTAACGGGCGGGGCCACCGCTGCGCTGGCGTGTGCGCACACCGACTGACTGGGCTCTACTGGCAGCCCGCCGGTTACCGCGCGGTTGTGGCCAGCTTTCTCCTCCTGAATGACGGCGCGCGTTTAGCCGCGCCAGCTCCGCCCTCCTGAGACGCCTTGCGCAAGCTGTAGGCGAGGCCGCCGAGCACGAGGCCGTAGAAGAGCAGCCACGCGGCGACGAGCGTCACCAGCAGGACAAGGCTGATCGCGGGCCAGACGACCATGATGATCCCTGCCGCGGCGCTGAATACCCCGAGCACAGCCCGCAGGGTGCGACCTGGCACGTTGCCAGAGATCGCCGCGCCGATGTCGGCGACGCCGTGCGCAATGAAGAACACGCCGGTCACGAAGGCCAGCACGAAGAGGCTGAGCGCATGGTGCAGTAGCAGGTAGGTTCCCGCAAGCACCGCGAGCAGCCCGATCGCGATGTAGCCCGCCCGCATGCCGCCGCTGTGGTTGCTAGCAGTGAACGCCTCGAACAGCTTGACCAGCCCGGCGACGAGCACGGCCGCGCCGATGAGGACCGCCACGAGGGTCAGTGCCGCAGCCGGCCAGACGAGCAGCATGACGCCCAGCGCGATCATGCCCAGACCGCACAGGAGAACCCCTGGCCAGGCACGGCCCGCTGCGGATGCGATCAGTGCGCCCCTGGCTCCGATACCGGGTATCGCGCCCGCTTCGGCTTCCGCGCCGCGCTCAGGTCCGTATTGCTGCGGAACCGTCGCCTGAGCTTGAGAGGTGCGCGTCTTGACGCCGCCCTGGGTAGCGCCCTCGCCCTGCGTAGCGCCGGTCTGGCGCTGACCCTCGTCTGGACGGCCTGCGCCTCCCATTTCTTGGCCGGGTCCGCCGACGCTACTAGCGCCCCTATTGCCCCGTCCCATGTCGCCGGAGCCCATATTGCCCTGGCCCGAGTTGGATGGCGGGTCGCTGGCCGACGGTCCATACCCGCCTGGCTGACCCCCCTGGTTGGCCGGGCCGCTACGCGGTTCGGTCATTCTCGCCTCCTGGAGGACTAGACGGCCGGTTCGCGCCTGGTTACCGCGGTCGCGTGGTTCTCAGGCACGCCGACTACACCCCGAGTACTCCTACCTCGCTATCGTGCGGCGACCGAGTTCCCGTGATCATCACCCGTGAAGGGTGAACATGGCGGCCCTGGCCTAGACTTGGCGCGCAACAGCCGCGAGTGACAGCAAGTCCGGCCAGCGCGAGAGCGCCAGCCAGCGGAATGATCTCTTTCCAGGAAGCGACCCCAGGTGAAGACCGACGTCGAAGAGCTAAGCCCGACCAGGGTCAAGCTGACAATCGAAGTTCCGTTCGAGGAACTCAATCCGAGCCTCAACAAGGCCTACCGGGAGGTGGCCAAGCAGGTCAGGATCCCCGGATTCCGGCCTGGTCGGGTCCCGCCCCGGGTCATTGACGCGCGCATCGGCCGCTCGCACGTGCTCGAACAGGCGGTCAACGAGGCCGTGCCAGAGCTGTACAACAAGGCGGTCGCCGAGCATGAAGTGGTGCCGCTCGGCCAGGCCGAAATCGAGGTCACCAGGCTGGACGACGGCAAGGAACTCGCGTTCACCGCTGAGGTCGACGTGCGGCCGAGCTTCGAGCTGCCCGACCTGGAGCAGCTGTCCGTGACAGTGGACAACGCTGAAGTGGACCCCGACCAGGTGGAGGAATACCTTCGCGCGCTGCGCGAGCGGTTCGCCTCGCTTAAGACCGTCGACCGTCCGGTGCAGACCGGTGACTTCGTCTCTATTGACCTAGCCGCCACCATTGACGGCAAAGCGGTGGATGATGCACAGGCCTCCGGCGTGTCCTACGAGGTAGGCACCGAGTCCATGCTGGACGGACTCGATGCGGCACTGGCCGGGATGTCTGCCAGCGAGTCCTCGACGTTCACGACCGAACTCGCAGGCGGCAAGCAGGCGGGCAACACAGCCGACGTGCTGGTGACCGTTAACTCGGTGAAGGTCAAAGAGCTGCCCGAGCTGGACGACGAGTTCGCCCAGTCGGCCAGCGAGTTCGACACGGTTGGCGAGCTGCGCGCATCGACCAGGCGACAGCTGGAGGCGCTGCGGCAGCAAGGCCAGGCAGGCCAGGCCAGGGAACGGCTGCTGGACGAGCTGATCTCGCGGATCGACATCCCGCTGCCGGAGAGACTCGTCACTGCCGAGATCGAGGCGCGGCGTCAGTCCCTGCACGACCAGCTTGAGCGCGCCGGCATAAACATGCAGAGCTATCTGGAGTCTGCCGATACGACAGAGGCCAAGCTCGAGCAGGATTTCGAGGCCGACGCTCAGCGTTCGGTGAAGGCCGGCTTCATCCTGGACAAAATCGCCTCCCAGGAAGAGCTCACCGTGACCGGTGAGCAACTGAGCGCTTACGTTACCGAGCAGGCTTACCGGATGGGCGTCGCCCCTGACCGTCTCGCGCAGCAGCTCAGCGACAACGGCCAGCTGCCTGCCGTGGCCGCTGACGTGCTGCGGGGCAACGCGCTAACCGTACTTGCCGAGCGCGCCCGGGTAGTTGACGAGGCCGGCCGGCCGGTCGACGTCGGGGCTGAGACCGAAGCCGCAGCGGAGGCTGGCGACGAAGGCGAGTCTGCCGACGAGGGTGACGCCGAGGATTCCGACGAGGGCTGAGGGCGGCGGCCGCAGTTCTGGTTAGCTCCGGCTGCCACCGCTGCGCGACGGGCTGGTGTCCCGCGATTAGCGAGTAGCTGGCGGATCTCCGCGGCCTGGCGGCGGCCGTGTGCCCGACTACCCCGTTACCCGTCCGGTGCTGCTGGAACGCCCTGCGAGGGCGCGCCCGCCGCCAGCGGGAATTGGCCAGCTGGCGTGCGCCTTTAGCGAACACCGGGACTCAGCGGCGAAGCTCGTCTCGCAGCCGGGTTATGGTCACAGTCAACGACAGGCGCGACTAACTACACGAGGAGCACACGTGACGACGCCTCCCGACGACCGGCAGCAGATCGCCGTGAGCAGTGGGGTGCTTGCCAGGGCGAACGAGGCCCCGGTTCAGCCGCTGAGCGAGATGCTTTTCCAGCGCCTGCTGCGGCACCGGATCATCTTCCTCGGTCAGCAGGTTGATGATGACCTGGCGAACCGCATCTGCGCCGAGCTGATCCTGCTTGCGGCCGAGGATTCCAAGAGGGATATCAGCCTTTATATCAACTCACCCGGCGGATCGGTTTACGCCGGAATGGCGATTTACGACGTGATGCAGTACGTCCAGAATGACGTGGCCACCTACGCTATGGGCATGGCTGCGTCGATGGGTCAGTTCCTGCTGTGCGCGGGCACGCGGGGCAAGCGCTACGCGATGCCGCACGCCGCCATCCTGATGCACCAGCCGCATGGCGGCATCGGCGGTACCGCGACCGACATCCGGATCCAGGCCGAGCAAAGCCTGTTCCTCAAGCGGGTGCTCGCCGAGCGCATCGCGGGCCACACCGGCCGGCCAGTGGAGCAGATCGAGGAAGACTCGGACCGGGACCGGTGGTTCACCGCCGAGGAGGCCCGCGACTACGGGATC
>Ga0126373_10002722_pt1 | contig 13067 bp, 6 predicted proteins | sample PanSoiMetPlot_11_FD_92545 | JGI IMG/M metagenome (GOLD analysis project Ga0126373, IMG submission 92545) | Tropical forest soil microbial communities from Panama - MetaG Plot_11 | ecosystem: Environmental > Terrestrial > Soil > Tropical forest > Bulk soil | place: Panama | collected 2016-02-17
CCGGCTATTACCTCGCGCTCTTTCTGATTCTGTGGAGCCTCATTCTGCGTGGGGTTTCTATTGAGGTTGGCGGCCATATCAACGATCGTCTTTGGCAGGGGTTTTGGGATTTTGTTTTCGTGTTTTCCAATTTTCTCCTTGCCATCCTCTTCGGTGCGGCGGGAGGTAACCTGGCGCGGGGTGTTCCGCTCGATGCCGATGGTAATTTCTCGATGGCATTTTTCACCGACTTCGGCGTGCGCGGCTATGTGGGACTGCTCGATTGGTACACGGTGTCCATCGCCATCTTCGCCAGCGTCATCCTGGCAGCTCATGGCGCGACTTATCTCACGCTGAAGACGGAAGGCCCAGTGCATGACCGTAGCGCGACGTGGGCGAAGTATCTCTGGGCTGCGTCGGTTCCGCTCTTTGTCGCCATCTCGGTTGCGTCATGGGAGGTTCGCCGCGACGTCATCTTGCACGCTGTTCACAATCCATTTTGTTGGCTAGGGGTGCTCATAGTCGTTGTGTCGATAATCGCGCTGGTTTCTGGAATTTCGGCGCAGGGCGAGACTCGGGCATTTTTTGGGTCGAACGCTCTGCTTGTGGGTTTACTGCTCACCGCAGCTGCGGCAATTTATCCGGTGATGCTTTATTCGACGCTCGCGCCTGAGAATTCACTGACCGCCTACGCCGTTGCGGCCAGTCGCGACGCTTTGGTTGTGGCCTCCATTTGGTGGCCAGTGGGTTTCGCTCTGGCAGTCGTGTATTTCGTCTTCATCTCGCGGCATTATGTCGGAAAAGTCAGCGTCAGGCGAGATACCCAGGGGTTCTACTGACTTGAAAGTATCCTGATGGTCGGAAAGCCGGCGTCGGCCGCCGTCATGAAATCGGCGCGCAGGGGTAGAGCAATGTTTTGGGCGTGGAACTCGTCCCGTTAATGCGCACTCGATCACTAATAGATATTGGCTTCATCCAGTGCACCAAAGGGAGCGAGCAGGTGGAGAGTGTCGGAGCGAGCAGGTGTTCATAAAGCTGCAAGATCGCTTCCCAACGAAAGTATCGGCGGGGAGAATTGCCAGGATCGAAAGCGGTTTCCTCCGCCATATGTGGGCTAATCGGCGTCCACGACCGACTCTTGCGAGCTAAGGATCGTCCGGAATGCGTGAGGCTACGACTGTGCGAGCGGTAGCGCGCTGCGCTCCGGCAAGGTGTTGGCAAAGTTTTACGCTGAGGTAGAGATGATCCACTTGAGCGAAACAGAACGCGCCGTCTACCATCCGCAGGACCGGCGGTTTCGGATTTGGATCCGTCCGTCCGCTCTACTGCTCGTGATCGTGCTCGCGTTGGTTCCCGTTATCCTAGCTTGGTTACAGCGAGCGCTCTGGGGATTGCCTTACATTGCGCCGAATCCCGCCTCCGCTTTAGGCGCTGCCAGCGGTCCGCACGGATTTCCTGTTTGGATTCGGTGGTGCCACTTCTTCAATCTGTTCTTCATGTTCATGTTAATCCGCAGCGGACTATCAATTTTGATGGACCATCCACGCCTTTACTTCAACGACGGCTGTACGCCTGGAACAGAATGGATACGCTTCACGCCTTTGAGAGTGCCGACGGACCGAATTTGGACCGCGAAAGACGACAACCGCTACATGTCGCCACTGTTTGGGCTGCCCGGCTATTGCCATACGGTCGGGATTGCGCGTTGCTGGCATTTCATCAATGTCTATGGTTTCGTGCTCACCGGCTTCTTCTTCGTTACCGGATTGCTCACTAGCGATCAGTGGCAGCGCCTAGTGCCGACCGCATGGGCTGTGTTCGTCCAGGCGTGGAACACCTTCGTGACCTACGCAAATTTTCATCTGCCGCCCGAACCCGATGGTTTCTACGGATACAACGCACTGCAGCAGCTTGCGTATTTCGCGACGATCTTCATAATGGCTCCCCTCTCGATTTTCACAGGGCTCGCAATGTCTCCGGCGCTCGTGAACCGCTTCCCCGCCTACACACGGATGTTCGGCGGCAGGCAAGGCGCGCGTTCGATTCACTTCCTGATGTTGATCGGATTCATCGCCTTCATTGTCGTGCATGTCACGCTGGTGGTGCTTACCGGTTTTGCGCGCAATATGAACCACATTGTTCTCGGTGTTGATGACGCGCGCCCGACCGGCATGATCCTTGGATTCATCGGCATCGCGGCCGTAGTGCTGTCTTGGGTTGCGGCTCATTACATCTCGTGGTATTTTCCACGGGGTTTGCAACATGCGCAGAAAGCGCTCACACAGCCGCTAAAAGTCATCACCCTTGACCGTTTGATCCCGCAGGAACACTACACGAAAGAACAGATCTCGCCGCATTTCTGGCCAAACGGGAGAATGCCCGAGCGTGAGGATTGGAAACAGCTCGCGGCGGACGGCTTCAAGGACTACAAGCTGAAAATCGAAGGATTAGTCGAGAACCCTGTGGAACTGTCATTGCAGCAGCTGCGCGAGTTGGCGGATCAGGAGACGATCACCATGCACCATTGCATTCAAGGATGGAGCGGCATCGCGCAATGGCGCGGAATCCCCATGCGGCGAATGATTGCGCTTGTGAAACCAAAGGCAGACGCCACGGCCATAGCATTTTATTCTTTCGGTCCGGCTCTGTTCGGCGGAGCGTACTATGAAACGCAGAAACTCTACAACGCAATGAAGCCGGAGTGTCTTCTGGCGGTTGAGATGAACGGCAAGCCACTGCTTCCGGTATATGGCGCGCCGCTGCGTCTGCGCGTCGAGAACCAGTTGGGTTACAAGATGATCAAATGGATCGAGCGCATAGAATTTATCTCCTGCGAGAAGCTCGTAGGCCAGGGCGAGGGCGGCTCGAATGAGGATGAGGAATACTTCGATCTGATACCCAACATCTGATGCGAGATCTGGATTCGCTTCTGCCGGTGGGCACCGGTCAAGAGCGCGCACACTCTGATCATATTTCGATCATTGCCCGGTGGCTTCGGCTGAGAAGTTCGAGTGCTGGCAAAGCGACTACAACCAGAATCGTCCGCACAGCGCGCTGGCCGATCGTACACCAGCAGAATTTGTGAGCGCAGTAGAGTGTCGGCCCTTCGTTTCTCCGATCGTAGGTAAGGCAGATCCGCAGACGTGTCAAGGGTTCGCTGACGCCGGGCAAAAACCGCCCGCCTGGACACGTCCGCGGCCCTGCCTTCTGAACCTGATACGAAACGAAGGGCCTTCTCTGAATCACCCATTTTGATGGAGACGTTCAATTGAGTTACTTTAGGCCACAGCAGGCCGGAAACACGGGGCCGCGGATCACATCCAAGGTCTTGGTCTCAACTTTCACTCTGTCTCAAAAACCGGGGCGGGTCACTGGGTACGCTCAATACCGATGCCATTCCCCACGGGTGCCTTCAGCACGGCCGCAAGTTATCATTGCTTGTAACAAGGCGGCTCTTCTGAAATGCAAGCGGGTTTCGTCAGAGGTTGACTGGCGGTTTTTTTGAGATCACGGCGGCGGCCTGCCTTTAGCAGCTGACAGCTATTTTATTGAAAACATTGAAATGGCTCGACTTTCGTGGCTTGACAGGCACCTTATACTTAAGCCAAGGAGCTACCGTGGAACATCGATTCCTTTGCCTCGCGCTCAGCTTTGGATTCACTGCGCTGGGTCAGACACAAACAGCGCCAGGAACGCCAATGGCCAATTCCAAGGCGCTCAAACAGACGTCATGGACGCCGCCGCGAACCAGCGACGGGCATCCGGACCTGCAGGGATTTTGGGCTAATAACAACGCGACGCCTTTGGAGCGCCCAAAGGAATTAGCGAATCATCCGGTGCTAAGTGACGAAGAAGTGCAGGCCATGCGGAAAAAAGCGGAAGAGATGTTCGTCAGCGGGAAGGTGGATGCCGCGTTCGGCGATCAGATTTTCCTGACGACTTGGGCGAATGTTAAGGGTCTGAAGATTGGCTTCAAGAGCACAGATGGAGAAACAGGCGATTATGGCTCGGAGTGGAACGATCACAGAGTGTGGGATAACCGAACTTCGCTGATCACAGATCCCCCCGACGGGCGCATGCCTCCTCTGACGCCTGAGGCGCTCAAGCGCCGCGAGGAGGCGCGCGAGGCGATAATGCGTCCAGCCAGGGGACCGGAAGATCGATCTCTTTCGGAACGCTGCCTCACGTACGGCTCGCCGCAGGTGCTGGCAGGCTACCAAAACTACTCTCAGATCGTACAGACGCCAAAGTCGGTCTTAATGATGACGGAGATGATTCATGATGTCCGCGAAATTCCGCTGGTTGGCGGTCCACACGCTCCCGCAAATGTACAGGAGTGGTTCGGGGATTCGCGCGGCCACTGGGAAAGCGACACGCTGGTGATCGACACCACGAATTACAAGCCGAGAGCCTTCATGTCTATTTCCAGCGAGAAACTACATATTATCGAGCGGCTCTCGTTCAGCGGACCTGAGACGCTGAAGTATGAAATCACAGTGAACGATCCGGGCACATGGACGAAGCCCTGGAGCCTCATGATTCCATTGCAAAGATCTCAAGTGCCCGTGTACGAGTATGCGTGCCACGAGGGCAACGAGGGTTTAGCAGGAATACTGGCTGGCGCGCGGGCTGACGAGGCTGCTGCAGCCAAGAAATAAAGAGGCCCTCACGTTTTTCGGCGCTGCAGTGTTTGCTCTTATGTCGCGAGCAGTGCGCACTGTGCGCTTGCAAGCCCTCGCCACTGTTGCCTGTCAGTCTCGGACCGCGATACGTTCCCTCGTGGCCCATGCTTTATAACGTGACATGGTTGCAGTTCACAATTGACCATGGCGGTTTGCGATCCTATATCGGTAGGCGTTTAACCTCTCCGGGGGCCGCGCTCTGTGCCGCCATTTACTGTGCACGGTTTTACAACGTGGCAACCGAAGTCATCTAAACGACAAGAGTGGAAGAGCGAAGCTGTACAGCAACATCGTTCAGCCACAGCGTACTGTGGTGGCATTCCAGGCACGGCGTTCCTGGTTTTGCCTCGTCACAAAAGGCCGTACTTGTTATCGTAAGGCCGATGCAGGCGGATGTTGCGGCTGTTTCTTTCGCCCTGTGGAAGTAAGAGGCCGGACACGGCGCTCGTCTACCGTTAGAAAGTAAACCTGCCGCCCACCTGAATTGCACGGGCGCCACCGGAGCCGAAGACTTGTCCAAGGCGGTTGGATGGCTGGCCGAATGCGAAAGTCTGCGCTGCCTTCACGGTGTCGAGAGTAAAGTTACTATAAAGGAGATTCGAGACGTTAAATGCGTTGAAGAACTCACTAAACAGGGAGAATCGATACCGCTCCTTGAACCGGAAATCCTTCGTAACGCGGAAGTCTTGGCTGAAAATAGGCGTCCCGAGGCTGTAGTCCGGCGGCAGGATCAGTTGTGGAATCGTGACTCCATTGAGCGCCTTCTTGCCAGCCCATGTCTGGTTGAAGGCGGCGACTGCCTTTTCCAAATCCGATTTGCCGCATCCTTGATTGAAGCAATTGTATCCGATATTAGGAACCGCCTCAGCAATGGGGAAGGTTGTGTTGCCGGCCCCATTAAGATCGATACCGCTGATGGTCGGCGTGACTGGTGTCGATGCAACGATAGAGGAATTCACGCTGATCACGAATCCCCATGGAAAGTTGACGACGCCCGAAAGATTGAGATTATGCCTTGGCAAGGTCGGACCGTATCCGGCGAAATAGTTGTCGAGGTTCACCGTTGCGCGTTCGCCTAGGTTCTTTTGAAACGCATACGACGCCGTAAATTGGAAACTATGAGTGAGGCGCTTCTGCACTTTAAGCAGCATGCCGTCGTACACAGAGCGGCCTTCTGGAACCCAAAACGTAATCGAGCCCGTGGAGCATTCCTGGCCAACGACAAATAATTGGCTCGCGGTGCATGCTGGAATCACGGGGGACAGCTGACCTGCGGCATTGCGCCTGCCCGAGCGGTTCAGGTCAAGTTCTCCCAGATTGACATTTTCACCTTGACGCCGCGCCCAATCGAGTGTCAACACCATATCGTGCCCGAGATCCCGCTGAAAACCGATCGAGGTCTGATAACTGCGCAATAGAGGGAAGTTCGACGGGTAAATTTCGATACCTTGTTTTGCAACGTCGATGCCGCTGACCGAATACGGTCCGCTCCTGGGCGGAGCCGGGAAGAGCTGCTGTTGAATGTTCGGAAGCTGCTGGTTCATGATCTGGATAAACTGACCCAGAGTCAGGCTCGTGACGGCGTTGAGGGGGATGGGAGCACCGATCGCCAGCGGCGCGCTCGCGCCCGCCACGAAAATGTTAGGGAAGACGTTCTGAAACGCACTTACGGCGAGCGTTTGGCGACCGTCACCTAGCGGGCCTACTACCGCATCTTCCTTGAATTTCTCCCAGAGCGGCTGCGTGTCCCAGTAGATTCCCCCTCCACCGCGAATCACCGTCTTTCGGTCTTTTCCTACGGCCCAAGCGAATCCGAATTGCGGCGCGAAGTCCGCCTTATTGGAGCTAGTGGCAGCCAGACCAGGAGGCAGACCGCCGGTTTGGCTGTTCAGAATCGGCGCGAGGAACTGCGGCCGTGGCATGTTGCCGTTGAACAGTCCGGTTTCAAGGTCATAAGCAATACCGTAGTTCAAAGTGAAGTCCGGCCGGATCTTCCACGTGTCCCCAAACCAGGGATGAAGCCGATTATTGGTGCCGCCGCTGTCATTCTCGTATGCGCCTGGGAAACTGCCGTTTCCTACGCCGACGCCGCTGTATACACTCGACGGCAGACCGTACAGAGGCAGGTTGAGAAGATCGGCTGTCGAGCTGATTGTCGTGGGCAAAGTGGGGAAATTCTGCGTGACCGCAGGCCCTAAACCCTTGATAAATTCTGGCGACGCAACATAGAGGCATGCGGGCTGACAAGGATTCCATGGCTTATACGCAGTCCGCATATGCTCGACGTCAAAGCCGAATCGGAAACGGTGGGTTCCCGTCTGCCAACTTAAGGTTTCATTGACCTGATATGAGCGAGACTGGTGAAATTGCGGGGAGTTGTAGCTGTTGCCAGATAGAAATGTGCTGGAACCGAGCATCGAGAAAACTGTCGGCAGACCAAAACCGATACACGGAAATACGCAATCCGATGGATTCGCATCCGGCGCCTTGTTTTGCCAGAAATGGTATTGAAATCGAATGTCGTTCACGATGGATGGCGTCAGCGTGCTTGTGACGCCCATAATGCTTTGGTCGGACCAGTTGTCGTTGTAGTTCCAAGCCGCGGGCATCGAAATGGTGCTATACGGCCCAAAATCGTGATTCCCGTCATGAGAATAGCGGGCGAAAAGCGTGTGCTTGTCGGACAGGTGGTAGTCAAATCGCGTCGTGATCAACTTGGATCTGTAAGGGCTGGGGAAAACACCATTGACCGGTTGCAACGAAGGAAGATCCTGCTGATCGACGAACACCGTCGTCTGGTTCATGTACTCGTAGTTGAAGAAGAAAAACAGCTTGTCTCGCTTGATCGGGCCGCCCAACCAGAACCCGGGGTTCCTTCGTGCGAAGAATGGATCGGGCGATAGCGTGCTGCGCCTGAGGCCTGGATACGCAGCGAGATTATGGTCCCGGAAGAAGAAGTAGGCGCTGCCGTGAATGTCATTGCTTCCCGAACGAGTCACGATGTTGACCCCCCCCGATGCGGCGATCCCGGTGGAAAGGTCGAAGTTCACCGAGGCTAATTGGAACTCTTGAACGATTTCCTGGGAAAAGTTCATGGACGTTCCGCCTTCTACTTCGTCGTTGATGGTGCCGCCGTCCATGGTGGTAATGGGGCCTACGCCGCTGGTGCCGCTTAGTCCGCCTCCGCCTAAAACCTGCACGTTAAATACAGCGTTGAATTGCGAGGGAGCGCCCGCCACGACAGTGACGCCCGGTTCGAGAGACGCCAACTGGAGAGAGCTGCGCCCATTCAATGGAAGATCTTGTATATTCTGCCGAGCGATAATGCCCTGCACGGTGCTGTTGTCGTAATTGATTTGTGCAGTGGCTGCTTCCACGGTGACAATTTCCTTCTCCTCACCCAACGTCAGAGTGACATCCACGGTGGTCGTGCTCCCAGCCACGACCAAGGCCGGACGCACTACCGTTCGAAAACCAGCCATCGTTACTCGGACATCATAATCGCCGGGCTGAAGCGCGGGCGCGCTATAAAGACCCTCGGCGTTCGCGCTAATCGTACGGACAGCGCTGGTTGCTGTGTTTGCGATCGTAATCACTGCACTAGGAACGACCGCACCGGTCGCATCTGTGACGGTCCCGGAGATGATACCAGTTGGAGCCTGAGCAAACAATGCAATTGCAAGCAAAAGGCATCCGAGCGCAAAACAGATCGGCCTCATTTGTCTTCCTTTCAAACCCGGAAAGCTGTCGCTTCCTCGGTGTACGACTGCGGTGCGCTCAGCCGTTCGTCGCGTTGAGCCCCATTATTGCGGAGAATCATATGACAGATAATCGCCGACTTCAGCAGTTATGTAATAGACCGGCCCACATCTGTTGTGAGCCGGTTTATTGACGGCGTGTTCGGTGGCGGTCCAAGGCCGGCAAGCGTAGAGTTGTCTGCGCCTCGTCGCGACATTCGAACCATGGTCAGGTCGTGAGTGATGAGAAGTGACCGAGGCTTTGCTAGCCGTCATGTATATAGTCGCTTCCTTCCACGAGCAGAAAAGGAGCACCTCGTGCTTTTATCCCATGGGCAGGCAGAATCGCGCGTGGCCTTGTCGGGAGAATGTGTCGATGATCGCTCGGCGATCGCCTCGGCGCTCGCGGCCAAGCAGATGATTAAGCAGGGAGGTGGTTGAGATTGGCGCTGGGCGTAGACGACGGAAATCCAAATACCACTTCCACGCACGTCGCGATTGACGAACAATCAAGTGCCAAGACAGAAACTCTACGAGAAGTTGAAATCTATGCTCCAGCAGTTGGGCATGCAAGCTGCGCCATGGACTTCGCGATGGGCATCGCTAGCAGCGCAGCGTATCGTGCAGTCTCGCGCAAAGCGCCCTTTGCCGAAACTGGATAGGGACTTCTGTTCGGCGCAGGACTGTGGGCTATCGCCGATGAAATCATCGTCCCGGCCATGGGGCTTTCGAAATGGGCGCTGGCTTGCCCCGCGTCGACGCACGTGTTCGGCCTGGCGTCGCACCTGGTCTGGGGCGTGGCGACGGACCGGACCATCAAGCTGGTGGAGAAGGCAATGGGGAAGCGGCGTGATGCCGCAGCGAAGACACTGCCTCTCATAAATATGCTTGACTACGAGCGAGACCGATGAGACGTGATATCTCAGTTCTCGGAGGGCCGAGTTATGGGTCGTTTTTGCGAAAGTACGGGATGCTCAGGGAGACGCGAAGTTTCGATCTGCTTACCTTCTTTAAAGACCGCTTGCAGCTTGCGGAGGTTGTGAATGTCGGCGAGCGGGTCGGCGTCCAGGATCAGCAAATCCGCTAGTTTGCCCGTCTCGAGCGTGCCAAAGTCATTCAGGCGCCGGCATGCAATCGCTCCGTTTTTCGTAGCGGCGACAATCGCTTGCGAAGGCGTCATCCCGAGCTCGACCAGCCCTTCAATGGCCAGAATGGTTCCAATGCCGTGGTTCTGCGTTTCCGGTTTGGGCTCGCGGGCGAACTCGGGAGCCGCGCCCCAATAACTGTCCGTGCCCGGCGTAAGCAAGACTCCGTTGCGAATCAGCGCCTGCGCGTTGTGCCGGCGAGTTTCCAAGTCATCCCCCAGCTCCGCCGCCTTGCGACGCAGTTCGGTGAACGTCAGCGGATGATCCGCTGCTTTCGCGAACTTCTTCTCGGCCTCCTCCTTCGTCTTCAAGTGTTTTGTCCAGGCTTCGCCAGTGATCGTGCTGACGAGCATTCCTCCAATCACCTTGCGCTGTTTCATCAGCTCAACCAAGTCGTCGGGCATTGCTCGGGGCGTCATTAATTCCGGATGCTGAACCAAATCGACACCCGCGAGCAAGGAAATCCGCAGCCCTTCGATGCTGGTGGAGTGGGTATCCACGCCGCGATTGCGCTTATGTGTCTCCTCCACAATCACCCTCTGGCCTTCCGGCGAGAAGCCGATAAAGGTCGGCTGCGAGAAATGACTGGTGCCGCCGTACTTTAAGAAATCCGGACCTTTGTCGAGGTACTTATCGATCGCGACTCTCAACTCGGCGGGTGTCAGATCCGCCAGTTCCTCCCCGGCACCCTGCGAAACCTCGTCGTTCATCTGTTCCTGAAACAACGTAAGATCCCGATCTGGTGTCAGGCTAAAAGTGATCGAGTAGGGACCACCCCAACCGACAATATTTCCTGCGGCTAAAATCCTGGCGCCAATCGCACGACCACCAGCGATCTCGTCTCGAACCTTCGTCAAAGGGAGCAGAAGGCCATAACTGTCGCGAACCGTCGTGACGCCATACTTGAGGTCGATCTGCGCCGCTTCGAGCACGATCTCCCGTTCATGCGGTGCATAGCGTACCAACGATTCGTACCGCTCCTTCATTCCGCCGTAAAGAGAAAGGTGAACATTGGTGTCGATAAGGCCCGGAATCACGTAGCGCGTCTTCGCATCGATGACGTTCGAGTTTGCTGGCACATGAACTGAAGCGCGTGGCCCAATCGCTGCGATCCGTGCTCCGTCGATCACGATCACAGCGTCGGGGAGAGCCGCTCCGCCGTTGCCGTCGATCAAAGTTGCGCCATCGATCACAGTGATCTGCGCCAAGCAGCTTGTGGCCCCCAGAAAAAAAACGAGTCCCAAAGTTCTCATAAATTCCTACAGGTTAGCCTTTTCAAACCGCGTCTGCCGCTCATCTGCGGTGATTGGATGGATTCGGGTGGTCATCGGCCGCAGATTGCGAATCGGATTGGGCGCTTGTGCCAGTGCGAGTGGCGCGGCTGCGCCCACTGCTGGAAATCTTCGCCGGTTGGTTCGCATCGCTTCTCCCGCGTGTGCTAAAAATGAAAGCGATTCAACGGAAATGCTATCACGACGCAGGCTGATGCTCGGCGCAGGGCTGTTATTTCCCGCGAAACAGCGCGCGGCCGATTCGGCCTTGGTCGTCGCTGGCCAGCCGGTGGAAATTCGGATCACGCCGGTGAGCGAGCATACGTTCCGCCTGAGCGTGCTTCCGTTGAAAGATGGAGAGCCCGTCGCGGTGCCCACCGATGGTTCCTTGGTACAGGCTTCGCTGGGGGGCAGGGCGGGGGCGAAGGTTCGCGATCTTCGTCCACAGGTGATCCGAGCGGGCGACCATCGTATTCGGCTTCGGGCGGATCGGCTGGCGTTTGACGTCGAAGCGGCGAACGGAGTGCGCATCCAGCGGTTCGAAATCGATCGCAATACCGGTGCACTGTCTTTTTCGAGCGGAGACGCGCCACTGCTTGGTCTCGGGGAAGGCGGCCCACAGTTCGACCGCCGTGGCTCGATGGATCAGATGCGCAGCGGTCAGGGCGGATTCGAGCTCGCCACGCACGGTGGCCGTGTTCCGATTCCGTGGGTCATCGGAACCGGCGGATGGGCGATGTATATCCACCACCCGTTTGGCCGCTTCGATCTCCGTGAAGCTGAATGCAGATTTGTTCCCGCGGGCCCCGAATCGGCTCTCCCACTTGACCTGTTTTTCGTGGTGTCGCGCGAGCCCGCCGTGATCATGGCGGAATATGCGAGGCTTACCGGTCATCCCGAACTTCCACCGCTGTGGAGCCTGGGCTATCAGCAGTCTCACCGCACGCTCGCAAGCCGCGAGGAAATCCTCGAGGAAGCCAAAACATTTCGGCGGAAAAAGCTTCCCTGCGACACGATGATCTATCTCGGTACGGGCTTCTGCCCGTCGGGCTGGAATACGGGCCACGGCGAGTTCGAATTCAATCGTAACGTTTTCCCCGATCCGAAAGTGATCTTCGACCAGCTCCACGACGATCATTTCCGCGTAGTGTTGCATGTGGTGGTTCGTTCGCGGTCGATGCATGGAACCGTCCGCGACGCGTGCAATCCGAATCAACCGGTGGAGGAGCAGCCGAGCTGTTATTGGGCCAGGCACCGCGACACGTTCGCTTTGGGCGTAGACGGCTGGTGGCCGGACGAAGGCGATCCGTTCAACATCGAGTCGCGCTTGACGCGCAATCGAATGTACTGGGAGGCTCCGCAGCTCGATCGGCCCAACGAACGGCCATTCGCGCTCCATCGGAACGGATACGCGGGCATGCAACGCTACGCGGCGTTTCTATGGTCCGGTGATGTGGTATCGCGCTGGGAGACCCTCCAGACGCACCTACCGGCTGCAATCAACGTGGGATTGAGCGGAATTCCTTTTTGGGGAACCGATATAGGCGGTTTTGTGCCGAGCAAGGAATTGGACGGAGAATTGTACGTCCGCTGGTTTCAATTTGCCTCATTTTGCCCCTTATTCCGGTCACATGGACGCACCTGGAAGCTCAGGTTGCCATGGGGTTGGAATACCGGCGACGCGGGACCGGTCGAGTCGCCCGCTGTTCCCGATGCCTCCGAGCTGCACAATGAGCAGGTCGAGCCAATCTGTCGCAAGTATCTGGAGCTGCGCTATCGACTGCTCCCCTACCTCTACAGCGCGGTTCGCGAATCGACGCTGACCGGGATGCCCATCATGCGCGCCCTTTGGCTGCATTATCCGGATGATCCCGTCGCGGTCGCGCGAGGCGACGAATATTTATGGGGTCGCGACCTGCTCGTCGCTCCGGTTGTCGAAAAGGGGGCAACGTCGAGAAGGCTGTATTTACCTCGCGGCACCTGGTTCGATTACTGGACAGGCGAAAGCGAGACGGGAGGGCGGGAGATTGAGCGCACAGTCGATCTCCAGACTACCCCGATTTATGTTCGCGCCGGATCGATCGTGCCAATGGATCCGGTGAGGCAATATACGAGCCAAGCCATCGATCAGCCCACCACGATTTCCATTTATCCCGGCGCAGATGCCGCGTTCCTGCTGTACGAGGACGATGGCAAATCGTTTAACTACCGTCGCGGAGAATGGACCGGAATCCAGATGGCGTGGAGCGATTC
>Ga0126373_10002724_pt1 | contig 13065 bp, 24 predicted proteins | sample PanSoiMetPlot_11_FD_92545 | JGI IMG/M metagenome (GOLD analysis project Ga0126373, IMG submission 92545) | Tropical forest soil microbial communities from Panama - MetaG Plot_11 | ecosystem: Environmental > Terrestrial > Soil > Tropical forest > Bulk soil | place: Panama | collected 2016-02-17
GCGCTTTGGCACAACGGACTGTCGCCTCCTCGTGAGGGGAGAGCACGCGAGGGAGATTCACCCTATCGGCGCGTCCTGGATCACACGTCAATGGAGGTGTAATCATGGACGTGCTGCATCCGAAATGTTGCGGTTTAGATGTACATAAAAGCTCGATTTCTGCTTGCATTTTGCTGTGTGAAACCGTCGGAGTGGAGGCGGTCGAAATAATTTGTCAATGCGCCTGGGCTGCCGCGCGAACCAAGAACACTTACTTATCCTCGCAGTTCAGCATCCTTCTGATCGGTCTTGCGCCCAGGCACATTTTTGATGTTCTCTCCAGAATGTTCCAAACTGGCTTCCAATAAACGCCGCTGGATTCCATCGAACTCGTCAAGGGAGCCCATGGTTGCGCCGCATGGCCACCGGCTTCCAGGATGTCGTAGACCGCAATCCAGTACACCCCCGTCGATTGCATGGAAACCACAGCCAAATGCAACTGAAGGGGGCGATGCGGCACCACGTTTCCGCGTAACCCATCCCTTTCATCCACTGTTTGGACACCTACTGGAACTTGCGGCCCAGGCTCGCGAGTGGGGCGAAGATCGTGTGTATTATCGTGACCCCACCGGGCGCATGCGCTTCCTTCCGGCCCGCTGGACCAGCATGTCCGCACCGGAACCGTTCGTCCTCATTTCAGCAGAGCGGGCGTATTTCCGTCTTGAGGACTTAGTCCGATTACATGATTTGCTCAAGGAGTTGCGGGGATGAACTGTCCAATACCGCAAAGCGTGTGTAAAGAAAAATATGCCAGGGTGTGTGTAAATAAAATAATGCCGCAAAATACTGGGGTTAGTTGGCGGGGAACCACTCCTGTGTTCGAACTTATACGTAACTATCGAGATACTCTGTGATCCATTCATGCCCGATGGTAGTTGACTACTGTCTCTTGATGATCATAATTATATTAGCAGAATTGCGCGTACCAGCATCTTGCTTCTCATGGGCAAGAAGACAAACCGCGATCCGAAGTGCAAAGCTCTCCAGCAAGAGGGCTCTGTGCATCCTCATCCCGAGCAGGTCAAGGACGAACTGTTTTTGTATTAACGTCCCACATGCGCAGGCGGAGGGCTTCGCCAAATCGAATGCCCGTGCAATAAAGAACCAGAATCAGCGCTGTAAAGTGCCGCTCGAAAACTCGGGCGTTGAGATCAGCGCAGAGCGCCACGAGATTCAGGATGTGATTTTCAGAAAGTAAATAGGGAACGAAAGAAGATTCGGTGGGCAGGTGCGGCAAAATTTGGCTCCACTACCGTTTCTCGATTCCCAGATCGGCGCAGGTAACGGTAGAACTGTCTGAGAACCGCCGCATCGCCGGAAAGGCTGATGGCTTTGCGCCCCGGTTTGCTCGCCAACCAGGCAATCGCCGCGATCAAGTTGCCAGCGGCGGTTTGCGGGCGCATACTCGATGAGAAATCGATCGAACTCACGTAGCGTAAACTCCGCGCGCCTGTATCGATAGCCCAGGCTGCGCTTGAACTGAGGGAAGCCATCCAACTCTCGCGCCGCCGGACCACGGAAGATTCTCTTCATCGCGGCACCGGCAGGCAAATAGAGCGGAGGCGTTTTATTGCTACCCGCACGTAGACTGGTGTCGAGGAAGCACTACGATGCCCGCGGATCTCACTGACGATTTTGATGTTTGCCCCAGCATCAATTTGTCTACTCGCATGATTGTGCCGAAACGCGTGAAGCTACTGTTTTGCCGAGCAAAAAATCGAGGTGGGCGGGTTGTTGTGGAAAACAAAGAACATACAAGACCCGCGACGTGCGGGGGATTCCTGGCGAGCCGGAGCAGGATAACGCTTGCGAATGCCCTGACAGGGCTGGCGCTGCTCGTCACCGCTCTGCTGGTCGCTTGGCACGCCGTCCACGCTCGACGGGCCGGGCCGCTGTGGCGCGACGAGGCGCACGTCGTGAACTGGGCGAGCTTACCGTCGCTCGCCGAGGTGTGGTCGCACCGCCACCTCGACCCTTTTCCCGCCACCTGGCCGATGCTGGTCCACGAATGGATCTTGCTCGCCGGGGGCAACGACGCGTCGCTGCGCGCGCTAGGCGCGATGATCGGAATCGCGGGCCTCGCGGCGCTTTGGTGGACGGCCCGGCAGTTCGGCGGTCGTGCGCCACTGCTATCGCTCGTGCTCTACGCCGCCAATCCCTGCGTGCTCGTGTACGGCGGCTCGGTGCGGGGCTACGGCTTTGCGCTGTTCGCACTCGTCCTCTTTCTGGGGACGGTCGCCCGCGCCGTCGCGCGGCCCAGATGGAGGACGCTCGCGGTCGCTCAGCTCGCCGCATTACTCGTCGCGCAAACCGACTTCCGCAACTGCGTCTTCGTGCTCTCGGGGCTCGCCGGTGCAGCGGCGGTGGCGGCGTGGCGCGGGCGTTGGAAGTTCGCGGCACTCGTGCTCGCGCTCGGCGCGATCCCGCTCTTGAGCCTGCTGCCGTACGTGTCGACCTACCAAATCGTTTCGCAATGGTTCGTCATCTCTCAGCAGGATTGGAGCTATTCCGTCCTCTTCAAGACCTTCTCGGACCTCTTGCGCGCCGCCGGAGCCGGGATGTTCAGGCTCTGGTGGCTCGTGGTCCTGCTCTCGCTGGCGGCCTGCGCGCGCGAGTTCCTCCCGTCTCGCCAGCCGCCCTGCCCGGCGGCTCGAGACCGCGTCCTCTTCCTCCTGGTCGCGCTCGCAATCGGCGTCCCTGGCATCTTCCTCGTCCTCCATTTCCTTCGGCTCGTGACACACATCTGGTATTACCAGGCGCTGGTGGCCGTGCTCGCAACGTGCGCGGACGGCGCCTTCGCTGTGCGCGGAGAAGCGTCGCGCCCGGCAACCGGCGCGAGACTCGCGCTCGCCGCATGCGCGATCGTGCTGGGAGCGCACGCGACGTGGAACAGCCGCGCGTTTCGCATGACGAACGCCGACGTGATCGCGGCGCGTCTCGACGAGCAGGCGGTGCCCGCCGATCTGATCGTCGTGACTCCGTATCAGATGAGCGCGAGCTTCGAGCGCTACTACCGGGGGCTGGCGCCGTGGATCACGTTGCCCGAGGTCCCCGATCACCACTTCCAGGATCCATCCGCGTTCAAGGAGAAGATGAGCCGTCGCGATCCGATTCGCACCGAACTCGACCGCATCGCCGCCACGCTGCGAGGCGGTCATCGCGTCTGGATGGTCGGAAGCCTGAAGTTTCCTAATGCGGAAGCGACGCTGCCTCACCTGCCGCCCGCTCCGGCGCCCGAAACGGGCTGGCTCGATGTCCCCTACATCAATGCCTGGTCGGCGGAGGCGGGTGCGGTGGTTGCGCGGGAAGCGAGGACGATCCGGGTGGTCGCCCCGCGCAGCGCGGGGCTCGTGAACCGCTTCGAGAACACACGGCTGCTGGTCGCCGAGCCGTGATGCCCACCGGTTGGGCGCTCAACTTATCGGTTCGAAGGGGTGAATGACTAGCGTCACTAATTGTGCAGACTAATTGTTAGTCTGCGATCGACCGTCCTGCCCCTCAGTCTAGGCGATCGCGGTTGACCTCGGCGGCGCGCTCGTCGGATATTGCGAATGGGAAGGGATCGCCGATGTTTCGCGCGCAATCGGTTGCAACCGCCCTGCTGAACGACCCGGGTGATCGGAACTCCGGCCCACCAGCCGTCTAGCGCGGCGCTACTGGCGCTCGGGCCCGTGGCGCTCGGCTTGCGGCGTGCGAGATGAGGGTCGCCGGGGGGACGCGCTATGGCTGCGCATCTCAGGTCCAGCCGCCGCGACCTCGCGCTGATCGCACACCCCCAGCGCGGGTCGCGCTCGCGCAGGCTAGCGTCGAACACGGCGTTGCTGGGCGCGGTGTGGGCGCCGCCCTCGCGGTAGGGCCCGTACAGCACGAGCGGTGCGCCCGGCGCGAGCGCTGCGACGGCGCCGTCGAGCAGGGCTAGCTAAAGCCTGTTGAAAAGCCTAAGGCTTAAACCCGGTATTGACGCGGGTTGCTGCTTCGCACGCGTAGCGAATCTGGATAGAATGAGCCTCTTGCAGCCGCTCGCCATAGCACTCACAATCCCGGGTTGAGGGTGATAGGCGTTTCAACAGCTAGATGTCCCCGCGACCGCGCTCCCGCCATGAGCCACCTTCCCGAAGCACTAAAGCATTTTCATAGTTACTATTAACCATTGAAATAAACGGTAAGCTGGAGGTGGCGATTGTCCGCTTAGCTGCATGGCGCGAGCCTATTCCAACGATCTGCGACGGAAGTTTTTGCAGGCCTATGACGAGGGCGAAGACACGCCGGAAGAATTAGCCGAGCAATTTCGAGTCAGCTTGGGTTCGGCGAAAAAGATTTCCGCTCGCCGCTCGCGCACCGGCGAGGTGGATGCTCCGGTGTGGCGGCATGGACCGGTGAGTGCGTATTCCGGTGATGTGAATCGTCCATTGGACTAAACCGCTGCTCGGTATGTGTAGAAAACGCAGTCTGGTTGGTCAGACACGTCTTCGCGCGTCTTCGGGCAGTCCCGCCGTTAGATAAAGGGTTCTTTCCTTTCCTTGCAGTCCTTTGCGAAATCATGGATTGGCTGCTTGCAGCATATTCCAGTTCGCGAAGGAGCTTTCCGTGACACACCTTCGACAACGCTTCCTCGAAGACATGAAGATCCGCAATTTAGCGATCACGACCCGACGCAGCTATGTGTTCTACGTCTCGCAACTCGCGCGCTATTTTGGCAGGTCGCCCGATGTCTTGGGACAGGAACAGATCCGTGCTTACCAGCTCTATCTCACTCAAGAAAAAAAGCTGGCGCCTGCCAGCATCATCGCCGCCGTATCTGCTTTGCGCTTCCTTTACAAAGTGACACTCCGCCAAGAGTGGAACATAGAGGAAATGATTCCCTCTCCCAAAATGCCCAAAACCTACCCGTCATCCTCAGCCCAGAGCAAGTTCTGCAATTTCTCAGTTGTGTCCCTCAATAAAGCCAGACGGGGCGAACTCGTGATGCGGCCGCCAATTGGATTGATCCATAACTCCGAAGGTAGGTTGGTGCTCGATCCCGACAAACAAGTGCAAGATGCTGTGCGGTTGTTGCTCGATACCTTCCGCCGCACGGGATCGGCCATGGCCACGGTAAGAACTTTCCGACAGGAGAATCTGCTTCTCCCCCGACGCGTACACCAAGGGCCACAGCAAGGAGATGTGGTATGGGGTGTACTCGGACTCAGTCAAGTGCGCGTATGCTGCACACTAGGCCCGGCGCGTGCTTAATCTCGAACCCACTCCCATGGAGTTGCTGCTGTTTCTCGGGGAACACGCGTAGCTGGTACACGCGCAGGTCGAGTTCAAAATCCTCGCCAAGCTTGAGACAGTCGTGGATCTGCCCCGCTTTTGTGTCATGCATGGACTCCCCGACAGGAGTTCTTGCAGTCTACACGACTCGACATGCTACAACCAACCCGTGTTTTTTCAATCGCTTGCAAGCACAGAAAAAATTAACCGAATCAACAGGCCTTCACGGTTGTTCGGCCCAGAGTTCTTACAGCATCTTGTCGCCGCGAGCTGGCGATTGTGGAACAGCAATACTGCGTGCAGCGTGCTTTCCTTCTGCAAGCGGAGCTCGCTGCGGTCGCCAAATCCTTAATGAGTTTGGAGGTGCCTCTATGAAGGTCCGCAAGACGTTTCAGACACGATTTGTTTTCGCGGCGTTCCTCGTGGCCGTCCTGGGTTCTCTAACGCCATTCAGGCTCAGCAGAATCGGAACGCTACCGTCGGGGGTCAAAGTGCAGACATGTCCAAGCAGGCCCTGGCGTTTCTTGCCAACGAAATTTGGATCCATGCCGGTGACAGCATCACTTGGACCTTCGCCAGCGGCGACATTCACACAGTCACCTTTTTGACAGTTGGGCAGGTCTATCCGTTTGATGACACCGTGGGGTACCCGCCGATTACGCCGAGCAGATCGCCTTTCGATGGCTCCTCTTGTGTCTCGGGCGCGCCTTTGGTGTTGGCCAAACCTATCAGGTGATCTTCCCCAAGGCGGGTAACTATGAAATCGTTTGCCTCGTACACGGGCAGATGTTCGGTGTCATTCACGTTCTTGACCCAACCCTGCCCCTGCCGCACGACCAGGCATTCTATGACGAACAGGCGAGGGAGCAGTTGAAGGGCTTACTCGAAGACGCGGATCGTCATCAGCATCATGCCGAACATCAGGATTCCATCGGGGTACATCATCTGCTGAGGCTGCTGTCAGACTTGGTTCCTTGCCGCTCGCTTGTCTAGCGTGAGCACTACCCCCTTCCTGCGTCATTCTGATTCTCGCTTCTGTCCGCAAATCCTCGTGGTTCCCTAGAAGCAATAGTTGTGCGGCTGAGGCCTGGTTCGCCAGCAATTGATGTATAGTCACTGACACTATGAATGCAGCCTTTGAAATGGCCACTGAAACACAGCCGTTAGAGTTATCTGTGGTGATGCCTTGCCTGAACGAAGTTGAAACATTGCCCATTTGTATTCGAACTGCGCGAGAGTCAATGCGCGCTGCCAACATCAATGGGGAGGTCATTGTCGCAGATAACGGTAGCACCGACGGTTCAACACAAATTGCGCTGGAGTGTGGCGCTCATGTGGTGGAAGTGCAAGAAAAGGGCTACGGGAATGCGCTCCGCGGGGGCATCTCCGCCGCAAAGGGCAGGTATATCGTAATGGGCGATGCTGACGATAGCTACGATTTTTCTCATATTCCTCGCTTTCTTGCTGAATTGAGAAAGGGCCACGATCTTGTTATGGGGAATCGGTTTAACGGGGGCATTGCCCGAAATGCCATGCCGCTTCTGCATCGCTATCTGGGAAATCCGGTGCTGACATTTCTGGGGCGCCTTTTTTTCAAAGCTCCTTGCCGCGATTTTCACTGCGGTCTGCGAGGATTTACCAAAGATGCCTATCAAAGAATGGGCCTATGCACCTCCGGCATGGAATTTGCCAGTGAAATGGTGGTGAAAGCTGCTCTCCTCGGTATGCGCCTCTCGGAAGTTCCGACTACGCTTTCCCGGGACGGCCGGAGTCGACCACCTCACCTGCGCACCTGGAGGGACGGCTGGCGTCATCTTCGGTTTTTGCTCTTGTATAGTCCTCGCTGGCTTTTTCTGTACCCGGGGTTTGTACTGATGTTGGTCGGCACGGTTGCGAGCGCGTGGTTGATCAGAGGACCGCAAAAGGTAGGTCGTGTCACCTTCGACGTGGACACCTTGGTTTATGCTGCGATTTCCATTCTCTTGGGCTTTCAAGGAATCTCCGTTGCCCTGTTTGCCAAAGTGTTTGCAGTCTCTGAGGGCCTACTGCCTCACGATCGCAAGATCGAACGGTTTTTCTCCTACGCCAATCTCGAAAACGGGCTTGTGACCGGCATACTCATTTTCGTCGTCGCCCTGGGGTGTTCAGTCTATGCCGTGGGTGCGTGGAGAGCACATCACTTTGGCTCTCTCGATTCCTCCCAGATGCTCCGATTAACGCTGCCGGCAGCCGTAGCTATGAGCCTGGGTTGTCAAATTGCAATTGCCAGTTTCTTTATGAGCTTGCTTCGGATGAAGAAGCAGTAACGTGAATCGAACAGCGTGGTTTCGGTCTCCATATCAAGCGAGGCGGAATCTGGGCGCCATGTTCGCTTCAAGAGAGCAGAGACAAAAGTGAAAGCTGCCGGATCCGGGAGAAGGACGTCCCCTAGAGAATCAAGAGCTTTGGATCTTATATCCGACGCGTGTGAATCCCGACGCTTCGGTATAACTATGTAGGGGCCAATCTCCGCCGTCAATTTGTTGTTCCGGCCTTGCTCGTCGCCGCACCATTTGCCAGGCCCTCCAGTAGAGGAATGCGTTGTTTAAGTCGTTCCAGATCTGCCATGGTGTCCAATGTCCTGCCAGCGTCAGGGTGCGAACCGTGGGCCGCCATTCCCATGCAAGGATGGTGGGTGAGAAAAAAATGTCGGCACTCGGAGGCGCAGGCAATGCCAGAAGACTCGCAGAAAGGGAAACACGGTAGGCCAAGCCAAGCGCAATGAGTCGTGAACAACCCGCGGTCCAGCCATTGCTCCACGGCCTCGAGACTGCGCCGCAGAAAGAAAAACGCGGGCAGAATCCAGGCTGGCGCACCAGTGGCGGAGGGTGGAAGAATCGGGGAGGCGATCCAGATCTTTTAGGGGTGGTGCGGCGCTTTCCCAAGAACGGTGCTCAACAAAACGTAGTGAAAGTTAGTTCATACGGGAGAGTAGGCTGGCGGAGTTTCACCACGGCCTCTCGCAGAACCGAGCGTGAGGTTCTCACCTCACGCGGCTCGCTTCAGGCAAACGCACCGATCCATCCGCAAACCCATTGTCCACAGATTCCAAAAACAAGCGTCGGAACAAACGGGAGAGCTCAAGCAACGTATGGCGGCCCTTTCGCAGACGAGGGCTATACATATACTTACAAAAAGGAGATTACTACTCGTGCGTAAACCGAAAGCCCTTCATCTTGCGAAGTTCAGCAGAACATTATGTGGCTAAGCTTCCACTCGGCACAGCGATTGCGGTGCGGGTCAATCCCAGAGAACCCGAAATCTCCATTGTCTGCGACGAGGATCAGACTCCAGGGCAACCGGGGATTGAGCAGGATGGCGCAGGTTGATTAGAAATTCGTCCCGCTTCGGGATAAAGTGCTGATCGTGAAAAATGCAATCAGCGCATTTCTGATTATGGTTGCCGTTGCCACCACTTCTTTGGCGCCGAACGCTCCAGCGGAGAATCAACGAACACCACAACATGCGGACAAGAGAATACGTGTTTCCGAGCGAGTCTTAAACGGCATTGCGTTCAAGAAGGTCTTGCCTCAACAACTTGGAGCAGCGGCAAGGGTCACGAGAGGGGAGTGGCTACCGTCGGCGTTCTGGTTGACTACGATGGGACAGTGAAGAGTACGTCTCCAATCTCTGGTGACCCAGTTCTCGCAGATGTCGCTACGCGAGCGATTAAGCAAAATGGCAGTTCAAGCCATTCATCATCAATGGCGAAGCTGTGCAGGTGGAGAGCCGTATCGTCATGAAGTTCAGCAAGAAGCGCGCCGAAGTAGCCCTTGGTACATAATAGCGACTCGACAGCATGCCAGTGCCTTATCGACCAGAACAAATAGCTCGTGGTAAAAGATTCTACGGGTGATTCGATGAGACAGTTTGCGCGGCGGTTTCTTATCTCGGGCGCAGTTGGCATTTTCGCAGCCGTGGCCGTTTACGCATTGGGCAGCATACCCGCCCTGCGTACAAACTTCATATTCCTCCCTGATCTGATGTTGGCTCTCGCTCCAGCTTCGATTCTTGGACTTGCCGAGCCTACTACGGTTAGCAGCACCGTATTTCTTTTGGGAATTGTGTTCGGCGCAAACTTCGTCCTGTACGGGTTGGTGGGGTTCATTCTGTGCGTGGTATGGTTCTTGTTTCGGCTTCGCCCAATAGCCTTGTAGGTTTTAAAATATCTACTGCAGTAAGGCGCAGTAAAGTGATGAAGTGCCGCTGCACTCACTCTGGGCCTTGTCGGCGTCTCTGTGCATAGCCGCATCCCATTGCCCTGATCCGAGATTGTAATGGCCATAGGTGGCCACAGGATTACTGGAGCGTAGTGCTACACAAGAAACCTGAGGTTCGCTAGAGTGCGCTTGTATTCGTCATCGGGGGAAACCGCATGGGTCGGAAAAACCGATAAAGACGGCAGATTCGGCACCGCTAAGTTGGCACCGGGCGACTATCGTCTTGAGGTTAGTGGTTGGGACAGTACCACAATCCACTTGGACCCTGAGAAAGACAAGGGATTCCGCCAAACGTCGAGCTGGGATCTTTTGCTCATTGACAACGCCTGCGTGGCCACCAATCAGATCATGAATTGAATTGCGTTGGTGTTGCAAAATCGAGGTAAGGCTCACTACCGGGGATCAGAGCGCCAAGGGCCTGTTCACAACAGTGATTGGCCGGAATCAACGGAGTCGGTTGCTCCCAATTTCCGGCAGCGACGTGGATAATGAGCGCCTTCCCCATTTTAAAACCTAAAAAAGACGGGAATTCTGGGTTGGTAGTGGCTTAAAGGCAAATGATTCCGCCCCTTCGGGGCGGGGATTTTTAAGGCATAGCGGGTCTATCGTCCGTTGACTCTTCTTGTTGCTGTCAACAGCGCGAGAGCGAAGTTTTAAGAGAGCCGCTGCGCTGTCAAACATCGGCTCGATGAGCCCGGCCAGATTATCCCTCAGCACGGTTGCGTCCCCGCATTGGGCTTCTATTTCACCTGGCAGAGGAATTTTAGCGGAAGAAGAGGATTAGCGGGGACCAGCGCGCCAGCAGGGGAGGCGAGCTCATGCGAAAATCTTTGTATGCAGGATCGAGAACTCTATCGTCGTATTTTAGGAATCGAGGCCCCGTGGGAAGTCGAGCGCGTGGAACTGAAGCTGGAAAAAGGCAAGGTCCACATCTATCTGGATCACGCCAAAGATGTAACTTGGTTGTGTCCAGAATGTTCCACGCCTAGCCCGCTTCACGATCATCAGCCAGAACGCTGCTGGCGCCACCTAGACACCTGTCAATATCATCTTGCACGCTAGTCCGCCACGCACGCAATGCCCGCAACACGGAGTGAAAGTGGTAAAGCTGCCCTGGGCGGAAGCGGGAGCACGTTTCACGGCGTTGTTTGAAGCCCTGGCGATTGAATGGATGAAGGCGGCCAGTCAGCAGGCAGTCGCCGAATTGCTCGGCCTCAGTTGGGATGAGATTCACGGGATCGAGGAGCGTGCGGTGCAGCGGGGACTGGAACGGGCAACGCGATCCCATCCTGCATCTGGAGGTGGATGAAAAGGCGTTTCGCAAAGAGCACAACTATCTCACCCTAGTGAATGATTTAGGCGGCAGCCGCGTACTCTACGTGGCGGAAGATCGCCAACAAAGCAGTCTGGATGGATTCTGGGGAACGCTGACGGAAGCGCAAAAACAGGGTATTGAAGCGGTCGCGATGGACATGTGGGATCCGTAGATTGATTCCGTGCGAGACCATCTCCAGGAAGCCGAGAAGAAGATTGTGTTCGACAAGTTTCACATCGCTAAACATTTGGGAGAGGCAGCGGATCAAGTACGTCGCAAGGAACACAAGGCACTGAAAGGGGAGGGCGATGAACGTCTGACGGGAACAAAATACCATTGGCTGCGGGATCCCGCGCGCTTGGATCGCGAACAGCGCCGAGAATTTCTGCAGCTACGGCAAAGCGACCTAAAGACGGCACGCGCTTGGGCACTGAAGGAAATCGCTATGACTCTCTATAACTACGTCTATGAGAAACCTGCGCGCAAGCATTTTCAGTGGTGGCATAACTGGGCGGTCCGTAGTCGCTTAGAACCCATGAAGAAGGTCGCTGGCATGCTGAAGCGGCGATTTGAGAACATCATCACCTACCTAACCCACCCCATCACGAACGCCACCAGCGAATCCATCAATTCCAAAATTCAATGGGTGAAATACACCGCTCGAGGATTCCGCAACAAACAGAACTTCATAAATGCCATCTATTTCCACTGTGGAGGTCTGGACCTTGCTCCTGCCAGCCACTAAGAACCCGGGTGGGCCAAAAAGACTGGACACTCTGGTCTTGAAGCGTTCCCAAAGATCTCTGACTTGGCTTGAAGAGCACGGCCCTGAAGGGTTTCGCTCGATGTGTTCCACATGCTTGAAGCCCGGAGGAATCTCAAAGAGCGCGGGAGCGATAGGTCTTTCCTCTAACTGTGTCACTAGCGTTTCGCTCTTTGGTTCGGTCTGCTTCTTGGCCCCGTCCGGCAGCGTGTATATGCCTGGCTTCGAAGTCATCGTTTGCTGCAGTGCAAATCCCGTTTCTGGTTGCCCGATATCGACGAATTCAAGGATTTCCGCTGGCTGCGGTCCAGCTGCCGCAAACAGATAGGTATGTGGTCGCCGCCCCGCGGGAAAGGGTCGGTTACACAAAACTGGCCAGTTGAGGTCGATATACCATCCATCCGTCACCATTTCTTGAGGCTCGAGGTGGGAGCCTTCCAGCCAGCCGAGTCTGCTTTCTTGTACTGATAATGTGTCTCGCGGTGTGCCCGTAAATCTCTTTCCGCTCGCCCGTATCTACTGTCTTGGTTTCTATTCGGAGCGTCGGTTTGTCGGACTTGGACTTCTCTGCATTCCTCAATCCGCGTGCCTCGATTTGATCTCTGGTCAGGGTCTTCGCAGGATACGCCGCAGACAAGTATCGCAGCTTGCTGCCCAAAGGTAGTTTCATCTAGTGTGCAGCATTTTGCATGCTGCTTCCCGCCATGAATTGAGCAATTGTTTGCAAGTCACTGAGAGTAGGTAACAAAGGAGATTGTCGACTTCTGGAACCAGAAATGCACGTTACCGGGTCAGTTGCGCGCGCACCGGTACATCTACCCCGAGACAGGCCTGATGCGCAATCAGACAAGTTTCGGAGAAAATCTCCGGTCCGTTGACAGCAGTGGACTTGCATGCTAATTTCCGCTGATCAGCTGTGGGGCAGCCGAATCGGGCATCGGTATTCCTTAGAGCCCATTTTTAGCGATCATTGCCCAAGGGGGAACTCTCGCATAAGACCCTCCATCTTGCACCCGGATAGATGTCAACGCGAAGATCATTGGCGAGTATTGGTTGCGTGTTTACTGGGAGGACCTGATGAACAGCGGGAGCGTTTTACGCGCCTTCATGGTGTGTTTCCCGGGTTTCGTATTGATTACTAGCCCGGCTTATGCATATGCCGATCCCAATACGGTCGGTTTGCTTTCCCAGGTACTCACTCCGCTCCTGATCATCGTGGGCGCGAGCGTCACGTTTCTGAGACAAAGAATTGCTTCACTTTTCTCTCTAATGACCCGGCGCTTCCGGCGACGTGTCGACGCGTAGGACCGCCTACCCACGGTCCAAACCCCGCGCAAAATTACGAGATCTCATGAACGCGTTACTTCGGCTGCAGCGATGACTGCTCGCTCATTTCAGGTCCGCAACCACGGAGTAAGCCTGCGACACGAAACGAA
>Ga0126373_10002725_pt1 | contig 13063 bp, 14 predicted proteins | sample PanSoiMetPlot_11_FD_92545 | JGI IMG/M metagenome (GOLD analysis project Ga0126373, IMG submission 92545) | Tropical forest soil microbial communities from Panama - MetaG Plot_11 | ecosystem: Environmental > Terrestrial > Soil > Tropical forest > Bulk soil | place: Panama | collected 2016-02-17
CATCGGCAATTATCGATCCTTCAGGTGCAATACTCGCAGCCGCGTCAGTCGATCGCGAGGAGCTTCTGGAAGCGGAAATTTCGAAGGACGTGATCAATGCTGTGCGAACACAGATCGCCGTGTTCGCACACCGGCGACCGGACCTGTATTAATTGTCGCGGAATCAGCCATCGAGCTGGACTGCGCCCGGGACGACTCCGTGTAAGCGAAGATCGAAGACTAAAACGCGCCGTGCAGCGAAATCGTTCCGTACGGCGCGCCGCCGTCCTGGTGATAGCGCACCTCAGCGCGGTAGAAATCGAAGTCTCTATAGGGCTGATAGCCAACCTCGCCGGTGAACGTGACGATCGGCGAAATCTTCCAGTCAAAACCAGCGCCTGTCCGAATCTCGCTGTAGGTAATAACTGCGTGGTTGAGGCGCGGGATGCCGTGAGTATCTCCAAACTCATCGTCCACACGGAAGGTCGCGTCCCTCACGGTTGCCCCTGCATAAACCGATACATTTCGGGTGAGTTCGTATTGCAGACGCGGCGTTGGCAGGACGGCATCGAGCAACCACTGTGGCCCTATTTTCCAGCGAATACCTGCGGCAGGAATCACAGGGTACTTCTGTTCCACATTGACGCTAACCCCGAGGACAAGCTGCAGGTTAGGGCTGTAAATGTACGTGCCGCCGATCACAAAAGGCATATTGAAATTATCCCAAAACAAGTGACCTAGGCCAGAATTGTATAGGCCCGGCTGAATCTGTGCTCTGACGAGAATGGAATCAGAAAACTGCGTATCGAGTCCGATAATCGTGCTGAAAGACTGCAATGTATTCGGCAGAGCGGCTCCCTCTGGAAGGCCAAATGAGAACCGCTCCCATTCCGCACCTAGTCGGAGCACGCCAAGTTTGATCCGCGGCGTTAACACGAAGCGCATATCCGAATCGATCTCGTCAAAATCGTTGACGTGTTTTCCCCCGCGTTCGACATCGCCTTCGCCAACATACGTGCCTTCGGCGGAAAACTCGCCCGTGAGTGGCCAAAACGAAGTATTGCCTTCTTCAGCAGAGCTTCGGCCTGCAAAAAAGACTAGCAGGACCGAGACAAAGATAACCAATCGCACGGACATTTTCATTCGTTCAACGGCTCCCGGTCTCCCGGCGAAACGCCGTAACAGCTTTGGTGATATTTTTCATCATGACTGACTCCGAGCCGAGCCGTTCAACCCCATGCAGGGAGCCCAGTGCGGCGGACGAAATCATGTCGCCGCGCCAAACGAGCGTGGAAGGTTTGCCGTCAACAGTGACAGGCCAAAGCTGGTATAATGTGAGCGCAACATAATAACCGCCGCTGGCGTAGTAAAGGACGTCCGCAGCTTGATAAGTTCCCGCCGGCCCACCGCGGCTGTAAGAAGCGCCCAAGGTTACTACCCCCTGGTCATCCGCGTCGAGTAGTTCCCAGTAAAGCTCCGGCCGCAACGATCCGGCACTGCGGCCAATGGCCGTGCCTCCCAAGAACCCGGAAAACTGCCGCCGAATTTTCTCTTGTTCGCGCAACAATCCGTTCACCTCATCGCTTGCCCGAATAGACGGACCAGCGTGATCGTAGGGCGGTCCTGCGACCATTCCGCCGGACACAAAGCTTTTCGTTCGCGCGGTCAGCACGTCTGCCCAGAACGCCGCTACGGGTGCAGGTATCACGCCTCCGCCTCCCGTTCCGCCCGAAAACTTTTTTGCCTCATCTTTACTAATTTGCAGGTCGGAACTGAGCTTTTGGGTCGATGCTACGAATGACCGCACGGATGCATTGTCAGGAGCGTTTTTCAGTTTATCGAAGTTAGCCGGTGTTGGGTTGAATGGCAGGTCAGTGTGCAGGAACACCTTCAGTTCGCGGTGTTTTGTCGCGTCCCATCGGCGCAACGCATCCATTTGCTGGGCAGGTGAACCTGGCGCCACGTAGCAGCTCTGGACCGCGAGAAATCGCGGGTTGCGCATCGGTGGGCCGTGGGCTGTTTTGATATCGCTTTTCGCCAGTTGCGCCAGATCGATGTTGTTGAAAATCGAAAATGAGGCGAGCTCAGAGACAGCGTCGGCGTGTGCGATGGTGGGAATAGCGATTACGAGTATGGACAGGACGGGGAGCAAGAGTCCGGGCGCGCACAAACAAAACCGCTTCCGCCTTCTCGATATATTGAATCTCATGAGCAACATGTCTGAGGGCGACTTACCCATGGTTGCAAATTCAAGGGATCATCGCAATAAGGATCGAGATGAGTGAGCCGGTAATCGTGCTTGACCATTTGAGTAAAAGTTTCGGCGACATCCATGCCGTGGATGATCTCTCCCTCACAATCGCGTGCGGAACGATCTTCGGTTTTCTCGGCCCTAATGGCGCGGGAAAAACAACCACCATGCGAATGCTGTGCGGCCTGACCCATCCGACCAGCGGTCGAGCGACGATCGAAGGCGCGGATGCCTGGAAAGACCGGCAACGGGTGCGCACCAAATTCGGATACGTCCCGCAACGCTTCAGTCTCTACCGCGACCTAACCGTGTCGGAAAATTTTCGCTTTTTCGGCGGTGCGTATGGCGTGCCAGGCGCTGACTTGGATAGACGAATCGAGCGCCTGCTTCGCGTTACTGATTTACAGGAGAAACGGAGCACAGCAGCAGATAGTTTATCTGGAGGAATGCGGCAGCTGCTGGCGGTCGGTTGCGCGTTGGTGCACAATCCTTCGCTGCTGTTTTTTGATGAGCCGACTGTTGGCCTCGATCCGGTTCACCGGCAGCAGATCTGGAATTTGCTTTATGATCTAAGCCATGAAGGGAAAACGATTTTTGTTACGACGCATTACATGGACGAAGTGGAGCGCTGCACGGAAGTCGGTTTTATCGAGGGCGGGCGGGTGCTGGCAAAAGCGTCCCCGAGAACTTTGAAATCGAGTTTTCGCACCCGTCTGCTGGAGATTGATGTCGATCCGCTGATGCCGGCGCTGGTTCGACTGCGAGATCTTCCCGAACTGCTTGGCGTCTCGTTGCGCAGCGGCAGCTTGCGGCTTTACGCCGCGGAGCCCGAAAAATTGATGGCCAGATGGCGCACAGCCTGGCCCTTTCCCGATCTTCACTTGTTAGGCGAACGCTGGGTAGAACCCGATATGGAAGACGTTTTCACGGCGTATTCACAAGGCTACGACGGCATTTTGAAACAGTCCCCGTGATGAAATGGCTGTCACTTGAAGCGACGGCCAGTGTCGCTTACAAAGAATTCCTGCACATTTACCGTGACTGGCGCGTGCTGCTCCTTGTGCTGACTCTGCCGCCGCTTTTCACGCTCCTTTTTGGCCATGCCTTTGAAAGCGGAGAAATAACCGGGGTGAGCAGCCTCTTGATTGACCGGGACAACACGCCACGCACGCAGGAATTCATCGACATTATTTCTAAGAACAAGACATTCCAGTGGCGACGTGGGTCGCCTGACACAAAGAATGAATCGGATTTGCTCGGCCTCGGAGTGCAGGCTGTGCTGGTTATTCCTGCTGGATGGAATGAGAGCTTGGAGAACGGCGATCCAAAACCGTTGATGCTTTATATTGATGGCGGCGATATCAACATGGTTGAGGCGGTGGAAGGCGGTGTTCGAGAAAGCCTGGGAGATTTTCAGTTGAAGCAACGCGACCGAATGATTGAGACGTTGCCGGAAGAGGTCTTTGATCTGGGAAAACAGCTGCCAGTGCAAATACGCAAACGCTTTGTCTCCATGATGGAAATGTGGACGGTCGATCGCAAGCTGGTGTACAACCCGAAATTGCGCGTCATCGATTACGTTGTCCCAGGTATTATCGGCCTGATTTTGCAGCTGCTGACGGTGACACTGATGGCGTGCACGATCGCGCGTGAGCGGGAGTCAGGCACTCTTTACCAGTTGTTGGTCACTTCGCTGCGGCGCCGCGAAATTGTGATCGGGAAAATGTTGCCGTATCTCGTGGTGTCGGCCTTTTTGGTCGTGATGATCATGGCCGTGAGCGCGTGGCATTTTGGCGTCGCGTTTCATCAACTGCCGGCGCTGGCCATGGTCTGCCTCCTCTTTCTCCTTTGCTCGCTCGGGCTTGGGTTGCTGATCTCGGCGTTCTCGCACACGCAAACCCAGGCGATTCAGTTTTCGGTTTTTTTTCTGCTACCGGTGTTCGTGCTCTCAGGAGCGTTCGCGCCACTGGAACAATTGCCCAAAGCCGTGCGTTACGTTTCAGAGCTTTTCCCGCTCACACATTTTTGCCGCGCCTTTCGGCTGGTGAACATGTATCATGCCGCCCCGCAGTTCTATTTAGGTGATCTTGTCGTTCTACTGGCGGGCGCGTTTGTGACGTTTCTCGGCGCAGCGTTTCTTTTGAAACGGATTGAGCAATGAGGCCGGAAGAATGACGAAGGAATGATGAATGTCGGACTACTAAGAGGAAAGCGCTGCTTATTTCTGTCGATCAATTTGGTCGCTATGGCGATTTGCATAGGTGCAGCAATTGCCGCCGAAGCCGAACATCTGGACTCGACGCCGCAGGAAGTGTTCGACTCGATGCGCGGTAGTTTCCAGGCGGCGAAGGCAAGAGGCGTCCACGCCCGTTATCAATGGGACTTAACCGGGACGCACGGCGGCCAGTGGTGGATCGACGTGAATGATGGCACCTACAAGATGGGAAAAGGAAAGATCGCCAACCCTAGTGTCACTTTTGTGGCAAGGGACACGGACTGGGTCGCCGTTTCAAATGGCCAGCTCGGCGGAACCTGGGCCTACATGACTGGCCGTCTAAAAATCCGTGGCGACCAGGGACTGGCCAGAAAACTCGGTCAAATCTTTCCCTAAAACCTCGCGTCGATCTCGACTTTCACGAACGGGGCAGGCCTTGTTTTGGCGCTTGCTTCAGCTCGAAAGAAATCGAAGTCCCGTTCGACGGTGCAGCCTCCGCCAGCGCGGAGCTCAAAGGGCTTGAAGCCAGTGTAGCTCACCTGCAATCCTGCCCGATCTTCGCTGTATTGAACAACGGCGTTGTGGACTTGCAACTTCGTCTCGGGAGTTATGACATCATCGGTGCGATAACTTTCGTAAAAGAGATTACCGAATATTCGAAATTCCCAGTCGTCAGTTGGATTATAAACCAGGGCCGGTTTTGGGAAGACGCCTTCGAGACGAAGTTTATCGGTGAAGAGCCAGATGATTCCGCCACCAGGAGCCACGATTGGATTCTGGTAAAGGCCTCCGCCGACCCCGATGACGCCGAAAATCTTATCTTTCTTTAGCGGGAAAGTCACAAATACTTTCCAGGGAATATCGATTGAGTCACCAGTGATCCTATTTTGGAAGTAAGGCCCAGGATCGATCTCGATACCGGCTCCGGCATGATCATGCACCAAGTATTCATAAGCCAGTAGAGCGTGCACGGTTTGGAGATGATCGGGCAAACCGTTATCGGTACCGCCGAAATCAAATCGCTCGTATTCAACTCCCGCGCGGAAATACCAATTACCGGTGATGAGGAAGCGGTGCGAATAGCTAAAATCATTATAGAGAGAGGTGCCGGAACCAAAATCGCCTCTGACGTCGTAGAAATTGCTACTGAACGTGTAGTCCATCTCATAATCGAACAGATTGAGGTGGTTGCCTTCCGATGGCGTGGGCGAAGGTTGAGCCTCCAAAGTCGGTGTGCCGGCAAAGACAGATGCGGCCGAGCAAAGGAAAAGAACGGCAAAAAACCCTCCGATACTTCTCATAGTGGTTAAAGCGATCCGGACACCGACTAATCGGATTAGCCAGACAATATCGGTGTATCGGAGCGAAATCAGTTTAGCAAGCACGTTTCGCAGATACTCCGGCTAGCAGCGATTTTTTGCCGCTGAAACCGTATTAGTATTATCTTGACTGGCGCAGTTTAGGGATGGTAGAGAGTTGTACTGGTTGCGCCGGTCGTTCCACCGAACTGAACGTATCCAGAGGTGGCGTTCAGCGCCGTCGCTCGCGAATATTTTGGCCTTAGACCCCTAACGAATTCGCATTTCCATTTGAGATGGGCGCATTTCCTTGCGCTTTCCCGAATTGGTGTCGAACACAATGAAACCGACCGGCAAAATTCGAATAACCATATGGCTGCTTGGCCTAGCTGGAGCGGCGCTCTTTACGGTCCTGCTCATCCGACAGGGTGTGATCTCGGTAGGGGCTGCGGTCGCGACAGCAGGATGGTGGATCGCCGCAGTGGCGTTCTTTCACCTGATACCGATCTTTCTCGACGCAATTTCGTGGCGGGTCCTCTTTCCGAAGGCTGTGCGACCAAGTCGGTCAAGATTGTTTTGGATTAAGGCGATCGGCGAATCGGTTTCCAATCTTGTGCCATCGGCGATGATTGGCGGCGACATTGTGCGGGCACGGTTAGCCGCGATTACCGGCACGCCGCTACAGCCGTGCGTCGCTACAGTGATTGTTGACGTGACAGTTGGCATCGTCGCCCAAATCATTTTCACGCTAGTGGGCTTGCTCTTGCTTGTCGTTGCCACCGGGCACACCAGTTTCGTCGGGCCGACCATGATTGGCATTTTGATCGGCATCGCGGCGGTGACAGGCTTTTATTTTGCACAGCGGTTGGGAATGTTTCGCTTTGTCGGCATCCTGATCACACGTCTGGTCAGGTCTGAAGCCTGGAGCTCGCTGGTGCAAAGCGGTGAGAAGCTTGATCAAACTGTGCGCACGGTTTATGCGCGGCGGCGCGGTGTTTTGATCTGCTTTGGCTGGACACTCATTTCGCTCGCCGTAAGCTCTGGGGAAATGTGGATCGCGCTCCACGCGCTCGGCGCGAACGCGTCTATCATCAATGCCCTTGTTTTCCAAAGCATGGCCTTGACCGTCCGCTCGGGGGCGTTTGCCGTTCCGGGGCAGTTAGGCGTGCAGGAAGGCGGCTACCTTATCATCGGGAATCTGCTTCACATTCCCGGCGACACGGCTTTTGCCATTTCCTTGATCGCGCGGTGTCGCGATTTGGCGATCGGTATTCCGGCCTTGGTCGGCTGGCAAGTGATCGAGGCGCGCCGTCTGTGGCGGGGTCGCTTGGCTGCGATGGCTCGATGATGTCCGAGAACGTCGAGCTGAGAAAACGTCGGCTCATAGAAATTATGATCCTTAGAGCATGATCGTTTCACCGACATTCATCACCAGGACTTCGGCTTTTTGTTTGCTTTTTTTCAGTTCACGATCGAACGCCTGAGGCGTGCCGGTAAGCACCGGAAATGTTCCGTAATGCATTGGAATCACTGTTCTCGGGTCCACGAGTTTCACCGCTTCCGCCGCACGTGCAGGTCCCATTGTGAAATGGTCACCAATGCAAACAAGCATGACGTCAATCCTGTTAAATCGCGAAACTAGGGCCATATCCGAAAAGAGGTCTGTGTCGCCTGTGTGATAAATAGTGGGGCCACCGCGAATCGTGACTACGAAGCCTCCTGGCGAACCGCTGTATCGGGCTCCGGATTTCTCATCAACCGTGGCGCCCGAGCCGTGGTGCGCGCGAACAAACAGCACTTTCACGTCACCTTCGAGAAGAGTTAGTTCGCCGCCAAAGTGACCAATCGTATCTGCCTCCGCCAATTCCGGCGGGTAGCCGAAGAGTTTTACCATGGCATCGCCAAGATCGTATGTAGCCACGAGCTTTGCACGCGTGCGGTTACCGATTTCGACGGCATTACCCACATGATCAGAATGTCCATGCGTGATAAGAATCAAATCGACGCGTTTCAGGTTTGTGACTTCCTCCCTGCCTTTGCTGTAAAGCGGGTTCTCGAGCCAGGGATCAATGAGAAGAACGTTGCCGCTGGGCGTTACGATTTTAAATGCCGATTGGCCATACCAAGTGAGTTGCGTTTGTGCCATGCCGGTTACGAAACCGAAAACTTTTGTTCGAGCAAGGCCGGTTCAACGCGTGATCGGTTCAATGTGGCAAAGCCATTCGACATTGATGGTTCGTCGTTTTAGTTAGGGCGTCACGTGATGAATCACGCCCACGCCCATCGACACCTCAGCGAGAGCGATCCGCGCCTGGCCGCATTGATCGCCCGCTCGCGACCTTATGAAATCACGCCGTCTGTCTCGATCCGCCCATTCGATGCCCTCGCCGAATCCATCGCGTATCAACAATTGAACGGGAAAGCCGCCGCCACTATTTGGAGCCGCGTGCGTGCACTTCATCCCAGGAAAAAATGGCTTAATCCAAAGAGAATTCTCGCAACCGCAGACGACAGCTTTCGAGCCGCTGGCCTTTCACGCGCGAAAATCGCCGCATTAAAGGATCTTGCTGCGAAAACGATCGATGGCACGGTACCGTCGCTCCGCGTAATCGAAGGTATGTCAGATGACGAGATCGTTCGGCGATTGACCGCGGTTCGCGGTATCGGACGTTGGACGGTCGAGATGTTTCTTCTTTTCGATCTGGGACGACCCGATGTGTGGCCAGTCGGCGATTACGGCGTGCGAAAGGGTTTTGCGAAGACCTTTGGCCGGCGAGAACTGCCGACACCGAAACAGCTCATGAAATTCGGTGAGAAATGGCGGCCCTACCGCTCGGTCGCGGCGTGGTATTTCTGGCGAGCGCTGGATGTACCTGAAAAGACCAATCGCTCCGACTTCGATAATTGTTGAGCCGTGAAGCGGGCAGATGCCTTTCGTTTTAATGTTTTCAGGCTTCGTACGATTCAACCGTTTAATCTTGCACGCAGCGCAGCGTCTCACTAAAACGCCCGGATATGGCGATGATCCATGTTACCCGGGGCGCAACGAGTTTGGGCGCATTTTCCGAAGAAGAGGTTAGTGAAGGATTGCGGACCGGTCGTTTCCTTCCCACTGATCTCGGCTGGCGCGAAGGAATGGCGAACTGGCAGGTGCTCTCTGAGTTTCCAGAGTTTGGTGGTGTGGCGCCGGTTGCACCGCCGCCGCAGCAGGCTGTTGCGGCATCAGGTGTCGGCCAAATTCCCGTGCCGCGCAGCGGACTGCCTTGGGACGAGCGCCAGACAAAAGGACTGTTCAATGCTTTTCTTGAAACGTTGCAAATGGTCTTGAGCAAGCCTTCTGTCGCCTTCACGGCGATGAAGCATGAGGGCGGTCTGGGCGATCCGCTTCTCTATGCCGTTATCGGAGGAACTTTCGGCGTTGTGTTTGCCGTAGTTTACAATTTCGTTCTGCGATCATTTACGCCGTTTGGCCAGAGACATGGCGCTTTTGCCCATCTTGTCGGCGGGCTCGGATGGATTCTGCTCTTGATTCTGGCGCCCGTCTTTGTCGTCATCGGAACATTTATTAGCTCGGCGATTCTTCATATCTGCTTGATGATCGCAGGCGGAGCGAAACAAACATTTGAAACTACGTTTCGAGTGATTTGCTTTGCCGAGGGATCGGCTAACCCGCTCCTTGTCATTCCGTTTTGTGGCGGACTCATCGCCGGAATTTGGAAAATCGTCCTTTACTGCATTGGACTGGCGCGTGCCCACGAAACCGATACCGGTCGCGCAGTGATTGCTGTGCTGTTGCCGCTGATTGTTTGCTGTGGAGGGTTTCTGCTGATTGCGATGATGTTCGGCGCGTTGGGCGCCTGGAGTGCATCGCAACATTAAACGAAGTTCGGATGCAGGTTTCATTTCGCCGTAGTGATCCGAGGGCAACCGATCACGAATTCCTATGGTTGTGCGTTTCGCTGGCATCACTTGCCGTCGCCGTGGCCTGGTTTGCGATGGGTTTACCATGGCCGCGCTGTGTATTTCACGAGCTTACGGGACTCCCGTGCGTGACCTGCGGCGCAACGAGATCGGCAATCCAATTTTTTCGCGGCCATTTTCTTGCCGCGTGGCGATGGAATCCTCTCACCTTCACGTTCCTACTTGGCCTAACGGTGTTTGACATCTACGCTTTCTTCACCCTCGTGACGCGCGCACCCCGTTTACGAGTTGCATTTCGGCAAGTGGAAAAGAAATACGTGCGGGAAATTGTGATCGCCGCGTTCGCTTTAAACTGGATCTATTTGCTTTCTCACTGGCGCGATTTGTGAATTGTGCGGCGTCTATTAGACGCCGGCGTTTCTCAGAAATGCCTTACGGTGTGGTTATTCGGAAATCTGTGTCCATCTGTAGCTAATTTATTCTCATGCGAATTCTCGTTACAGGTGGCGCTGGCTTCATCGGCTCGCATCTTGTTGAAAAGTTGCTCACGTCCGGGCATCAAGTCGCCATTCTCGATGACTTCAACGATTTTTACGATCCACGAATCAAGCACGCAAATATTGCTACTGTCGCTAGATCAGTAACGATTCATCAGGTCGATCTCCGGGACAGCGCGTCGGTACGGAGCTTATTTCACCGCCAAAAATTCGAAGCAATTGCCCACTTGGCCGCACGTGCCGGAGTCCGTCCGTCGATTCAGCACCCGCAGCTTTATTACGACACGAACGTTGCTGGGACACTGCATCTACTTGAAGCCGCGCGCGTAACCGAAGTGGAACGGTTCATTTTCGCGTCAAGCTCGTCCGTTTACGGTGTCTCGAAAAAACTTCCATTTTCCGAAGATCAACATCTCACTCAAACGCTTAGCCCTTATGGCGCTACGAAAATCGCCGGCGAATTTCTTTGCTCGACTTACTCGCATCTTTACAAAATGCGTGTGGTCGCGTTGCGATATTTTACCGTTTATGGTCCTCGGCAACGGCCCGACCTTGCCATCCATCAATTCACCCGGCGTATCAATGCCGGCCAGCCGATCGACCAATTCGGCGATGGGACCACGCGGCGGGATTACACCTACATCGACGACATTATTCAAGGAACAATGACTGCACTCGATTACTCCGGGCCGCTCTTCGATATTTTCAATCTCGGCGAGAGCGAAACCGTTCAGCTCGAGGAATTGATTTCTGTAATTGAGGACGCGCTTGGGAAAAAGGCAAAGATCAACCGGTTGCCCGACCAACCTGGTGACATGCCGTTGACCTGTGCGGACATTTCGAAAGCGAAAAAATTGCTCGGTTATAATCCAACCACTCGATTGAGCGATGGCTTGCCCCGTTTCATTGATTGGTTTCTGCGCGTTGTAAAATGAAGATCTCCGCCTTGCAACTCCCGTTCGATCAGCGCGCTTGTTTCATCGCAGGTCAGGCGAAGTCTGGCACCACACTTTTGGCTGCTTTGCTCGACAATCATCCGCAGCTGCTCGTGTTACCGGAGGAAACCGCCTATTTCCCGACCGTGCTCACAAAATACGCGCCGCGCGGTCGTCGTGCGCAGTTTGATTACCTGACGAGACGATCGCTCTCCAATGTGTTGTTTGGCGGGCCATGCAAATGGGGCAAGCGAAATTACTCTGCTTTCCCGCGCGAGAAATTTCTGGAAACATTCCAGCGTGAAGCATTCGACCCTCCGAACGCCCAGGTAGATTTGCTTGTTTTGATGGTGAAAGCATACGCAGCGACGCTGGAACGTCCGGTCGATCCCGTGGGACGCTGGGTGGAAAAGACTCCGGCCAACCGTAATCACATTCCCGCTATTCGTGACCGCTTTCCGCAAGCGAAGATTCTTGTCACGCTTCGCGATCCGCGCGCTATTCTCGCGGCGCAAATCGCGCTTGAGAAGACAAGGAAGACCGGACGTTTTTCAACATACTATGTGATTGCCCACTGGCGCGTAGCGGCACAGCTCGCCAGGCGAGTCGCCAGTGGCGAGATTCCCGGGCTTGTGGTGCAATATGAACATTTAGTCTGCGAACCGGCCAAGATAATGGAAAGAGTCTGCGCTTACCTGGAGATCGAGTTTGATCCGGCTACGGTTTTAACGCCGACAAAAGTAGGCCAGTTCTGGAGCGGCAACTCGGCCACTCGGATCAGTTTTTCGGAAATCAGTCAAGAGCCGGCAACACGATGGAAGCGCGAACTTTCAGAGAATGAAGTCGGATGGGTGGAATGGCATTGTCGCGATCTGATGCCGGGATTTGGCTACGAGCCCAAGCTGAGCGGGCACAAGTTGCGATATTTTCTGCGACCGATTCGCGGCGAGCGGCCACGAGAATACTTGAAATCACGGGCTTACTCTCTTCGGGACGACTGGATTAGACACTAAGATCGACAAGCGGGGATGCTCAAGCCCGGATGCTGGATTCCTTTAATCAAGCGTCTGGATCCAGCATCTCCTCTCAGGTCGAACAAGCCCATTTTGGAAAGCCCACTTGCAATCACGGCTGAAGGAGGCATAATCTCAGGCGAGATGTCGGGAATCTTCTTCGATCTTCCGAGCCTCCGTTTTCTACGACGATTCAGATTTTTTGAAACCATGATGCGAACCCTTGCATCTTTCCTGATTCGTTTGTTGAGCGCGCGGTTCTGCGGTTCGAGACAAGTCCATTTCCGGCTCAACGAGGCGGAGTTTCCGGCGGCGTCGCAGAGTGCTTGCAGATTGTCCGAATCGACCATGGGTGATTCGCGCGCCGCGGACAGTGCATCGATCGGTGCGCTCCGCACAATCAAGAATTGGATCAAACTTAAGGATCAATATGAACTCTTATTCATCTGGGAGACGCTCGCGTCGGTCGCGCGGTGGGTCGCGACGGAGGGGCGGCCCCGAACGCTTTCGGGGTCAGCAAGGGGAATCGAAAGCACAAAAAAAGACATTCTGGCAGCGGGTGGCCGCTTTTTTTGGAAACGGCAAGGGAGGCGCAAGGAAAACGCCTACGGCGGCGCGCAATGGTGCAGGGCCTTCCCGGCCGCTACGAAAACCTGAACGAGTCGAAGTCACTTCGCCGCGTCTCTACGTCGGCAACCTGTCGTTCGACGCCACCGAGAGCGATCTCTTCGAATTGTTCAACGGCGTGGGGCACGTGCAAAACGCAGAGGTCGTAAGTTACCGGCACAATCAGCGTTCGAAGGGCTTTGCCTTTGTGCAGATGCAAACCATTGAGGAAGCGAAGCGCGCTGTGCAGGAATTGCACGACAAGGAATTCCTAGGTCGGCGGCTCGTCGTGAGCGGGGCAAAATCCAGCGAACATCAGTCGCGCGGCTAAAGAGCTTCCGCGCTTCG
>Ga0126373_10002726_pt1 | contig 13061 bp, 13 predicted proteins | sample PanSoiMetPlot_11_FD_92545 | JGI IMG/M metagenome (GOLD analysis project Ga0126373, IMG submission 92545) | Tropical forest soil microbial communities from Panama - MetaG Plot_11 | ecosystem: Environmental > Terrestrial > Soil > Tropical forest > Bulk soil | place: Panama | collected 2016-02-17
CATGCACGTCGGCTCGCTCAGCGGACGGCGGTTCGCTGAAGGGGATGTCAGGCTGCTTCAGCTCGCCGCCGACCGGGCCGCGGCGGCGGTCTCGAGCATGCTGGCCGGGGCAGACCGCATCGCCGCGACCGCTCTGCAGCGCAGCTTGTTTCCGGCCGCCTTGCCGGATGTTTCCGGCGCAGAGATGGCCGCCCGGTTCATCGCCGGCCATGGTGTCGTGGGCGGCGACTGGTACGACGTCTTCTTCCTGCCGTCCGGCGAGCTCAGCATGGTGGTCGGCGACGTCGCAGGCTCAGGACTGCCCGCCGCCGTGGTGATGGGCAGGATGCGCAGTGCGCTCCGGGCCTATGCGCTGGAGACCAGCGACCCCGCCGAGGTTCTGGCCCGGCTAGACCGCAAGATGCAGCACTTCGAGCCGGGTGCGCTCGCCACCGTGCTCTATGCCGTACTCGACCCCTCGCTCCGGACCGCTCGGATATCCGCCGCCGGCCACCTGCCGCCTGTGCTCGCGGTACCCGGTCATTCGGGCGAGCTCGTCGCAGTCCACTCTGACCTCCTCATCGGTGCGGATGCGGCCACGCCGCGGCAGGCGGTGACCGTCGCGATACCGCCAGGCGGACTGCTGTGCATGTGCACGGACGGTCTCATCGAACGCCGCGATGTCCCGCTGGATGAAGGCCTGGAGCGGCTCTGTAAGGCCGTGCAGGCGGGACCCGCGGAGGCCGCGTGCGCGGCGATCATGTCCGCTCTGGTCGGCAACGAGGAGATGCGTGACGACATCGCGGTGCTGGTGTTCCACCGGGCATAAGCGTGAAGGGCCCGGACCGCGGGCGTAACCCTGCCTGCTGACGAGCGGCCCAGTCAGCATCGGGCTGAGATTGCACTCCTGAGATCCGGCTTACGATCTCCGCGGCGAGGACCCGGACTTTTACATTTGACCGCTGCGATGCCGCGCTGAGCATCGCGAACGCCTCGTCTGGCGAGCACCTGGACTCGGCCATGAGGATGCCTTTCGCCTGCTCGATGACGGGCATGGTCTGCAGTCGCGCCATCAGCCGCGAGTACGCCTCGTCGCGTAGGATCTCGCGTTCGGGGCGACCACTGCGCGCGGGCCCGTCCGGCTCGGCCGGCAGCTCCCCGGACCGCATAAGCAGCTCGAGGGTGAGTTCCATCTCGTCTCTGGTGTGGCGGCTGCCGCCGGACAGCAAGGTCACGTCGGTACCTCCCCTAATTGCACCAGGCTGGGCGGGTAATGCTTTGTTTCTTCCACATTCTTCAGCATCTAGCCATGAAGACGTAATGAAGAAGACCTGAAGAAGTCTAGCCGCGTTTCGTGGCCCCGTACACGGCGCATGGGTCACCCATGGAGATCCAAGGATCCCTGGCCCGGGCGCCTAGGATGGCCGGCATGGGAGAACCGCCTGGTCGGCCGGTGTACAGCATCAGCGCGGTTGCGCGGATGCTCGGCGTGCCCAGTGCCACCCTGCGCACCTGGGAGGACCGCTACGCGCTGGTAGTTCCGGAGCGGAATAGCGGCGGTCAACGGCTGTTCAGCCGCGCCCAGGTCGAGCAGCTCAGGTTCGTGAAGCTGCGCGTGGCCGACGGCATGAGCGCCTCAGACGCCCACCGGCTGCTAGCCGAGCAGCTCGACGGTGGCGGGCCGGTGGTCGCGTCGGCTGATCACCCGCCACACTTGCTGATCCTGCTGGCCGAGCACGACCAATACGCTGCTGAATTTCAGGAGTACTTCCTCAGGACCGAAGGATTCCAGGTGGACGTGGCGCTGAGCGGCGATGCCGCTACGCAGTCTTTCCTGCAGCACTCGCCCTCGCTGGTCGTCATTGAGCTGCTCATATCCGGTGGCGCTGGACTCAGCCTGTGCCGGTCCTTCAAGCAGGGCCGTGACGTGCCGGTGGTCGTGGTCTCCGCGCTAGCATGCCGCGATCAGGCCCTGGAGGCCGGCGCCGACGCGTTCTTGCTCAAACCGCTGGAACCGTTGCAATTCGTGTCGACCGTCAGGGATCTGCTGGGTTCGAGCGCGTTTTTGACGAGCGGTAGCCAGCGGGTCTCGCATGAGTGACCGGCTGCTGAGCGGGCACGCGCCGCTCGACGAAATCCTGGACGGCGGCCTGCCCGCCAACGCCATCAGTCTCGTCATGGGCGCTCCAGGCAGCGGCAAGACGATCCTTGCTCAGCAGTACGCGTTCCGGAATGGGCGGCCTGAGTCACCGGCGCTCTACTACTCGACGGTCTCTGAGCCGCTGGAGAAGATCGTCCGGTTCGGGCAGAGCCTGAGCTTCTTCGACCCCGTCGCGATCGGGAGATCGGTGTTCTACGAGGATCTCGGGACAACGGTCGGCCGTGACGGCCTGAAGGGCGTCGTCGAGCAGATCGGCCGGGCAATCAGAGATCGCCGCCCGGCGCTGATCATCATTGATAGCTTTAAGGCATTGCAGGCATTCGCGGACGATTACCGCGATTTCCGTGAATTCCTGCATGAGCTCGCCGGAAGGCTGGGGACGGTTCCTGCCGCGAGCTTGTGGGTTGGCGAATACGTGGAAAGCGAGATCTCGTCCATGGCCGAGTTTGCCGTGGCCGACGCGATCATCGACCTGACCTCCGAGAAGCTCGGGCAGCGGGAGGCCCGGTTCCTCCAGGTGAGAAAGCTGCGCGGCAGCGGCTTCCGCTCCGGGCAGCACGCCTACCGGCTCACCCCGGCGGGGTTGCGCCTTTTCCCGCGGCTCGCCGACGCTCCGGATGAGCTGGGCTACCTCATGGGTGACCTCCGCATGTCGTCGGGGATCGCCGCCCTGGACGACATGCTGGCCGATGGCTACTGGCCGGGCGCCTCAACCCTGATAGCCGGCCCTTCTGGCTCGGGGAAGACCCTCATGGGGCTGCACTTCGTCATGACCGGGGCACGGCACGGACAGCCCGGCGTGATCGCCACGTTGCAGGAGAACCCAACGCAGCTCGAGCGTGTGCTGAGCGGGTTCGGCTGGTCCCTGCACGAGCCGAACGTCGAAATCATGTACCGCTCTCCGGTTGACATCTACATCGACGAATGGGTCTACGACCTGCTCGACACCATTGAGCGGAACGGGGCGCGGCGGGTCCTCATCGACAGCCTCGCCGACCTGCGCATCGCGGCCGGCGATGAGACACGTTTCCTCGAGTTCATCTACTCGATCGTGCAGCGCTTCTCGCGGCAGTCCGTCAGCGTCATGATGACGCAGGAGATCCCGGCCCTGTTCGGCGCGGACCGCATCACCGACTCCGCCGTTTCCCCGCTTGCCGACAACGTGGTCATGCTCAGCTACCGACGTGACCGGGACACGACCAGCCGGACCATCGCCGTCATCAAAACCCGGGCCAGTCGCGCCGACCCAACCGTCCGCACATTCGTGATCGGACCGCGAGGCATCACGCTCGACGAGTCCTCCGCGGCCGCGGACTTATGCCGAGACGACAGCGGGACGCCGGCCTCAGGTCAAGGGCTTGGCCCGGATTTCCGCCGGGTGCTCAGGCGGCTTCGAGCGCCTGACCAAGGGTCTCGTAGATACGGAACATACCGGCAACCCCGGTCACGGTGAGCACTCGCCGCAACCCTGGGCCGCCCATGACGAGGCGCAACTCGCCGCCAGCCTCCTGAACCTGTCCGAGCGCCCGGACGAGGACGTTGAGACCAGTGGAGTCGCAATACTCAGTGCCCGACATGTCCACCACGATCACCGGCAGTCCGCTCGAGGTGGCCGACGCGAGTGCCTCGCGAAGCAGGGCAGCGTTCGAGATGTCGATCTCTTCAGGCGCAGTGACCACGGCCTGGCCGTCGTGTAGGGAAACAGCGAAGCTCGGGTCACTCACCAGGGTGTCTGCCAGCGGACTAGGGCGGATGTGTCACGCACACCATACCGGTCAGCCGCCTGGCCGGTGATGCCTTCGGCTTTCCGGACACCGGCGGGCTAGCGGGAGATCAGGCGGCCATCCGGGCAACGGCGCGGCGGGCCCGGTCTAGGCCGAATCTCCGCCGGCGCATCGGCGCCCACGGATCGCCGCGCCCGGCCACCGTCGCGGTGGTGAACTGGCCCGGCCGCAGCGCCTGGTCGGCCAGCTCGGTCCAGCTCAGCGGCGTCGCCACCGGTGCGCCGGGCCTCGCCCGGACGGAGTACGGCGCGACGGCGAGCTGCCCGTAGGCGTTGCGCATGACGTCGAGGTAGATCCGGCCACCCCGGCTCGCCCGGCGCTGCTCCGTGGTCGCCAGATCAGGATGCCGGGCGGCGAGCGCGCGAGCGACCTGGAGGGCGAAGTCCCTGGCAGCGTCGTAGTCATCGGCCCCGCTCAGCGGCACATGAACGTGCAGGCCATGACCTCCGGTCGTCTTGACGAACGGAGCTAGCCCCAGTTCGCCCTCGAGCAGGCTGCGCAGTTCCGTGGCCACGGTCACGACCTGGCCGAACGGCGCGCCCGCTGGCGGATCGAGATCGAAGATGAGCTGGTCGGGATTCTGCAGCCGGCCAACCCGGCTCAGAAACGTGTGGACTTCGATGCACGCCTGGCCGGCGAGGTACACGAGGGTGTCGGGGCGGTCGCACACCACCTGGCGCAGCGTGCCACCCTGCTTCGTTATCTCTGCGGTACGAATCCAGTCGGGAAAGTAACGCGGCACGTTCTTCTGCATGATGCTCTCGCCGCGCAGCCCATCGGGATAACGAACCATCGCGACGGGCCGGTCGCGCAGCCACGGGAGCATCGCGTCCGCCTCCCGCCGGTAGTAATCAGCAAGGTCAGCCTTGGTCAGCCCGTCGTCGGGGAATAGCACCTTGTCGGGATTAGAGATCTGCACGCGTGAGAACCTCCCTCATACGGGCCGCTCGCGGGTCACCGACCTGGCCTCCTTGTCCCTGCGCAGCCCCAGGTAGCGGGGATGCCGTAGCTGACCGGCGCTGGTCCACTCCGAGAACCCCACCTGGCCGACCAGCTCAGGGCGGATCCAGTGCACTCCGGAGCGCGGCAGCGCGCCCCGGTCGAATGGCGGCCGCGGCTGCTCCAGCGGCTGCATCGCCTGCAGCAGCGTCGCGAGCGTCGACATGCCGAACCCTGTGCCCACCTTTCCGGCGTAGACCAGCTGCCCGGCCCCGTCGTAATAGCCGATGAGCAGCGCACCGAAACCAGCGCGGCTGCCTTGCGGATCGGTATAGCCGCCGATGACGAATTCCTGGCTGTTCTCGCACTTGAACTTCAGCCAGTCCCGGCTCCGCCCGGACCGGTAGGGCGAGTCGGCTCGCTTGACGACCAGCCCTTCCCAGCCGCGCCCGCATGCCTGGTCCCAGTACGCCTCGGCGCCCGCGCTGCGATGCACCGTGAAGCGCAGCGGCCCGCCGAACGACAAGAGTGATCGCAGCGCCTGCTTGCGCTCTCGCAGCGGGAGGCTCCTGACGTCCCGGCCGTCCGCCCGCAGCACGTCGAACAGGTAATAAACGACGGGTACCGAGGCGATCAGTCGCTCGGAGGGGTTGCGCACGCCGAGCCGCTGCTGGAGCAGGCTGAAGCTCGTCACGCTTCCCTCGAAGGCAACGACTTCACCGTCGATCACGAAGTCGGTCGTCTGCTGGGCAGCTAGCGCCGCCGCCAGTTCGGGGTAGGTGCTGTTGACCCGCTGCCGGTTCCGTGTCATCAGCGAGACCCCGGCGTGGTCTTTGTAGGCCAGGCAGCGCTCACCGTCGAACTTTCGCTCGTACATCCAGGCCGGGTCGAAGAACCTATCCTTGGTCAGCGTCGCGAGCTCCGGGTCGACCCAGCCGGCCGGCACGGTCTGCGCCGGCGTTCGGTGGAGTGCCGTGTCGTTGGTCACGGGCCGTCCCTTTCGCCGCGGCTCACTCGACTCTGACCACTTACGACTCTGACCACTTACCGGTGGCTGGCATCCCCAAACGCCCCGAACTGATCCTTCCTGATCCGGCCTTCGACAAGGTCTGCCGCGATGTCCCTTACCTTTCTGTTGCTGCTCTGGGAGATCACGCTCAGTCGCTTGAACGCAACGTCCGGAGGGTAACCGTACTCGGCCACGAGGATGCCCTTCGCCTGCTCGATCACCGCGCGCGAGGCGAGTGCGGTCTGGAGGTTCTCTACCATCCGGCGGCACGCTCGATGCAGCGCGGCGTTGCGTACGGCGACACCACCCTGCGCTGCGAAGAGCAGCGCGATGTCGTGGGCGGCGCCCGCAAAGGCATCCGGTTTCTGGCCGTACACGGCGAGCGCTCCGCCTGACCGGCGGTCGGTGCGGAGCGGCAGGACCAGGCAGCTGAGCAGGTTCTCGCTCGCCATCGCGGCCCGGACGCTCTGCCAGCGATCTTCATTGGTGGCGTCATCGATTCGGCGAGCCTCGCCATACCGAAGAGCCTCGGCTACCGGCCCGTCGCCAGTCAGGAGCTGAAACGTGTGCAGGTCTGTCACCGAGCCCGCCGAGGCTGCGAGGGACCACGAGGATTCTCCCGCCACCACCACTCCGGCCGCCGCGCTCCCCGGGATCACCTCGAGCGCCAGCTCCGCCAGCTGACGCAGCGTCGCATCTGGATCGTCGCCTGACTGCAGCAGCTGCGCCAGGCTGGCAATGCGCTCAGCGAATTCGCGTGTGACGTTCACGACGTCATGCCTCGTTCCGGCCGGTCGCAGTGAAAGGGGACTCGGAGCCGCGCTGGCCAACTGCCACCCCGCGCCGGGGCACTACCCGCGATCGTTTGGATTGCACATCGCCGGGGTACCTCCGGGCCGGACCGAGCGGGTTCGCCTCAGACGCGCGCCGACCCCCGGCTGTCGCAGACGCTCCGTTCCGAGGCACATAAACCGGCTACGCCCTCGTATCACCCCGGATTCATGCTCGGCGTCACAGCCGCGTGGCCTCGCTCGAGAGGCCGCCTGACCAGCGAACGCGGCGAATAATGGTTCTCAGTGAGCCGGTTTGCGCCGCTGGCCAGGCCGTATGCTGGCCCGGACCCCGATCACGGGAGCACACAGGCAGATTGAACGAGCGGGTCGAGATGGTGGCAGAGGACGTCAGCACAAGCAGCCCTGCTCGCGCGTCGCGGGCCGGGCGGATTCGCGTCCTGCTGATCGAGGACGACGACGGCGACGCGCTGCTGGTCAACGAATTGCTGCTCGACGCGGGCGAGCCGTTCGGCATGAGCCGGGCTCGGTCGATGGCCGAGGCACGGGCGGTGCTCACCGATGAGACATGCGTCCTGCTTGACCTTGAACTGCCGGACTCGCGCGGCCTGGAGGGCGTGCAGAGGCTGCAGGAGTTCAGGCCGGACCTGGCCGTTGTCGTCCTGACGGGCATCGCTGACGAGCACCTGGGCGAGCAGGCCGTCGCGGCCGGCGCGCAGGATTACCTGGTCAAGGGGCAGGTCGACGGATACCTGCTGCAACGGGTGGTGCGGTACGCGGTCGAGCGCCGGCGTGCCGAGGAGACGCAGCGCCAGCTGGGTGAGGCGAGGCTGTACGCAGCGGAAAACGCCCGGCTGGAGCGCGGTCTCCTGCCGTCGCCGCTGCTAGCCGACGAGCGGCTCTCGGTGGTCGCCCGGTACCGGTCTGGCGGCCAGCAGATGCTGCTCGGGGGAGACTTTTACGACGTGGTCGAGGCACCGGACGGCTGGGTACACGCGGTGGTGGGCGACGTCTGCGGCCGCGGACCGGATGAGGCGGCGCTCGGCGTGTGTCTTCGGGTCGCCTGGCGGACGATGATCCTCGCCGGCAATCCGGCTGCCGAGACACTGACGGCCGTCGAGCAGGTACTGGAGCATGAGCGGCACCAGGAGCGGCTCTTTGCCACGATGTGCATGCTGTCAGTCGCGCCCGACCGCATGACGGGACGGCTCTACCTGGCCGGTCACCCGCAGCCCCTGCTCATCACCTCCGACACCCTCAGGGAACTTCAGGCCCCGATCAGCCTGCCACCGGGTATCACCCGCGGCTCGCAGTGGCCCAGTGCGGAGGTCGAGCTCGGTGCCGATTGGTCGGTGCTGATCTACACCGATGGCCTGGTCGAAGGCAAGACCGGGACCGGTCCGGAGCGACTGGGCAGCGACGGGCTGATCAAGCTGATTGAGAAGGAGCGCGCTCAGGACCCGGCCGACCGTGCGCCTCTCCGGGAGCAGAACGAGCGGCTCGTCGACGCGCTTATCGGCCAGGCCCGTGAGCTGAACGGCGGTGACCTCGACGACGACCTCGCCGTCCTGGTGCTCGGCTGCGCCGCGACCGCACGTCCATGACTCCAGTGAGCGCCAGGCGGGCCGCGCCCGGATCGACGCATCGCGAGCGGCGCCCGGCCGGCCTGGCGGGCCCGGTTCGCCGGCGGGTCATCGTCGAGGATCCGGGCAGCCGGTGGCCACTCGGCCGGATCATCGCGGCGGGCATGGCGACGCTGATCACCCTGGTGGTTGCCGCCGTGGTCGTCGGCATGATCGCGATCGGCAGCCTGAACACTGCGAGGAACCGGGTCGTGAACGTTCTCGACCCGGCCGCGCTGCACGGCTCGCGCCTCTACTCCGCGCTGCTCAACCAGGAGACCGGCCTGCGTGGCTACCTGCTCAGCGCACAGCGGCCATATCTGCAGCCGTACTTCTCTGGCATAGCGGATCAGAAATCCGAACTGCACTCGCTGGAGCCGTTGCTGCGCGGCCTGCCTGCCGCGAAGGCTGACCTAGCCGTGACGGTGCGGCGGATCGACAGCTGGCGGTCCGGCTACGCGAACCCGGCCATCGCGAAGGTCAGCGCCGCTGGCCGTCCTCTTTCCGGCGGCAATGTCGCTACCGGGAAAGCGGTCTTCGACAGCGTGCGCGCCCCGCTCGCGGCTTTCCAGCGCAGCGTGGCCGACCAGCGGGCAAGCGCTGAGGCCAATCTCGCTGACGCCGCCGCCGTCCTGGAAACCACTGCGATCGCCATCGCCATCGTGCTCCTGCTCGGGCTGATCGCTCTCGGTGTCGGCCTGCGCGCCGCTGCCACCCGGCCACTGGCCCGGCTGGCCAGCGACGCGCGTCACGTAGCCGGCGGTGATCTCGAGCACGAGGTCGACCCCAGCGGCCCGCGGGAGGTCCACACGCTCGCGGTAGACGTGAACCGGATGCGCGAGCGGGTACTGAAAGAGCTGTCGGCGGTCCGGGCGGCGAACATCGCGCTGCGGACCAGGGCGCACGAGCTGGAGCGATCGAACTCCGAGCTCGAGCAGTTCGCCTACGTGGCCTCGCATGACCTGCAGGAACCACTGCGGAAGGTGGCCAGCTTCTGCCAGCTGCTGCAGCGGCGTTACATCGGCCAACTTGACGCCAGGGCCGACCAGTACATCGAGTTTGCCGTCGACGGCGCCAAGCGCATGCAGGCGCTGATTGACGACCTGCTCGCCTTCAGCCGAGTCGGGCGCCTCGATCCGGAACCGGTCCTGGTGTCGTGCGCCAGCGCGCTGTCGCAGGCCAGGGTCAACCTAGCCGCCGAGATCCGCGCCACCGGGGCGGTCATCGAGGCTGCTGAGCTGCCTTCCGTGCAGGCTGAGTTCTCGCTACTGACCTCGTTGTTCCAGAACCTGATCGGCAACGCGGTCAAGTTCCGCTCATCCAAGTCGCCCGTCATCGAGATAACGGTGGCCGAGCAGGACCAGGGCTTCTGGCTATTCTCGGTGGCCGACAACGGCATCGGCATCGAGCCTGAGTACGCCGAGCGGATCTTCGTGATCTTCCAGCGCCTCCACGGCCGGTCAGAGTACGACGGCACTGGCATCGGGCTGGCCATGTGCCGCAAGATTGTCGAGCACTACGGCGGCCAGATCTGGCTGGACACCACGTACGAGGGTGGGGCAAACTTCTGCTTCACCCTGCCGGTGGCGCCAGAAGACGAGGAGCTATCACCATGACGCAGCGCGCCGGCCTCGAGCTCGTCGACGTGCTCCTCGTCGAGGACGACCCCGGTGACGTGCTCATGACGAAAGAGGCCTTCGAGCACTACAAGATCCGGGGGAACCTGCACGTCGTCGGGGACGGCGAGCAGGCCATGCAGTTCCTGCGCAAGGCCGGCGACTTCGCTGGCGTCCCGACGCCCGGACTGATCCTGCTGGACCTCAACCTCCCCCGGCGGGGCGGGCTGGAGGTGCTCGCTGAGGTCAAATCCGACAGCTCCCTGCTGTCCATCCCCGTGGTGGTGCTCACCACGTCACAGGCCCAGGAAGACATCGCGCGCAGCTACTCGCTGCACGCCAACGCCTACATCAGCAAGCCGGTCGACTACGACCGGTTTATTGGCGCGATCGGGCAGATCGACGACTTCTTCCTCACGCTCGTCAAGCTGCCCGCGAGGCTCACCTGAAGCGGGACGGATCGTTCCGCTCGTTGTAGTCGTACTGGCCGGCCGGGTAGCTGCGGGAATCCCGCACCCGGACCGAGCGGGCCCCGACCCCGCTCAGCAGCGTCCAGATCGCGATCCCGAGGACCACGAATACGACCGCCGTAGCAGCCTTCTGATCCAGTGGCGCCGACGTGCTGAACGGGATGACCACAGCCAGCACCGTCGCCAGGCCGATGATCCAGCCGAAGAACGCGAGCGGCCGCGGCGTGCTCAGCAGCAGGAGATGCATCAAGAGGGTCGCGACCAGCGAGGCACCCGCGATCCCCAGCAGGAGACCGGTCGTGTGCACGTCGCCATAGGCGCCGTCGCGGCTCGGCGCGAGCAGCGGGATCCCGAGTATCCACCGGGCGACCAGCACGCCGACAAGGCCGATCAGGCAGGCCACGATCGCCGTAGCGATTCCGCCGGCCCACAGCCGCCCGGCATCGACGGACGGACGGTCGGGAGGCGGTCGCTCGGGCGGGCGGGGCCCGTAGCCAGGCTCATATCCTGATTGTTCATATCCATGCTGGTCGTATCCGGGCTGCGGGTAACCAGCCCAGTCGTGACGATCAGGGCGCGGACCCTGAGGCATCGGAGCCGTGCTCATCTGGCCACCTGCCTTCCGGGCGGTTGCACGGACTGGCGGTGCGCTAAGTCACCACATCAGCCCGCTTCAAACAGCGTTACCCGGCGGACCGGCTCGTAACCAGCGTTAGGGCAGCCGGACGACAGCCCGCGCCCTGGTCAGCACCTTGGCCTCGCGCGACCTGGCGGTCAGTCCGATGGCCACGCGGTTCTCGTCGAGCTTCTCCTCGACCTGGCCGCTGACCTCGATCGTGGCACCGAAATCGTCGTCGGGCACGACCACCATGGAGGAGAACCGGACGCCGAACTCGATCACTGTTGCGCCGGGCCCGGCCCAGTCCGTGACGAACCGGCCGGCCTGCGCCATCGTGAACATGCCGTGGGCGATGACGTCCGGCAGACCGACGGCCCTGGCGATGCGCTCGTTCCAGTGGATGACGTTGAAATCACCCGACGCACCGCAGTATTTCACCAGGCTCAGCCTGGTCACCGGGTAGCTGAGCACCGGCAGCTGATGACCCGTTTCGACGTCCGCGTAGCTGAGCTGTGCGGCCATCATGCCCCCCGCTCGACCAGGGTCGATACGGCGGTGCACACCAGCTCGCCCGTTACGGTCCTGATCTCGGTGCTCGTGGTCAGCATGACGTTCCGCCCGGCGTCCCGGATCTCGGTGATCGTCGGCTGCGCCGTCACGACGTCCCCGGCGGTCAGCGGCCGGAGGTAGCTGAACCGCTGCTCGCCGTGGACAACCATGGCGTAGTTGAGGCCTAGGTCCGGGTCGGCCATCGCTGTCCCCGAGGCCGCCATGCTGATCACGATCGCGAACGTGGGCGGCGCGATGACGTCGGCGTGCCCGGCTGCCCTGGCGGCTGCTGAATCCCGGTAGACGGGATTGGCGTCACCGATCGCGTCCGCGAACTCCGCGATCTTGACCCGCGATACCTCATAGGGCTCGGACGCGGGAAAGACGCGGCCGGCGTAGTCACGGTTGATGGCCATATCACTCCATCGTGGAGACGGCAGTCAGCGACAGCCGGGCCGGGGCAGGAACGGCGGACGAGTGCCCGCGCCTCGCGCTCGCTAGCGCGTCTCGCGGTGCGGCTGGTGCTTGCGGCAGAACGGGCAGTACTTGCTCAGCTCAAGCCGATCCGGGTCGTTGCGCCGGTTCTTGCGCGTGATGTAGTTGCGGTGCTTGCATTCCTGGCAGGCCAGCGTGATCTTGGGCCTGACGTCAGTCGCAGCCACGAGGCGCGCCTTTCTCTCGTACGATCGGTGGAAGCAGCCCGGCAGTCCCGCAAAGCGGGCATGCCAGCCGGGGGTTCCGTAGCGGAGGCCGGACTTGAACCGGCGACACAGCGATTATGAGCCGCTTGCTCTGCCTGACTGAGCTACTCCGCCTCGCCGTCCGGCACAGCCCACCCGGACCCTCCCGGCGCCGGCCAGACCCCCGCCTTGGCTCTGGGGCTGACTAAGCCTACCCGGAATTGGTCCTGAGTTCGATCCGGCTCCCCGGCGACCCATCTTTCTCCCTCCCCCGACAACCCGGATTTTCGTCAAGCGAAGGTCAACGAGCTACCTGCCGCGGACCGGGTAGATTTCCGGACACTGGCCGCAACCACGTAGATTCGGCAAGAGCACTCGGCCTGGCCGATCTCGGCTGAGCTGACGTGAGTGATGCCGGCGCGTCCGGGGTGCGGCTATCGTGGGCCGTCATAACCGCTGGCCAGGACCGGGAGAGACGAACTTTATGCCGAGGCGACATCAGCCAGCGGCCGTGGTCTACCACGGGCTGCGGGAAGCCCCAGACACCGGGGCCATCACCTCCGCCGCTCGTAAGGCCTTCATTGCGGATCACCCCGACCTGAAGCTGCAGCCGCTGGTGATCGTCATCGCCGCCTACAACGAGGCGGCCAATATCGGCACCGTGCTGGACGAGATACCGCTCCAGATAGCCGACGTCCGGGTGTCCTTGCTGGTCATCGACGACGGCAGCACCGACAACACTGCCGAGGTCGCGCAGCGTCACGGGGCGCTGGTCTGCACGCTGAGAGCCAACCGCGGCCACGGTGTCGCGCTGCGCCTCGGCTACCGCATTGCCCGCGAGG
>Ga0126373_10002729_pt1 | contig 13056 bp, 11 predicted proteins | sample PanSoiMetPlot_11_FD_92545 | JGI IMG/M metagenome (GOLD analysis project Ga0126373, IMG submission 92545) | Tropical forest soil microbial communities from Panama - MetaG Plot_11 | ecosystem: Environmental > Terrestrial > Soil > Tropical forest > Bulk soil | place: Panama | collected 2016-02-17
CCGCGGTTTCGAGTGCCCCGGTGGCCGGCAAATATTCGAGCACCGTGCGTCGACACACAAGAATGCCGGCGAACACGAGTCTGCTGGGGTTGTTTCGGTGCGGCTCGAAGGACACAACCTTCTCGCCATCGAGTACCACCATGCTGTCATGCAACGCCTCAGGCTCGCGGCGCAGGGCGAGGACGCCCGCGGCGGACGGCATGGACATCAACGCAAGGGCAAGATCAAGCCAATTGAAATCGAACCACGCCTGGCCATCGAGCAATGCAAATTGCTCTTCGAGGCGCGGCGCTGCGAACCAGAGTGCACCGGCCGTGCCAACCTGTTCGGGCACGACCAAGACCTCAATACGACAACAAAAACGCCCTGATCGATCGAGGTGCCCGGCAAACTCGATGACCGCGGACGCGCCCCGGCTGGCCAATAGCAGGATCCGGGAAAAGCCGCGGCGGCTGGCCTCGGCAATCAGAATCTCCAGGAACGGCACGCCGGCCATGTCGGCGAGCGCCACCGGTCGATCCGCCGGCGATCCTGCGTGCCGCGCGCGGAGGCCATCGACAAAAATGACGCACTGTGAAGCTGTGCGCAGGATCGCCTCCGTCAGCAGGCCTGAGTGGGACTGCGTGTCTCGACGCAGGGTTGCGAGGCGGCGCACGATGACACCCCGCCTGAACCAGATGACGCCGCCGGTCCTGGTGCTCTTCGGGGCGATGACGCGACCGCCCCAGCCCATGGCATCCCCAAAAGGCCGAGCGTCATCCGAAGCGCCGCCGTCTGAAATCACGCAAGATTTCTCGCGCCGCATTGTGTCCGGGCGCGCCGGTCACGCCCCCACCTGGATGGCTGCCAGCTCCGCACAAGTACAACCCGGGAATGGGGCCGCGATAATCCGCGTAACCCAGCATCGGCCTTGCGGAGAACATCTGGCCCAGGTCGAGAACGCCGTGAAAAATGTCGCCGCCGAGCAATCCGAAAGTCCTTTCGAGGTCGAGCGGTGTCAAGATCTGTCGGGCGAGCACCGAGCGCTTAAAGTTTGGTGCATAGGAGTCCACCGTTGCGATCATCAGATCTGCCACGGTTTCGCGATGAGTATCCCACGACGAGCCATCCGGCAAACTTGGGGCAACATGCTGGCAGAATAGGCTCGCCACATGCCGTCCCTGCGGGGCCAGCGTGTCATCGAGGGTCGAGGGGATCACCAACTCAATGATGGGGCGGCGCGACCAACCGATCGAACGAGCATCGAAATAGGCTTGCTCCATATATCCAAGGCTGGGCCCAATGATGATGCCGGCGGTGTGATGTTCGTCGAGTTGGCGTCCCGGAAGCGCAGTGAAATCGGGTAGTTCGCTGAGGGCCACGTTCATGCGGAACGTGCCGGACGCGCAGCGCCAATTGCGCATTCGCTCGCCGAATCCTGGCGGCAACACGGCGGGATCGATGAGACGCAGGTAAAGCAGCTTGGGATTGAGATTGGAGGCAACGACCGCGCCACGAATCACGTCGCCCGTATCGGTCACGACGCCACCGACCCGGCCTTTTTCGACGATGACTTCGCGTACCGGCGTCGACGGCCGGATCTCTGCACCATGCGCGGTCGCCGCTCGGGCGATTGCCTGGGTGACGGCGCCCATCCCTCCGATGGCATGGCCCCAAGCGCCCCTGCGCCCATTCACCTCACCGAAGCAATGATGCAACAGCACGTAAGCCGACCCGGATGTGTACGGGCTGGCGTAATGGCCAACGATACCGTCAAAACCATACGCGGCCTTGATCGGCGCGCTCTGGAACCGGCCATCGAGATAGTCGCCAGCCGACGTCGTGAACAGTTCGAGAAGCTCGCGTTGCCGGTCAAGGCCCAGACGTCGAATGCGCTCGGCGAGCCGGCCGGCCTTCATCAGCTCACAAAGTGCGGCAATCGGGTTGCCTTCGGTGACGTTTGGAGGTGTCCGCAGGGCAAGATCGCGCAGGACATCGGCGGCGACCTCGAGATCGGCCCGGTAGCGGTCTAGGCGGTCTGCATCCTGCGCGGAGAATTTGGCGACTTCCTGCTTGAAGTGCTCGCCGCCGACCTTGAGATAGCGGCCATCATCCAGAGGCAGAAAATTGGCGATCCGGCGTTCGACGATTTGCAGCCCGTGAGCCGCGAGCTCAAGGTCGCGAATCACTTTCGGGCTTAGCAATGAGATTGTGTACGATGCGACTGAATTGCGGAAGCCGGGCGCGAATTCTTCGGTGACTGCAGCACCGCCGACCACCGGACGTCGCTCCAAGACCACCACGTTGAGCCCCGCCCTGGCCAAGTAGGCAGCGCAGACAAGGCCGTTGTGGCCGCCACCGATAATGACCACATCGTGCATCGCTTGCCCTCGAACGCCTCTTAGGCCTGCATATCATGGAATGGCGCCCGCCGCGTCCGCGCCGCGTGGCGGGCACTGTGGCCGAGAGTGCCTGACGGCGGACGACCGAAGGTCAAGATCCATCCATAATGATCCGAACCCTTTCGGTCCGCCGGAACATTCGGTTGGTATTGACCGGCCTGATCATGACCGTTAGGAACCAGGACGAGCGCTGGCGGATCGGGAGCGTGACGACCCGCGAGGTGCCGACGGGCGGCGCGGGACGTGCATACATCATGCGGATTGAGGAACGACGGGATCGCCCGGTGCCGAGGAGATCTATATCGTCTGGGCCCTTCCGCGTCGGCCGCTCGAGAACGGGTCTCGGGTTGTTCGCCACTGAGGCGATTAAGAAGGGGACGTTCATCGTCGAGTATTGGGGCAAGCGCATCCCAAGCAAGAAGGCCGACGAGCTCGAAACGAAATACCTCTTCGAGATCAACAGCCGCTGGACCATCGACGGCTCGAACAGGAAGAATATCGCACGCTACATCAACCATTCGTGCCGCCCCAATGCCGAGGCCCATATCGTCAAGGGGACAATCAAGATCCGTGCTCTCAAGACCATCAAGCCGGGAGATGAGATCGCCTACAACTATGGTCGTGGATATTTTGACACTTTCATCAAGCCGCTAGGCTGCAAGTGTCTCGCGTGCTGTGGCAAGAAACGTCGGCGACGCTCTTGACGCGGTCACCTCAATAGCCCTTGGCTCAATAGCGAACGGGCCGCACGACCTCAGTGGGTCGTGACGGCATCGAGCCAGGTGATCAAATCGCGGGTGACCTCGTCGCGGTTGATCTCGTTGAGGCTCTCGTGACGACCATCGGGATAGGCTCTATAGGTCACGTTTTCCAGGCCGGCGGCCTGATAGGCTGCCACAAGCCGACCGATATTCGTCGCGACCGGGTCGCGCCCCCCGTTGAAAATATAGATAGGTAGCTGCTTGGGAATTTGAGTCTGCCGCGCAGGCGTTGCAATCTCGCCGAGTGCCACCAGGAGATCAACATAGAGCTGTGTGGTTGAACCGAATCCACATAGCGGATCCGCAATATATTTATCGACCTCGACCGGATCCCTGGATAGCCAATCGAACGGGGTGCGAGCGGGTCGAAACGGCCGATTGAAGTTTGCGAAGAACGCCGCGTGCAGGAGCGCGCTGCGACCGCGAGGTCCCAGGCGCAGACGTTCGAGGCGAGCGAGCCGCAAGGCGATTGCCGCGAGAACTGGGCGTCTGCCGTTCGACCCGGAGAGCACGGCGCCCGCAAACCCCTCGCCGCGCGCGATGATCAACTGCTGTGCGAGAAACGAGCCCATGGAATGGCCAAACAGCACGATCGGTAAACCGGGATGGCGCGCCGCGATCTGGCGATTGAGCTGCCAAAGGTCGCCGACACACTTGTTCCAGCCGTCGTGCTCGGCAAGGAAGCCGAGATCCGCCGCTGTCTTTGCCGTACGTCCGTGCCCGCGAAGGTCGTTGGCATAGACAGCGTAACCCCGGTCCGACAGCGCCGCGGCCAGCCTGGCATAGCGCCCGGCGTGCTCGGCAAGCCCATGCACGATCTGGACGACTGCTTGGGGCGCGGCATCCGGCAACCAGCAATAGGTGAAGAGCGACACGCCGTCCGGCGTCTCCAGTGTGAAGGTAGATCCCAGCACGGCGTCACCTCCCTCATGTAGGCCGCAAAAGCGCTGGACCTCGGAGCAGCCCTGCCATTGCCCACTCGTCAGGGCCGCGGGTCCCACGTGATCGACCCGAACCCATCAGCAGCAAATAGGCCAAAGGGCGCGGGGAGCCCGCGGTTGACGATCCCGGGACGATCCGGGCTTTTTGCCGGTCGTTTGGTTCCCCGGCCGCAAGGCTGCGGCGGTAAACGCCGCGACCACGGGCCGCAACGTCATCCCGATCCGTTCGTCTCTTCCCACGCGCTTAAAACCCCGCGGGTGACCTCCTTCTTGGTGTCAAAGTCGAGCTAATTTTCCCGATAGTCGATTGGGGTTGCTCACACGCCGCGCCAGATCTGCCCAAATGGGCATGATCTATACCTGGCTTTAATGCAAGGCGAGGAAAATGGCGCGATTAGACATTGCCGATGACCAAAGGAGAGCCGGGTGCAATCGATTGCCGCGTCGTTGTCGACGTTGCCATCCTTCATCGCGTATTTCTGTGGCGCCAGCGCGCTCACGACCGTCTTCCTTATGCTCTACAGTGGTCTTACGCCTCAGCGGGAGATCGCCCTCATCCGCTCGGGCAACGTCGCCGGGGCTATTGCCTTGACCGGAGCGTTGCTCGGATTCGTGGTGCCTTTGGCAAGCGTCATTGCGCATAGCGCGCGGATTCTTGATCTCATTCTGTGGGGCGTGGTCGCGCTCATGATCCAACTTGCCGGCTTCGTTGTGGCGCGGGCAATCTTTCCCGGCCTACCCAACGCCATCGTGGAAGGTCAAATTTCCGAGGCGGTGTTCCTCGCGGGACTCTCCGTTGCTCTGGGAATTGTCGACGCCGCCTGCATGGTCGGTTGACAATCAGATCCGTGAACGACTGCCAGCCAAGCCAGGGGCTTCTGGAGGCAGAAATGACCACCGCCCTATCGGAGCCTGTGTCTGGGAACCGCGCGCTGAAATTTCAAAGCGTCCGTTCAACGCCGCGGGCAGCGGACGCTTTTAGCTTGAAAACCTCGGTTGAAGGCAAAGGAGAAGACGCGATGAAACTCGGTCACTCAACAGAAGGCGTGCATTCCCCTGCCACCTAAGACGGTCGCAGTCCCCTGCGCGGATTTTTATGGACCCCGATCGACGTCGTTCGCTCATGGTCAATCTCTCAGTGCTGGGCATTGCCAGCGCGATCGCTATTCCCTACCTCCCCGCTGGCGCAGAATTCCGTCGAAACTTGTACCGCGATCGCGAAAGCTGCATTCGCGACTATTCGGCCGACCAGTGCGAGGGGCCACAAAATAGCGCTGGATCAGGCGGCGGCGCCCATGGCGGCTCCTGGCGCGGCCCGCGGTATTATTCTGATCGTTCCCTGCCCGAAGCCCGTTCCGACCCGGGGGTGGGACGATTTGGGCTGTCGAGCGGCAATGAAACGAGTATTCGCGGCGGCTTCGGCAGAGTTGGACGTGCGCTGCGGGCGGTAGGTTGAAGGCAGTGCAACGGGAACGACTGGCGCCGCGCGGCGACTGGCAAGCCAAAGTCGAAAGACTTGGCATGGACTTCCATACATTTGGCGGTCAGCCCTATTGGTGCGAGGCGGCCTGCTACGCATTCACCCCCGCCGAGATCGACGTCATCGAGGCTGCCACCGATGAGTTGCATGCGCTGTGCCTTGAAGCCGTTGAACGACTCATCAACGGTGGTGATCTCGAACGCCTAGCGATCCCCGAAACGTTTTGGCACTGGATCGCTGAGTCTTGGCGCCGGCATGACCCTGGGCTGTTCGGCCGCTTCGATCTCGCCTATGACGGCTCAGCGCCACCCAAGATGCTGGAATATAATGCTGACACTCCGACCGCCTTGCTCGAAGCCGCGGTGATTCAGTGGCACTGGTTGGAAGAAGTGCGGCCCGGCCGCGATCAGTTCAATCTGATCCACGAGCGGCTCATCGACGACTGGAAGGCCGTGAAGGCACGCATCAACCCGGCTTGGCGCGTGTACTTCACTGGCGTGCTGGACGAACCGGAAGACCTGGGCACCGTCGAATATATGCGCGATGTCTGCGAGCAGGCCGGCCTTGCTGGCCAAAGCCTCGACATCGCCGAGATCGGTTGGGACGGCAAGGATTTCACCGATCTTGCCGGTCGACCCATCCGTGTGCTGTTCAAACTCTATCCCTGGGAATGGCTCTTGAGTGAAGACTTTGCGCCGCATCTGCTCGTCGGCCGCACTGCTTTCATCGAAGCGCCCTGGAAGATGCTACTGTCCAACAAGGCGATCTTGCCAATCTTGTGGGAGATGTTTCCGGGCCATCCGAACCTCCTACCTGCCAGCTTTCGCCGATCCGACTTCTCCGGCCCTTGCGTGCAGAAATCCGTCCACGGACGTGAGGGTGACGGCGTGTGTCTCTTGGCCGCGGGCGATGCGGGCAGCGCCGCCCAGTGCATCTGGCAAGCCCTCTGTCCGCTCCCGGTCTTCGACGATCAGTATGCGATCATTGGATCATGGGTCGTTGGAAACAAAGCCGCGGGCATCGGAATCCGTGAGGATCCGCAACCGATAACCGGAAACTCCAGCGTGTTCGTTCCCCACTACCTTTCCTGAGCGTCGTGGTGTAGCAACCTTGTCGTTGATCTTGAGTTGTGCACCTGCGCGGTCAGCCCGGTGACGGCAGCCGCATGCGCCATGCAAGCTCGCGCCTTTGAGTGGCCCCATGAGGAGAGGTCAGATCAGGACCTCGCTAGGCTCGAAGGCGAGGCACCAAGCGGGGCGACGGCTACGTGAGGTTGCAAACCCGGGTGTCCCGTCAACGACTGGCGTAATGTCGCCCCGCAGTGCGCCCACCTACAAGCGGTCGCAGGCTGGGTGAAAAAACCCGATATCGGTCCGCGATGATTTCCGGCTAATGTATGGCCTTACGCATCAACCGTGAGCGACCCGATGACGTCTGCTGTTGCGTTGGCATTGATCGGTTACGGAGAGGTTGGCCAGATCTTCGCTCAAGAATTTCGCGCTGAGGGCGTCAACGACATCGCGGTTTACGACATTGTCTTCGATCTCGCGCCGACCGGACGAGACCGGGTGAAACGGGCGCAGGAAGCGCAGGTCAGGCCCGCCAGCAGCGCCGCGGATGCGGCCCGTGGCGCCGATATCGTGATATCGGCCGTGACCGCAGACGCGGCCGCCACAGTGGCGATGCAAGCGGCCAAATACCTTAAGGCCGGACAGATCTTCTTCGACATCAATTCGGCGTCCCCGGCGACCAAACGCGCGTCGGCTCGGCACGTCGAAGCAGCGTCGGCGCATTTCGTGGAGGGAGCCGTCATGGCCCCGGTCCCTGGTCGTGGCATCCGCGTGCCTATCCTTGCGGGCGGGCCGCATGCCGAGACGGCCGCCCAAATCTTGAACGCCATGGGAATGAACATTCGGCCGGTGTCGAGGGATCCTGGCCGCGCGTCGGCCATGAAATTGTGTCGCAGCATCATGATCAAGGGCATCGAAGCCCTGATCATCGATTGTGCCGTTGCGGCTTCCGATTGGGGCGTCGAATCCGAGGTGTTTACGAGCCTCGCCGAGACGTTTCCGGCGACCGACTTCAGCCTGCTCGCTCAAACCATGGCCGAACGTGTTCGCAAGCATGGGATTCGACGCGCGGCCGAAATGCGCGAAGCCGCCGGCATGCTCGAAGATCTCGGGCTCAACAGCGCGTTGGCGCGCGCCGTCGCCGACGCCCATGAGCGTGCCGCGGGCGCGCAATGACGGACCGACGAACATAGGGCGGCGAACGCTCCGAAGGTCTCCAAACATCGCGCATGAGCACGAACGAGCGCCGCACCTACCGGGCTGTCGTGGCAGGCAGCCAGGTTGCGAGCGGCGATGGACTGCGGCAGCGTGCCGGATCGGTGCGCCGCTATCCGCGCCGTTCGCCGACAGCGCCCCGCTGATGTTCGCCAGCGGCGCTAGCTTCACGATCGCCTTTCGATCGGCCATAATCGCGGCGAGCATGCATTGACCTAACCGAAGTTCTCCTCGGACTGCTGGAGCGTGTGTTCGGCGATCAAGACGGAGAGAGCGGGCAACGACGATGGCCAAGTCCTTAACGGTGTTGCGCACGGTGCTTGGCACATATCCTCACACCCTGCCGTTGATGCGCGGCGAGGTGACCTCGCCAAAAGTCGCGCTCGATTTCGTGGAGATCAAGCCGACGAACCGAGCGTTCAAGCCGATGGCTATGGAGCAAGCCTTCGACATTTGCGAGATGGCGGTCGTCACCTATCTGCAGGCCCGGAGCGTCAACAAACCGCTCACGCTGCTGCCGGCGGTCATGTTCGGGCGATTCCAGCACGGCTGCATGCTTTACAACGCCGAACGCGGGTCAATTGGACCACTGGATCTCGCCGGGCGAAAGATCGCAGTTCGCGCCTATGCGCAAACCACCGGAGTTTGGTTGCGCGGCATCCTGGCGAACGACTATGGGACCAACTTCGATCGCACCCGCTGGGTGACATTTGAGGATGCACACGTCACCGAATGCCGCGATCCACCGGGTGTGGAACGCGCCGCGTCCGACAAGGCCCTCACCCGAATGCTGCTCGAGGGCGAGGTCGATGCGGCGATCTATGGTGCCGATGTTCCCACCGATCCGCGACTCAAAAGCGTGATTGCCGATCCCGAGGTTGCCGCACAAGGCTGGTATCGAAAATATGGCTTCTCGCCCATCAACCATATGGTGGTCATCAACGAGGCGGTGGTCAGAGAGAACCCGCAGATTGTCAAGGAAGTCTACCAACTGCTGCTCGCGAGCAAGCGAGCCGCCGGCCACGGCACGGTGAACGACATCGATATGCTGCCTTTCGGCATCGCCGCGGTTCGGCCGGCGCTTGAGCGGATCATCGACTATGCCGCACAGCAGCAAGTCATAGCGCGCCGCTTGTCGGTCGACCAGTTGTTCGACGACGTCGCCCGCACGCTCTAGAAATCAGCCGCGCCGGGTATTGCATCGACGTGAGCAAAAGCGGTCTGCCGCGGCCGTAGGGACGCCCTGCCAGCATTACCACAAGGCAACTTAGGCCGGTCGCGCACAATTTTTCGCGCACACGCTTCGCGGGTGCATAAGGCGCCCTGCTCTTCAGCGCGGGTCTCAAGCTTTCCGAGCAAGGAACGATTTGTGGCCACGGCGGGCTGGTTGACGACGGAGGCCTTGTGTTAGATTGGGGATAAGCCCAAAGAGGCCGCCGCATATGATTGGCATGATCGGGAGGAAGACCAGAGTCGCCATCGGGGCTTGCGTGCTTATTTTTATGGCAAGCCTTGGTGGCTCCAGCGCGTGGGCCTTGGGCGAGGAGCCCAAACCCGGCGAGAGCGTCAGCCAGTATCTGACACCGACCATACTCCAATCGATATTTCCCGGTGCCGACAAGGTCGGCGAAGTAACCGGCGCGCCTCCGGCTGGACCGGTTTACCAGGGCGACCGGCGGATCGGCTATCTGTTCTCGACCTGGGATGTGACCCAGTCGAAAGGGTTCTCGAATCGCCCGGTCGTCCTGCTGGTCGGCATCGATCTCACCGGCCACATCGCCGGGGCTCGACTGGTTCATCATACCGAACCGATCGCCATTCTCGGCGTCAAGGACGACGCGTTCCATCACTTCGTTGAAAGCTACAAAGGGCATGATCTCAACGAGGGAATCGACATCGTTGCCGAGCTATCGGCTTCGGTCCTTGGCGCCGGCAGTTTTTCGCAGCGGACCGCCCCGCAAACCGGGCACTCGGTCAAGCTAGACGCGGTATCCCGAGCGACGACAAGTTCCGTGCTGATCAGCGACGCCATCATCCGCGGCGCACGCATTGTGGCGCGTAGCCGCGGCATCTTGGCGACTGCCAAAGCGGAGAGAGCCCATCTCGATGTTGACCGCTTTGCGCCTGCCACCTGGCCGGAACTTGAGGCCTCGGGCGCGCTCGGACACTTGCATCTGAGTTACGGCGACATCCGTGCCAAGCTCCCCGGCAACGGCGCCGCAAAACTCGGCGATCCAACCGCTGGACCGAGTGATGCGTTTCTGGATTTCTACATCGCGGTGGTATCCCCGGCGGCGATCGGCATCAATCTCCTCGGCGATACCTGGTTTGGGCAATATACCGCGGGTCGCGGCATCGATGACCAGCTCATTCTGATTGCCGCCAATGCACCCTATTCGGTTCTCGGGCCAGATTGGGAGCACGCGGACCCCATTGGGACGATCCAATTCGTTCAAGGCGACAAAACGATTCGACTGTTGGGAAGACAAATTAAGACGTTGCCGTTTCTGCATGCCAGCCAGGCGCCGACACTTTCCGAGCGGGCCCTGGTGTTCCTGCCCGGCGATGGCGGTCTGGACCCCACCCAACCTTGGGAGGTGCGCCTGCTCGTAGGCAGCGAAGGCAGCGGCAAGGAACAGAACTTTGCCAATTTCAATCTCCGCTATCGAGTTCCCGACAGCTTGGTCGTAAAGGCCGCGGCGGCCCCCGCCGACGTCAATCGCGAGACGAGCGGTCAGGCGACACCCACCTCGGCCGCTCGTTCTGCGACGGACCCGGATCAGGCCTTGGCTTGGGCGGCGATCTGGTCGGCTCACCGAATTAGAATCATCATTCTCGGGTTGGGCCTGACGGTATTGACCGTGATCCTGTTCGCCCAAGACTATCTCAGTCGGCGTCGGCGGCTTCACCGCGTGGTTCGCGTCGGATTCCTGATTTGGACTCTGGTGTGGCTCGGTTGGTACGCGGGCGCCCAGCTCACCGTCGTCAACCTCATCACCGACCTACATACGGCGGTCACCAACTTTCGCTGGGACTATTTTTTAGTCGATCCCCTTGTTGCCATCGTATCTCTGTTCACCGTCATCGGGCTGTTCCTGTGGGGGCGCGCGGTCTTCTGCGGTTGGCTCTGCCCGTTCGGAGCGCTGCAGGAATTAGCAAACAATGTGGCACGTTGGCTCAGCATCCCACAGCTCGCAATTCCAATGGCGCTTCACGAGCGGTTGGTCGCCGTTAAATACCTCTTCTTCCTCGGCCTAGTTGCGACCTCATTCGTGTCGTGGGACCTCGCTATGACGGGGGCCGAGATCGAACCCTTCAAGGCCGCCATCATCCTGCGCTTCATGACCGCATGGCCGTTAGTGACCTATGCGGCCTTGCTGCTGATCGCCGGTCTGTTCGTTGAACGCGTTTACTGTCGTTTCGCCTGCCCGCTCGGCGGGGGACTGGCCATTCTTGGCCGGGTTCGAATGTTTGATTGGCTTAAGCGGCACCCCGAATGTGGCACCCGGTGCCGAACCTGCGAGTCCGTCTGCCCGGTCGGCGCAATCAAGCGCAGTGGTGAGATCAACATGAATGAATGCTTCTACTGCCTGGATTGCCAAGTCACGTACTACGATGATCACGTTTGTCCGCCGATGGTCTGGCGTCGCAAGGGTCGACGGTCTGCCGCCGGGGCCAATCCGGTGCGGATTGGGGACCGAGGCGCCGTTGAGGAGGTGGCGCCATGAGCCGATCCGACGATGGCCGTCCGAGGACAGCGAGCACGCCCGCGTCGGATCGTGGCCAAGCCTTTACCCGACGTCGGGTGATAACCGTGCTAGGAGCGGTCGCCGGCGCGCCGCTACTATGCAAAAGCGATCGCGAGGACGCGGTTGCACTCTACCGTTGGACCGGTACTTCGCTTGGCTCGCCATCAAGTTTGTCAATTTGCCACCCTGACCGGGTGGTTGCCGGACGGATCGCCGCGCAGTGCGCTGCGGAGATCCGGCGGCTCGAAGCAATCTTCGCCCTGTACCGGGCCGACAGCGAACTCGCACGGCTCAATCGTGATGGCCGCCTGGAGGCTCCGTCGCTCGATCTTCTGATCGTGCTGGCCCACTGCCAACGCCTCGCCGCGGTCAGTGGCGGTGCCTTCGACGTGACCGTTCAGCCCTTGTGGGACCTCTATGCCACGCATTTCTTTGCCGCGGCTTCCCCGCCGCCGGACGGACCGGAACCACGGGCCGTCGAACGCGCGTTGAAGCTCGTGGATTGGCAGGGTCTCGACGTGAACACCCGCCGGGTCAAAGTCGCGCGCCCGGGAATGGGATTGACCCTCAACGGCATTGCCCAAGGCTATGTGACGGACCGGATCACCGAGATCCTGCGGGACCATGGCTGCGATCGGATCCTCGCCGATATGGGATGCAGTGAGCTGCGAGCAAGCGGTCAGCGCGTCGATGGGCGCCCCTGGCGCGTCGGCCTTGCCGATCCGCGCCAACCCGAGACGTTCGCCGTCACGCTCGATTTAACCAATCGCGCCTTGTGCACGTCCGGCGGCTACGGCACAAAATTTGAGGCGTCGGGTCGCTTTCACCATCTGTTTGATCCTGCAACCGGAAGGAGCGCTCATCACTACATCGCAGTTTCCGTGTTTGCCGAGAGCGCCATGATCGCCGATGCGTTGTCGACGGCCCTTTATACGACCCCGCCCGAGCGTGGATCACGGCTGCTCGAGCAGTTTTGCGGCGTCAGCGCGCTCCTCACCCGCCCCGACGGCTCGGTCCAGCATCTGGCAAGCTAGCTACGGGGGCGCGTCGGGCGCAACCCGGGCATGCTCTCGTTGTCAAGGTCGCACGACGGGGCTAAACTTTCTAACCAAAACAACCATGCCTATGATCGCGAAACCAGCTCAGGGAGGAATGCAATGGGAAGTTGGCTCAGTGAACGAGAGCAGCGATTGGTTGCAGGTGCCGAAACGGCTTCCGCGGCGACACCGATCCCGACCCAGATCGTATCGAACGGCGAATATCTTCCGCCGCCGCAGAGCGAAATCCAAAAGCGCGTTGAGCAACGCATCTACGAATTGTCCGACATCAACGGAAAACGGTTGGGCTTGAGCCGCCGTCAGTTTATGCGCACGAGCTGTGGAATGGCTGCCGCCTTTTTGGCAATGAAAGAGATTTATGGCGGCAACGTATTTCAGGTCGACGAAGCGGAGGCGCGCGA
>Ga0126373_10002731_pt1 | contig 13054 bp, 20 predicted proteins | sample PanSoiMetPlot_11_FD_92545 | JGI IMG/M metagenome (GOLD analysis project Ga0126373, IMG submission 92545) | Tropical forest soil microbial communities from Panama - MetaG Plot_11 | ecosystem: Environmental > Terrestrial > Soil > Tropical forest > Bulk soil | place: Panama | collected 2016-02-17
GGCAAGATCGTTCGGGAAGAGAAACGATTGTTCAGCGAGTTCGAATTTTACTCAATCGGTAAAGGCCTTCCGCCGGTCCGTCTGGTCAACTTGGCGTCCAACCGCCTCAAGGATATTACCGCGCACCTCAGAAGCGCTCAGGGACGATCCTGGGAGGTTCCAGGGGATATTGGGGGGATCTATCTGCACCAACTTACCCGGGAAGCCCGGGAAGAGACCCGCAACGCCCGGACGGGTGCGGTCCAACTCAGTTGGCAACAGGGCGTGAAAGGCAATCACAGCTGGGATTGCGAAGTGTACCAAACCGCTGCGGCGATGATGGCGGGGATATTGGGGGCGGTTCAGCAATCCGGGAGCGCTTAGGCTTTTAATTTGGCAAAGAGCGCAACTAAAAGAGTGTGCATAGCAAGGGTCTTGGCGCTTGCTTGCGGATTACCGGCTAGGGTGCCATAATACTCTCGGTGATCTTTAAGTGCGCAAGTAATGACGGTGATTTCTTCGGGTGAGAGTTCGATTGTCATCGATTACGGTTTTTTCCAAAGAAGATGACTCAGGGAGCGTATAGAGCGTAATTTGCGCTTACCGCATGATTCGCAATCTTCAAAGACGAGTCCGCGAATTGATAAAAGACGCACGGGGCTATTGCAGGCAAAGCAGAGAATTAATTTCTTCATTGATTGTATTTTTTCCAGACCAGATAAGCGCCAACCAAGGGCCCGAGCAGTAAAAAGCACAGAGAGATCATAGTTTTTCGCTAGACTGAATTCGTCGCTGTTCAAGTTCTGCTAACAGGATCCCGATCAGTTCAATCGCTTGAGCGTGTTCGGCTCGTCGGATAAGCCGGATAAGTTCTTCATCCGAAAGCAGGGGCAATAAAAGCAATAATTGTTTGTCTTCGCAATGCATTTGCCAACATTATCGGCCGAAATTCGGATTAATTAAAATAAATTCATTTTATTTTTCTTTTAACCAGGACTTTAATTTTTGTTCCACAAAAGACTTGCTGTGTTCCACAGCATTGTGGAACAATGCGCTAGCACTGTGGAACAATTTGTTCCCGGAGTTGCTAGGCCTATGGTAGATGAGCAATATGTGTCTGACCTGGTGTTTTGGGGTAAGTTATCGGCTCAGAACTTTGCCGATATCCAGAAACGGGCCTGTGAACTACGTGAACTGATCGGGATTCATGGCGGTGCCCAACTGGTTAGCGTGGCGGCGCCGGGTCAGCATATCGCCTACTCGCGACCGGTAACGCTGCAGGAAGAATTTGGCGCCCATTGCCGGGCCATCGCGCAAATCCAGGGGCAACCATACGTTATTCGCACCGCCTACCCGGTTTTCTGGTGAATCTATGGTTGCCTTGATCATTCATATTTTGATCGTTGCAATCATTGTGGCGCTTCTCATCTGGGTGCTCGAGATGATTCCGGTTTTTGCGCCTTACCGGCAAATTGTCCGGGTGGTGGTGATTGTGTTGTTCGTTCTGTGGTTAATTGTCCAGCTTTTGCCCTTAGCCGGCATTCATTAGAAATTCTATGCGAACCGAATGGCGCTTATACCAGGCTACTGAGTGGGAACAAGGCAAACGGACTTACTTCCCGCTTCTTGACCCGGTTGCCGACCGGCACATTGACTCCTGGAGTATCACCAAGCTGCGGAGCGATAGCCGCAAGGTATTCGTCAATTTCGGACCATTACGAACCGCAGTTTATGAACGTGCCCGGTACTCCGTCGGACACGCCTGGTTGCCGCGCTATCAGGGCGGCGACACCGATTGGGGTAAAGCCGCCACTAAATGGCTCACTGATATCTGGTTTCAGACTGGGAATCTGGCCGGGCCGAACTGGAATTGGTGGGAAAGTCTGATGATCGAATCCCGGTACCTCGATGTATTCGGCGAGATCTTCGTTTACAAGGTTATCGATAAAGACGGGTTTCCGCGTTTCCAGCATATTCCGCCTTACCGGGTTGATGTTCCACGGGGAACAAACGCGCTTGATGGCGATGGCCGGTTCACCAAAGGGCCGTACGCGGGCTTTAAATGCGTTTACGGCGTGGTCCAGAACGAGGCCGGGACCGCAGTTGCTTATAATGTCCGGGGCCAGGACGCCCAAAGCGATCGCTTAATTCCTTCTGAAGAGCTCTTGCACCTCGGGCAATGGGAATTTTGCGATCAAACCAGGCCGATCTCTAATATCGCGCACGGGATACTCGATATCCGCGATTCAATGGCGGTCCAGGCCAACGAGAAACGGGCATTAGAGATTGCCAGTGCCATTGCAGTTCTGGAATCCAATCCCTTGGGCGGTGTCGACGTTAACGATGTCACTACTTTTGTTCAGTTACGTGCTAACCGGGTCGGGACACAAATCGAAAACCCGGGTCCATTGGAACCGCCCGGTTACCAGACCGATCCGACTCCGCTCGTGCCGACCAAGTTCACCGATAACGGCGAGTACAAATTTTTCAAAGCCGGCAGTGGCTCCGACGTTAAAGCATTCCAGTTTTCCAGGCCAAACGAAAGCGTGACCGCGTTCATGGATCGGCTCGGCCGGAACTGTATAAATTTCGTCTGGCCCTATGACCTGATTATGCAGCCCAATACCCAGAACAGCGGGGCAACCCGTTCACTCTGGGTTCGGGCGAATATGCTGGCTCGTGAACGGCAACTTAAGCTTTACCCGGCAGCTAAACAGCGGATTCTGTTCGCGATATCCAGAGCAATTGAGCTTGGGATACTTTCGGAAAACGAAGATTGGATGGATTGGGAGTTTAGCCTTCCGCGCAAACCTTCGATCGACGCCGGCCGAGACGCCCAACAGGATCGGGAAGACTTGAAAGCCGGTATCCGGACCTGGACCGATATTCACGCCGAGCTGGGGACCGACACCGATACGCAGGCCTTTAGGAAAGCGATGGATCTGGTTGCCATGCTGCGAGCTAAACGAATGGCTGAACAGGTCTATTTCGAGCAGACCGGCGAACAAATCACCTTACCGGATAGCTACATGTTTCAGTTTAATCCCAATGCACCTGCGGCCAGTACGGTTCAAGGCGATGGACCTAGCGGCCAAGAGCAGACCGAGCCGGCCGGTGAGCCTGAAGCTGGCAGTGACCCGGCCGAGCTCGAAGCTGAAGGCACTACCAATGAAGATTCCGGCTTTGAATCGGATGAACCGGCGGCCGGCGATGAGGAACTCGAGAAAACCGAGACTGACGTAGAAAAAGATTTATTAGGCGCTCAAACTTAGAAAATCGAAGGAAAGGATTTTATGCGATTATACGTAGGTTTAACCTGGACCAAGGCACAGATCACTAGTGGCGTTCCGAGCGTAGTTTATACCGGGCCCTCCATGTCGGCTTGTAAAACCGCGGCTGCTTCACCGGTCAATGCCGGGACCGCATCGGTAGGCGGTTACCTGACCAACATGGAATTTGCGCCTAAAGGACATCCGACCACGCGGAACCCGGCCGGCACTTAAGTTTATGGCTTCAGCAATTATTACCGTTTCTGCAGTTCCGAGTGCTTTTACTCAATGTCCGGCTTCGGTTGGTACGCAGGCTGTTTTTTGTCAAGGTGGCTTTGATTTAGCTTTTAGCGCAACTCCCGGTGCGAATTATATGCATATCGGACCTACCAGTGGAACGCCGATCACTATTCCGGGGATTACGAATTCAAATACGTTTTTTATCCGCGCGCCTGGTCCTGTGAGTTTTTATGTCAGTTGAGCGTTTATGATCCCCTTGGTCAGTCTCCATTACAAGCTGCACCACTGTGCCTGGTACATTGGCCCGGATTATTTCCAGACATTAAAAGCGAGTTTTGAGAAACTTGAGTTTCGCAATCAGGAACAGGATGAGATTAAGGAATTTTTGTCCTTCCTGGTTAATCAGCGGCCTCCGGTCCAGATCGATTCCAACGGGATTGCGGTTGTCACAGTTTCCGGTGTTCTGGGTAATAATCTTTCACCGGTCGAGAAGCTTCTGGGGCTCACCGATTATGAAGATATCCAGGCCGAATGCGAACAGTGCATCCAGGAAGGCGCGCTAGGGGTCTTGTTCGAAATGAATTCGCCCGGTGGCGAAGCGCAAGGAGCGCTCGAAACGGCGCAACAGATCGCCGCACTCCCAATCCCGAAAGCTTCCTATTCGGCCGGGCTGGATGCCAGTGCAGCTTATTTTCTTTCGAGCTCGGTTGATCGCAAATTTGTTTCCCCGAGTGCCTGGAGCGGTTCTATCGGCACGATTTTGCCCTGGATCGATTCCACTAAATTCTGGGATGCGCTCGGGTTTGAATGGAATCCAGTAATCGGGACCGGCGAAACCTTTAAAGGTGCGGGATCCGGCCCTGAACTTTCGCCGGCTGAGCGCGAATATTTCCAGACCCAGGTTGATGCGATGAGCTCGGTTTTCCGCGATCACGTGGCTAACTATCGCCTACTAGATCACGCCAGACTACAGGCCGGCGCCTATTTTGGACGAGAAGCGATCGATTTAAACCTGGCCGACCAGATCGGTTCTTACGATCAAACTTATCAATGGCTTTTATCCCAGATTTGAAAACAAAAACTTAGCAAGAAAGGAAATTTAATGAATCAATTTAAAACCTTATCCGAAGCTCGAACGGCTTATGAGGAATTAACTACGAAACTGGCCGATTCCGAGCAGAGAACGGCGCGCTTAACCGAGTCCGAAAGCCAACTGGCCCAAGCCCAGACTGAAAATGAGAATTTTCGGGCCTTGATTGTCCAGAAAGACGAGGAAATTTCACGGTTCACGAGCGAAATCAAAGGGTTCCAGGCCGAAAACGCGGCTCTTAGCGGCCAGATTTCCGGGCTGAAAACCGAGCTGGAAACAGCGCAAAAACAGCAAAAAAGCGCCAAATTACACGCTCGGGAGCTGGTAGCGGCTACCGGAGGCGCGCCGATCGCTTTTGACCAGGCTGAAATCAACCGGATGCAGGCCGGCGATGAGAAAGAGTACCTGGCCCAGATGGCTAAAACTACTGATCAGGCTGAGCTCAACCGGCTTTATCGCGAGTATAACAAACTTTTCCGGCCAAACGGTAAACAGAAAAAATCTTAAAAACCAATATTCCTAAAATCCTTTTTAAACTTCACTTTTTAACTAATCTTTTATGGCAACTAATGTTCTGGGGACACTGAGTCCCGACGTCATCGCGCTGGATGTTTTACAGTTTTTAAAGAAACGCTTCCCGATGCTCACGGCGGTGGCAACCGATTTTAGTAACGAACCTGTCCGACTTAATACGCATATTATTTCCCGCGTAGTGACTCCGCCGGCCGTTCAAAGCTATACAGCTGCGGCCGGGTACACTGAAACCGCAGCAACGACAACTGATGTGTCGATCCTGATCAATAATTTCCGGTATGTGGCGGTCTCTTTCACTGATGATCAGCTCTCAAATACTCCGCGTAACCTGGTCCAGGAACAGGTCGAAGCGGCCGCATACGCTTTAGGCAAAGACGCTTTTGATAAATTGATGGCGCTTTGTATCGTGGCCAATTTTCCGACGCATACCGTCTCAACTGCGGCAAACATGACTCGTGATACTCTTACCGCTGTCCGGGCACAATTGCAGGTAGCCGGTTCGGTGGTGCCGCGGTTCGGGATTCTTGATTCAGCCGGGATGCAATATTTGTTGCAGGATCCGACTATTGTTAGCCGCTTCTATGTGAACGTGGAAGATTCCGCGATTGATCAGGAAGCCGGTATTCTGACCGGAATCGGCGGGTTCGAGAAAATTTTTGAGTATCCGGACATGACAACTGACGCGGCTAATACGCTCGGATTTTTCGGGAACAAAAATGCGTTGGTGATGGCAACCCGCGTGCCGAGCGATCCCGCAAGTTTCGTAGCCGATATCCCGATAAACGCGGTTATTAAAAACGTCAGCGACGAGGAAACCGGCTTAACAATCCAGTACCGATATCATTACGATGTTAAGCTGGGCAAACTAAACCTGATCCTGACCTGGATCTTCGGCGTTGCGGTCGGTGTTCCCGGGCATGGTGCCCTGATAACTTTAACCTAAGGCTTTCTGCTTTTTTATGGTGCTTAACAGACGTTTAACTGCGGTCCTAGCATTCAAGGCCGCAGGCGCCGTTCCAAAGGTGCTTTACTTAGGCTATGATGCGGATGAGGCCCAACCAATCTTCGACACAGCCAAGGACAAAGGTTATTTTGAGCTCAAAGTTTGTCGGAACCTGGATCTCTTAACGTGTGTGCACCGGTGGCGTTGTGATCCGGTGCCGGCGTTAAAAAATCAGGGGTCGAATGCTTAATGCCGAAATAACGGCGGCCTTTATCAGTGCCCAACGCTTGTTGCAATCGGTCAATGGAGAGAATGTCGTCTTGGCCGGCAAAACGTTGCCTTGTTTACCGACTGACCTTATTACGGGAAATCGGTTATGGGAACCGGGCGGGGCTTCCAATCAAATCAATATTACTCTTTCAATCTTAAAAGATGATTTGGCGGTTGCTCCGGGTTCCAACACTTTGGCGACTTTTCGCGGGCTGGCTTTACGAGTGTTCAGCGTTAATGATGCCGACACATTCTGGACCGTTCAACTAATCCAGGAAAACTCTTAAATGATCGATCGACTGGTGGATCAGGCTATTGTTTCACTGTTGGCAACGATTTCGGGCCTTAAAGTGTTTGTCGGTGCCGAGGATATCGATCCGGCGCTCCAAACACCTTTTTGTGCCGTCCATTCTGAGGTAACCGGGATGAGCGGCCGAAAACCGATCTATAACCTGGTAACCCGGATTGAGTACAACTCGATTGCCGGCCTGGATCCAATGTCTAAAACCGATCCTTTAATGACTCAGATAGATTCTTTGATCGGTCCTGGCGGCAATTACAGCAGTACTCCGGGTGTTTCGGCTTCCGGTCTGCTTTATTTAGGCTGGGAAGCAATCGGCCGCAGTAGACAAGAATGGGGTGACCGGCGCAAAAATGTTCGGGAACTAGCCGTCAAGGCGCAATCCTCGTAAAAAATTTATGGCAGCAACGATTCTCACAAATTTAACTCATTATACGATGGGCGTGCCGGCTGATGAAATCAGTATGAACGTCAATCGCAGTACAATTAAACGGGCAGCAGAAAAGGTTGAAGTCCGCAAACGCGCGGGCGGCTTTGCCGGGCGCGTGGATTTTTCCGGGAAATGGACCGCGAACTTCACCGGTGAATACAACGCGGCTTTCGCCCATGATATCGGTTCAATTATCTCAGTGGCTAGCGCAACCTTTTTCGCAATCAATACAGGCGGATGCTGGATGATTGATGATTTTGATTTCGCAATGGAAAACACTGGCTTGGTGAAGTTAAACGTAACGGCAACTGGCTACGATACAGGCGATATCCCAAGCACAGCTACCCAAGCGCCGGCACCGACTCCGCCAACGATTACGGTTCCTTGAAGTCTGAGTTGAAGCTTGAAACTGATTGTTAGTGGCATTCTCAATTTAGAACTGGAGGAAGAAGGGACGCCCGGCTTTCTCTGGTCAATAACTTATAATGGCGTCACAACCAAAAATATTATGAGCCTTGTCTTAGCAAACGATCACAAAGTTGCGGCATCCATTACGCCGGTTGATTCCAAGGGTAATCCGGCGGCAATTGATGGATTAGCCTCCTGGACCAGTTCAGCAACCGATATTGTTACGGTCCAGAATGTTTCGGCTGATTCACTTTCGGCTGAGGTTGTACCGGGTAGTGCTTTAGGCACGGCACAAATCAATGTGACCGCGGACGCGGACTTGGGGAGTGGTATAACCACCATTAACGGTATTCTTGATGTACAAGTCGTTGCCGGTCAAGCTGTCGGTTTTACTATTTCGACCAGTCCGTCCGAACCAATTTAAAAGAGTTTGGAAATCTCGACTGAAATTGATTTGCGCGGCCTTAATAAAGCTCTGGAGGCCGCAATCGCCGTTTCTTCTCGGAGCGCGGCTGAGGTGATTAATTCCGCGGCTCGCGATATCATTTTTAAAAGTGCCGAACGCACTAAGAAAGCTGATAAACACAAGATCGAATCCGAGCTTACCCGGACTATTTACACCATCACACAAAGTAAATCCGGTCGGATCTTGAAAAAGCCCAAGCGGATGTATCAGGCGAGCGAGCTAGTTTATCGGTTGGTAAATGCTAAACGAAAGGCTAAAGGGCAACACGGAATAGCCGGCCAGCAAATGAGCCAGGCCGCGCAAACCTTCGTTAAACGGCGAATCAACTCGGTCGGTTACATTGCTTATGCCGGCTGGAACAAAGCTTTAATGGCTTTTGGTGGACGCGGGTTCGGGTCCGGCAAAACCGGTAAGATTAAAGAAAACTCGCGCGCGGCCCGCGGCTACGGCCGGCCGGCCTGGCCGCAAACGCTTTTGGCTGAGTTCGCCAACCGGGCAACGCACGCTTTTGAGGTGGGTGGCGCCGTTACACAAACTATCGTGACCGAAAAAGAAGCCGATATCTATCGCCACCTTGAATCGAAGTTGGCGGACCAGTATCGTAAACTCTGAAAAAACGCTGTACTTAAATTCCTATGGTTATTCCTCGCAAAGAAGATTTGCGCGAGTTGGTCGGTATCCCAAAAGGGGCGATTAAAGATACTAAACGCGCTGTGGTGTTTGCCACACTCGGGCTTCCATTGGATCCGGTGACAGGGATTCTGGTTTTATGTTCGGCGGGCGGAAACCGGATGGATGGCGAAGCCCATTATAATTTCAATGTTTCTTTAGACACCTGGGATCGAGTCAACGAAATCTATTCGAGTGCTAAAGCCGATGTGGAACTTGATTCTATGTTGGAACGGCTGAAAAACGATCCGGCTTTTGCTTCTATTGGCACCGAGCTCGAACGCCGGATAAGTGATGCTCTGATCGTCTATGGTCGAGCGTTTTTAGAGAATTATTCCCGGATGATTCAATGTCTTATGAGCAAAGGCAAAGATATCCGGATTGAGGAGAAAAATTCCGGCTCTGGTGCCTATAAATTTATATTCTTCCTGGACAGACCACGATGAGCTTACGCGATGAATTATTGATGGGCCAGTCTTCGGCGGCTGAGGTTCAGAAAGCCTATGATGAAGCCGGCCGCTACGAGTTTAACGGGCGCCGGCTCGAACCCTGGACGGTGCGCCGGCAATCGGTGGCGATCGCGCTAGGTTCCCGGATCATGCGGGGGATGAGCGATGAAAATAACAGTGTCGAAAATTATCTGGCAACCGGTTTTTATCCGCATGTGTTCCGCGACCTGGTTCTTTGCCTGTACCTGATGCATTTGGATAAACGCCAGGTAATTGATCTTGAACAGCTTTCTAAAACCGAAGCAATGATCCAGGTCTATGACTGGGCTGAATCGATCCCGATTACCTACGGGAGCGCCATCTTTTTCGAGGGCGCCAAGGTGATGGGCAAAGTACTGCACGCGATGCAAGTTTCCTGGTTCCAGGTTGCCCGATCCGATACTGAAGGAAGTGACAATGGCCAAAAAAAAATTCTTACCTCCGTCGATACCGAGCAGCCTGGCAACTCGAACTCAGTTTCGGAGCGATCCGGGCAACCGGATTCAACGCCGAATATGTTATGAACGATATGCCATTGGTTCACGTGATTCAGTGGGGCGCAATTTACTTGCAATTCTTACGCGAATTCCCGGCTGAACTCGAGTTTGCTGGGGCGGGTTAAGAAAAGGAAATTTCTATGGCTGAGATCAAAGTCCAGATCAAAGGCGATGATTCCGATCTTAAAGCGAAGTTCAGGGAATCGAGCGAAGAAGCGCGCAGATTTGAGGAGGCGGTAAAGAAAAGTATGGAAACGGTTGGCGCGGTTTCCAAGAATGCGATCAGCGAGACCGGGCTGGGTGGGATAGCAAAGCTTTTGGGTGCAGCCGGTTTAACCGGTGCAGCTATCGAATTTTCGCACCGGATAATTGAAGGATTTAAAAACGCGGTAAGCGCGGCATTGGACTTCGGTAAACAGGTCGGCCAATTGCGAAGTGCGCTCGGGGGCACTTTTGGAGGTCAAGCCGAGTATTGGGCCGATCAGATCCGGAACATTTCCGGTGCCATGGGTAGTTTCGAAGATAATATGGCCGTTTTTAAGGGACTGCTCCGAGGCGGCATGCTTCCACAGGACGCTCTTAAGAATCTCATCGATATTCAGAATGCGGCTAAGGCTCTCGGGGTAAGTGTTAGTGAATTGGGTGATAAGTTCGCCGAGATGAAAGAACGCGGTGAATTGCCCGAACGTTTTTTTAGGCAGTTTCCGGCTCTGGCGCCGATTGTCCGCGGCATGGGCGGAGGTGAGAACCCGAGTGTGGATTGGATGTTTAAGACGCTCTTACCGGCAATTGCACCCGGAGGTTTGCAGGCGCCCGGTCGGGTCGGGGCGGAAGCAGGAATAGGCGGTCAGATCGCCCGGCAACAGGAAGAATTTCAAAAGAACTGGATCGAGCTCGGTCGGGATCTGTTGCCTCTTGTCAATGCGTCTTTGAAAGAACTGAAAGGTTACATGCCCGAAATCACAGCTAATTTCAAAGCGCTTTCTGAAGAATTGCAAAAAGCGGTCCCGAATATCGTCGGTTTCATGCACCAATTTATGACGACCGGTGAACGGTTCGAACATCCAACTACGCCTTTTGGCAAAGGATTCAAAGCAGTTAATGATTATCTGGATGGTCTCCAGGACCGGATCACTAACCTGTTTAATCCGGCTTCTAAATATATGCAGGATGCAGCCCGGGAACATAAAGAAGCGGCTGACGCATGGGTTCGGGCGACTCATCCGCACTAAGGTATGGTTTCAATCGCCACAGGTTTCAATGGCCAGTTCTGGGAGATCCCGAACCGGCGCGTATCAGTTTCGAGCGGGCAATTCACTTCGATGACCCGGGTGTACGAGGGGATGGAATATGATTATCCCAACTGGGCGCCGCGGCGCGGCTCGAACCAGCCCGATTTTCCTTCCATGTATCTGCAAACGATCAGCCGGGAAGATCGCGGTGGAGGTTTAATCGAGGTTTCACTTATTTATGTCGGCACATTGTTGCAATCACAACATTGGACCGATCTCTTGATTCAAGGTGAGCTCTTAGCTCAAAGTTTTTCGTGGAGTGGGCCGGCCAGCTGGAAAGGGGCGGTTTATATCTGGACCTTTGATGCGCAATATTCGACCTGGAGCGTTACGTTCAGTTACACGGCTTATCAGCTTTTAAGCGGGGCAATCTTTCAGAGTTTGGCCAGCGGGTTCGTGTTTCTGATGGACGTTTTTACGAACATTTCCAACCAGGTTTTACAGCCCGGAGTCACTTATTCGGGTTATCCGATTATACCTAACCCGATTAAACCGCTTTTAATGCTGACCAGGTTTAATTGCCAGCAGCAGACGCCTTCCAAGGCAACCACTTCCGGTACACCCGACGTAGTCAATACGTCTGGAATCTGGAAATGCTCCGAAACGTGGCAATTGGCTTATAATCACGGTTCACTCGGGTTTTACGAACCGAACGACGTTTCCACATCGCCATGAATCTCAACAAAAAAATCGAGAAGTTTAAGGCAGACGGGATCCCGGCTTATAACGCAAAAATTAATGAATTGGTTGAGACAGTCAACTGGTTAGCCGGGATGCGCGTGATTAATGGAAAGAAGATTTCCGAGAGTGATCAGGGGCCGGTTTTCGATTTGAGTCCGGTAAATACTACGCAATCGGGTGGATCCGGTCCTTGGGCTAATGATCCGGCCGGTAACGCGGCCGGTTGGCAGAAGATTCTTTATATTGATCCGAGTTACTCGACAAGTGGATTGGGTTTTTTGGTCTGGGCTTGGACCGGGCCGAATCTGCAACAGAACAATTTACCTTGGTTAACGGATCCGGCCGGCAAACTGGCGCAATGGGTCCAGCATGACGTATGCGTAAATGGTCAGGTAGTAAGCAAATGGTTCTGGGGAACGCCTTGAAATTATGGCCTGTAATCCTGAACGAGCTACGATAGGCGGGTTGGGAATTTATAACAACGGCGCAACACTTCGCTATTATGGTTCGCCTGGCACAGCTCTTTCCCTGCCGATAACCGGTCCGGTTATACGGCTTTATGCTTCGGATCAGAATTTTCCGTCTGCTATAAATACGATTCCTGGAAAATTAATTGATGGCGACCCTGGTTCCTATAATTGGACATATCATTTCTATTATGATGGAAACATTATTTATACTCAGACTGGTTCAACACAAATAGGAAATCCCGGGTATACGGCCGGCTTTTGCGGTTTTAATACTGCTGGTTGGATTTTTGATGGTAACGGCCAATTCCATCAGGATTTCAGTGTTACACCAAGCACAAGCCAGACTCCGCAAACTTTGGAAGAAATGCTGTTATCGCCTAATTTAACGCAGCATTTAAGCACTATAGACTTTGAAACTGCCAGATGGGATTATTTTTCATGTCCTACGCAAGATCTTCTGGTTTCCAATCCTGATGTTAATAATCCATGCACCTGTGCGGCCGGCACCGGCCATTGTGTAGTGGTTAGCGGGACCGGTTCAGCGCATAACGGGAACACGTGCGTTACTCCGCCTGATTATTGGAGCCAGACAACTTCGCCGACGAGGGGATTGGTTAACCCGGCCAGTTGCGGTTACACCATGTATTTTTTTGGCTCCGGGACCAATGGCGGGGTTCCCGGTTTAACAGTTGAAGAGCTTTACGGGCGCGTGCTCGGATCGTTTAGTTGGACGTTCACGGCGACCCTGGACGGTATGACCTTGTTCATTGAAACCGGTTCAGTGTCAACTGTGATCGGCTACACGGCTGATATTGTCTTTCAACATCCCGGCTGGCGCAAGGTATTCACAACAAACTGGGAATGGGATTATAACGGCCCGATATCGGCTAACCCGGTTGTGGTGCAAACTTTGACCTTGAATCAAACCCGGTGCCTTTATCAGCCGAACTTTCCCTATGCCAATTTCTGGAGTCAATAAAAAAACCAAATGGACTCGACCGATCCAGATTATAAATCCGCAATTGCC